>WBZO01001612.1_pt1 | contig 33962 bp, 40 predicted proteins | sample 5204261 | NCBI WGS metagenome assembly WBZO01 (sample SAMN12412400, study PRJNA552823) | activated sludge metagenome | isolation source: activated sludge from anammox sidestream of wastewater treatment plant... | place: USA: North Carolina | collected 2017-09
TCGGGTTGCTGAGGGTGATCTCGACGTGGTCGCCGACGCGTGCGCGGACCATCGGCCCCGGGATGGTGCCGTTGAAGGTCCAGAACTTGTACCCGACGCCGTCGGCGAGCTTCGCCTCGACCTCGGCGACCTCGAGCCGGGCCTGGACGGTGCCGGGCTCGCTGCGGTCGATGGGCGGTGCCACCTCGGGGTTGGGGAGGTAGGCCAGGTCGACGGCCTGCTGCGGGGTGGCCGCCGCCTGGGCGCCCGAGGAGACCGGCTGACTCGTCGCATCACCGGTGGCCGTGGCGGGAGCCGCTGCCGGGTCGCCCTTGTCGTCACAGGCCGTCCCCAGCAGTCCCACCACCGGGACGGCAACTCCTGCCAGTCCGATCCGTCGGAGGATCTCTCGACGTCCGAGCGATTCGTGGATGTTCATGGCTCACTCCTCGGACTATGAGTTGCTCGGTCAACGTTTCGTACTTCACCCTAGGTGTCCCGAGCGCCCGGGCTCCAGCCCGTCCGCCACGGTTGACTAGGACTTTAGTCCCGAAGCGGACGATTTGTTTACACGCCCGGGTGATCAGGGCCTGGCCGAGCAACCGTGTGGTGTCGCGAGGATGGAGGAGGATGGAGCCGAATTGGTTCCGATACGCACGCCGCAGGGCACGGTGAGGGATGTCCAAGGCTAGTGCCCACCGCGGCATCCCACGCCCCCACGGCCGAGGCGTCTGCGCCGCTTCGGCTCCGTGTGCTGATGGTTAGCGGTGCTGCTTCCTGCGCGTCGGAGTCGCCGGCGGGTGGCTACGGGCTATTCGCGCACCCAGATGCGTGCCGCCACCGCGGTCGCGAAGGTCGTGGTCCGCTCGGCGACGCTGATCACGTACGTGCCGAGTACCCGTGACCGCTCGCGCACGTGAATCTCGGCACCGGGCCGGATGTCGGTCTCATCGAAGTAGCGGAGCAGGTCGGTGTCTTCCTCGAAGACCCGCTCGACGACCGCCCGCTCGCCGGCGTCGACGTCCTCCAGCGTGCGGCGCGAGAGGACGGTGTCCGAGGCCACCCCGGGGATGGGGTAGCCGAAGGGCGAGCGGGACGGGCAGCCCAGGCGCGCGATGATGAGACGCTCGGTCTCGGAGGAAAGCGCGTGCTCGATGAGATGTGCCTCCTCGTAGGCTCGCCACCACTCGAGGCCAAGCAGGTCGACGAGCAGACACTCAGCCAGCCGGTGGCGCCGGATCATCGACTCGGCCCGCTCGAGCCCCGTTCCCGTCAGTGTGACGGTTCGCGTCGCATCGATGCGGACGAAGCCATCGCGGACGAGGCGTTGCAGCATGGCTCCCACGCTGGGCGGCGAGATTCCCAGGCGCTCGCCGAGTCGGGCCGCGATCACGCGCGTCTGCTCGTCGTTCACCATCCGGTAGATGGCCGTCAGCGCATCGTCGGAAGCAGCGCGGTTCAACTGCTTCGGTGTCATTGATCCTCTGCCGTGCCCTGACTGGAGGACGTGTCGGTGCGGGGACGGAGCCCACGTCGGTCTGCGGTGGGGCCATGCGTGTCCGCGGGGATCGGCGCAGCTCCGATCTCGATGGCGGAGTCCATCGCGGCCAGCTGGTCGAACGTCACCGAGGCCAGCTGTCGTGTGACGCTGTCCTCGAGGTCACGCCAGGTCGGATGCACCGGGCAGACGGCTCGCCAATCGCAGGGGCCGCCGGCAAGTACGCAGCGTTCGCGCTGGATCGGTCCCTCGATGGCGCGGATGACGTCGAGCAACGAGAGTCGTTCCGGCGCGATGCTGAGCGCGTAGCCGCCGGTTGGGCCGGCCGTGGCGTTCAGGATCCCCACTCGGACGAGGGTCGAGAGGATCTGGGGGGCGTATCCCTCCGGGATGTCCATCTCCGCGGCGATTTCGCGCGCCTTGACTCGGCGTGCGCTCCCGCGTCGCGCGATCACGAGCACCGCCCGCAGCGCGTAATCGCCCGACTGCGTCAATGTCAGCTGCATGCAATAACAATAAGCCGGTAAGTCAAAGTTAATCCACGCGCTGATGCTCATCCCGTCACACGGTCCACGGGACTTTCGGCCCGGAACCCCGCCGCGTGCCGCTGAATGCTCCTCACGGCGGAGCGTGCGGGACCCCCCATGTGTGCCTCACCTCGCCGGCCGGGACCTGCAGCGCATGGATACGCGCTTGCGGGTCCAGCAAACTCACCCGTAACGTTGAATGGAGCGTTGAGCGTCGGGGGGCCGGTGAAGCTACAACTGGATCGAAAGGCGGACTACGCGGTCCGGGCCACGCTGGTGCTGGCGCGAGCACACGGGATGGGGCGCCGCAAGGTCCGCCAGATCGCCCGCATCATGGACATCCCCGAGCGTTACCTGCCGCAGGTGATGAGCCCGCTCATCCAGGCAGGGCTCGTCCAGACCACGTCCGGTCCGGACGGCGGCTATGAACTCTCGCGCCGGCCGAAGGACGTCTCCCTGCTCGAGGTCATCGAGGCGGTCGACGGGCCGCTTGAGGGCGACCGTTGCCTGCTCCAGGGAGGGCCCTGCGACTGGGAGCGCGTCTGTCCGGTCCATGACGCCTGGGCCCGGGCCCACCGGGTGCTGGCGCGTGAACTCGGGCGCACGACGTTCGCTGAGCTCGCCCGGAGCGACGCGTTGCTCGAGGCGGGCGAATTCGGCATCCTGCCTCAGCCGACCCATCCCGTCGCCGTGGAGCGGCGGGGCAGCCGCTAGATCGCCTCGGATCGGCCGCCTCGCCAGCGACGTGGATGCTCGCCCGGGGGCCTCACAGGCGTTGGACCGGCACCGCAATCTCGAGGCGGCACTCCTGTGAGTCCTCGAACTCCAGTGTGAGCTCGAGGTGGACCGAATCGTCATCCATCGAGGTGGTCCAGATCTCGACCGCCTGCTCGCTGGCCCCGACGCTGCTCGGGGACGCCGGCGCCAAGATCACCGACGGTGCGGCCTCGATCCGCGCGCGGAATGGGCGTCCGGACTCGCTGGCAATGAGCAGGCGAGTGTGTTCGTACGGTGTCAGCCCTCTACCGAGCACCACGGCTCGGACGCCGGTGTCACCCGCACCAGCGGTGGTGACCGTGCACGTGGCCTCGTCAACGGCGACGCCGAGCGCGTCCTGCAGGATGAACAGGGGATGCGGACGTTCGCGGTAGTGCTGGTAGAAGTACTTCCTCAGCACCGTGCCGGCCTCGTCCAGGACATAAACGCCGGGGAATGGGATGCCGTACCGTGGTTCGTCTGGCCGGATCAGGTCGTTCAGGATCCCGAGGTCGCGGATCAGGTTCGATCCCTCGTCGGACAGCATGGGGTACGTGATGCCGGCCTCGTGCGCGAACTCGGCGAGGTGCGGGACGAGGTCGGGCGAGATCGCGAAGACCGCGACACCGGCCCCTTCGAAGGCGGCGAGGGCCTCCTGGACCTGGGTGAGCTGTCGCCGGCAGAACGCGCACCACTGAGCCGAGCGATGGAAGACGATGACGGCCCGGCGGCCACCTCGCGCCGCATGCAGGTCGACCTCGTCACCGTGCTGATCCGCGAGCTTGACCTCCGGAAATGGCGCTCCGAGGCTCGGGCCGGTAGGGAAGTGCGGCGTGGCTGGGTACCGCCGTGCCGGTGGCGTTTCGGGATCTGCTTCGGCCATGTCAGTCCTCCAACTGATGACAAGCCAGCGGCTAATCGTTAACCTGTCTACTCGTCAACCGGTCCGGGCTACTGGACGGTGAACGCGATGCGTTCCGCAGCTACCGGGGGCACGCCCCCCGTCACATTCACGGTACGGACAGCCCCGGCCTCGGGCCAGGCTCGCCCGATGGCGATCTGGTTGCCGGCGGCGGCCATGGCCGTCTCGACGGCGATCGCGGCCGGTGCCGGCGTCGTGCTGGGCGCCATGGCAGCGACGTTCGTCGGGCCGGGCAGCAGCCGCTGGGCGGCCACCGTGCAGGCGCACGGCGACATCCAGCAGTGGGCATGGCTGAGCGTATTCACGGCTGCCCTCGTCTTCGAGTTCATCGTCCGGCTCAATGGTCGTCCGGCGATACCGATCGCGCCGCGTGTGATCGCCCTCGGGCTCATCGTCGGCGGCGCGCTGGTCGCGGCGACGGGACGGCTCTTCGGGATCGCGCTGGTCCTCCCCGCTGGGACCGCGGCGACCGCCGTCGGAGCGCTGGCGTACCTGCTCATCGTGTTCCGCGTCCCCCCGGCTCACCCGAGGTCGATCGACTGGCACCCGCTGTTCTTCCGTGCCGGCGCGTGTGGCATGTTCGCCGCGGCGATCGTCGCCCATCTCGCGGCGTGGCGCGCCACTGATGGCGTGGCCCCGTTCGAGGACACGCGGCTGGCGAGTGACCTGCTGCTCCGTGGGTTCGTAATGAATACCACGGTTGCCGTCGCGCTTCGCGCCTTCCCCGGACACCTCGGGCTACCCCACGTCCCTGTACGGCAGCAGCGCCGGCTCTGGGTGCTCGTGAATAGCAGTGTGCTGATGAGCGTGGCCGGTTCCTCGGCGCTCGGGCTGCCGCAAGCGACAGCGCTGCAGGGGGCCGGAGACCTGCTGTTCGCGGTGTCCATCGGCTGGGCCACCATGGCCACCCGGGTCGCATGGGTCGTGAAGAGCTGGCGTCGCCGACCGCACCGCGCGCAGGTGCTCGTGCCGATCGCGTGGGTGGGCGCGGTCGTCTACGCGTGCGTGCTGGCCACGTACACGCTGGCGGACCTCGCGGGCTTCAGGTCCAGCACCCTGGTGGAGGTTGGCGCTGCGCGCCACATCTTCATGCTGGGGTTCGTGGCTCCGCTGTTCTTCGCGATGTCTCACGTGGTCCTTGACCGCTTCTTGCTGGGGCGCCTGCTCGGGGCGAACTGGCTGACGGCGGCGTTTGTCTTGCTCATCGTCGCCTGGCCGTTGCGCACCATCCCGCCGCTGGTGGGAGGGTTGGGCGAGGCATCTCAGGGGTTCATGGGTATCGCGGGCCTCATCACAGCGGTGGCGCTGGGCGTGGCCGCCGCGGTCGCCGGGCTCAATGCATGGTCCACGGCGCGCTATGCGCGCCTGGTGTGGCGGGTCGCAAACCAGCAGGCGGCGCCGAGGCCCGCCTCCCGCTCGGAGGCGACGCCCGGCCAGCGCGTGACGGGAGGTCGTCCGTGAGAGGCATCGATCTGCTCCAGTGGATTCATCGCCCGGCTCTCGCGCTGAGCGGGGACGGCACCATCATCGCGGTGAACGCCGCTTGCCGCTCGGTCGTCGGGAGCTCCGCAGGACGGTTCCTGAATCGCCTGTGCTCCGACGTTGTCCGAGAGCGGCTCGGCAACGCGGACACCTGTGACCCGGTGGCGTGCGTGTCCTCTGCGCGTCCTGCCGGCAGCGACGGAGAGGACTTCTCGCGCTGCCGGCTCCCCCGGGCGGTCGACGACCACTTCAGGACCGTGGTCGCTGTGGTGACCGTGCCGCCTGCGGAACGCGAGGATGACGTCGCCGCCGTCCTGTTGCTGCACGGGGACACGGGATCCGTCCGCCCCGAGCACCTGGGCCTTGAGGTGAGCGGCCCCGTTGGCGTGCGCGTGCTGGGTTCCGTCGAGATCGTCCGCAGGAACATCCCGCTGGCCGTCCCGAGGAAGCGCGCCCGCGAGCTTCTGACGCTGCTCACCCTGGCCGGGCCAGGCGGCCTGCGGCGGGAGGAAATCTGCGAGACGCTGTGGCCCTCCGCGGCTCGTGGCGCCGGACGGGCTCACCTTCGCGTGCTCCTGCACCTCATCCGTCACCTCGTCAACGAGGAACTGCTGGAGGATGTGGGCGTGATCTCCGGCGTCGACTCCCGCCTGCGGCTCCGGCCTGACGTGTGGACGGACGTCCACGTCCTGGAGGCGGCCCGCGTTTCCGAGGACTGCGCGCCTACCCTGGACGCTGCGGCCCGCCGTGACCGTGTCGCGGAGCTGCGGCGCGTGGTCGACTGCTACCACGGTGACCTCGACCCTCACGGGGAGTTTGGCAGCTGGGTGATCCCGCACCGGGAGCGGCTCCGCCGGCGCTTCCTCGCGCTGGTCTCGGAGCTGATCCCGCTGGCCGCCTCGGTCGGCGAGTTCGAGGTGGCGATCGACTCGTGCCGCCGGGCAATCGCCGTGGATCCGATGGACGAACGGTTCCGGCTCTCGCTCCTCGCGCTCTACGGGCAGCTTGGTCGGACCGAGGAAGCACAGGCGGAGTACGACGCGTACCAGCGCTCGCTCGTGGACGACGACGCAGACACCGTCCGCTCGAGGCGGACGCGCAAGTCCCGGGTCGGGCATCGGGGTGTGCGTCCATGACGTGCGCCAGGACGGAAGAAGGGAAGCCGCGATGACCGAGAGCACGATGCTGGACCGCGTGCTGCGGGCAACCGAGGGCGAACACGACCGCCTGTGTCCACGGCAGGTGCTCGGCGCTCGGATGGGTCTCGCGGCCGTCGAGCGGCTGCTGGACGAGCCTGCAGCCCCCCTCGCGGAGGGGGAGAAGGACCGCCGGCTGCTCATCTTCGTCGAGACCGACGGCTGCTTTGTCGACGGAGTGTCGGCCGCGACCGGCTGCACGGTGGGGCACCGGACGCTCCGCGTCATGGACTATGGGCGTGTCGCGGTCACGGCGGTCAACGTGGAGACGCTCGCCGCCCTGCGGATCGCGCCACGCAGAGGCGTCCGAGGCGACGCCGCCCGGTACGCCCCTGCCGACGAATCTCGCCGGTACCACCAGCAGCTTGCCGGCTACCAGCTGATGCCGGACCACGAGCTCCTGTCGATCGAGCCGGTGACCCTGAACCTGGATCTGGCCGCGCTGCTCGGGCAGCGCGGGATGCGGGTGGACTGTGTCCGATGCGGTGAGGAAGTCCTCAACGGCCGCGAGGTCGTGACGGCCGATGGGCCGCTGTGCCTGGCGTGTCATCAGCCGGCGGCCAGCTACTACGCTGCCGCCCGCTGTGCGCCCGGCGGGCCGTCGTAGCGCAGTCGAGGGCCGGCGCCCCCGCGTTCACGCGGTAGGTAGGAGCCTCCCTCAGGGGTTCGAGGCGCCTCCGGCCGCGCCGTGAGGCGCTGACGTCGTTACACGGACGGCGCGCCACGATCCTGCCGGCCGTCCTCCTCATCCGGAGACCGCGTGCCTCGCCCCCTGCGTCCCGCGCCAGGCGGTTGCGATAATCACCACCGCCAGCATCCAGAGCACGTTGGCCATGAAGACGTGCGTGGCCCGCCAGGCCGTGGGCAGCTCCCACCACACATTCAGCGCGCCGATTGCGGCCTGCGCGAGATAGAGGACGAGCATCAGGGCAGACAGCAGCCGCAGGACCCGCGGCAGTCGCCAGCGATGTGCGAGCCACCCGACCACGATGAGGTCGATGAATCCGGTCAGCGCCAGGAGACGGTGCAGCCACTGGATGTCCTGGACGTGTTCACCGCGCAGGAACGGAATGCTGCCCTCGGGGCACCCGGGCCAATCTGAGCACGCGAGTGCGGCGCCGTTCACCACTACGAGCGTGCCGAGCGTGAGGACGCCGAGGACGGACGTGCCCGCGGCGACTGCCGCGAACCGCCATCGTCCCGGCAACGGGCTCGAGGGGCGTGGCGCGCCGGCCTCAACCGCCAGCCACGTGAGGATCGCGAGCAGAAGCAGCGCGCTCCCGAGATGCAGGGCGACGACCTCTGGAGGGAGTTCGTGGAGCACGGCCTCACGTCCGAGATAGGCCTGACCCGCGAGCAGCGCTACCAGCCCGGTGCCGGTCGCGAGGGATCGGATGGACCGCCCGCGACGCGCGGTCCAGATCGCGAGCGTCGTGATGGCAATGCCGGTCACGGCCGCCAGCAGCCGGTGCGTCCACTCGATGGTGGCAGCGCGGTCGTCGAACGGGAGGACTCCCCCGTTGCAGAGCGGCCAGTCCGGACAACCGAGGCCGGAGCCGGTCGTCCGCACCACGGCCCCCATCGCGATGAGCAGCAGGGTCAAGCCGACCGTGGCGGCCGCCAGGCCGGCATAGCCGGACGCCCGGCCTTCGGGACTCAGCACGGTGCGCCTCCGGTTCAACCCCCCGCCGACCTCATGGCACAGAGGCAAGGGTGAGGGAAGCGTGCTCCCCCGGGCGGGCGGGACCCAGTGCGGGACGCCATTACGAAGTCAGGGCTTTCGTCACCGCGTGAGCGGCTCCCAGTAACGCTCGACGTAACGGCCCCGGCGGAACATGACCCCGACTTGTGAGGACGGTCACAAGCCAGGCTCGGAGTAACGGCCACGGCAGCAGCCGCGGCACGGGAAGGGTCAGACGCAATGGGGCAGCAGATGAGCGACGAGCGACCGCTGTCGAGGCGTTCGTTCTTGAAGAAGGCCGCCGCGGCTGGCGCGACGGTTGCCCTCGCGGAAATCTTCACCTTCGACCCATGGCAGCTCGAGGCGACCGAGCCCGTGGTGATCGGCGACCCGTTCGAGGTGTTCCCGGACCGAGACTGGGAGCGTGCCTACCGGGACCTGTTCAAGCCGGACTCCGACTACGTCTTCACCTGTGCACCGAACGACACGCACAACTGTTTGCTCAAGGCCCACGTGAAGAACGGGGTGGTCGTCCGGATTAGCCCGACGTACGGCTACGGGAACGCCCAGGACCTGCACGGTAACCAGGCATCGCACCGCTGGGATCCGCGGTGCTGCCAGAAGGGGCTCGCGCTCCCGCGCAAGTTCTACGGCGACCGTCGCGTGCGCGGCGCGATGGTCCGGCAGGGGTTCAAGGAGTGGGCGGACGCGGGCTTCCCGCGCGACCCGGCGACGGCGCGCCCATTGATGGACACCGACCGCCGAGGCCGCGACTCCTGGGTGAAGGTCCCGTGGGACGAGGCGTTCGAGATCGCGGCACGCGCCTACCTCGACATCGCCCAGACCTATTCCGGCGAGGAAGGTGCTCAGCGCCTGCTGGACCAGGGCTATGACCCCGAGATGGTCGAGGCGGCCCACGAGTCCGGCGTGCAGACCATCAAGATCCGTGGCGGCATGCCGCTGCTGGGCATTTACCGGATCTACAGCTTCTACCGGTTCGCCAATGGACTGGCACTCCTGGATGCATACGTCCGCGGCGTGGGGCCGGACGAGGCAATGGGTGCGCGCGGGTGGGACTCCTACTCCTGGCACACCGACCTGCCGCCGGGCCACCCGATGGTCACCGGCCAGATCACCGTGGAGTTCGACCTCTTCTCCCCGGAGAACGCCGACCTGGTGGTCATGTTCGGCATGAACTGGATCTCCACCAAGATGCCGGACGGGCACTGGCTGGCCGAGGCGCGTCAGAAGGGCACGCGCCTGATCAACATCGCCACCGACTACCAGTCCACGTCGAACCGCTCCGATGAGGTCATCCTCATCCGCCCGGGGACGGACGCGGCGCTCGCGCTCGGGTGCGCCCAGTACATCATCGCGAACGACCTGCACGACGTAGACAACGTGAAGGCCTTCACGGACCTGCCGCTCCTGGTGCGGATGGACACGCACCAGCTGCTCAACGCGCGTGACGTCGTCCCGGACTACTCGCCCGCGGCGCTGAGCAACTTCGTTGAGGTCACGACGCCGGACATTCCGGTGCCGAGCGGGAACCTCCAGGATCGCCAGCTCCTGCCCGAGTCGATCCGCGAGCAGTGGGGCGACTTCATGGTGTGGGACCTCAACCAGGGCGCCGCGGTCATGGTGACGCGCGACCAGGTTGGCGAGCGCTTCCGCGAGACGGGGATCGACCCGGCGCTGGAAGGGGCGTTCACGGTCCAGCTTGCGGACGGCACGGACGTGGAGGTCCGGCCGGTATTCGCGGAGGTGAAACGCTACCTCGACGACAACTTCGACGTGCAGACCACGTCGGAGGTGACGTGGGCGAAGCCCGCGGCCATCGAGAGCCTGGCCCGACAGATCGCCGGCGCCCGCCAGAAGGCGTTGCTGGCCCACGGCATGGGCCCGAACCACTTCTTCAACGCGGACCTGAAGGACCGCGCGATCTTCCTGCTGGCCGCACTGACCGACAACATCGGGCACGTCGGGGGCAACGTCGGGTCGTACGCCGGCAACTACCGAGGCTCGGTGTTCAGCGGCCTGCTGCAGTGGATCAAGGAGGATCCGTTCAACCCGCAGCTCGACCCGGACGCCGCCGCGACCGTCCGTTCCTACTACAAGGCCGAGTCCGCGCACTTCTACAACTACGGCGACCGGCCGCTGCGCGTGGGGAACAAGAACTTCACCGGCTCCACTCACATGCCGACGCCCACGAAGGCGATGCACTTCGGCAACTCCAACTCGCTGCTCGGCAACACCAAGTGGCACCACGACACGGTCCACAACGTGCTCCCGAAGATCGATGCCATCTTCGTGAATGAGTGGTGGTGGACCGCATCCTGCGAGTACGCGGACATCGTGTTCGGCGTCGACTCCTGGGGCGAACGCAAGAACCTCGATGCGACCGCGTCCTGCACCAACTCCTTCCTGCACATGGAGCCGAGGAGCCCGCTCGACCGCATCTACGACACCCGTGGGGACGCCGAGATCACCTCGGGTATCGCGGGCAAGCTCGCGGAGGTCACCGGAGACTCGAGGTTCCTCGACTACTGGCGCTTCCAGTACGAGGGGCGTGAGGACGTCTACCTGCAGCGGGTGTTCGACGAGTCGAACGCGACCCGCGGCTACAACGTCGTCGAGCTCGAGGAGCGCGCGAAGCAGGGCATTCCCGCACTGATGAACTTCCGCACCTACCCCCGCCACGGTGGCTGGGAGCAGCGGAACGAGAGCAAGCCCTGGTACAACCGCTCCGGCCGCCTGGAGTTCTACCGCGACGAGCCGGAGTTCCTCGAGTACGGGGAGAACCTGCCGGTCTTCCGTGAGCCGGTGGACGCCACCTTCCACGAGCCGAACGTGATCCACGCGAAGCCGCACGAGCTCATCGCGCCGTCGGCGCCCGCGGCCTACGGCCTGGAGGTCGACGACCTGTCCACCGAGACGCGGCAGGTCCGCAACGTGGTGAAGGCCTGGGCGGACCTCAAGGGGACGGTGCATCCGCTCGCCGCCGCGGACGATCGATACCGGTTCCTCTTCATCACCCCGAAGTACCGCCACGGAGCCCACAGCACGCCGGTCGACCTGGACTGGATGAGCATCCTCTTCGGGCCGTTCGGTGACGCGTACCGCCACGACAAGCGCATGCCCTGGGTAGGCGAGAGCTACCTGGAGATGCACCCCTCCGACGGCAAGGCCCTGGGTATCGAGGATGGCGACTACGTCTGGTTCGATGCCGACCCGTCCGACCGACCGTACCGAGGGTGGAAGGAGGGCGACGAGGACTACGACGTCGCCCGCGGCATGGCCCGGGCTCGCTACCAGAACTCTATTCAGCCGGGCGTAATACGCATGTGGTACAACATGTACGTTTCGACGCGCGGTTCCGTGCGCGGCGCGGCCGAGCGCGAGGATGGCCTCGCGAAGAACCCCGAGACCGGGTACCAGGCCATGTTCCGCCACGGAAGCCACCAGAGTGGCGTCCGCGCCTGGCTGCGCCCCACGCTCCTGACAGACACGCTCGTCCGCAAGCCCTTCTTCGGCCACAGCATCGGCGTCGGTCACGAGAACGACGTCCACTGCGCGAACGGCGCGCCGAAGGAGTCCTTCATCAAGATCGAGAAGGCCGAGGACGGCTCGCCGGACGGCGGGCTCTGGACGCCAGCCCGGAACGGCTTCCGGGCTGGCTACGAGTCCGACCTGATGCAGCGGTACCTCGTCGGCGGGTTCTACCAGGCATGACCGAGAGTCACCGGACCATGGGCGCACGACGCGCCGGAAGAGGAGGGCTGTGATGCCGGACGTGTTCAACTGGCAGCTCGGCCGAGACATGCAGTACCCGTACCAGGCGGAACGGCCGCAGCGGCAGATCGCCTGGATCTTCGACACCAACAAGTGCATCGCCTGCCAGACATGCACCGTCGCCTGCAAGTCCACGTGGACCTCGGGCACCGGGCAGGAGTACATGCTCTGGAACAACGTGGAGACGAAGCCGTACGGCTTCTTCCCCACGGGGTGGGACGTCCAGCTCCTTGACCGCCTCGGGACGATCTCGTGGAAGGACGGCGTCTACGAGGGCCAGACGGTGTTCGAGAGCGCACCGGCGGGCGAGCGGGTGAACGGCTGGCTGCCCAACAGCGAGGACTGGGCTCACCCGAATGTCGGCGAGGACGAGCCATTCGGCCCGGTCGAGCGCGGAGCGCACATCGACCGCCTGCCGCACGACACCTGGTTCTCCTACCTGGCGCGCATTTGCAACCACTGCACCTACCCGGCCTGCCTGGCCGCCTGTCCGCGACAGGCCATCTACAAGCGGCCGGAGGACGGCATCGTCCTCGTGGACCAGGAGCGCTGCCGCGGCTACCAGGAGTGCGTGGGGGCCTGCCCCTACAAGAAGGTGATGTTCAACAACGAGACGCGCGTCTCGGAGAAGTGCATCGCCTGCTTCCCAAAGATCGAGCAGGGGTTCCAGCCGCAGTGCGTGACCACCTGCATCGGCCGGATCCGCATCGCGAGCTTCATCAGCAAGCCGGATGAAGTGGATCCGAAGAAGCCGATCGATTTCCTGGTGAAGGTGCGAAAGGTCGCGCTGCCCCTGTACCCCCAGGCGGGGACCGAGCCGAACGTCTACTACATCCCGCCGATCCACGCGCCGCAGGAGTACCTGCACCAGATGTTCGGCCCCGCTGCCGACGCCGCGGTGGAGACCTACCAGAACATCAAGGACGACCCGGAACTGCTCGGGCTGATGATGCTCTTCGGCTGTACCGAGCGAATCATGCACTCGTTCGAGGTCCGGGACGACATGGCCTTCGGGTACGACGAGGCCGGCGAAGAACTCGTGCGGGTGCCGCTCCGGGAGCCGACCTTCATCCGTGAGTTCTTCGATGACGTGCACAACACGTACCTGCACAACAACACGTAGTGCCCACGGCGAGACTGCGCGGGCGCAGTCTCGCCCGATGAAGCGAGGCGCAAGATGACGTCCCAGGTCTCTCCGGAGGGCGGCCAGAGCCCTCAGCCGGTCAACCGCCGGAACTTCCTGAAGATCGCCGGTGTCGCCGCAGCCGGCACGGCGGTCGCGGCCTCCATCGCGGTGCGGGAGCTGACGCGCCCCGAGCCAGCGACGCACCTGATTGCTCACCGGCACGACGGTGAACTGCCGCTCGACCCGGACGACCGGGCCTGGAGCCGGGTCGCACGATGGCCGGTGGCCATGCTGGTCCAGAACATGGTGCTCCCGCACGCACCCGACCTCGCGGTGCCCGAGGTGGAGGTGAAGGCACTGCACAACGGCGACCGGATCGCCTTCCGCATCGAATGGGCCGATGCGGAGGAAGACCTGGTGGATGCGATGGCGCGGTTCCGCGACGCGGTGGCCGTGCAGCTGCCGGTCGACCCAGCCACCACCCCTGCGATCACCATGGGACTCGCCGGCCAGCCCGTTCACATCATGCAGTGGCGTGCGGCGTGGCAGGTGGACGTTGACCAGGGCCGCCAGGGGGTGCGGACCGCGTTCCCGAACATGTTCAAGGACTCGACGCCCGAAGACCTGATGGGCGAGGAAGCGGCCCGGGTGTTCTACCCGGCGATCTACGTCGGCAACCCGATGGCCCAGCGAGAGCGGGCGACGCCCGTCGCCGACCTGACGGCCGTCGGGTTCGGGAGCCTCACCACGCACGAGGAACAGACGGCAGATGGGCATGGCGTGTTCGACGGTGGGCACTGGAGCGTCGTCATCACGTCCCCCATGGCCGGCGGCGAGAGCAAGACGGCGCTGACTCCCGGGATGCGGACCGTGGCGGCCTTCGCGGTCTGGAACGGCTCGCACGCCAACCGTGGGTCGCGTAAGCAGTGGTCCAACTGGACCGAGCTCGAGATCGAGGCATAGCCATGGTCGGCGTCACCGTTACCCGCGAGGCGCTCGCTCGGCCCGTCGTCCAGCAGTTGCTGGCCCGCTCGGTCCTCTACGAGGCCCTCGCGCTGATGCTTGCCTCGCCCGAGGACGAGGTCCTCTCACGCCTCGACGAGCTGGTCGAAGACCTGGACGGCAACGACGTCGTCGCCGGCCTCTCCCTGCAGGAGGCGCTGGACGCCGTCCGCCGGGCGCGGCCACAGGTCGACGCCGAGCGTTTGGCGCCGGTGCATTTCGCCCTGTTCGAGGGGTCGGTGCTCTGCTCGCCCCACGAGACGGAGTACGTGCGCGACGCCCTCGCGAAGGCGGCCCAGTTGGCGGACATCGCCGGCTTCTACCGCGCATTCGGCCTCAAGGTTTCCCGCGCCCATCCCACCACGCCGGACGACATCGCCACCGAGCTGGAGTTCATGGCGCTCATCACCCGCCGCGAAGCCTATGCCGAGGTCAGAGGGTGGCCCGAGCACGCCGAGACGGCGCGACTCGCCGGGCGCCGGTTCCTGGAATCGCACCTCGGACGGTGGGTGGGGGCGTTCACGGCCGACCTCTGCGCCCGATGTGACGAAGCGGCCGCGCTGCGCGCCGATCCGGCTGCGGGAAGCTGGTTCCACGCCGTCGGAGAGCTGCTACGCGCCGGCGTGCAGGCGGACCTCGACGCCCTGGGCGTCCATCCGTCGCTCCTCCGGACGCGGGTCATCGACCCGGACGCGGACGCGTTCACCTGCCCATTCGCCACGGCCGCGCCGGAGGACTCCGGACAGCCGCTCCCGCTCAACCTGCTGCTCGACGGGAAGGGCCCGGCGGGGCAGAACTGAGTCCACCGACCGGCGGGACTGCTCGATTCGCAGATGAGAGTGGTCCCGCTGTCGGACGGCACACCCCGATGTAGACGGTTGCGCCCGCCCTGCACGGCGGGCTTAGAGTCGCACAATCAGCCTCGTTCGTCGGAGCGGCGTCGACAGCCTCACGAGGATCCCGGGATCGGACGGGGCGAAGCTTTCTTGATACTCCCGGGATTCTCTTGGCGATAAACTTGACTTAGTAGGTCTAGTATACGGACAATTACCCCATGGCAGCGATCGCTCAGGCTGATGTCCGCGTCCGGCGCCCGCTTCGCGAGTGGCTCACGCCTCTCCTCGTGGCGGGTGGTCTCATCGTCGTCTACTTCGTTGCGCAGGCCTCGAGCGCGTCGATGGCGGTCTTCTGGTCCGTAGGCCTCGCGGTCGGGTTCGTGCTGCAGCGAGCGCGCTTCTGCTTCACGTCGGCGTTCCGCGACCTGTTCCTGCTGGGGCAGGGGCGCACGATGCGGGGCATCCTCGTTGGCCTGATCGTCGCGACGTTCGGCTTCGCGATGGTCATGGCGACCATCATCCCGAACCCCTCGACGGGGGCCATGCCGAACGACGCGCACATCCTCCCGCTTGGCCCAGCGACTGTGCTGGGTGGCCTCCTCTTCGGGTTTGGCATGGTGATTGCCGGCGGATGCGTCTCCGGCGCTCTCTACCGCATGGGCGAGGGCTACGTGGGCTCGTGGGTCGCCATGGGCGGCGTGATGCTCGGGCTGTACACCCTCAACCGGACCTGGAACTGGTGGTGGGACAACTCGATCAGCATGGACCCGTTCGTGTGGCTTCCTGAGTCGCTCGGCTACGCCGCGTCGATCGCCCTCACGGTGATCCTCCTCTGCGCCGCCTACGTCGGCGTGCTCTGGTGGGAGCGCCGTGCGTCCGGGAATATGCCCGTCATCCCCATCAAGCGCCGTGAGCCGCCGCCACCCGCCAGCGTCGGAGACGACGTGCGCGTCGTCCTCCGCCGCGTGTTCAAGCAGGAGTGGACGCCGCTCGTCGGTGGCATCGCCCTCGCGCTGCTCAACGTCCTCCTCTTCATCCGCTACCGGCCGCTCGGCGTCGTCGGTGAGGTCTCCAGGTGGGCGAACGACATTGGTGGGTCGCTCGGCGCGGGCGTGGGCACCCTGAAGGGACTCGACGGGATCGCTGGCTGCGCCCCGGTGCTCACGGAAGGTGCGTCGTGGTTCACGGACGCCTTCATGCTCAACGTCGGCATCATCGCCGGCTCGTTCGCCTCAGCGATGGTGGCCCGAGAGTTCCGCCTCCGTGTCCCTCGTTCGCCGCGACGCTACCTCCAGTCGCTCGGCGGGGGCGTGATCATGGGCTACGGCGCTGGCCTCGGCCTCGGGTGCACGCTCGGTGCGTTCTTCTCGGCGGTCCCTTCGCTCGCCCTCAACGGCTGGGTGTACGCCGCCGCGCTTGCCGGTGGCGCCTTCCTCGGCGTCCAGGTGATCAGGCGGTTCCCATGAGCGACCCCGCCCCCCGTGAGGTCGACCTCCGTGGCATCGACCTCTCGCAGCTCACGACGCACACGCAGACCGTGATCGACGCGGTAACGGCGGGCGAAAGCCTCGTCGTGCTGGCCGATCACCAGGTGGTGCTGAACTACCTCGTGCCAACTGCCGCGACGAATGGACTGCGCTGCCGGTTCGGCCCGCCGAATGACGGCGTCTGGCGGATCGACCTGTCGCCACGCCAGACGCCCGCCTCGGCCGAGGCGGAAGCGCGGAAGGAGTAGCTCGAATGACGAACGAAGTAGACGTGCCGGTACTGGACGTGCGAGGCGAGATCTGTCCGTACCCGATGTTGCGCACCAACCGCGAGCTGGACGAGGTCCGGCCCGGGATCGCGGCGCTCGACGTGATCACCGACCACCCGCCGGCACTCTCGACGATCCCGCCCGAGGCGATGAAGCGCGGCTATGGCTGTGAGATCGAAGAGATCGACGACGGCGAGTGGCGGATCCGCATCTTCAAACCGGAGTAGCAACCGCGGCCGAAGCCGCGGTCTGAAGGGAACTGAGATGGGTTATTCAGCGGGGTTGGGCGCGCGCGCCCGGCTCGGGCTCTACGGCGTTCTGCTGTCGACCGTGGCAATCGTCGGCGTCGCCTGCAGTTCCGACGACGAGGCCGACGACGCGGCCGCCGGAGACGTGGCAGCATCGACCGGAACGGCAGCTGCGACGGAAACCGCAGCTGGGACGGAATCGGCAGCCTCGACGACGGCGGCCGGATCCACCGAGGCGGCGGCCGCCGACCCGCGAGGCTTCGCCGAAGGCAACCGACTGGTCGTCTCGTCCTGGCTGGCCGAGCACCTGGAGGACGAGGACATCGCCGTCGTCGACCTCCGGAGCGCCGAGGACTATGCGGCCGGTCACATTGCCGGCGCTGTGAGCATCATCGCCGGCGACGCCCTCACCACCACTGATGCGAACGGCGTCAGCGGTCAGATCGCTTCGGCGGAGCAGGTCGCCGCCGCGCTCTCCGCGGCTGGCATCACGCCAGAGGACACCGTCGTCTTCTACGACGCGGGCAACAGCCTCTGGGCCGCTCGCGCGCTCTGGGTGCTGGACGTGTACGGGCACTCCAACACCCGCATCCTTGACGGCGGATGGTCGGTCTGGTCGAGCGAGTCGCTTGCCACCAGCACCGAGGCCCCGACCGTCGAGGCGACCGAGTACGCCTTCACCGGCGCGCCGAACGAAGACATCATCGCGAACCTCGATGAGCTCGTGGCCGCGATCAACGACCCTGAGAAGCTCGTGTGCGACGTGCGGTCGGCGGAGGAGTACTCCGGCCGCGACGTGCGCTCAGCGCAGGGCGGCCACGTCCCCGGCGCAGTGAACGAGGAGTGGTCGCAGGCGCTCGATGAGGCGAGCCGCTTCCGATCGGCGGACGACCTCCGCGCGATCTACGAGGACACCGTGCTCGTGAGCGACGACGGGGGCACCATCTACGTCTACTGCCAGACCGGCGTCCGCGCTGCGCACGCGTGGTTCGTCCTGACCGACCTCCTGGGCATCGACAATGTCGAGAACTACGACGGTTCGTGGCAGGAGTACGGCAACCGCACGGACGTGGAGATCGAACGCTCCTAGCCTGCGACGTCCGAACGCAACGAGGAGGAGGGGTGACTCTCCTCCTCGTTGCTCGGGGCGGCGTTGTTCCGGGTGTGTGTGATGTGGGTGCGTTGTTGTGGGCAGCGTTGTTCCGGTGATGGTCAGGCCGCATCATCGATGTATCGTGACCCGTCTTCTCCCCGTTCCGCAGCTCCCGTGGCTCGTGCTTGCCGGCATGTCCCTGGCGCTCCTCGGTGGTTGCGGCAGCGACGGGCGATCGAGCGGCCCCTCCGGCGAGCCCCCAGTCGAGATCCACGTACGGTGGGAGATCGACGACTCGTTCCCGGCCTCGATCACCGTCCACGAACCGCCGTCGGACCAGGAGCTGTACGAGGTGCGTACGTACGGGCCGGGCGAGACGGCAGCGGTCGGCGACGAGATTCCCGGGGGCGTGCTTCGCACCGACTTCGGCGAGCCGCGCCGGTTCATCGCCCGCCTCGAGAACCACGGTGACGAGAGCGTCCGGTTCTGGGTCGCGCCGCACCTTCCGCTGCCGCACGTCTCCGAGCAAGGACTGATGATGTTCTGCCTTTGCACGGGCACCGTGTACGAGGTTCCCGCCGGCGGTACGTGGACGCGTGTGATGGAGTTCGGGGTGACCAGGCGCGCGGACCTGGAGGGGCCCATCGCGCTCACCCATGTGATCGTGCGAGGTGAGCTCGTCATGCCGACACCGGTTCACAACGGAGGCCATTCCTGAGCGAGCAGTCCCCCGTCATGTCCTCGTCGCCCATCGAGAGCACTCGACGCCGGATCGCGCGATATGCCGCCGTCGCGGCGATCGTGCTGACCGTCGGAGGGTTGTTCGTCTACCGCGAGTCGAATGACGAACCCGCCGCGGACACAGTCGAGGAGTCTCGCCAGATCGAGGTTGGCCAGCCCGCACCCGACTTCACGCTCCCGACGTCCGACGGGGTCTTCCGTCTGTCCGACGCTCGCGGCGACATCGTGGTCGTGAATTTCTGGGCGACCTGGTGTGGACCCTGCCGGTTCGAGATGCCTGAGTTCCAGGCGCTCCACCAGACCCGGGCAGCGTCAGAGGGTATCCGCGTGGTTGCCGTGAACTTCACGAGCGCGGACTCGCGAGAGGGGGCGCTGCAGTACGTCGAGGACATGGGCCTGACGTTCACGGTCGCCTTCGATGAGCGCGGAGCCGTTGCGGAGCACTACGGTGTCCACTCGCTGCCCGCGACGTTCTTCATCGACCGCGACGGCGTCGTGCGCAGTCGGAGCTACGGACCAGTGCTCGGCGAACGCCTCGAGGCGGCGCTCGTGGCGGCGGGTGCGGATCCTCAGGAGTAGCGCGCCGCCCGCCGGGTGGCGGGCGCATCCTCGCGCTCGGTCAGGAGGAGCCTGACGAGCGGCGCGACGCCGGCGACATATCCCAGAGCACCGAGCGTGGCGGCCACGCCGTCCGCACCGGTCGGGAGAGGCATGATCGCGTCGAGCGCACGGATCGCCGTGCTTGCCGAGAGAGCGGCGGCCGCACCCACGATCATCCCCGTGGACCGCAGCGGGCGTCCCTCGAAGAGCGGGATCAGGCGCGCTGCCACCACGACGATGAGGGTCGTGACGTAGCCGACGGTGAGCATGTGAAGGGCCGGGCGCCCGCCGAATCCGGCACCCGAGTCCAGGTCCAGAAGCTCACCGGTGCTCAGGGCGGACCAGCCGGAGACCAGCGCTGCGCACGCGAGCCACAGGTGCGCGAACAGGATCAGGCGGCGGAACCACGCCGGAGCCGTCGTCTTCATCGGCGGTTCGACTGCCCGCACGCCGCCCAGGAACGCGAGGATCGCCGCCGCCACGGCCACGGTTCCCAGGTCGCTCAGGCCGCCGAACCGGAGCAACTCGCCACACACGACCGCTGTCCCGCCCACACCGAGCGTCCCCGCCGCGAAGCGGTCGAGGGCGACCCGCCGGGGACGCCATGCCAGTAGTCCGGCGAGCGCTCGCGCCGTGACCCCAAACGCGAACGGGAGGATGAACAGGTAGAGGGCCGCGGCCTCATAGGCACGCCGCCAGGCGAACGGCGTGGCCCCCGCGTCGGAGGCAACACGCACGACGCCGTGACCGGCGTAGAGCAATGCCGTGAACGAGGCGCCCGCGAGGCCGAGCCAGAGCCAGTGCGTGATCGGCCGGGCCGACGTGGTCGGATGCCGGAGCACGCGACTAAGTGTGGCCGCCGCGACGAGGAGCCCCGCTGCCGTCGCGACGGCCGAGAGCGCCCCGAGGGCGCTGCCTCCAGCTCCGGCGACCAGAGTCACGCGTGAAGTGGCGCCCACGCACAGTCCGCCCGCGACGAGGCCCAGGCTCGCGCGCTGCGGCCACGGGAATGCCATCGGCGCGTTGTCGTGAAAGCGGGGCACGACGTGCATCGCCACCCCGAGCACGAACAGCCCGCACCAGCCGATGATCTGCAGCGCTATATGGGCCTCGATCGCGTCGGCAGCCGAGACCAGTCCCGCGAGGAGCAGGCCGCCCATGGCGAACCCCCCCCAGGCCCAGGGCCACGGCCGTCAACACGAACGGGCGGTACAGGCGCGCCTCAGACCACGGCGTGACCGGGTAGCGCCCGCTCCGACTTGACGTAACGTTCGAGGGCGCCTCCCCGCGACGGTGGGTCAGGGGGCGCCCACGGCTTGCTGCGCGCGGCTGGCTGGCATGTCCAGCAGGCACAGCGGGTCGTCGCCCAGGTACGAGCCGGTCGCGGCGAGCGCCCGCGCCCGAGAGCCACCACAGAGGTCGGCGAACGTGCAGCGACCGCAGCGGCCAGTGAGCGCACCCGGGTCGCGGAGGCTACGGAACAGCGCCGAATCGCGGTAGACAACCGCGAGGGGGTCTGTCCGCACGTTCCCGGCGGGAACCTGCAGGAATCCGGACGGGCAGACGTTCCCTCGGTGATCGATGAAGAGGAAGCCCTTGCCGTCGTTCACGCCCTGTGTGCGCATCCCCTGGGAGGCCTCGTCGATCTGGTAGCCCGCTCCCGTGAGGCGTACCGGTCCGCCTGCCTGCGCCCGCGCTCGGAGCACCATCGTGCGGCGGTACTGGGGGGCGGCGGTGGTCCGCACGGCGAACGGGGCCCCCTCGCTCAGCTCGGCCAGCCACTCCCACGCCGCCTCGGCCTCGGGGGCCGTGATCATCTGCTGCGCCGTGGCGCGGCCGGTGGGGACGAGGAAGAACACGCTCCACATCCGTACGCGGTAGCCGGCCATGAGTTCGGCCATCGACTCGAGCTGGTGCAGGTTGTGACGGCCCAGTGTGGTGCCCACCTGGGTCGGGATGTGCAACTCGCTCAGCAGCGCGAGCGTGTCGATGGCGCGCTGATAGGTACCGGGAACCCCTCTGAACCCGTCGTGGGTCGCAGCATCGGCGCCATCCAGGCTCACATGGATCATCGACACGCCAAGGTCTCGTAACCGCTCGAGCCGCTCCCGCGTGACGAGCGCCGTCGTGGTCGGGGAGACGGCGACCCGAAGGCCACGAGCAATCGCGCGCTCCGCGATGTCGAAGAGGTCCGGCCGCATCAGGGGGTCGCCGCCGGTGAGGACCAGCACGGGCGGGTTGAGGTCGGCGATCTGGTCGACGACCGCGAACGCTTCCTCCGTGGTGAGCTCGTCAGGGTGGCGTTGCGGCTGCGCCTCGGCCCGACAGTGCACGCAGGCCAGAGCGCAGGCGCGGGTCAACTCCCACGCGACGGTGAAGGGACGTTCGGCGAAGTCCACATCGAACATCTCGGGTCGCGGACGGGCGGGGCGCCCGGCCTCCGCAGCGCTAGGCCGGGACGGCATCCGAGACCTCCTCATCGGTGAGGTAGCAGAGCGGGTCCATCCCCCAGGTGTCCCCGGAGGCGGCCTCTGCCCTCGATCGGAAGTTCCCATTGCAGAGATCGAGGAAGCGGCAGCCCTGGCAGCGCTCCGGCAGCCGTGCCACCCGGTCGCGAAGGTCGCGCAGCAGCGGCGCGGGCGAGGCGTCCCAGATCTCGGAGAACGAGGCATCCCGGACGTTGCCGAGTGGACGCCAGCGCCAGAACTGGTCGGCGTAGACATCCCCGTTGGCGTCGACCGCGGCGATCGCCTTTCCGGACCCGTTGCCTCCGTTCCACTGGAGGAGGGTCCGCACCTCGGCCGAGCGTTCCGGCTGGGTACGCTCGAGGAACATCAGCAGGTAGGCGGCATCCGCGTGGTTGTCCGCCGTCAGCACCTCGGGTTCGAGCCCGCGCTCGTGCATGTCGAGCACGCGCCGGAACACGTAGTCGAGTGCCTCGCGCGTCTCCGCGTGCGTCGGGACGAAGTCCTGGATACGCGCCCCGCGACCGGTCGGTGCGAGGTGGTAGATGCACAGCCTGGGGACCCCGCGCTCCTCCATCAGGTCGAACAGCCACGGGAGGTCGGCAAGGTTGGACTTGGTGAGCGTCACCCGAAGCCCCACGCGCAGGCCGGCATCCCGACAGGCAGCCACGCCTCGCATGGAGGCCTCGAACGCCCCGCGCATGCCCCTGAAGCGGTCATGTACCTCGGGCTGTCCGTCGATGCTGATCCCGACGTACGAGACGCCGATCTCCGCCAGGGCCTCCGCCACCTGTGGCGTGAGCAGCGTTCCGTTCGTCGAGAGCACCACGCGCAGACCGCGGGAGCGGGCATGCCGGGCTACCTCGAGCAGGTCGGGCCGTCGCAGCGGTTCGCCGCCGGAGACCAGCAGGACGGGCACACCCGCCTCGGCGAGCCCGTCGACCATGGCGAGCGCCTCCGGTGTCGAGAGTTCGCCCGGGTAGTCACGATCGTGGGAATCGGTGTAGCAGTGCGCGCAGTGGAGGTTGCAGCGTCGCGTGGAGGTCCACACCACCACAGGGCGTTTGTCCGACGAGTAGTGGAGGAGGTGAGGCGGAAGTTCACCGCTGCGCCGCCCGAATCGGAGCGCATCACCCTCAGCTACTGTCCCGGTCAGCAGTCTCGATACGCCGAGCATAAGCGCCACCTCTCCTCGCTCGATTCAAGAGGCGGGGGCTACTGGCGACAAACAGCAGGAAGCTGTGGCTTTCGCGGCAGAAGTCGCATATCGGCGGGAAGTGCCGTCACAGTCCCAGACGCATCGTGACCTTCGTCCAGTCTGGCCCGCCCCCTGGGTAACGGCGGGCGCGTCACGCCGAGCACCACCGACGCCGCAGCGTCGTTCTTCCGAGGGCACGAATCCGGCGGCAGCACGTGCGCGTTTCCGGGGTGCCGCGTCGGCGGTATCAGGGCGCCAGGCGGGATCGATGTGAAGGGCGCTCGTGAGCTGGGCTCTCAAAGCATCGTCGAGGGGGCTCGGCCTGCGTCGCGAGTTCACTACTCCGCTCGGACACGGGAGCGGTGTTGATCGACGAACGAAACGGGACGCCCTGCGGCGTTTCGGCTGTAGGGCTGGTGGAGACGGGGGAGAATTGAACTCGGTATCCCTCGTCGCTGCAGGCCGCTAGAGGCCGCAAACAAGCGGGATTCTCGCCTCCTCAGTCGCTCCCAACCGCAGGAAATCGCCACGTCTGGCGGTCAGATTGGCGGTCAGGTCGGGAGGGCCGGTGAGCCCATGCTGTAGGCGTATCGTTCACGGTCAAGAGTGGCCGGCCGCGGGAAGTGAGCCCGCGACCGACCGGCAGTGAAAGCTCATGAAGGGAGCAATCACCTATGCCCAAGTCTAGCGACACCAGGCCGGTCAACGTTTGGGACATCGAGACGGAGCACGAGAACCCGGAGCTTGGCCCCCTGACGGACATCGAGCGCCGTTGGCTCTGGTTCCTCCGCAACACCCTCAGCATCCACGGCCAGTGGGAGACGATCGACGGCCGACGGCGGTGGGTAGTTACCGGATTCGCCAATCTGCGCGTCGCCCTCGACGACTCGGAGCACACGCCGGAGAAGGTGATCGCGCGCTGGCGGGATAGAGGAATCAACCGCGCCAACCTGCAGGATGCCAACCGCGCGGTCGGGCGGACGAAGGCATCGTGGACGCGGCTCACGCAGCACGTCCTCGCGGACGTGGAGGCCATCCTGAAGTCTCCCCCGAGGCCGCTCGACGCAGGAGAGGCCGCACAGGCCCTCACGGACGCCGTGGCGGGGACGTTCTCGCCGGCCCTCACCGTCGAGGAGCGGGTGAAGCTCCGCGACGGCATCGAGGCCGCGGCGGTCCGCACCGGTTCGACGCTCGACGCCAGCCCCGAGGGCATCGACCAGGCTCGTGCCTACGCGGTCGGCCTCGTGCAATTCACGCGCATCATGTTCCCTGAGGCCGACGCGGACGCGCTGCGCCGTGGTCGCATCGCCCTCCTCGACACCATCGGGGAGCCCGAGCGCATGACGCGCCTCGTGACGCAGTGGGAGACGGTGCGGGGATGGACGCTCCGATGAGAATCACCGTTGGCGGCGTGTAGCCCCTCCTGACGCGTCTCAGGGCAACCTATGAAGAGCGGCGGGCTTCACGGCCCGCCGCCTTTGTTCTCGGCTGGAACGCTTTCGTCCTCGATCGCCTCGCGGAACCCGCCCGCGACCTCCGCGATTGCCTGTCTCACCCTGAGGATCCGAGCTTGATCCTTGTGCAAGAGCGACGGATCCAGTCGGTCCACGAAGTCCGACATCCTGTCATCGTCCCACTCAAGACGGACGCAGCGACGGGAGAAGAACGTCTGGTTCTCCTCAGGGGGGATCCGATTGGCAGCCACCCCGAGTGCCAGGTCCTCGAGCTCTGCGTCACTCGCCCAGAGGAAGGCATTGTTGAACAGCAGAAACAAGTCAGCGGATGTCAACGCGATCCGCTTGTTCCCGTCCGCATAGGCGTGAGCCTTGTTCAGGTGATAGTGGAGGGCAGCAGCCTTCGTCGGGAGCGTCCCATGTCGTCTCCAACGCGGCATCGCGAGGGCAGACAACATCCGATCCCGCCCCTGGGAGCCCAGAAGGTGGAAAGCCGGCGTGTCCTTGAACAGCTGCGCAGTCAGCGCCTCGGCGATCGTGCGGAGGTCGTCTTCCGCGAGGTAGACCAACGGCCGGTAGCGGGGCAATCTCAACTCCCGCCCCGGTCTCGGTGGGGAAGAATCCTAGTGCTTCGCCAATTCGCGAAGTACCTTCTCGCGCTTACGAATCACGATCTGAACCAAGCGCTCGGTCTCCTGCTGCCGCTCGGCACGGCTACGCACAGGAACCGACGGCGCCTTGGACATCTTCACTACTGGCATGGGGGAGGCCTCCTGCTGTCCTCACTATCGGTACACCACGGCGGATCCGTCAATACAAGCCGTTCCTCGTTTGTAAAGCAGGCGTGAAACGCTCAAGACCGTAGGGTGCGCGTCTTCGGGGTTCGAAGCCGCTCCCTGAGCCTCGTCGCCGTGCGCCACATCGCCGGCCCATCGACCTCGAACACGAACCGCACGCGCCCATGCTCGAGCCCGTGGATCGTGCCCTCGATCTGCTCGTAGGTGACGTGCCCCTCGCCGTGCGCGATCAGGTAGGCCAGCGCCCGCAGTAGCGCGATCCCGTGCTCGTCGTGACTCGCGGAGTAGGGCATACCTCCAGCGTCTGAGGTGAGTGGCGCGACTGGAAGACGTTCGCGTCACCCAGCGGTCACCTAATCCCGCACACCCCCTCGAGGGCAGCCCGGCCCTGGGGAATGAGCCGGACTGCCCGGAGGAGGGTGCCGATCACGCCCTCCTCGTGACCTGCCTGTTGCGACGAGAGGAACCGGCCACGGACCGAGCCGGAGGTGTGCGTCATCGGCCTACGCGGCGTCCTCGTAGACGGTCGAGCCATTGCGAGTGATCGTCATCGCGCCGGAGGGGTGCAGCAGGACGGTTACGGTCTTCCCGTTGGCGTTGAGATCCACCGCGACCGAGTCGCCGGCGATGAAGTCCACCCGGCGCCCGCCGAGGTCACTCCCGACGAACTCCTGCACGCTGACGTGCTTCGCCGCGCCGAACTGGATGTTCCCTGCGGTTTCCATCTATGCAGCCACCAATCTCGCGCCATCAACCTTGAACGTCGCTGTCTGCGAACCGAACGTGGCTGCGTAGACGCGGACGATCCCCGTCGTCGCCTGGGTCGTGATGCTCAGCGATGTCTGCAGCCATTCGCTCGTGTTCAGCTCGATCCCCGTCTGTGTGTTCGTCTTCACGAACGCATCTGCCCCTGTGTATTCCACGAGGGAGATCGCGATCGTCGGGGTGCCAGAGGATGCCCTGAGCCAGAGCGAGCCCGTGTAGGGGGTGCCTGCCGAGACCGCTTCCCCGCTCGACCGACGTGCCCCGGCGAGGTCGGCCGGGGAGCCGACCGTTACCTCCAGGCACGCGCTGCCGAACTTCGCATCCGACGTGATGCGCGCGATCGACGCGCCGGAGCCCTCCCAGCCGGACGGGTCCGTCTCAAAGCCGGGGTTCGTGATGAGGTTCGCCGAGGCGTCGCGGATCGCTTCGAGCGCGCGGATCGTCTCGTACTTGCTGCCCGTGAGGATCGGCGCGTTGTAGTTCTCCGCGATCGCGCGCAGCAGTTCGATCTCCTCGTAGCCGTCGGTGCCGGCCGTGACGTTGCCCGTCGCCGCGAGCCACGCCCGCAGCAATTCGACGCGCTCATAGTCATCGGTCGCGGCCTCGCCCGACTCCGCCGCGACGATGGCGCGCAGGATGCGGACCTCCTCGTACGCGGTGCCCTCCTCGACGGTTCCGCCGAGGTTGCTACGGATCGCGTCAAGGAGCGTGATCGCCTCACGGTCTGCCATCAGCGAGCCTCCGCCCGATTCGATGGGGAGGGGTTCGTCGGGGCCGGAGCCGAGCGGGGTCTTAAGGAGTCGAAACCCCCCGCTCGGCCACCGGCCATCGCAACGCCGCGGCAGTGAGCTCTTGCGTGCGCCGTGGCGTTCATGGGGTTAGGTGAGCGCCGCGAGCACACGGCCGCGGATGTGCTCGGCGTCGAGCTCGCGCAGCGTGCGGTCTACGAGGCCCTGGATCGCTTCCTGCGAGGGCTGTGTGTCGCCTCGGTAGCGTCCCCGCATGAACGTCTCGGTCACACGCTGCAGGACGGCTGCGGCGAGCAGCGCGTCGCGGTCGATTTCGACCTTCGTCTGACTGAACATCTAGACCTCCCCCACCTTGAAGGCGCGCGGGTTCACCAACGCGACCTCAGAGCGAGTCTTCATGTAGATCGCGGTCTCGTCGTTCGCGATGTTGTTCACGTTGTCCACTTGGATCGCGATACCGGGCTTCTCCACGATGACCGCCGCGGCGCGCAGGTCGGCGTAGACCGCGACGCGGTTCCCGTCCGTGCCGCCGACCGCGATGTGGTCGGAGAGTTCCTGCGGGTCGCCCATGAACGTCGCGTCGTTGCGCGGCCAGAGGAACCGGCCGTCAGCGTCCACGAGCTTGCGGATCGCCGTGTCGGTCGCCGCGGCCATGTACCAGCGTGCGTTCCGCCGGTACTGCGCCGGGAGGCTGCCCTGGAGGTCGATGAGCTTCGTCGCGCTGCCGGGGTCCGAGGACGTGTTGCTGATCGTGTCCGAGGTCGTGCCCTCGACATCGGTCGTGGTGCCGTCGTAGGCCGTGATGAGGCCGAGGGGCTCGTCGCCGGTGCCGGTGCCGATCAGGAACCCGCGATCCTCGACGGCAGCCAAGTTCTCGCCACCAGCGGCGCCCAGCCAGGCCATCAGGCCATCCGAGTCGGCGATGAGGTCGTTGCTCACCCTCGTCGCGACGCGAGCCTTGCGGAGCGGCATGACCGTCTGCTCGAACTTCAGCGCGTCATCAAGGGTGACGGCCTCGGCCTCGCCATACCAGCCGCCGACGAACGCGGAGTTGTAGAGGTCGGGGCTCGATGCGTGGTTCTGAGCGCCCGGCACGAGGCCGGTGCCGGAGACAGTGGGGATCGCGCGGACCTGCGGCCGGACGACCGCCACGGCCGCGCGTGCGCTCACGATGATCGAGAGGAGTTCCGCCGGGGCGAGGTAGCCGCCACCCTCGGCGAGCCCTTCGCGGAGCGCGGCCTGCTCGGCCGGCGTCAGCGTCTCGAACGCGATCTTCGAGCGGTTCAGGCCGGCGTAGTCGAGGGCGATCGCGGCACTGATCCAGTGCTGGAACGCCTGCGCGTACTCCGGCCGCAGCGTCGCTCGCTGCGCCGTGGTCTGACGGTTGGCCGAGTCGAGGATGCCCACCGGATAGAGGCCGACACCGTTGAACTCGAGGACACCGTCCTGCACGTCATAGCCCCTCGCCGCGAGGACGCGGGGAGTGAGGTCGGCTTCGAGGTGCCGATAGGCGGCGTCTCCGGCGAGTGTGCGGTCGAGGATGGCTTCGACCTGCTGTTCACGGGAGGCGCGGGCCTTCGGCATGGCGCGGCTGATCCGCTCCTCGGTTGGAGTGGGCATCGGTTCTTCCTTCGGTGGGCTGTACGAGGCGGCCGGCGCGGGCGGAGGTGTCCTGTCGGCGTCCTGTGACTGCGGCGGGGTTCGGTGGGCGGACGGCTTCGGTCGGATCGGCGTCTTCGGCCTCGGAGCGGCCTTCGCGTCGGCGAAGCGTGCAAGCTCGCGGGACATGAACGCGTCCGGGTCGGCGTGGCCGATCGGGCGGTTCATCACGACCGCGTAGAACTCGGCCTGACTCAGCCCTTGCTCCCTTGCGGAGAGGGCGAGGTGGCCGATTCGAGTGAGCGGGATTGCGGACAAAGAGAAACCGCCCTTCGGACAAGCGCGCCGCGCGTCAACCCTGGTTGGGCCCGTCGAGGTGCGCCTGGTTGAGTCCGAAGAGCGGCGTCTTGCGCGAACGCTTGCCGCGAGGAGGACTGTCGAGGAACCCAGTTTATCACGCGCGTTCTACTGCCGTCTAGCGCCGTGGGGCGCCCTTCTCGAGCAGGTGCACCTCGACGTGCTCGCCGGTCCAGACACCCATGACGTGCTGCCGGCACTTCGGACAGACGCCACGCGCGGAGACGCCCACAAACGCCGTCACGAACCGATCGTCGTCAGGACAGCGGACGACACGCTCCTGGAGCGTCACTGCTGACCTCGTTTCGCGTGAACGAGGAGGATCGCCGCGGAATCATCGAGGTCCCCTCGTTTCTCCAGACCCGTAAGCGATCCGAGGCGGCCCCCCTGCCTCACCATCGGGTCGCGCTCCTCGGCTTGGGGCTCTTGGGCTGGTTCGTCTTCTCGGCGCCGGCTCGCCTGTTACACACCGAATGGCTGAATCCGAGGTAAGTACGCCGGTCGTCGTTGTGGTCGAGGTCGATCGGCTGCCCCTTCTCGAGCGGCTGGCCGCATCGGACACACGGTGTCCCGTAGGCGCGGGGGAGGAGCGTTTCCCGCAGCTTTCGGTGGGCGTAGCCGTAATCGTGGCTGGTCTTGCGTTTCGCGGGCACCTACGGCCTCCCTTCGGTGTTTTTCCTGGGCTCTCGGGGAGAGAGGGCGAGGGCGACGGGGGTCAGGTGCGATCTCGGATCTGGAAATATCGATCCCGCCCCCATCACACACCCGCCAGCGTCGTGAACACGCGCCATGCGAGGCCGACGGTGCCGGCTGAGATCAGCAGCAGCGATGAGGCGCCAGTGATCACGACGGCAACCTTCGTCAGCAGTCGCGCATCATCCTTGTCGAACACGGGCGGTCTCCTTCTGGCAGCGCTCGCATCTCCAGTACCCATCGGGGCACTCACGGAGTTCTCGGGCGGGGAGGTAGGTGTCGCACCCAGGACAGCGGAGGAGGTGGGGGTAGGGCTCACGCATCGATCGACAGCTCCTCGCCGTTCTCGATCTCCGATGGGTCTTCCGTGGACGCCTCACGATTGAGGGCAGGACGGACCTTCCGGGGTAGATCTCCCCTCTCCCCCCTCCATGAACTCCGGGGCTGGTTATGGACAGGCCGAGGTCGCTCCGATGGCTGGATCGGCTCTCGCCCTCGCCATACACCACCACGTTGCTCCCGACCCGTAGCGAGCCCGTCAGGGTGAGCGAGCGGAGGGTCGGACGGACCACCGTCGATGATCAGACGTTCCTCTTCCTCGGATTCCGGATCCGGATGTCTTTCAGAGATGTTGTTCTTGTCTTTTGTAGGAAGCCCACTTCCGGGTTGAGTGCGAAAACTTCCGGGTTGGCGTGCGCTAACTTCCGGGTTGCCGTCGTCTAACCCGGACGATTCTTCCGCCTTAGACGCGGGCGATTCGGGGTGTTGCGCAACGCGTTGCGTCGTGTGGCCGGGGATGAGGAGCTGGTACTCCGCCCCTCTCAGCTGGGATGGCGAGTGCCCCGCGACTTTGACGATGAGGCCGCGTCCCTCGAGTTTGCGCAGCGTCGAGCGGATGGCCCGCTCCGACTTGTTGAGCTCGCTGGCGAGTCGTGCCTGTCCAGCCCACATGCCGGCGCCGTCGTCGTGCGCGTGCCAGGCGAGGACGATCAGCAAGGACTTCTCGTCGGTCCCGAGGTGGGACAGGTTCGACTCATCGCTGAGCACGACTCTCACCAGCTCGACGCTCATCGCCGCCGCACCGCGAGCGCGCAGGAACCAAGGTGGAGCACCCCGTCCAGTCGGTCGAGCCACCAGGGCGCGGCTGCCCGATCCCGTACACGCTGAAGACAGCGGCAGGGCCTGATCGTCTGGGCTATCATGGCTATGCCTCTTGACTCGCAAACGCCCTGCACCCGATTCGGCAGGGCGTTTGCATTTCCGGCCTCAGCGCGCCATTGCCTCGCGCCGGCTGATGAACTCCTGAAGCTCCTGCGCGCTGATGAAGCGCGCCGCGCCGACCTTGAAGCCCTTCAGGTCACCGCTGGCAAGGAGCCGGAACACGGTGTCCGGGGAGCAATCGAGCAGCTCCGCTGCCTTCTTGGGCCGGTAGGCCAGTCGTCCGTCTGTCATGCCTGATCCCTCGAATCTCCGCCGCTTGCGTTTGACAGCGTCGGCTACATCCGTATGATGACCGCAGGAAAACAGCGTCGCAAGCCCGGAAACTCGTGTCTTACGACAGGAGAACGACATGACAACGACACGTCGAGGGGCGCAGAGGGAGCGAACGCCCGGGCAGGTGGAAGAAGCGATCATCGATCTCACGCTCCGCGGCTATACGCCGGTCCAGATCAATCAAGTCCTACCGGGTGTTGTTCGAGACATCGCGAAGAAGCAGGGCTGGAAGAACTACAAGGCGCCGCATCTGCGGACGATCCAGCGCATCGCTCGGAGGGCGAAGCCGGTTGACGAGTCGGGTGAGTGGGCGATCGAGCTCTCGACGCCGGATGACGCTCGTGTCGTCCTCGACTTCATGGCGGACGCAGCTGACGAGTTCGAAGGCGACGTTGCACGCGTCACGCGAGCTGAGGCCGAGTGGATCGTTAGGTTGCGTCGCCTGGGGCCACCGATGACGGCTCTCCAGACCATGCGTCTGATGTCGCTATATCAGGCCCGCCGCAGCGACGGCCTCACGACCGAAGACCTAGACGCCTTCCTGGCCTTCTCGCCTTGGCTCGGCCGGCGTCGCGCTGCCAGATACGCGAGTGCGGTGCTCCGAAACAGCGTGCTCCCCGCACCTCAGTGGATCGTGAAGTTGGCAGCTCTCGGTGACTGGCTGGATATGGAAGTCGTCGCCGTGTTCGACCCATGGCTGCCGGTGAAGGCGTCAGCCCTCTTGTCCCGTGGCGAGGAGCGCAGCGTCGAAGAATGGTTGGAGCACCTAGGCCGCATCGTGAGCGCGGAAGGGGAACCCGATGAGTCGTAGGGGTAAAGGCGAGGGGGGGCATCCGCCTTCGCGGTGACGGACGGTGGGAGGCCACGGTCTCGCTGCCGCCGCAGGGAGGTAAGCGCCGGCGCAAGTCCTACTTCGGGAAGACCCGTGCGGAGGTCGCGAAGAAGCTCTCAGCCGCGCTGAAGGCAACGGACGACGGGCTCTCGCTGCCGTCCGACCGCCTCACCGTGAAGGCGTTCCTCGAACAGTGGCTCGAGGCGAAGCGGGCGTCACTTCGGCCCGAGTCGATGCGCCGATACAAGGACGCGTGCAACCTCCATCTCGTGCCGGAGCTCGGACACATCGCCATTACCAAGCTCACGCCCGTACAGGTTCAGTCCGCCTACGCGCGCCTCGGCGAGAAGGGCCTCAGCGGCACGACCCTGCAGCTCATCCATGGCGTCCTGCACAAGGCCCTCGACGATGCGGCACGGTGGGATCTTGTCGTGCGCAACGTCGCCGACCTGGTTGATGCGCCTCGCCGATCGACGCGCGAGATGGATGCACTCAGCCCGGCGGAGGCCAAGCGCCTGCTCGACGCGGCGCAGGGTGACCCTCTCGAGGCGTTCTACGTGATCGCGCTGACGACGGGTCTACGCCTTGGTGAACTCCAGGCTCTGCGCTGGCGCGACCTCGACCTCGAACGCCGGACGCTCCGCGTGACCTTCACCTACCAGGGGACAGAGGACGGGGAGCCGGTGTTCTCCGAGCCGAAGACGGCCCGGTCGAGGCGCATCGTCCAGTTGTCCTCGACGGCCGCAGAGTCCCTGAGACGGCACCGCGTGGCGCAAGCCGAAGCGCGACTGAAGGCAGGGCCAGCGTGGGAGGACCACGACCTGGTCTTTGCGAATGGGCTCGGGAGGCCGCTCGACGGCAACAACCTCCGAGCGCGCTCGTTCGCAGAACTACTCAAGCGAGCGAAGCTCCGCCCGATGCGCTTCCACGCCCTCAGGCACGCCGCAGCGACGCTCCTGATGAGCGAGGGCGTACCCGTGAAGGCCATCAGCGAGATGTTGGGGCATAGCGACGTGACGACGACGTTGCGCATCTACGCGCACGTCCTGCCAGCGTCGCACGACCAGGCCGCGAACGCCATGGATCGGCTGTTCGGGGCGGGGTCCTGACCATGTGGCGGTCAGATAGGCGGTCAATGAACTCGTCAGGGAGCGTAAGCCCAACGCTGACAAGGGATTTGTGGTGGAGACGGGGGAGGTTCGGTCTCCAACATCTCCAGCTGCCTAAGCTGGTGATTCCTACGGCGTGGCCACCATACACCTTCGGGCTCGCATGGCGTTCCTCGTGACCCTCGCGGCTTGTGGGAGAGTCACCTCTCCGAAATGCGGCCAAGGTGCACTGCGTACATAACGAGGAGGGTGCACCTGAGAGAACGAATCTCGGCACGCGACGGGTCGCGGGCCGATCCTGACTTCGATCGAGCGGCTCGAAGGCGAAGGATGTCGTCAGAACGCCTCGAGGACGGCCCAGACGCCGCTGATGAAGCCGATCGGGACCCGGAGGACAGAGGCCACCTTCCACCCTCTTGAGTCGACGATCCGGTCATAAAGGCCGCCGATGCTCCAGCCGTAGACTTCGCGTGCCTTCGCGCGCGTCTTGAGTGTGCCGCGCGCTGCCAACTCAGCAAGCTCCGATATCACGTCCACCTTCTTGAGAGTGGACTGGTGAAGGGGCACGTAACTGATGGCTTGGTCATGAGCCTCTACCCTTCTCTTCTCTTGTGATCCGTCTTGGCCTCGTCCCCTTCTGATGACCGAGGCGGTCCCCCACCGGCACTCGCCGGAAGCGACCGCCCAGGTATCGCTCGAGCTCAGCGGAGCAGGAGGGCTACTTCTGCTGCGGGTTCTGCTCGGCAGGAGCCGCAGGCTGCTGTGCCGGAGTAGCGGCGGGGGTGATGGGCTTCGGCTGCGCCGCCTGCTGCTGCTCAGAGGCCTGCTTTGCCTGCTCGTTGGTGCGTTCGTTGTTCATGTGTACCTCACTGTCTTGTCGTGACTCGTTGGACCAACCATGACAGCGAGGCCGTCACACGGCCGTTACGCCCCGCCGTCCGGCCGCTGGTGGTGGCCCTCTCGGCCTAAGGTGGATGGGCGAGTCAGGTACACCCATGAATCCCACCGAACCCGCCAGGACTGCCGCACACGATGTCATCCAACTGTCGGTGCTGGGGAGCTTCGACCTTCAACGCAACGGGGGCGAGGCGCTGCTCCCCGCATTGACCGGTGAGGCGCAGCGGCTGCTTGCCCTGCTGGCGCTGCGGGATCGGCGCGTCTCACGGACCTCGATCGCCGGCACGCTGTGGCCCGACGCCTCGGAGAAGCATGCGC
>WBZO01001613.1_pt1 | contig 33962 bp, 32 predicted proteins | sample 5204261 | NCBI WGS metagenome assembly WBZO01 (sample SAMN12412400, study PRJNA552823) | activated sludge metagenome | isolation source: activated sludge from anammox sidestream of wastewater treatment plant... | place: USA: North Carolina | collected 2017-09
CCCCCGCCGGCGCCGCGACCGGTGCCCATGCCCGTGCCCGAGCCGCCGAAGCTGGTGGAACGCGTCGAGCACAAGGTCGAGCAGCACATCGAGCACGTCGAGCACAAGATCGAGAAGCTCGTCGATGCGCCCAAGGCCAAGATCCATGAGGCTCACATCGAGCACGACGTCACCCCGGTGATCCGTTACGAGAGCACCACGCCGGCGGAGACCACGATCCAGGTCACCTACGAGAACAACGCGGTCGACGGTGTGGAGAGCGCTGCCGACAAGAGTGATCTGACCCCGGATCACCTACAGGAGTGATGACCGGCTCACCGACGAAGTCACACCCCCGGTTGCCCGCCCCGGGTAACCGCCGATAAGGAGAAAAAACACATGGAATGGTTACTCGGTGCGCTGGGCGGAGCGCTCGGCGGCAACGCGGCCGGCGCAGCGAAGAACAGCCTTGGAGTCGGCGGCAATAGCCTGACCGGCGCCCTCGGCGGTCTTCTCGGCGGCGGTCTGGCCGGCAACCTGATGGGTGCGGCCAGTGGCGGCGGGCTCGACATCGCCCACATCGCCGGTCAACTCGGCGGCGGCGGCATCGTCGGCGCGGTGCTCACCGCGATCGTCGGCGCTGTGATGAAGGGCCGCAAGGCCTGACGGCCGCCAACACCTGACGAAAACCGGCCCGGGCATTGCGCCCGGGCCGGTTTTCGTTGTGCGGGAGGGTGCGCCTGCCACCACGTCTCGCCGAAACTGAAGCCACGCAGGCGAATCGGGCCCCGCGAGCGGCCTGGGTGCAACCTCGACGCGGGTACTACGTCAGTGCTTCGGTAGGAACACCGTTGGTTTCGTCCTCGTCGGCGGCTGCGCGGGGTGCGGGCCACGGTGCGGGAACCGGACGCTGCCGGACCACCTGCGGCCACCAGAACCACCGGCCCAACAGCGCGGCGATCGACGGCGTCATGAACGAGCGGATCACCAGGGTGTCGAACAGCAGCCCCAGCCCGATGGTGGTGCCCACCTGGGCCAGGATCTTCAACTCACTGAAGCCCATGGCCGCCATCGTCATCGCGAAAACCAGGCCCGCGGAGGTGACCACCGAGCCGGTGCCGGCCATCGCCCGGATGATGCCGGTGCGCAGCCCGGCGTGGATCTCCTCCTTGAACCGCGCGACGAGCAGCAGGTTGTAGTCCGAACCGACGGCCAGCAGGATGATCACCGACATCATCAGGACCATCCAGTGCAGGGGACGGCCCAGGATGTCCTGCCAGATGAGCACCGACAGGCCGAACGAGGTGCCCAGCGACAGGGCCACCGTGCCGACGATGACCGCCGCGGCGACGACGCTGCGGGTGATGATCAGCATGATGACGAAGATCAGGCACAGTGCGGCGATGCCGGCGATCATCAGGTCGTAGTTGGCGCTTTCCTGCATGTCCTTGATGGAGGTCGACGTGCCGGCGAGGTAGATCTTCGAACCCTCCAGCGGGGTGCCCTTGATCGCCTCGAAGGCGGCGTTGCGGATGGTGTCGACATCCTTGAGGCCCTCGGTCGACATCGGATCGGCCTCGTGGGAGATGATGAACCGCACCGCTTTTCCGTCCGGTGACAAGAACATCTTCATCCCGCGCTTGAAGTCCGGATTCTCGAAGACTTCCGGCGGCAGGTAGAAGGTGTCGTCGTTCTTGGCCTGGTCGAAGGCCTTGCCCATGGCGGTCTGGTTGTCCTGCATGGCCTGCATCTGGTCGTACATGCCGGCCTGGGTGCTCTGCATGGTCAGCTGCATGGTCCGCATCGACTCCATTGTGGAGATCATCGGCGGCATCAGCGTGCGCAACTGGGTCGTCAGGGCGTCGAGCTGAGCGAGGCTGGGCAACAGCGCCTGCATGTCGTCACTCGTCGCGTCGACACCGTCGATGGTGTCGAACACCGACCGCATCGCGAAGCAGACCGGGATGTCGAAGCAGTGCGGCTCCCAGTAGAAGTAGTTGCGGATCGGCCGGAAGAAGTCGTCGAAATTGGCGATGTGGTCGCGCAGGTCCTTGATGTCCTCGTAGGTGAGGTTCATCTTGCCGACCATGTCGTGGGTGACGGCGTTGAGTCGACCCATCAGGTCATACATCTGCTGCATGTTTCCGATGGTGGCGGCCATGTCGTCACCCTGCTTGAGCATGTCGTTCATCCGGTCCTGCAGATAGGACATGTTCAGCGTTTGCAGCGTGCCCTGCATGCCCAGCATGAACGGAATCGAGCTGTGCTCCACGGGCGTGCCCAGCGGCCGCGTGATGGTCTGCACCCGTGCGATGCCCGGCTGGTGGAACATCTGCTTGGCGACCCGGTCGATCACCAGGAAGTCCGCCGAGTTCCGCATGTCGTGATCGGTCTCGATCATCAGCAGCTCGGGACTCAGTCGCGCCGACGGGAAGTGCCGCTCGGCCGCCGCGAATCCCTCCGCGGCCGGGATGTCCGGCGGCAGGTAGTGCCGGTCGTTGTAGTCGGTGCGGTAGCCGGGCAGCGCCAGGAGCCCGATGAGCGACAGTGCGATCGTGGCCACCAGGATGGGCCCGGGCCAGCGGACCACCGCCGTGCCGACGCGGCGCCAGAACCGAACGCGCATGGCGCGCTTGGGTTCCAGACACCGCAGGGCACTCGCGACGGTCACTACGGCCGGTCCCAGCGTCAGCGCCGCGGCGACGACCACCAGCATGCCGATGAACAACGGGACGCCCAGCGAGTTGAACATCGGGCTGCGGGTGAAGTGCAGGCACAGCATGGCGCCGGCGATGGTCAGCCCCGAGCCGAGGATGACGTGCGCGGTGCCGTGGTACATCTCGTAGTAGGCGGACTCCTTGTCCATGCCTTTGGCCCGCGATTCCTGATAGCGGCCGAACAGGAAGATCACGTAGTCGGTCGCCGCTGCGATCGCCATCATGGTGAGCAGGTTCACCGCGAACGTGGACAGCTGGATGAGCTGATAGTGACCGGCGAAGGCCACCACGCCGCGGGCCACCGCGAGTTCCAGGAAGACCATCACCATGGCCAGCAGCACGGTGACGATCGACCGGTAGACCAGCAGCAGCATCACCGTGATGACGCCGAAGGTGAGCATGGTGATGGTCCGCAGACTCCGGTCACCGGCGATGTGGGTGTCGGCGATCAGCGCCGACGGCCCGGTGACGTAGGTCTTGATCCCGGCCGGCGCGGGCACGCTCTCGACCACCTTCTTGGCCGCGTCGACCGACTCGTTGGCCAGCGTCTCGCCCATGTTCCCGGCGAGGTAGACCTGAACGTAGGCGGCCTTGCCGTCAGCGCTCTGCGAGCCGCCCGCGGTGAGCGGATCGCTCCAGAAATCCTGAACGTGCTCAACGTGTTTGGTGTCGGCCTTGAGCTTGGCGACGATCTCGTCGTAGTAGCGGTGGGCCTCGTCGCCGAGTGGCTGATCGCCCTCGAGCACGATCATCACCGAGGTGTTGGAGTTGAACTCGTCGAAGACCTTGCCGATCCGGTTCATCGCGATCGTCGACGGCGCGTCCGCAGCGGCCATCGGGACGGACTGTTCCTGGCCCACCACCTCGATCTGCGGCACGGCGGTGTTGGTGTAGGCGGCCAACGCCAGCCAGCCGACGATGATGGGCAGCGAGAGCCAGCGGATCCAGTGCGCGAGGTGCGGGCGTTTCACCCGCTCGCGGTCGGCGCGATGCCGGCGCTTGTTGAGCGTGATCATCCGGACTTGACGATGCAGAAGGTCTGCGCGGCGACCCCCTCGGACCACCGCTCAGCCTTGACGACTCCATCGACGGTGATCCGGCAGCCGATGCTGTCGCTGTACCCCTGAGCCACCAGGTTGGCGGCGGCGGCGGGCGCGGTGGTGCTCAACTCCAGCGTCCACGGCAGCGGCACGTCCCGGGCGATCTGGGGATCGGCGTCGAGGTCCAGATAGTTCACCGTGGCGGTTGCTCCCGGTGGCCCGAAAACCTCGTAGACCACGACTTTGGGATTGAACGGCGCGGGATCGTTGGCCAGGCCGCTGCCCGGGCGGGTGGTCTCGGTCTTGCCGAACACGCCGTGCAGCCGGTCCACGGCGAAGGCCGCGACGGCGACCACGAGCAGGATCACCAACGGCATCCAGGCCTTGCGCAGCAAGCGCATCCCCCAGTACCCCAGGGTGCGGCGCGGACGGCGTTTGGCTTTGGCGTTCTTCTTCTCCCGCCGGCGCTCGCGACGGCTGAGCTTGGTTTCGGCGGCCGCCGTAGCCGTCTCGGGGACCGCAGCGGGCTGCCCGAGGGAGTCCGGCACGGAATCAGATCCGGCGCTCGCGGGACTGTCGACGGTCACGGGCTACTCCCCTCCGCACGACGCGGCTCGGCGTTTCGCCACTCCACGACCCGTATCGACACCGCTACATAGTAGAACTAACAAGTCTCGGATACGAAGCCCGTGTGATACGCGTCATCGGCATGTCACGTCTGGTCATTCGACGGTCCCCGACAAGCCGAAGTCGCCCAGTGCGTCCCGGACCAGGTCAACCAGCCGTTGGCGGGAGTTGTCGGCGCCGGTCTGCCAGGCCGACACGGTCAGGAAGACCTGGCCGTTGGCCCGCCCGGAGGCCAGGAACAGCGTGCCGCCGAGGCGCTCCAGGATGTCGGCGGTGATCCGCGACTCCATCTGCCGCACGAACAGAAACTCCGCGTCGGTGCCGTCGGGCCGGTTGACGGACGGGGCCAGCGGGCCGAGGTTGGAACATCCGATGGGTGCGCCGGAGCCCAGGGCCATCCCTTCGAGCCGGCGCGCCAGCCGCTGGGGGACCAACGGGGTCAGCGGCAGCGGGGCGAACAAGTCGTTGCGCGTTTCGCCGAGTGCGGCCAGGTTGCGTTTGATCTCCGCGCGCACATCGGCCAGGTTCTCCGAGACGGCGGAGGGGTCGACGGTAAGCGTCATTCCGGTCAGGGCGTTGGCTCGGGTGTCATCCTCGGTGCGTTCACTGACCGGGAACATCAGCTTGACCAGACCGCGGTCGTCCACCCTGCCCATCCGCTGGCCGATCCTGGCCGCGATCCCGGCGAACAGCGAATTGCTGGTTCCGCCAAGCGCTTCGGCGCGCGCATCCCACTGCGCTTCGCCGAGATATGCGGACACGGAGGGCACCGCTACGGCAGCCGAACCGCTGAGCCGCTGCGGCTTGGTGGACCGGGCCGACGAGGTGGAGAAGTCCTCCGAGTTCTTGCGGGCCAGCCGCACCGCGGCGACGGCGGCGCGGCCCATGTCCGGCACCGACCGCAGCGTCTCGCGGGCGTCCTCGGCGAGCGCCCGGCGGCGGGTGCGGTGATGCGGCGGTGGGTAGCCGAGGTCCCGGGTGATGCCCTGCGCGGCCTCGGCGACGGCGATGCTCATGGCCAGGCCGTCGCAAATGGAATGGGAGGCAACCACAGTGACCACCGCGCCGCCACCGGTCAGCGGCTGGACCGCCATCCGCCAGGACGGTCCGTGTTCGGGATCCACCGGGAACCGCAGCTGTTCCTGGGACCACGCCTGCACCTCGTCGCGGGAGATCGCGCCGGTGCCGACATGCATCTCGGGCGATCCGGCACCGGCCACCCAGTGATGACGGCCGAAAGGCAGGGCGGATCGTTCGATGCGCCGGCCCAGCAGGCCGTGGTCGAGGTTCCGGTGGAACCGGCGCAGCGCCTCGTAGTCGACCGGGTGGGTGTAGATCCAGGTGAACTGGGCCAGCGGACCCCGGCCCAGCGCGCGCAGCCCGAGGAACGAACTCTGGTCGATGTAGGCCAGCGTGCTGTCCACGCCCGTCATGGTAGTTGCGGGGCCGATTACGGCCCGGGCTTGTGATCCATGCCCGACTCCTTGCGCTGCTGCGCGGTGATCGGAGCGGGGGCGTCGGTCAGCGGATCCACGCCGCCGCCGGACTTGGGGAAGGCGATGACGTCGCGGATCGAGTCGGCCCCGAACAGCAGAGCGGTGATCCGGTCCCAGCCGAACGCGATACCGCCGTGCGGCGGTGCGCCAAAGGTGAACGCCTCCAGGAGGAATCCGAATTTGTCATGGGCTTCTGCCTCGTCCAGGCCCATCACCGCGAACACCCTCTCCTGGACGTCGCGGCGGTGGATGCGGACCGAACCCCCACCGATCTCATGCCCGTTGCACACGATGTCGTAGGCGTCGGCCAGCACTGCTCCGGGGTCGGTGTCGATGACGGCGGTGTACTCGGGTTTGGGTGCGGTGAACGCGTGGTGCACGGCGGTCCAGGATCCAGAGCCGACGGCGACGTCCCCGGCCGCGGTGGCGTCGCCCGCCGGTTCGAAGAGCGGTGGGTCGACGATCCAGACGAAGGCCCAGGCGTCGTCGTCGATCATGTCCAGGCGCCGGGCGATCTCGCCGCGCGCCGCTCCCAGCAGTGCCCGCGACGCCTTGGCCGGTCCGGCGGCGAAGAACACGCAGTCCCCCGGCTGCGCACCGACCTGGGCGGCCAGACCGTCGCGTTCGGCATCGGAGAGGTTCTTGGCCACCGGCCCCGCCAACTCGCCGTCCTCCCCGATGAGCACGTAGGCCAGTCCCTTGGCGCCGCGCTGCTTGGCCCACTCCTGCCAGCCGTCCAGCGTCCGGCGCGGCTGCGACGCGCCGCCCGGCATCACCACCGCCCCGACGTAGGGGGCCTGGAACACCCGGAACGGGGTGTCCGTGAAGTACTCGGTGCACTCGACGAGTTCCAGGCCGAACCGCAGATCGGGCTTGTCCGAACCGAATCGGCGCATGGCGTCGGCGTAGGTCATCCGCGGGATGGGCCTCGGGACGTCGTAGCCGACCAGCGACCACAGGGCGGCCAGGATCTCCTCGGCGACGGCGATCACGTCGTCGGCGTCGACGAAGCTCATCTCCATGTCGAGCTGGGTGAACTCGGGCTGACGGTCGGCGCGGAAGTCCTCGTCGCGGTAGCAGCGCGCGATCTGGTAGTAGCGCTCCATCCCGCCGACCATCAGCAGCTGCTTGAACAGCTGCGGGCTCTGCGGCAGGGCGTAGAAGCTGCCGGGCTGCAGGCGCGCGGGCACCAGGAAGTCCCGGGCGCCTTCCGGGGTGGAACGGGTGAGTGTCGGCGTCTCGATCTCGACGAAGTCATGGCCGGCCAGCACCGACCGCGCGGCGGCGTTGACCTTCGAGCGCAGCCGCAGCGCGTCGCCGGTGCCGCCCTCGCGGCGCATGTCGAGGTAGCGGTGCTTGAGCCGGGCTTCCTCGCCGGCCGGCTCGTCGAGTTGGAACGGCAGCGGGGCACTCTCCCCCAGCACCGTCAGCGATGTGGCGTTGACCTCGATGTCGCCGGTCGCGATATCGGGGTTGGCGTTGCCCTCGGGCCGGATCTCGACGACGCCCTCGACCAGGATGCAGAACTCCGCCCGCAGCCGATGCGCCTGCTCGAGGACGCCGCCCTCGCGGAACACCACCTGGGCGGTTCCGGATGAGTCCCGCAGGTCGATGAAGATCACCCCGCCGTGGTCGCGGCGTCGGGACACCCATCCGGCAAGGGTGACCTTCTGTCCGGCGTCGGTGGCTCGCAACGAGCCGGCGGCATGACTGCGCAGCACAGTTCTCCCTGGATCTGAAGTGGAATCGCAAATGATGAACGAGTTGCAAGTCTATGAGGTGCGCATCGAAGACCGAGCCACCGGTCAGTGCCGCTGTGGCAAACTGGTGCGGCAGGCGCCCGGCCAGTCGGGCCGGAGTACCGAGGAGCGCTCATGACCTTCAACGAAGGCATGCGGATCGACACCAGCACCACCCGCAGCAGCGGCGGGGGCGGCGGGCGCGGTATCGCGATCGGCGGCGGTATCGGCGGTCTGGCAATCATCCTGATCGCGCTGTTCCTCGGCATCGATCCCGGCCCGGTGCTGCAGCAGACGACCTCCGCGCCCAGCCAGGCCGGACCCGGGTTCGACCTGTCCCAATGCAAGACCGGCGCCGACGCCAACAAGTACGTCCAATGCCGCGTCGTCGCCACCGGCAACTCCCTCGACGGCGTCTGGTCGCAACTGCTCAAGGGCTATCGGCGGCCCAAGACCCAGCTGTTCAGCGGCAATGTGCAGACCGGCTGCGGCCCGGCGAGCAGCGACATGGGCCCGTTCTACTGCCCGGCCGACCAGACCGCCTATTTCGACGTCGACTTCTTCAACGTCCTCAAGAACGAGTTCGGCTCCAGCGGCGGGCCCCTCGCGCAGGAATACGTGGTGGCCCACGAGTTCGGGCACCACGTGCAGAACCTGACCGGCGACCTCGGCCGGGCCCAGAAGGGCGCCCAGGGCGCCACCGGCGGCGGTGTGCGCTCGGAACTGCAGGCCGACTGCTACGCGGGCGTGTGGGCACACTACGCGGCGATCACCAAGCAGCCCGGAACCGACGTGACCTACCTGGAACCGTTGAGCGACAAGGACATTGCCGACGCGCTGTCGGCGGCGGCCTCGGTCGGCGACGACCGGATCCAGAAGCAGGCCACCGGCCGGGTCAATCCGGAGAGTTGGACACACGGGTCCTCGGCGCAGCGCCAGAAGTGGTTCACCGTCGGCTACCAGACCGGTGATCCGAACAAGTGCGACACCTTTAGCGCCCAGAACCTGGGCTGACTCAGCCGATCACCAGGGGCGAAGCGCGCACTGGACGCCGCTGCCGCCCTGCTGCGACACCACGACCTTGCCGTCGACGGCGATCTCGCAATGGAATTCGGGGTTGACCCGAAGACCGCCGCTGGCGCTGACGAACGCCCACTTGGTGGGGTCGTTCAGTGTCGCCTGAACGGTCCACGGCGCCCCGGGTCCGACCTGGGTGCGGGCCATCGGCATGAACTCCGGTTTGTTGGCCGCAGCCTGATCCGGCGGGTCGGCGGTGACGTAGTAGATGTTGGCGGTCAAGTCGCTGGTGGTGGTCACGGTGTAGGTGACCTGGTGGGCGCCGGCGGGAACCGCGGTGCTGCTGGTGGCCGGCGCGGTGCTCGACGGCGCGGTGCTGGTGGCCGGCGCGGTACTCGACGGCTCGGTGCTGCCGGCGGGCGTCTCGGATGCCGACGGGGCGGGGCTGGCCGATGCGCTCGGCGTGTCGGCGGTGGCCGGTGCCGGTGGGGCGGGCGAATCGGTCGGTTCGGCACCGGCGGTCTGCGCCACCGCGATTCCGGCGGCCATCAGCGCCGCGGCAAGGGTCAGTTGTCGCATATCGGGCCTATCGGTGTTCGATGACGTCGCGTTACGGAGGAAAGGGCCTCAGCCGGCGTCGCGCAACCCGGCGTTGGACGGTACCGCCGTGGTCGCGATGCGACCGAACAGTTCGATGCCCGCGGCGACCGCGGCGTCGACGAAAACCCTCAGTGCTGCCGCATCGGCCGGCCGAGTGTCGCCGCAGGCCTGCACCCCGACCAGATGCGGATCGCAGGAGCCGTGGACGACGGCCCGCACGACGGGATCCCCGGCGTTCCACCGGCTGACCAGTGCGCCGAGCTGCGCGACGACCTCGGCCGGGTAGTACCGGTCCGGGCTGATGGTGACGAGCACCCCGTCGGCCGCGGTGCCGGACACCTGAAGATGGACGTTGAGCCGGCCGCGGTGAGCGCCCGCGACGAACTCGACGAGGAAGAAATATTCGTCGTCGTGATGGCCACGGAAGTACGGCACGCCACGGGCGCGCAGATATTCCTCGATCCGCCGCTTCATGTCCCTTCCAACGGGCCGCGTCGGCCCGAGGGTTCCCCGCTGGTTCTAAGAATTCGGTGAGGTTTGCCAGAGGATCAGCTGAGTTGCGAAAGAACTTCGGCGACAACGGAATCGATGGGAACATCGACTTGCTCGCCGGTGGAGAGGTCCTTGACCCCGACCGTGCCGCCCTCGATGTCGCGGTCACCGGCGACCAGGGCGATGCGCGCCCCGGACCGGTCCGCGGCACGCATGGCGCCCTTGACCCCGCGGTCACCGTAGGCCAGGTCGGTACGCACGCCCACCGATCTCAGGGCCGCCGCAAGCCGGGCCAACTCCAGTTTGGCGGCCTCCCCCAACGGCACCCCGAACACGTCGCAGCGGCTTTGTTCGCCCACCGCCTTGCCCTCGGCGCGCAGCGCCAGCATGGTGCGGTCCACCCCGAGCCCGAAGCCGATGCCGGACAGGTTCTGGCCGCCGAGCTGGGCCATCAGCCCGTCGTATCGGCCGCCTCCGCCGATTCCGGACTGGGCGCCGAGTCCGTCGTGCACGAATTCGAAGGTGGTCTTGGTGTAGTAGTCCAGGCCGCGCACCATGCGGGGGTTGACCACATATGGCACACCCAGCAACTCCAGGTTGGCCAGCACGGTGTCGAAATGCGCCTTGGCGACATCGGACAGGTGGTCGAGCATCACGGGGGCGTCGGCGGTCATCTCGCGGATGTGCGGCCGCTTGTCGTCGAGCACCCGCAGCGGGTTGATCTCGGCACGGGCGCGGGTGGCCTCATCGAGGTCGAGACCAAAAAGAAAGTCCTGCAACAATTCTCGGTACTGGGGCCGGCAGGTGTCGTCGCCGAGGGAGGTGATCTCCAGCCGGAATCCGTCCAGGCCGAGGGACCGGAATCCGGCGTCGGCGATCGCGATCACCTCGGCGTCCAGGGCGGGGTCGTCGACGCCGATGGCTTCCACCCCCACCTGCTGGAGCTGGCGGTAGCGGCCGGCCTGCGGACGTTCGTAGCGGAAGAACGGCCCGGCGTAGCAAAGTTTCACCGGCAGCGCCCCGCGGTCCAGGCCGTGTTCGATCACCGCGCGCATCACCCCGGCGGTGCCCTCCGGGCGCAGCGTGACCGACCGGTCGCCGCGGTCGGCGAAGGTGTACATCTCCTTGGAGACCACGTCGGTGGACTCCCCCACCCCGCGGGCGAACAGGGCGGTGTCCTCGAAGATCGGCAGTTCGATATCGCCGTAACCGGCCAGCCGCGCGGCGGCCAGCAGGCCGTCGCGTACCGCGACGAACTCGGCGGACTCCGGCGGCAGGTAGTCCGGCACGCCCTTGGGCGCCTGAAAGTCGCTCACCGGGCCGCCCGGGGCCGAGATGGGGTCGCCCGGGCAAGGTTGCGGGCAGTGGTCATAGCGTCAGGCCCTCCAGGAACGGGTTGGAATGCCGCTCGAAGCCGATCGTCGACGTCTCGCCGTGGCCGGGCAACACGCGGGTGTCGTCGTCGAGCACGAGCAGCTTGCTGACGATCGAGTTCAACAGGTCCCGCCCGCTGCCGCCGGGCAGGTCGGTGCGGCCGACGGACTGCTTGAACAGGGTGTCCCCGGTGAAGGCGATGCCGTCGTCGTAGGCCGAGGCCCGGAACACCACCGACCCGCGGGTGTGGCCCGGGGTGTGGTCCACGGTGACGCCGATTCCGCCGAGGTCGAGGATCTCCCCGTCACCGTCGAGTTCGACGACCTGCTTCGGCGCCCGGAACAGCGCCCCGAGCGCGATCTGGCCGATCCGCGGTCCGAAACCCCGGATCGGGTCGGTCAGCATGAACCGGTCCTCCGGATGGATGAACACCGGACAGCCGAAGGTGTCGGCCACCTTCTGCGCCGACCAGATGTGGTCGATGTGGCCGTGGGTCAGCAGGACCGCGGCCGGCGTCAGCCGGTTCTCGTCGAGGATCCGGCGCAGCGGACCGAACGCGCGCTGGCCGGGGTCGACCACGATCGCGTCCGCACCCGCGCGCGGGGCCAGCACGTAGCAGTTACAGGCCAACATGCCGGCCGGGAAACCGGTGAGCAACACGCTGACCAGTGTCCCATCCCGTCGGCATCCGGCCGTTCGGGGAGGTCCTGCCGGGTGTTCACATGTTCGGCTGGCACACTCGTCTGCGCATATCGGGACGACGAGACGTCGTCTGCGCGAAGTGACGACAAGACGGAGGACAACCGCCGGTGACGAATGCCGAACGACGCGAAGCCGCCCAGCGTCAGCTCGAGGAGCAGCTCGAGCGCCGCGCCCAGAGCGAGAAGCGGCAGCGGCTAATGACCGTGATCGGTGCGGTGGCGGCTATCGCCGTGGCCGTCGGGGCCATCGTGTTCTTCGTCTTCAAGCCCACCAAGCACGACGAAGCGGCACCGGCGACCGCGGCGCCGAAGTCCGGGCCCACCGAGCTGGTGCGCGGCGGCCCCGATCAGCTGCCCGCGTTCAAGGCCCCGGCCGACCTGGGCGCGAACTGCCAGTACCCGGCGGCGGAGAAGTCCGCCAAGCAGGTCGAGCCGCCGAAGACCGGGAAGGTGCCCACCGACCCGGCCAAGATCAGCGTGAGCATGGCCACCAACCAGGGCAACATCGGGCTGTGGCTGAACAACGCCGAGGCGCCGTGCACGGTTAACAGCTTCGCCAGCCTGGCGCAGAAGGGCTTCTTCGACGGCACCATCTGCCACCGTGAGACCACCGCACCCGGCCTGGGTGTGCTGCAGTGCGGTGACCCGACCGGGACGGGCACCGGCGGCCCGGGCTACAAATTCGCCAACGAGTACCCGACCAACCAGTACCCCAAGGGTGACCCGGCGCTGCAGAAGCCGGTGCTCTACCCGCGGGGCACGGTGGCGATGGCCAACGCCGGCCCGGACACCAACGGCAGCCAGTTCTTCCTGGTCTACAAAGACTCCCAGCTGCCGCCGAACTACACGGTGTTCGGCTCGATCGACGCCACCGGCCTGGCGACGCTGGACAAGATCGCCGAAGCCGGTGTGGCCGGCGGGGGCGACGACGGCAAGCCCGCCAACGAGGTGACGGTGAAGTCGATCCTGCTGGATTGAGCCTTCCCGGGCGGGAACCGGCTGTGTCTCAGGCTATTCCGGACGCGGTCTCAGCGGGGACGCCGGGGTGCAGCACGGCCACCGGGCAGCCGGCGTGGGCCAGCAGCTTCTGGCTCACCGACCCCATGACCAGACCGGAGAACCCGCCGGAGCCCCGGCTGCCCACCACCAGCAGGTCAGCGCCGACGGCCTCGGCGAGCAGCACCTCCGCGGGTCGGCCGGTCCCCGCGACGAACGACACCGGGACATCGGGGAAGGCGGCCGCGGTGACGATCACCGGGGAATGGAAGGCGCTGGTGTCCGATCCCGGCGTGGCGTTCTCCGGGTCGATCTCCGCGGTCTCGGGTTCCCCACGGCCCGGTTCGACGCTCACCGCCACCACTCCGGTCCCGATGGCCGCGGCGTGCCGGAAGGCGAACGCGGCGGCGCGATTCGACGCCGGAGAGCCGTCGTAGCCCAGCACCACCTGGCCCGGATTGCCCGGGTAGCCGGTCTCGTCCTCGTACGGGAAGCCGCCCTCCAGACCTGAGTGCACGACCACCACCGGGCACTTGGCGTACGGGGCGACGTGCATGGTCGTCGACCCCAGCAGCAGGCCCCGGAAGCCTTCGACGCCGCGCGACCCGAGCACCAGCACGTCGGCGGTCTCCCCCGCGGCCAGCAGCGACTGCACCGGGGCGTCGGGCATCTGCAGCGCCCGGATCTCCAGATCGGGCTGCTGCTCGCGCGCCACCGCCACCGCCTCGCCGAGCACACCGGACGGTTCGGCCACCAGCATGGGTTCGGCCATCGCGTCGGGCCGGGCGTAGAGCACCGTCAGCGGCAGGTCGTAGGCCACCGCGGTGTCCGCCGCCCAGCGCAGCGCCGCGAGCCCGTTCTCCGACCCGTCGGCCCCCACCACCACGCCGGTCTCGGCCGTATCGACTGCCTCGGTCATGCCGGACCCTCTCTGGAGATCGAACCGCGTCAGGTGAAAGCAAACACCGGAAAGCACCACCGTGTCAGCGGTACGGTACTTCGGCAGCACGTCAGTTCGTCAGCGACCCGGGCGGGGGAATGGACCAGACACACGAACTCCATCACGCCCCCGAGGCGGACCTGAAGGAAAAGGGGCTGTCCCGCAACTCCCTCGGTGTGTTCGGCAGCGTCGTGCTCGGAATCTCCTGCGTCGCACCCGCCTACACGCTGTCGGCGACGATCGGGATCCTGGTCACCCAGGCCGGCTACAAGACCGCCGTGGTGATCATCGCCGGGTTCCTGCCGATGTTCTTCGCCGCTTACGCCTACCGGGAGCTGAACAAGGTCGTCCCGGACTGCGGTACGTCGTTCACCTGGACGAGCAAGGCGTTCGGCCCCTACGTCGGCTGGCTCGGCGGGTGGGCGGCGATCCTGGCAACCGCGATCGTGCTGTCCAACCTGGCCGGGGTGGCGGTGGAGTTCTTCTACCAACTGCTCGGCGACATCTTCCGGAATCCACACCTGGGTGCGCTGTGGGAGAACCATGCCGTCAACGTGGGGACGTGCCTGGTGTTCCTGGCCATCGCCACCTGGGTCGCCTACCGGGGCATCACCACCACCGAGAAGGTGCAGTTCATCCTGGTCGGATTCCAGCTGACGATGCTGCTGGTCTTCTCGGTCGTGGCGGTCATCAAGGCCACCTCAGGGGACGGGTTCAACTGGCGCAGCGCGATGGTGGAGTCACCGGACCTGCCGATGCCGACCGAGCATCTGGCGAGCCTGTGGTTCAGCCCGGCCGGGCTGACGCTCTCGGCGTTCATCGCCGGCCTGTCCGGCTCCATCTTCGCCTTCTGGGGCTGGGACACCTGCCTGACGGTCAACGAGGAGTCCAAGGGATCCACCAAGACACCGGGGCGCGCGGCGCTGTTGACGGTGCTGTCCATCCTGCTGACCTACCTCATCGTGTCGATCTCGGCGGTGATGTTCGCCGGGATCGGCACCGAGGGCTACGGGCTGGGCAATGAGAAGATCGCCCACAACGTCTTCGGCGCGCTCGCCGAACCGGTGCTCGGCAATCCGTGGCACACCCTGCTGTTCCTGGCGGTGCTGGCCTCCAGCATCGCCAGCCTGATCACCACGTTCCTGCCGTCGTCGCGGACCATGCTCGGCATGGCCACCTACAAGGCCCTGCCGGCCCGCTTCGGCGCGATACACCCGCGGTACCTGACACCGTCGTACGCCACCGTCGTCGCCGGCGTCTTCGCCGGGGTGTTCTATTCGGTGATGATGCTGCTCAGCGAGAACGCGCTGACCGACACGATCTATTCGCTGGGCATCATGATCTGCTTCTACTACGGGCTGACGGCGTTCGCCTGCATCTGGTTCTTCCGGCGCGAACTGTTCGCGAACGTGTCGAGCTTCGTCTTCAAACTGCTGTTCCCGCTGCTCGGCGGGATTGGGCTGTTCACCGTGCTGATCGTGACGCTGCACGACAGCGCTTCACCGGAATACGGCAGCGGCGCAAGCGTTTTCGGCGTCGGCCTGGTGCTGGTGCTGGGGCTCGGACTGATCGTGCTCGGCCTGGTGTTGATGCTGATCTGGCGTTCGGTGCAGCCGGCCTTCTTCCGGGGCGAGACGCTGCTGCACGACACGCCCGTCGTCACGGACTGAGCCGCAACTCATCGACTCTGCGCCGAGATCGCCAGTTCGGCCGAAAAGATGATCTGTACGCAGTCTCGACGAAGCTAAGCCGCGGAAGTCACCCGGTAGACGTCGTAGACGCCCTCGACGTTGCGGACGGCGTTGAGCACGTGGCCCAGGTGCTTGGGGTCGCCCATCTCAAAGGTGAAGCGGCTGATGGCAACCCGGTCATCGGAGGTGGTCACCGACGCCGAGAGGATGTTGACCTTCTCGTCGGCCAGCACCCGCGTCACATCGGAGAGCAACCGGTGCCGGTCGAGCGCCTCGACCTGGATGGCCACCAGGAAAACCGACGTCGGCGACGGCGCCCAGAGCACCTCGATGATCCGCTCGGACTGCTGGCGCAGGTCGGTGGCGTTGGTGCAGTCGGTGCGGTGCACGCTCACCCCGCCACCGCGGGTTACGAAACCCATGATGTTGTCGCCGGGGACCGGCGTACAGCACTTGGCCAGCTTGGTCAGCACCCCCGGCGCACCCGGCACCGCCACACCGGTGTCCTCGGTGGACCGCTGGCGCACCGCCATCGTCGTCGGCGTGGAACGCTCGGCGAGCTCGTCCTCGGCGCCGTCGGCCCCGCCGAGTTGCACCAGGAGCCGCTGCACCACATGCCGCGGTGAGACGTGACCTTCGCCCACCGCCGTGTAGAGGGCCGAGACGTCGGCGTAGCGAAGCTCCTGGGCCAGCGCCGCCATCGCCTCGCCGTTGACGATGCGCTGCAGCGGCAGACCGCCGCGGCGGACCTCCCGCGCGATCGCGTCCTTACCGGCCTCCAGCGCCTCCTCGCGGCGCTCCTTGGCGAACCACTGCCGGATCTTGGCCTTGGCCCGCGGGGACACCACGAACGCCTGCCAGTCCCGCGACGGCCCGGCGTTGGGCGCCTTGGAGGTGAAAACCTCCACCACTTCCCCGTTTTCGAGCTTGCGCTCCAGCGCCACCAGCCGGCCGTTGACCCGCGCGCCGATACAGCGGTGTCCGACTTCGGTGTGCACGGCATAGGCGAAGTCCACCGGGGTGGAGCCGGCCGGCAACGTGATCACGTCACCCTTGGGGGTGAAGACGAAGATCTCCTGGACGGCCAGGTCATAGCGCAGCGACTCGAGGAACTCCCCCGGGTCGGCGGCCTCCCGCTGCCAGTCGAGAAGCTGGCGCATCCACGCCATGTCGTCGATCTCCGCCGACGCGTGCGGGTGCGGAATACCGTTGCGGCCCTTGGCCTCCTTGTAGCGCCAGTGCGCCGCGATACCGTACTCCGCGGTGCGGTGCATGTCCCGGGTGCGGATCTGCACCTCCAGCGGCTTGCCCTCCGGCCCCACCACTGTGGTGTGCAGGGACTGGTACACCCCGAACCGCGGCTGGGCGATGTAGTCCTTGAACCGGCCCGGCATCGGCTGCCACAGCGAATGCACCACGCCCACGGCGGCATAGCAGTCGCGGATCTCGTCGCAGAGGATCCGCACGCCCACCAGATCGTGGATGTCGTCGAAATCGCGGCCCTTGACGATCATCTTCTGATAGATCGACCAGTAGTGCTTGGGACGGCCCTCGACGACGGCGTTGATCTTCATCGCGCTCAGCGCGGAGCCGACGTCGGCCCGCACCCGGGCCAGATAGGTGTCGCGGGACGGCGCCCGGTCGGCCACCAAGCGCACGATCTCCTCGTAGCGCTTCGGGTGCAGGATCGCAAAGGACAGATCCTCCAGCTCCCACTTCACCGTCGCCATGCCGAGCCGATGAGCAAGCGGCGCAATGACTTCCAGCGTCTCCTTGGCCTTGCGGACCTGCTTCTCCGGCGGCAGGAAACGCATGGTCCGCATGTTGTGCAGCCGGTCGGCCACCTTGATCACCAGCACCCGCGGATCGCGGGCCATGGCGATGATCATCTTGCGGATGGTCTCGCCCTCGGCGGCGCTGCCCAGGACGACCTTGTCGAGCTTGGTGACGCCGTCGACGAGATGGCCGACCTCCTCGCCGAACTCGGCGGTCAGCGCCTCCAGGGTGTAGCCGGTGTCCTCGACGGTGTCGTGCAGCAGCGCGGCCACCAGCGTGGTGGTGTCCATGCCCAGCTCGGCGAGGATGTTGGCCACCGCCAGCGGATGGGTGATGTAGGGGTCGCCGGAGCGGCGCAACTGATCGGCGTGCTTGGCCTCGGCCACCTCGTAGGCACGCTGCAGCAGCGCCAGGTCCGCCTTGGGGTAGATCTCGCGGTGCACCGAGATCAGCGGTTCCAGCACCGGGTTGACGGTGCCGCGCTGGGCCGTCATCCGCCGGGCCAGACGGGCCCGCACTCGCCGGGAGGCGCTCGACGTCTTTGCGGCGTCCAGGGACTTCGGGGGGTCCGGGGACTTCGGGGTGTCCGGGCGCTGCTCGGTCGACGGAACCTCAGCGCCCGGGTCGGCGAGCGGCAGCGATCCGGTGACCGTGTCCTCTGCCATGTTCACCTCCGTGCCGGGCGCACTGCGAGGATATCGCTTCGTCCCCGTAGCTGAGGGTCGATGGGTTGGCACCATGGCGACACCCCCCGGGGCATGCCGGCAAAATTTCTGAGATTTTCTCAGGAAATGCCTTTACTGGGTGGGTACGGCGCGCGATACTGAACTCGATGCCTTTGCAGGCGAGACCCTCGCAATAAGGGGTGATGACGCCGTGTTCCCACTGTTTCGGTTGAATGGCGACCGCGTCAGAACGAAATTGCATATCGGCGAGCGCCCAGCGGCCAGTCCCCAGATGTATCAGCTGAGCGACCGCCTGCAGGGGCGGACGGTCAATGTTCCCGGCCCCGAGATTGCCGGCGCGGTGGCGGCCTGGCTCGCCGATTTCGATGTGCACAGCCCGTTGGTCGACGAACTCGCCGCCGCCGCTCGCGTCGGCGATTGGGCGGCCGTCCGGGCGATCGGGGAATGCCTCTCGGTGGACATCAGCTTCGCGTCCTGACCGTCGGTCAGACCTGCTGGAGGCTGTGCACCGACAACGGTTGGAGCAACTTCCGTCCGCCCAGCGCCGTCAGCTCCATCACCACCGCGGCGACGAACACCTCGGCGCCCGCGTCGGTGAGCAGATCGCGACTGGCGGCCACGGTCCCACCGGTGGCCAGCACGTCGTCGACGATCGCCACCCGGCGTCCCTCCAGCGCGATGCCGGCGGCCGGGATCTCCAGGGTGGCGGTGCCGTATTCGAGGGTGTATGTGCGGCTGTGCACGGGAGGCGGCAGCTTGCCGCCCTTTCGGATCGCCAGCACCCCGACGCCAAGACGGTGGGCCACCGCACCGCCGAGCAGGAAACCCCGCGCATCGATCCCGGCGATCAGGTCAGCCCCGGCCAGTTTCTGCGCCAGGGCGTCGGTGACCACGGCGAACCCGCGGTCGTCGGCCAGCACTGGGGTCAGGTCCCGAAACAGCACCCCGGGCTCCGGGAAGTCGGGAACCACGCGGGTCAGCGCACTGATGACCGCGGACACCGCGGCGTCGGGGCCGGACCCGGAGCCGTCGCTCACTGCGGTTCCAGCCGCCAGCGGTCCATGTTCCAGCCGGCGCCCCACTTGGTGGGACTGGCCTCGACGCCGAACATCTTCTTGGCGGAGATCACGGTGCGCTGCTGGCGGTACAGCGGCAACGTCGGCATGTCCTCCCACAGCAGCGGGGCGGCGTCGCCGTACAGCCGGGCCTCCTCCTTGGGGTCGGTGGTCACCGCGAGGGCGGCGATGATCCCGTCGACCTGGGGGTTGTTGTAGCCGGCGAGGTTGTTGCCGTTGCCCGCGTGCAGCGTGTAGTCGTCCATCGCCGAGGAACCGGTCGATCCACTGCCGGCCGCTCCCCCGACGCTGGACAGCAGGGCGTCGATCTGACCGTCCCGCAGAGTCTGCGGTCCGACCCCGTCGGCCGTCACGTCGACCACGGTGATCCCCGCCGCCGCACAGGACTGGGTGATGGCGGCGACCGCCGCGGCCAGCCGCGGGTTGGGGCTCTGGTAGCCCAGCCGCATGGTGATCGCCTCGCCCTGCAGCGCCATTCGCGCGGCGTCGGGGTTGGCGACGTTGTACTGGTCGGACAGCGGCCCGGTCTCCAGGACGCTGTAGGCGTTGTCGGTGACGGTGTTCAGCCGCGAGTTCGCGATCGGGACGCCCGCATTACCGGCGATGACGTCGCGGGGAATGCAGTGCGCCACCGCCTTGCGGGCCTCAGGCGTGGCCAGCACCCCCTGCGGGGCGAAGATCAGCTGCTCGATGCCGCCGGATGGGAACTCGCTGCGCTGGTAGTCGTCCGGGGTGGTCAGGGTGCCCGATGAACCGGTCGCCACGTCGACGACGTGGAAAGTGCCGTTGTTGAGCCGGTCCTGCACGTCGACGCCGCGCGGCCACACCGTGATCCGCTTGGTGACCGGCTTGGCGCCCCACCAGGCATCGTTGGCGACGAGCACCACCGCTCCCTCGGGGGTCACCGACTCGATCTTGTACGGACCCGAGGACGGGAACCGCTTCAGGTCGACGTCGCCCTTGAGGTTCCAGGTGGTGTTCCACGCCTCGGCGATGCGGCCCACGGCGCCCGGGTCGCCACTCTGGATCGCGGCGGTGATGTCGATCCCGAGCTGGTCGGCGAGCACGTGCGACGGCATCATCGAGGTGGCGGTGAACAACTGGTTGTAGTCGGTGATCGCCCGCGTCGGCAGGAAGTTCACCCGGGCCGTCTTCTGGCCCGGCTGGCATTCGATACCGGCGATGTCGAGATAGCCGGCCTGGCTGGCGGCGTTGAAACCCGGGAACCGTCCCGACTGAGCCGCCCACGCCAGCACCATGTCGTCGCAGGTGACCGGCTTGCCGTCGGAGTACACCGCGGCATCGGAAATCTTGTAGTCGAGCACCAGCGGCTCGCGCCCGGTCACCGTCACCGACCCGAAGTCGTTGTCCGCCAACGCCTGTCCGTCGGGGCCGTGCAGGCTGAAGCCGGCCAGCGTACGCGCGAACGCCTGCGGGGCGGCCGACGCGGCACCGCCGACTGTGTTGGCGTTGTAGGTGTTGAGCACCCCGTCGACGGCGTAGTTGAGCTCGCCGGCGGCCTTGTCCGCGCATCCGGCCAGCGGACCTACCAGAGTGAAGACCGCGGCCACCGCGACCGCGGCGGCGCGGCGCCTGACAGCCACCGGCGGTCTACCGTTCGCGCTTGCCGGAGGGGCGTCGCGGCCGCACCGGACGCACAGCCGATTCGCCACCCGGGGCCGCCAGCGCGGCGGCCGGCTCCTTCGCAAGTGGCTCGCCTGCAGCGGCCTCGGCCGGTGCGGCGACTCCCTTGCGGCGGTTGAGAACCCGGCGGGTGTGGGTACGAACCTTCTCGGTGCGCTCCCGCAGGCTGACCAGCAGTGGCGTGGCGAAGAAGATCGACGAGTACGTGCCGACGATGACGCCGACCAGCTGGACCAGCGCCAGGTCCTTCAGCGTGCCCACACCGAGCAGCCAGACCGCGACGACCATCAGCGACAGGATCGGCATGATCGAGATCAGGCTGGTGTTGATCGAGCGCATGATCGTCTGGTTGATGGCCAGGTTGGCCTGCTCGGCGAACGTTCGCCGGGTCGTGTGCTCGAAGCCGTGGGTGTTCTCCTCGACCTTGTCGAACACGATGACGGTGTCGTAAAGCGAGAAGCCGAGGATGGTCAGCAGGCCGATGACGGTGGCCGGCGTGACCTCGAATCCCACCAGCGAGTAGATGCCCGCCACGGTGATCATGTCCAGACCGAGTGACAACAGCGCCGCGATCGCCATGAACTTCTCGTAGCGGATGGTGATGTAGATGGTTACCAGCACCAGGAAGACCACGAGCGCGATCAGCGCCTTCTTGGTGATCTGACCTCCCCAGGTCTCGGACACGGCCGAGTCACTGATGGCCTGCTTGCTGGGCTTGCCGTCGTTGCCCTTGGGCTCGAACTTCGCGAACAACGCTTCGCGCAGCTTGTTGGTCTGTTCGTTGGTGAGCGTCTCGGAGCGGATCTGGACCGTGGCGCCCGCGCCGTTGCCGACGACCACCACCGACTCGGGTGCCTTGCCGATGGCCTGGGTGAAGGTCTCCTGGACCTGGCTTACGCTGGCCTCGCCGGTGGCCCCGGCCCGCGGGAAGGACACCTTGGTGCCGCCCTGGAAGTCGATGCCGAAGGTGAAGCCGCGCAACAGGATGCTGGCGGCCGCGATAGCGACGATCAACGCGGTGATGGCGAACCACAGCTTGCGCTTGCCGATGATGTCGAAGGCGCCGGTGCCGGTGTAGAGCCGGGTGAAGAACCCGTGGTGCGGCATCTGGGCCGACCCGGCCTCCTCGATCGCCGCGCTCTCCACATCGGTGACCACAGCGGTGTCCAGATCGTTGGTGTTCTCGGTCATCGGCTAACCCCGTCCCGTTCCGGAGACCGCGGTGGTGCGCCCGGCTGCCCGGCGCTCCCGGGCAATCTGCTGTACTGCGCCCAGACCGTTGAATGCCGGCTTGGACAGCGTGTGCGACTTGGATGCCAGGTACACCAGCGGCCAGGTGATCAGGAAGACCACGACCACGTCGAGGATGGTGGTCAGGCCGAGCGTGAAGGCGAAGCCCTTGACCTGGCCGACGGCCAGGAAATAGAGCACCGCGGCTGCCAGGAAGCTGACCGCGTTGCCCGACAGGATCGTCTTACGGGCGCGAGCCCAGCCGCGAGGCACCGCCGAGCGGAACGAACGGCCTTCGCGTATCTCATCTTTCACGCGTTCGAAGAACACCACGAACGAGTCGGCCGTCGTACCGATACCGATGATCAGACCAGCGATGCCGGCCAGGTCGAGGGTGTAGTTGATGTAGCGACCGAGCAGAATCAGGATTCCGTAGACCATGGCGCCCGAGGCCACCAGCGACAGGGCGGTGAGCAGGCCGAGCACCCGGTAGTAGATCAGCGAGTACAGCAGCACCATCGCCAGGCCGATGGCGCCGGCGATCAGGCCAGCTCGCAGCGACGTCAAACCCAAAGTGGCGGAAACGGTTTCGGCTTCGGAAGACTCGAACGACAGCGGCAGCGAGCCGTACTTGAGCACGTTGGCCAACTGCTTGGCCGAGTCGGCGGTGAACGGCGGGTCGCCACCGGAGATCTGGGTGCGGCCACCGGGGATGGCCTCACGGATCTGCGGCGCACTGACGACCTGGGAGTCCAGGGTGAACGCGGTCTGGGTGCCGACGTTGGCCGCGGTGAAGTCCGCCCACGTCTTGGCCGCCTCGTCCTTGAACTCCAGGTCGACGACGTAGGCGCCACTCTGCTGGTCGAAGCCCGACGACGCCGTCTTGATCTGGTCGCCGGCGATGATCGACTTGTCCAGTATGTAGATGAACTTGTGGTCCTGTGAGCAGGTCACGAGCGGAAGGTTCGGGTCGTCGTTGCCGGCCAGGACGTCCTCCTGGTCGCAACGGCCTGCCATGTACTTCACCGACAGCACCAGCAGGCTCTGATTGGTGCTCTGGCGCAGTTCCTTCTCGAACTTGATCCGGCCGGCGAGGTCCTGCCGCGGGTCCGGAGGGCCGGGCGGCGGGGCCGGCTGGCCGGGGGCGGGGGGCTGCGACGGCGCGCCCGGGGCCGGGGGTTCCGGCGACGGGCTGGGCGGCTCCTGCGGATACGGACGCGGTTGGGGCGCCGGGGACTCCGGAGCGGGCGGGGCCGGGGATTCCGGACCCGGCGGCGGAGGAGGCGCTTCACCCGGTGGCGGCGGTGGCGGTGCGCCCGGTCCCGGCGGCGGACCACCGGCCGGAGCGCCCGGCGGCGGGGCCGGATTGTTGATGGCCTGCACGGGGATCGGCTGCCCGATCACCGGGCGGATGTAGAGCCGGGCGGTCTGGCCGAGGCTGCGGGCATCGTTGCCGTCGGTGCCCGGCACGGTGATGACGAGGTTGTCGCCGTCGATCACGACTTCGGAGCCCGACACGCCCAGGCCGTTGACGCGGGCGCTGATGATCTGCTGCGCCTGGTTGAGCGCCTCCCTGGTGGGCTTGGAGCCGTCAGGGGTGCGCGCGGTCAGCGTGACCCTTGTGCCGCCCTGCAGGTCGATACCCAGCTTCGGCTTGGCCTGCTTGTTCCCGGTCAGGAAAATCAGCAGGTAGACGCTGACAAGCAGGACCAGGAACAGCGCCAGGTATCGGTAGGGATGCACCGGCGCCGGTGACGATGCCACGTGTCGATTCTCCTCGGTGTATGCCGCGATCCGCCTGCGCGGTCGGCGGCGGTTCCCCGCAAAGGGTACGGGTCGGTGGGTCGGTCAGTCCTTTGGCAGGCGGTCCGCGTCGCTGTCGGTCAGCTCGATGCCCCGGCTCGCGACACCGGCCTCACCGGCTTGCGGCAGTTCCGGCTCGACGCGGTCGCGGATGGCCAATTTCATCCATCGGGTCACCACACCGGGGGCGATCTCCAGGTCCACGGTGTCGTCGGTGATCCCGGTGATGGTGGCCTGCAGGCCGGAGGTGGTGTGCACCCGGTCGCCCACCCGCAGCGACTCGTGCAGGTCGATCGTGGCCTGCATGGCCTTCCGCTGGCGTCGCGAGGCGAAGAACATGAAGGCGCCCATGATGATGATCAGGGGCAGGAAGCTCACGAGTTCCATGGCAGCGCGCATCTCTTTCGTGTGTGCGAGTGGTTTCCCCGGCGGGCCCGCGCGGGGTCCGGTGTGTGACCAGTCTGCCATTGACCGGCCCCGACCTGTTCCCGGCACCTCGCCGGGGCCGGCAGGGCCATGACGGGACGCCTCGCCGGGCAGGGCGACAATCGAGACATGGATCTGATCCAGACGTTGCGCAGCACCGGTTCGGTCCGGGAGTTCACCGACCAACCGGTCCCCGACGAGGTGGTGGCCCGCATCCTCGACAACGCCCGGTTCGCCCCCAGCGGCGCCAACGCCCAGGCCTGGCACGTCGTGCTGGTGAAGTCGCCCGACCTGCGCGTCGCGCTACGGGATCTCTACCTGCCCGGCTGGCGCGACTACCTGGCCATGGGAGCCGCGGGCCTGCGGCCCTGGGCACCGACCAACGACCCGAGCGCGGAGCAGGCCGCGCTGGCGGCCGTCCCGGAGGCGGTCGCGGCAGCGGCCGGTCAGGGCTTCGCCGCGGCGCTGGACCGGGTTCCCGTGCTGCTCGTGGTGTTCGCCGACCTCACCGCGCTGGCCGCCGTGGACCGCGACGCACCCCGCTACGCCTTCGCCGGCGGCGCCTCGATCTACCCGTTCGTCTGGAACATCCTGCTGGCCGCGCGCGCCGAGGGTCTGGGCGGCGTGTTGACCACCATGCTGATCCGCGAGGAGGAGAGCGTGCGCGGTCTGCTCGGCGTCCCCGAGAACTGGGCCGTCGGCGCGGTGGTGGCACTCGGCCACCCGGTGCGCGCGGCGCGGCGACTGCGGCGCCGGGCGGTGTCGGGGTTCACGACTGTCGACCGATTCGACGGTCCGACGCTTCCCGACCCACCGAAATCGTCGGAAATTCCCCCTGCTGCGACGTAATCCACTATTTTGCGGGCGAGTTTCGGGGGTTATCGGTTGCAGGAGGGCCTTTCGCGACTAGGCTCGGGTCACTCCCCCCGACCGAGGAACAGCGATGACCATTGACCTGAGCACCGTCGAGCAAACCCGCAAGCTGGTGACGGCGATCCCCGGGCCCAAATCCGTCGAGATGACCAAGCGCCGGGTGGCGGCGGTCTCCAGCGGCGTCGGCGTCACGATGCCGGTCTACTGCGCCCGCGCCTACGGCGGCATCATCGAGGACGTCGACGGCAACCGGCTGATCGACCTGGGTTCAGGCATCGCCGTGACCACCATCGGCAACTCCTCCCCGCGTGTCGTCGACGCCGTGCGCGAGCAGGTCGCCGATTTCACCCACACCTGCTTCATGGTCACGCCGTACGAGGAGTACATCGAGGTCTGCGAGCACCTCAACCGGCTCACGCCGGGCTCGTACGAGAAGCGCAGCGCGCTGTTCAACTCCGGGGCCGAGGCGGTGGAGAACGCGATCAAGATCGCCCGCGCCTACACCCGCAAGCAGGCCGTCGCGTGCTTCGACCACGCCTATCACGGACGGACCAACCTGACCATGGCGCTGACCGCCAAGTCGATGCCCTACAAGAGCGGGTTCGGGCCGTTCGCGCCGGAGATCTACCGGGCGCCGATGTCCTACCCCTACCGCGACGGCCTCATCGACAAGGAGTGGGGCACCAACGGCGAACTGGCCGCCGAGCGGGCGCTGACGGTGATCGACAAGCAGATCGGCGCGGCCAACCTGGCCGCGATCATCATCGAGCCGATCCAGGGCGAGGGCGGATTCATCGTTCCCGCACCGGGTTTCCTGCTTGCGCTGCGCCGCTGGTGCACCAACAACAACGTGGTGTTCATCGCCGACGAGGTGCAGAGCGGCTTCGGCCGGACCGGTCACATGTTCGCGTGTGAGGACGAGGGCATCGACCCGGATCTGATCGTCACCGCCAAGGGCATTGCCGACGGCCTGCCGTTGTCGGCGGTGACCGGCCGCGCCGAGATCATGGACGCCCCGCACGTGAGCGGGCTCGGCGGCACCTACGGCGGCAACCCGGTGGCGTGCGCGGCGGCGCTGGGCACCATCGCGACCCTCGAGATGGACGGCATGCTCGACCGCGCCAAGGAGATCGAGCGGCTGATGAAGGACCGGCTCGGTCGCATCCAGGCCGATGACGACCGTATCGGCGACGTCCGTGGCCGCGGCGCGATGATCGCCGTGGAGTTGGTGAAATCCGGTACGGCAGAACCGGATCCGGACCTGACGAAGGCGTTGTGCGCCAAGGCGCACGGGCAGGGTGTCCTGGTGCTGAGCTGCGGCACGTTCGGCAACATCCTGCGTTTCCTGCCGCCGCTGTCGATCAGCGACGAGTTGCTCAACGAGGGTCTCGACATTCTCGCCGAATCCCTCGCATCCCTGTAGATCCGCCACCCCCGAGAAGGAAACCAAGGAACCCGACGATGAACACATACGCAGTAGTCAATCCGGCAACCGGCAAGGTGGAGAAGGAGTACCCGACAGCCACCGACGCCGACATCGAGCAGGCGTTGGCGGCGGCCGACAAGGCCTTCCGCGACTGGTCGAAGAATTCGACGGTGGCCGAGCGCGCGGGGCTGATCAGGAAGGTCGCCCAGCTGCACACCGAGCGCCGCCAGCAGCTGGCGGAGATCATCAACCGCGAGATGGGCAAGCCGGTCGACCAGTCACTGGGCGAGGTGGACTTCAGCGCCGCGATCTACGAGTACTACGCCGACCACGCCGAGAAGTTCCTCGCCGACGAGCCGATCGATCTGCTCGACGGAGAGGGCACCGCGGTGATCCGGCGGGGCCCGGTCGGGGTGCTGCTCGGCATCATGCCGTGGAACTACCCCTACTACCAGGTGGCCCGGTTCGCCGGCCCGAACCTGGTGCTGGGCAACACCATCGTGCTCAAGCACGCCCCGCAGTGCCCCGAGTCAGCGGCCGCCATTCAGCAGATCTTCGACGATGCCGGGTTCCCCAAGGGCGCCTATGTCAACGTCTACGCGACCAACGATCAGATCGCCACGGCCATCGCCGACCCGCGCGTGCAGGGCGTGTCGCTGACCGGCTCGGAGCGTGCGGGCGCCGCGGTCGCCGAGATCGCCGGCCGCAACCTAAAGAAGGTGGTGCTCGAGCTGGGCGGGTCCGACCCGTTCATCCTCCTGAGCACCAGTGACCTCGATGCCACCATCGAATCCGCCGTGGCAGGCCGCTTCGAGAACACCGGCCAGGCGTGCAACGCCGCCAAGCGTTTCATCGTGGCCGCCGACATCTACGACGACTTCGTGGAGCGGTTCACCAAGAAGGTCCTGGAGACCGCCGACGGCCTGGCCCCGCTGTCGTCGGCCGCCGCAGCCGAGCGGCTGGCCGAGCAGGTGGACCGTGCCGTCGCCGACGGCGCCAACCTGGTCTCCGGCGGCGAGCGCAACGGCGCGCACTTCCCGCCCGGCGTGCTGACCGGCGTCTCGCCCAACTCGCCGTCCTACCGCGAGGAGCTGTTCGGCCCGGTGGCGATGGTGTTCAAGGCCGACTCGGAGGACGAGGCCGTGCAGATCGCCAACGACATCCCGTTCGGCCTGGGCTCGTATGTGTTCACGACGGACCCCGAGCAGGCCAAGCGGGTCGCCGACAAGATCGACGCCGGGATGGTCTTCATCAACGGTGTCGGCGCCGAGGGCGTCGAGCTGCCGTTCGGCGGGATCAAGCGCTCCGGCTACGGACGCGAGCTCGGCCGGTTCGGTATCGACGAGTTCGTCAACAAGAAACTCATCCGCACCGTCTCCTAGGCCGGACTGGCCGACTTCTCGTCGGGACTGGCGTCCCGCATCGTCGTCGACCTGGGCGGGGCGGCGCCGACGCCGCACCCGTGAGATTCGGGTACCCGTGGGGAGAACGGGCCTAACGGCTGGTCACAGCAGGCCGACGGCCAACAGCACCACGGCGATGAGCGGCAGGGTGCCCTGCGTGATGGCGGCGCGGGCCTTGTCGGGCGAGGTCGTCAGCAGCACCAGTGCGGCCGCCAGCATGGATCCCACACCGGCGAATATCAAAGCGGCACCGACACTGCGGTGGCCGGTGACGACCATGCCGATGCCCACCGCGGTGACCACCGCGAGGAAGAGGTTGTAGAACCCCTGATTGAACGCCAGTTCCCTGGTGGTCTCGGCTTGTTCCGGGGTGGTGCCGAACACGGCGCGGGTGCGCGCGGCGGTCCACCGGAACGACTCCAGCACGAAGATGTAGACGTGCAGCAACGCGGCCAGGACTGCGAATACCAGTGCGGCAGTGATCATTACAGGCTCCCGAACAGTTGTTGTTGACCCACCGCCGGCGGCGGGGTGATGCCCAAATGCGTCCAGGCCAGCGGCGTGGCCACGCGGCCGCGCGGCGTGCGGGCGATCATCCCGGCGCGCACCAGGAACGGCTCGCACACCTCCTCGACGGTGGTGGCCTCCTCGCCGACCGCGACCGCCAGGGTGGAGACCCCGACCGGACCGCCGCCGAAGCTGCGGGTGAGCGCCGAGAGCACGGCCCGGTCGAGGCGGTCCAGGCCGAGTTCGTCGACGTCGTAGACCTCCAGGGCGGCCTTGGCGACGTCGCGGGTGATGACACCGTCAGCCCGCACCTCGGCGTAGTCCCGCACCCGGCGCAGCAGCCGGTTGGCGATTCGCGGGGTGCCCCGCGACCGCCGCGCGATCTCCGCGCCGGCCTCCGGCCCGAGATCGATGCCGAGGATCCCGGCGGAGCGGTGCAGCACCCGCTCCAACTCATCTGGCTCGTAGAAGTCCATGTGGGCGGTGAAGCCGAACCGGTCCCGCAGCGGCCCGGTCAGAGCGCCGGAGCGGGTGGTGGCACCGACGAGGGTGAAGGGGGCCACTTCCAGCGGAATCGACGTCGCGCCAGGGCCTTTGCCGACGACGACGTCGACGCGGAAGTCCTCCATCGCCAGGTACAGCATCTCCTCGGCGGGGCGGGCGATGCGGTGGATCTCGTCGATGAACAACACGTCGCCCTCGACGAGGTTGGACAGCATCGCGGCCAGGTCCCCCGCCCGCTCCAGCGCCGGCCCGGAGGTGACTCGAAGTGAGGTGCCGAGTTCGCCGGCGATGATCATCGCCAGCGACGTCTTGCCGAGTCCGGGCGGCCCGGACAGCAGGATGTGATCCGGTGTGCCACCGCGGTTCTTGGCGCCCTCGATGACCAGTTGCAGTTGCTCGCGGACGCGGGGCTGGCCGATGAACTCGCCCAGCGACCGCGGCCGCAGGCTGGCGTCGACATCGCCCTCACCGACGGTCAACGCCGGCGTCATCTCCCGCTCGTACGGTTCCTCCGCGTCGTCTTCGAACCTACCCACGGTTCATGCTCATTTCTTGCCCAGGATGGACAGCGCGGCGCGGAGGGCCGACGATGTGGTGGCCTCGGGGTCATTCGCCAGCACCTTGTCACAGGCCTCCTCGGCCTGCTTGGCCGCAAAGCCAAGGCCCACAAGCGCTTCCACCACGGGCCCACGGATACCCAGGGGGCCGGCGGGGGCCGCTCCCCCGCCGCCGGGCGTGGCGCCGATCTTGTCGCGGAGTTCGAGGACCAACCGCTCCGCACCGCGTTTGCCGATCCCGGGAACCCGGGTCAGTGCAGCGACGTCGCCGTCGGCCAGCGCCTGGCGCAGGGCTGCGGCGTCGTACACCGCAAGGGTGGCCAGCGCGATCTTGGGCCCCACCCCGGACACCCCTAGCAGGGTCAGGAACAGGTCGCGGGCGTCGCCGTCGGCGAACCCGTAGAGCGTCTGGGAATCCTCCCGGACGATCATCGCGGTGATCAGCCGGGCCTCGGCGCCGCGGCGCAGCGTGGCCAGCGTCGAGGGGGTGGCCATGATCTTGTAGCCCACCCCGGCCGCTTCGATGACCGCGTGATCCAGGGCGATCTCGAGGACCTCGCCGCGCACCGAGGCGATCATGTCGCGCTCCGCGACATCGGGCCGGGCCGGGCCGCCTTCATGCGGGCCGCGTAGGCGAGCCGTTGTTCGGCCGCCATCTCCTCGGCCTTGGCCATCCGGGCGATCATCGGCGCCCGCCAGCAGTGGCAGATCGCCAGCGCCAGGGCGTCGGCGGCATCCGCGGGAGTCGGCTTCTGTTGCAGTGCAAGGATTTTGGTGACCATCGCCGTCACCTGAGCCTTGTCGGCCCGGCCGTTACCGGTCACGGCGGCCTTCACCTCGCTGGGGGTGTGGAAGTGCACGTCGATTCCGCGTCGGGCGGCGGCCAGCGCGATCACCCCTGCAGCCTGGGCGGTGCCCATCGCGGTGTTGGCGTTGGCGTTGGCGAACACCCGCTCGATCGCGACGACGTCTGGCAGGTGGGTGTTCATCCAGTGGTCCACGGTGTCACTGATGGTCAGCAGACGCTCGGCCAGCGGATGCCCAGACGGGGTGCGCACCACGTCGACGTCCAGAGCGATCACCTGCCTGCCGGTGCGGCTCTCGATCACCGACAGGCCACAGCGGGTCAACCCCGGGTCGACGCCCATCACCCGCACGAGTCACCCCTTCGCCTAGAACAGCTGTTCGATAGCTTAGCGTCGGTAGGTGACGAAGCCCGCAGCAACACGCTCGGCGACGACGGGAGAACACATGCCTTCGGTACTGGTGACGGGCGCAGGACGCGGGATCGGATTGGCGATCACCCGCCATCTCAGTTCGCGGGGCTGGGAGGTTTACGCCGCCGCACGCTCCGAGACCGCCCTGGCTGAACTCGCGGCGATCCCGCACGTGCACCCGACGAGTCTCGACATCACCGACCGCGCGTCCGTGAGCGCCCTGGCCGCCCAGTTGCCCGCGAAACTGGATGCCGTCGTCAACAACGCGGGCATCGTCGTCAACGGGCCGGTGGAGGCTCTCGACCTCGACCGGCTCGCGCACCAGCTGGACGTCAATGTCGTCGCTCAGGTCGCGGTGACCCAGGCGGTCCTCCCGAAGATCCGCGCGGCCCGCGGCCGGATCGTGTTCATCTCCTCAATCTCCGGATGGATGACCACCCCCGGAAACGGCGCGTACTGCGCCTCCAAGTACGCACTCGAGTCGCTGGCCGACGCCCTGCGAATCGAGTTGCGCCCGTGGGGAATCCCGGTGTCGCTGGTCGAACCCGGCGCGATCCGCACCGACATCTGGACCGGGATCCTCGACGAGCACGACCGGATGGAAGCGGAACTCAGCGACGAACACCGGGCGCTCTACCGGTCACATCTGACCGGCATGCGCAAACTCCTGGGCCGCATGCAGAAGACGGCGGCCGATCCGGACAAGGTCGTCCGGGCCGTCGACCAGGCGTTAACCGCCCGACACCCGAAGCGGCGCTATCTGCTGGACACCGCCAGCCGCGTTCAGAAGGTCTTCATTCGCCTGTCGCCCACCGCCGTCACCGACGCCGTGCTGGCCGCCGCGACGACTTCCCGATAGTCGCCTAGGTGAGGGTGACACCCGCGGGGAGTTCGGGGTCGCCCTGCTCGCAGACGTGCCGGAGTATCGCGGCCATCCGCTCCCGCGACGCCGACCACCCCACCACATGTTCGCGGTTCATCTCTTCGCCCCTGCGCCGGACGACGATCGTCCACGGCGCTCCGAGGAAGCGCGCCAACAACCAGAACGGCCAGACGACGACCAACGGCGCGGTGAGCACCATGCCGATGACGAACAGTCCGCCCCAATCGGGAAGATCCAGCAGCCAGGTGCCGAACGGCCACCACACCCGACGCACTGTCCAGCGCGCGCCCGCTGAGTCCCGTCCGGCCGGCACGTCAGTCTTCGTCGAGCAGGGCCGCGACGTCGTCGGGAATGTCGATGTTGGTGTAGACGTCCTGCACGTCGTCGCAGTCCTCGAGGACGTCGACGAGCTTGAGGACTTTGCGCGCGGCGTCCAGATCGACCGGAACGGAGACCGAGGGCTGGAAGCTGGCGTCGGCGGAGTCGTACTCGATCCCGGCGTCCTGCAGCGCGGTGCGGACGGCCACCAGATCGGTTGGCTCGCAGATGATCTCCCAGCTGTCATCGAGGTCGTTGACCTCCTCGGCGCCGGCCTCGAGCACCGCGAGCAGGACGTCGTCCTCGGACAGCCCGTTCTTCTCCAGAACCACCACGCCCTTGCGGGAGAACAGGTAGGCCACCGATCCCGGGTCGGCCATGCTGCCGCCGTTGCGGGTCATCGCGACGCGGACTTCACCGGCGGCCCGGTTGCGATTGTCGGTCAGACACTCGATGAGCACCGCGACGCCGTTGGGCCCGTAGCCCTCGTAGGTGATGTTCTGCCAGTCCGCGCCACCGGCCTCTTCGCCGGCCCCACGCTTGCGGGCCCGCTCGATGTTGTCGTTGGGCACCGAGTTCTTCTTGGCCTTGGCGATGGCGTCCCACAGGGTGGGGTTGCCGTCCGGGTCACCGCCACCGGTGCGCGCCGCGACCTCGATGTTCTTGATCAGCTTGGCGAACAGCTTGCCGCGCTTGGCGTCGACGACGGCCTTCTTGTGCTTGGTGGTAGCCCACTTGGAATGGCCGCTCATGGCTCTCCTGCGTACTCGTCAGTGCTGGTTCTTGCGGCGCTGAGTCTACTGCGGCGCTCCCGCGCCCCCGAAAAGGCGTTGATTGAGGAAAGCTGCAGACAAAGTGCGACTTGGATTCAGGCGGTCGCTGCAACACATGTGGACGGGTCTGAGAGTAGCCGGTCGAGTTCTTCGGCTGGGGTGCGCCAGCCGAGGCGTTTGCGGGGTCGGGCGTTGAGTTCGGCGGCGACGTTATCGAGAATGCCCGGGCCGTGGAAAGACAGGTCGGTTCCCTTGGGGAAGTACTGACGGAGCAGGCCGTTGGTGTTTTCATTGGTGCCGCGCTGCCAGGGGCTGTGGGGGTCGCAGAAGTAGATCGGCAAGCCGGTGGCTTCGGTGATCGCAGTGTGAAGGGCCATTTCGCTGCCTTGGTCCCAGGTCAGTGAGCGACGCAGGATTTCCGGGATTTCCGGAATCTTGGCCGTCATCGCGACTGCCACGCTAGCGGCGGTGCGGTCGTCGGGTAGGTGCAGCAGCAGCACGAATCCGGTGGTGCGTTCGACGAGCGTGCCGATCGCCGACTGCTGTCCCGCGCCGATGATCAAGTCGCCTTCCCAGTGTCCGGGGATGGCGCGGTCGTCGGCCTCCGCGGGTCGCTCGCTGATATTGATCATGTTCTTGAGCCTGCCTTGGCCGGTGTCTCTGCGGCCCTGCGATTTTCGTCGGGTTCGCCCGGTGCGTAGCGCGGCCTTGACCTCCTTGGCCAGCTCTCCGCGCGGTTGGACGTAGAGCGCCTGGTAGATCGTCTCGTGTGACACCCACATCTCCGGATCGTCGGGGTAGTCCTCGCGCAGCCGCCCCGCGATCTGCTCGGGGCTGTGCCGCTGCTTCAACCGTTGCACAACCTCAGCCAACAGCGCCGGACTGTCGTCAAGCTTGCGCACTTTGGGTCGTTTCCGACCGAGCTCGGCCGCGTCCTGGCCGACACAGGCCCGATACCCCGAGGGGGTCGTGCCCTTGCCGATCTCACGCCTGACGGTGTCAGCATGGCGGTCGAGACGCTCCGCGACCCGCGCCGGCGTGCAACCGCTTTCGAGCAGCTCCTCCAGCCGGCAACGTTCGGTGAACGTCAGCGGCGCTCTCGGTCGCCGCGGGGCCGGATCAGCCTGGGATAGGTCGATGGATACGGTCCTGGGCACATAGCCAGCCTGTTTGATCCATCGCTGACCGGTTTGTTCCGACACGCCGCTGCTCACCGCGGCCTGTCTCAGGCACGCCCCGGCATGCATCGCCGCCCAGAAGTCCTGCCGAACCGCCACCGAATAGCGGATGCCGTGATGCCGCGCATCGGCGGGAATCCCCGCCTGCCGAGCCCACTTCGAACCGGTCGGATTCGAAACTCCTGCCATTAGAGCAGCCTCCGATTGCGACCGCCCCGACCTCAACGCCGTCAGAAACTCCGCCCTGGCCGACTCCGATACACCTTTGCCGCC
>WBZO01001615.1_pt1 | contig 33955 bp, 45 predicted proteins | sample 5204261 | NCBI WGS metagenome assembly WBZO01 (sample SAMN12412400, study PRJNA552823) | activated sludge metagenome | isolation source: activated sludge from anammox sidestream of wastewater treatment plant... | place: USA: North Carolina | collected 2017-09
CAATCCCGCGTTCGATGACTTACTCCAGCAAGCAGCATCGGAACAGGACCCGGATCAGCGGGTGCTGCTCTATGCGCAGGCGAATCAACTCCTCATGGATGATGCAGTTGTGCTCCCCTTTTATTATGATCGAAGCTACATGCTCGTTCGTCCCTGGGTGCAGGGGTTGGATGTGACACCGCTCGGCATCTTGTATCTCGATCGAATCACGGTCGAAAGCTGAAGCGAAAACAGTTCGGTAATGAGAGTGCTCCAGGCATTTGCCGCATCCCAGCCCCAACCACTTACCGCGGAAATCGCGGCGCGATATCGCTTCGACTGGTCCAGCCGCGTCGACATCAACGATCTCGATCGCACGCTGTCCATTTTTCCGGGACGTTCCAGCTGGATACCCGAAGCGGATGAGCTGCTCGTCATCGCGCCGTGGCGCAATCGCATGGAGATTGCCTCGGTTGCGCAGATTTCCGCGGTGCGCCGGCTCGATCAACTGCTCGATGCCAGCCGGGATGCGTCGTTTCGGCTGGGAGCCAGCGCGTTCGTCATGCCCGAATGGAACGAAACGCGTAATCCGCGCTTCTACGAGCGTAACGGGCTCGACTTGTTCGAGGATGTGATCTCGTTCGAGATCGACACCCGAATTGCCCGGCCCGGCGATCTGCATCAGGGGCGGCCAGTTCAGCTTACGAGCGTCGAGTCGCCGCTGCTCGACCGCATCATTGCCATCGACCATGCCGCGTTTCCCTGGCTCTGGCGCAATTCCCGGCTGGAGTTCGAGCATTATCTGCTGACACCAGGCGTCGAAGTCTGGGCGCTGTATGACGAACGGGGCGAGCCGATCAGCTATGTGGGGATCACAAGCTACAGCGGCTGGGGGCATCTGGACCGGGTGGCGGTCGATCCCGCCCGCCAGGGAGAGGGACACGGGGAACGTGCCGTACGATTCGCCGTGGCGCGCCTGCAGCGGCTTGGCGCCCGCCGGGTCGGGTTGAGTACCCAGCGGTCGAATTTGCGCTCGCAGCGGCTCTATCGTCGTATCGGATTTCAGCAAACCTGGCAGAACGACTATCGGATTTATGGGACACTCGCACCGGGCGCTCTGCTCGAAGCGTCCTCGGCCTAGTATGGAAACAAGACAAGCATGAGTAGCTCGTTTGGAACGATCTTCCGGCTGACGACTTGGGGCGAGTCCCACGGTCCGGCGCTCGGAGTCGTGATCGAGGGGTGCCCGGCGGGCATTTCGCTCGCGGTGGAAGACATTCAGGTCCAGCTCGATCGACGTCGTGTCGGCCAGAGCAAGGTCACGACCCCACGGAATGAAAAGGACCGGGCGGAGATTCTTTCCGGAGTTTTCGAGGGGGTTACCACCGGTGCGCCGATCTCGCTCATCACGTACAACCGCGATGTCGATTCGTCCAAATATGAAAACCTGCGCGATGTCTTTCGCCCCGGTCATGCGGACTACACGTACTGGGCGAAATATGGGCATCGCGATCATCGCGGTGGCGGCCGCTCGTCGGCGCGGGAAACGTGGGGACGGGTGGCGGCAGGCGCCATCGCCCGCAAGATCCTGGCAACCGCCGGTGTCGATATCTACGGCTTCTCCCGCGAAATCGGCGGCATTCGGGCTCAGACATTCGATCGGGATGAGATCGAGCGAAACATCGTGCGCTCACCCGATCCGGTCGCGGCCGAGCAAATGATCGATGCCATCCTGGCGGTCAAGGAAGAAAAAGACAGCCTTGGGGGTATCGTCGAAGTCCACGCGCTGCATGTGCCGATCGGTCTCGGCGAACCGACCTTCGACAAGCTGGATGGTCTCATCGGTCAGGCGATGCTCAGTATCCCGGCAGTCAAGGGCGTCGAAATCGGGCGCGGATTCGAGGTCACCCAGCTGCGCGGTTCCCAATCGAACGATTCGTTCGGGTTGGAAAATGGCGAGGTGCACACGCGCTCCAATAATGCCGGAGGCATGCTGGGCGGTCTCTCGACCGGAGAACCGATTGTGGTGCGGGTGGCCGTGAAACCGACGTCGTCGGTGGCGCGTCCGCAGCAAACGGTCGATACGCAGTTGAAACCGCGGGAAATCCTGGTGGAAGGCCGTCACGATCCGTCGGTGGTGCCCCGCGCGGTCTCGGTGGTGGAGGCGATGCTTGCCAACGTGCTTGCCGATCTCTACCTGCGAAATCGCGCGGCACGGATCGCGTGGCCGCCGGATTAGGCGGTGTCCAGAGTCCAGGGCCCAGGGTCCAGAGCACCCTCACTGGACCCTGGACTCGTTTCGGTCGTTCCAAGGCGCTTTCTAGTCCGTCTTCGTTTTTTCGGCGGCGATGATGATACGGTCCGAATGCGCTTCCAGCGGATCGAGATCGTAGGTCCCATACACGCGCCAGTCCTGGAATCCGGCGAGCTGGAGCATGAGCACCAACTCGGCAGCTCCGATCCACCGTTGCACGAACGAGGTGCGAGTCCGGGTGATTGCGCCATCAGTGGAGGTGACCTCGTACCAGAGCTCGTTGTCGATCGACTGGCTTGCCAGATCGGCATTCTGCGCAACCAGTTTGTCGAGCCGGGCGCCGTTTTCCAGCGTCCAGGTGCCAGAAAAGGTGAGATCGCCGTCCATGGCCAGGAGCCGCGCCGGGGTCGGATTGAACACATCGACGATCAATTGCCCGCGCGGGTCGAGCGCTGTCCATGCGGAGTGGAGTACGCGAACCTGATCGGCCTGGGTGGTGGCGTGCAGCAGCGAATCGAGCGCGATGATGGCCACCCCGAACGTTCCAGCCTCGACCAGATCGTTTCGCCGGAAATCGCCCTCGATCAATTCGATTTGGCTTTCGGTTGGTTCCGCGGCGATCAGATCGCGCGCGTAAGCGAGCATCGATCGGGAAGAGTCGATTCCTGTACTATCGAACCCGGCAGCCGCTACCTCACGGATAATACGCCCGGTACCGCATCCGAGCTCGAGTACCGGATCGCCAGCCGCTTCGATGAATTGCAGATACAGTTCGACATCGTCAGTGAACGAGCGATGCTCGAGATCGTAATATGCGGCAATCGGATCATAGGGGTTTACGGCTGGCATTCTGGCAGTCCCTGTAGCAGACATAAGCTGGATACTTGATGGCTAAACCGACATCATCGAGCAACGATCGCCGCACCGACCGGGTCGTGGTCACCAATCGGCGTGCGTTGCACGATTACCACATTCTCGAATCGCTCGAAACCGGTATCGCCCTCACCGGAACGGAGATCAAATCACTCCGCGCCGGGCACATGTCGATTGCCGAAGCATACGTCCGCGTCGAGAACGGCGAACTCTGGCTCATCGGATCGCATATCTCGCCGTATGCCTTCGGCACCCACGCCAATCACGACCCGCATCGGAATCGAAAATTACTGGCTCACTCCAAGGAAATCCGGGAATTGAAGGCAATGACCGAGCAAAAGGGGATGACACTCATTCCCCTGCGAGTGGCAATTCGTAATGGCAGGGCCAAGGTCGATGTGGGTGTCGCCCGAGCGAAAAAGCTCTACGACAAGCGGCAGGCCGAAGCCGAGCGCGATTCCAAACGCGATGTGCAGCGGATGCTGGCCGACCGCTAGACTGGTGGAGAAATCCGATCATTTGTGCGATACTTGCCGCGGGTTGAAATCGGGGATGTTTGGTTTCGACAGGGTTCGAGGTTAGATTGCTGCGTGCCGAAGCGCCCAGGCCTTCGTAAAAATGGGCAACAAAGAGTAACTGGCAACAGCGAACTCGCTTACGCTGCCTAAGTCCTTCGACCTCTAGTCAGCGCGTCCACCCGGAACTCTGCTCTGTGGATCCGGATCTGGGCGTCACCTTAGCAGAGCTGCGATGATGAAGTCCGCCTGAGCGAAATCATCAAAGTCAGTCAGGCTCACTCGGAACACTCCTGCCGGTGGGATCGGTTCCGAGGAATCTAAATGCCGGCTACGCGCGTAGGATGCACTCGATCGAGGATTCTGGACGGGGGTTCGACTCCCCCCATCTCCACTAGTGAAAAGACCCCAGCCGCCAGGCTGGGGTCTTTTCGTTTGTCCAAACGAAATGACCGAAAACCAATGGGACCGAAAAATGCCCGCCCCATATGAACTCGCAACATCCGTGACGCGGGCTTAGGCCTCGCTCTTCTGACCTCGTCCCTTGTATGCGATCACGGCTGCAGCGGCGCCGACGGCGACCGCCGGGGCGATCCAGGATTCGTTCTCGGCCGTCACGCCGGCCCCGGTATTGGGCGGAGACGACACACAGGTGTCTTCAGCCACGCAGGTGCCTTCGCTGCCCGGCGCGCCGCCCCAGTTGCAGCAGATGTAATCGAGATCATAGGTGGCATTGAAGAATCCACAAGGATCCTCGGTGCCACTCGTGCAAACATCGCTCGCCTGACACCCGGTCATGCCGGATGTGCAGACACCCTCCCCGCCAGGGATGCCATACGAATCGCGAGTCGCACAGCAGACCAGCGTGGTGTCGCCACAGGGGCTCTGGGTGCCCGTCGAGCAGGTGTCGCCTTCCTGGGCGGCAGCGGGATGGAGCTGTACGAGCGAGAGCCCCGCGGCGCCGGCAACCGTGGCCCCGCCGAAGATTTTCAGGAAGGTCCGGCGATTGGTGCCGGTCGCGAAGGTGCGTGTAAGTTTGTCGAACCGTTGTCCATCCATCGAGTTCTTCTCCTGCGTTATTCAGTGTCGACGGAACAAAACTGTGAGCGCGCTGCGCCAGACCCAGCCATCGGACGCATGACATACCCGGACTTGCGAGATCCTCCTGTTTCTCTATTTGGTTCGCACTGAGATTGGACGGGATCGTGGCCGGTTCCCGGCGAAAAGCGCATCGCAGACGAGGGTTCATCGACGTCCGTGGCAACCATGTGCAATGCTGCGATGTGCGGCCGGGCACGATAACCCAGCTGAACCGTTTCCCCCGCCGGTCATCATAGCACCGGAAATATCGGACGTGGGAATTTTCGGCTGGAGGAAGTTTCGCGTTTGGGCCGGTGTTCGGTGGCGCGAAAATTCGCCATCGTGTTTACTTACGAATCATTAGTTGTAGCACGCTCTGGAGGCACGATGACGGACGTCAAGGTCAAGCTGGTGGATGGGACGATGGGGGTGGCGAGCGCTGGCCCCCACGCGATCGTGGTCGATCGGTCACTCGCAAATGATGGCACCTATTTGGGGATGGTCGGCGGGGAATTGCTGTTGTCGGCCGTTGGTACCTGTCTGATGACAACTCTGGTTGGCGCAGCGCGCAAACGCCAGATCGAGCTCACGCGGGTCGAATTCCGGGTGTCGGGCATTCACGAAAACGCACCCTCCCGCTATACCTCGATCGACGTCGAGGCGATTGTCGAGGGAGACGCCCCGCGGCAGGAGATCGACAAGCTGCTCATGATCGCCGAGCGGGCTTGCACGGTGTCGAACACAATTTCACGGAGTGCGCCGATTCGCGTGCAGCGGCTCACAGACGAGGTGGCCGAGCTAAGCGAGGTCTAGCGTTTTCGTCCTGGGCGCCGGGTATCGAACCTCAGGCGTTCCACCGGCCGGCCGTTTTGGAGATGCTCGTCGACGATCGTTCTGGCTGCTTCACAATCGATTTGGGCATAGAGCGTGGGGCCGGGGTAGACATTGACCGAAGGTCCCCAATCGCAGCGATCGCGGCAGGAAGTGGCGAGGATTTCGACCTTGCCTGCGAGCTCGGCGTCGTGGACCGCCTGTTCGAAGCAGAGCAGTGTGACCGCGCTGCCGCGGGCCGAACAATTCGGTCCGCGGCAGACATGGACACGATAGGTCGACTGTGGTTCCTCGGGCGGAAACAGTGGTGATCGGTCAGTGGGCAACGGTCGACGCCCGGTCGTCGATCGCGCTGCGGATCAGATCGAAATCGCCTTCAGGGATTTCGTGGACGTTGCCCTGAAAGGCGAGCGTCCAATTGGCGGCTGGCCATTTGCTGGCATAGATCATCTGACGTGCGATCGGTTCGGCGTCGATGAATTCGTCATCGGGTAACGCAACGTCCAGTCTCGTTTCGACGCGAAATGGATAGTCTTCCGTATCTTTCTTCGGATCGGCGCTTTTCCAGATCGGTTCGTGGCTTTCGAAATAGGGAGAGGTGATCGTCGAGATGGCCGCGAACGCTTTGCGCCCGGTGATGTAGTAGACGATCTTGTCTCCGGGTTTCATCCGTTCGGCTTTCTTGCGGTGCCGTGATTTCAGTCCCTGAATGGTGAACCCAAGCTCACGGGTCTTTTCGAAATTGCCGGGAGACCCAACGACGATCCAAAAGGTGTGTTCCCCGTTATTCTGCATGTTTCCCAAAATCTCCCTGCCATCGTGGTGCACGAATGCTCTGGGAAGAAGCGTACTTCACCTGCGACCCGGTCGAACGCTTTGCGGGAGCCTCAGGCCTGGGCGGCTCGGCCGGCTATCGCGGTTGCGGGTGTTTCCACGCCGTAGCCGACCGGGTAGTCATCGCAGGTCTTGTGATAGGGCTGATCGGGGAAGTACTGATCCCACTCGTCCGCGCTCAGATTCCGACCGGCGATCTGACAAGCTGTCGCTGCCCACGAGGCTGGATCGAGATTCCAGACGATGATCTGGTTCGAGTGACCGGAAATGACACGTGTTCCATCGGGAGAGGCGACGAGACGGAGTCCTATGTCGTTTGGCGCCTGGAGCTGCACCTCCAGGCGGGGGGTGCTATCCGGACCATAGATTCCGAGTTCGTTCATCGTGGTCAAACGCGCATTCGATCGGCTCGCCAATGGGCTGATGGCGACGACGATTCCCATCTGTCGATTGTCACCCAGCAACTCGGGAGTCCAGGTTGCCCCGTTTCTCGACCAACCCAACACCTCACCCAGGACATCGACCGCGACGATGCGCGAGCTGTCGCCCTCGAACATAACACCCCATACGACAACTCTCGCGAGTCCGGCGACGGGTAACTCGCTGAACTGTCCCGGGAGATCGAGATCCCAAATCTTGAGCGCCAACCCGTCGCCCGCAGCGGTCACGAGGAAGCGGCCGTCCGGACTCCAGGCGGCGGCGGTGATGATGTCGTTCGATGCCTGGAGCACCGTTGGCGTAGCGCCGTCTCCGGCAGCCAGGGTCCAAAACGTGACTGAGGAAACTTCGTCGACCGCGCCCACCACGGAATCGTCAGGCGAGAACCCGACGGAGACGATGGCTTGCCCGCCGCGATCGAATTGATGGATCACGGTTCGATCCCTCCAATTCAGCACCTGGACCGAACCGTCACCGAAACCAGCCGCAAGGAGAGAACCGTCGTGGCTGAATGCAATGCCCATGAATGCGTGACAGTCAGTCGTTCGATGGCCGGCCCCTATATCGTCGAGCGGAGTCAATGAGGCGAGATCCCATAGTGACACCGCGCCATAGCAATCGATGACGGCCAATGTTCGACCGTCGGGACTGACAGCCAGTCCCGCGGCCCAGATGCCGAACTGGGACAGTGAGGTCGCAATGATCCCTGGCGCATCCAAGTCCCATAAGGTAATCGCGCCGTCGGAGCCGAGTGAGGCGAGAACAGAGGCGTCATCCGGTCGAAACTGTAGACCCCACCCGCCGTTGCCCTCGGGGAACGGGGCGATGGACCGCTCTTCCGGATAACCGCTGGAGTGCAGGTCGATGAGCGTGATCTGGCCATCCAACGTCGACACCGCGAGGCGGCGCCCATCAGGACTGAACGCCACATCGATGATCTGACCAAGCGTGGCGGTGTAATCCTTCACAAGTGTGGGCTGCGCATCGGAACCGATTGGGAGGACGAAGAGCTTGGCTCCTTCGATCGCAAACGCAATCAAGGCGCCGCTCGGGGCGAACCGGATCTGCCCGATTGCTTGATCGTCTTCGGCCATCTGTAATTCGCCCTGGACTATGGCGCCTGTCTGCATATTCCAGATCTGCAACTGGCCGGCATCGTTGCCAATGGCAAGCAGGCGACCATCAGCACTCATGGCAGCGGACACTGGCGTGAGCGGCCGGGTTTGCTGTCCGATCCCGATTGGGAGTGTCTCGCGCTGTTCTGCGACGTTCCAGAGCTTGATTCCCGAGGGATCGGCGATGGCGAGCACGTCGCCGGCGGCGTCGAAACCGAAAAAACTCAGCTTCCTGGCATCCACGTCGATCTGGCCAGTTTGCCGCCCTTGGTCTATATCCCAGAACTCGATCGTTGCATCCGGGTTGGCGGAACTTGCAATGAGCGTGCCGTGCTCCTGACAGGAAATGCTTCCATAGATGCTCGGTCCTGCAGCGCCGCCGCCGAGCGTGTGCATCAGCTTGGCGGTATTGGTGTCCCAAAGGTAGATCGAATCATCCCGGCCGAGTGCCGCGAGCACATTGCCATCTTTCAGCATGCAGAAGTTAGTGCCAAGGGCATGGTCAGGATCGGGCGGGAGCAACACCGAGGTGATTCTCGGGTCGCGCATGAGTATCCGCGGAAGGAGATACGGATCGACCGCGTCGCCGCCTGTGTGTATGGCTTCCAGGCCCAGGAGAAGACCTTCGTCGATTCGCACGTTGTCGGAAGCGGCAATTGCGGCCAGTTCCCGGGCATTGCTCTCCTTCCGGTTCTGGTCGGCAATTTGTGCCTGGCGCTCGGCTTCCTGCTGTTGGGCTGCGGCCAGTTCGGCGTTGGCCTGCGCGGTGGCCTGAGCCGCGAGAGCGTTGGCGGCCTCGATGGCAGAGTTGGCTTCGGCGGTCGCGCGGATCAGGCTTTCTGCCTGAGCGGTCTGCGCGTTGGCTTCGGCGACATCCTGGGCCTCGGCGGCTCGCACGGCCTCGGCGTTGGCATTTGCTTCCGCGGTCTGAGCGCGGATGGCCTCGGAGTTTGCATTTGCTTCAGCCGTCCGGGCACGATCTGCTTCGGCCACGGCGGTTATCTCCGCAGCCCGGCGGTTCGAGGACTCCGCCAGCGCCAGCGCCTCCGCGGTGGCGCGTTGGTCACTCCGTTCGAGCGCATTTCCGCGTTGATACCAACCAAATCCTGCGAGCAGCATCGCGATGATGAGACCGGCGCCGAGACCGGCAACAACCCGCTTTCGATTTCGTTCCCGAGCAAGACGACGGGCGTTCTCGTCCGCGCGCTCCTGGTCGCGCAGCGCGGCGCCGTGTTCCAGAAACGACGTTTCGAGCCGATTGAGGGAGGATGGGCGAAGATTGGCATATTCGGTTGCTTCGAGCAATTTGCTGCCGCGATAGAGTTGGGCCGCGTCGAACCCCATTCGCTGCCATTCGGCCGCGTCGTCCGCGAGCCGGCGATGGACACGCAGGCCCGCCCTGTCCTCGTCGATCCAACCGCGCAACCTCGGCCAGCCGCGAATGAGCGCTTCGTGCGCGACATCGACCTGCGGATCGTCCGGTGTGAGCTCGGAGGCGTCGGCGGTCAGCAGGCGAGCGGCGATCAAGCGATCGATCACCTGCTCGACCCGTTCTCTGTTCACCCCTTCGGTGACGAGCTCGTCGATACTGGCACGGCGTCGGGTGTCCTCGGTTCCCTCTCCAGGCTGGGTCAGCCGCAGGAAAATCTGTCTGGTGAGGACTTGCTGATCCGGGGTCATTGCATCGAATTCGGAATCGGCGCTTTGGGCGATGGACCCGGTGACCCGTCCGCTGTCCTGGTATCCCTTTAAAGTCAATTGGTTGCCGTTGCGGTTTTCCCAGAGTCGCTGCAGGGCATGTTCGAGCAGCGGCAACGAACCTGGTCTGTCCGAGACATCCTCGAGCATCGTTTCCACGAGACCCTCCTCGAATTCCAGACCGGCAAGGCGCGCTGGTTCGATGATGATCTCGCGGAGATTGTGTTCGTCGAGCGCTCCGATCAGCACTTGCTGGCCAGACACGAGCGCGGCGAGTTCCGGATATGCTGCGCATCGGGCATAGAAGTCGGCGCGCATTGTGAGCACGACGATGCACGTGCCCCCGGGGTTGGTTGCGGCGTGCAGCAAAGTTGCGATAAACGCAGAGCGTTCCGCCTCATCGTTACACAACGTGAAAAGCTCTTCGAACTGATCGACGAACATCAGGAATCGGTTGTCGCGGACGCTGTCGCCAATAACAAACCGAGCAATATGATCGAGCGCTCGCGGATCGCGAGCGAGCTCGTCGATGGTTTGCCCCATGGGTAGTGTGGGCGCCACGCGCACCAGCTCCGACCCCAGACGATCCAGCGGGTGCGGCCCCGGACGCATCTTGCTGACGATCCAGTCTCCGCTCCCCGGCAGACGACCATCCCGGAGCGCCGGAATCAAACCGGCGCGAACGAGTGACGATTTCCCACTGCCGGACGGTCCGATGACCGCCAAAAAGCGACTGGTCTTGAGTCGTTCGAGCAGATTTTGGACGTCGGTGCTCCGCCCAAAATAATACTGAGCATGATCCTCGTCGAAGACCTCGAGACCGCGGTAGGGAGAAACGCCCGAAACCACGGAAGCGGGCGCCGGGACGGCCGAGATTCCGAGGATGGCATTGACCAGCTTCGTGAATTGGCCTGGTTGCTCGAAACCTTCACGGAGGTCGACCCAGCCGCGATTGTTCAAAAAGGCGGGCGCCTTCGAACGATCGAACGGTTCCGGCGCGCCGGGCAGCAATACCAGAAAGACGCGGAATGACTTGTCCTTCTTGGTCCGACTGAGGGAGATCTCGATTTCTTCGTCGACCCAGTCGCTTACGCCGGAGGCGCCGAAAAAAACAGCACACGCGTGTGAGCGTGTCAGACCGTCGGCGATTTCTTGTTGCCAGCGGCCCCCGCCCTGACAGTACCAGTTGTCGATCCAGGGTTCGAGCTGGGCAGCGCGAAGCTTTCTGGCGATGCGCTCGACGGCGACATCGTCCTCGCTCCGGTGCGATAAAAAGACGTGAAATTCGTCAGGCTCCATTGTGTTCTTCCGCGAGAACAGTGAAGAGGCGATGACACACCCGACGCTTCTTACCACTAATTATCAGTCGGAGATAGCAGAATAGCAATACGGTCCAATCACTTCGGATTCAGCGGATCGATCGTGACGATCGAACTCGAAGCTGTGACCGCTTTTTCTGCGAAGTCTCCAGTACCGGGTTTGCCCGGCTTGCTTGGTTTTCTATCCCAGACGAGGAGCACGAGGGGCTCCCGGGGCGCCGCCAGAGCGACCGACAGAGTGATGAGGCAGTCGTTGCACCTGGCGAACGGGTTTTTCTCGGTGCTCGCACAGATCGCCTGTTGGTCCACCGCCAGGATGATGCTCTTGTTGGCGACGGCGCGAAACCGTGTTTCCCAGGCGGTTCCTGGTATGCGAACCGATCGCTCGATGAATTCGTCCATTGGCAGCGCCAAGAGGAGGAGAACGTGCGCATTGGCCCGGAGGCACGCTTCGGCAAAGAGCAGATCGCCACCTCGTGCACCACCGCAAAGACAAAGATCGCCCGGACCGATGCTCCAGCGTTCGAGCGCCTGCTCGACGGCGCGGGCCACCGCGCCCTCCTGAGCTGAGGGAAACCGGGGGATAGTGGCGCCGGGCGCGTCTGGCATATGCCCGGAGCACACTGCCACGTTTCGATGATGCTCGAATGGCGGAATGGCATGGTCGTTTGCGAATGTGTTGTCGATGGCGGGAAGCCTCCAATCCGAAGGCGAACATAACTCTTATCTCTGGCGTGATTGCCATGCAGCGTGTTCCGCTCCGAAGACGGCCTCGATCTCTCGCACCACGCCGGCAAGTGCATGTTGGTCCTCGACGAGAGCAAGCGATTCTCGGAGCAAGCTGGCTTGCCCTGCCGCGTTTCCGTATCGGGCTTCCATCTCCTGATATTGGGACCAGTGATTGAGCGCTGTGGCCGCGATGGCAAGGGTGACGACGAACTTGATGATCGGCAGATCGTCTTTGATCATGGGGAGCATGGCGAGCACGAGCGCGAGGAACAGTATGGCGAAGCTGAGGATCAACCAGGTTCTCGCCCTGCTGTGGTTCTTCCTGGAATTGGCGCTATACCAATCGAGTTGGTGTAGCACGCGAGCCGTCTCGTAGATATCGCGGCGTTCGGCGAAATCAAGCTCCCTGATCGTGCGCATGAGCCCGGTGATCTGGCGCTGGTCGGCGGACAATCGGTGCATTTCGCGCGAAAAGCCCTGGTTTTGAGTAATCAACGAGCGCAGCTCATTTTGAAATGCAGCTTGCGCCGCGGCCTCGTCCCCATCATACGGAGAGACGTGCATCATGTATCGCCAGGATTCGCTCTTCGCGGTCTCAGCAATGGCTCGGTTCGTTATCCAGTCGAGATCGCTGCGCATCATCCACCCGGCAAATTTGACGAGGATTGCCGCAGCAAGCGCCACGGCGACCGCAAATTGCAGCGAGCGCAAGGGTACGCGGCTGGTTACCGAACTCCACGACTGGAGCATGAGGAGGGCGCTGATGAGGATGAGCAACCCGAGTTCGACTCGCGCCAACCATTTGAAGGATCGCTGGCTTGCTTTGCTCGCCGTAGATGCAGCAATGGCGATCCCCGGAAAGTCGGAGCCGGGGAATCTGCGAATGTTTCCCAAGGGTTCGGGAGAAATTCCCCGCGGGGCATCTTGCTCCCACATATCGATCCCTCACGTTCGGGCATTATTGAAACCCGCCTACAGAAGGTCCTTGGTTTTGTTTGCTACACCATTCTACCAATTCGACGGGGCGGGCTTCTGCCCACTGGTCGAATCCACGAGGATGAACAGTGACCGTCACCGGAGCGGGGAATACGAGGAAATGGAGTTGGCCGGTTGCCGGTTTGGCCGGCAGTCCGTATACTTTCGTTTGGCGTTGAAGCGGCGTCCGCCGACAATGCCGACGTAGCTCAATTGGCAGAGCAGCTGTTTTGTAAACAGCCGGTTGCGGGTTCGAGTCCCATCGTCGGCTCCGGGGGCGTTTTTTTTCGCCAGTGCATGATTCTGGGCAGTTGCCAGAGTGGACAATTGGGCCTGGCTGTAAACCAGGTGCTTCGGCTTCGGTGGTTCGAATCCGCCACTGCCCACCATCATGCAGGCAGCGACAGCTGCGACAACGGCTGGCCCACATAGCTCAGTTGGTAGAGCACATTCTTGGTAAGAATGAGGTCATCGGTTCAAGTCCGATTGTGGGCTCCAGGTCGTCTATCTCGTTGCGAGGCTCCGGTCGTTGGAGCCTTTTCGTTATGAGCGCGTAATAAAGCGCACGATCTATCGATCCAGGGAGGTCGAAAACACAGGTGGGCAAGCAAAAATTCGAGCGAACCAAACCGCATGTCAATGTTGGGACGATTGGGCATGTGGACCATGGCAAGACGACATTGACGGCGGCGATCACCAAGACGCTGGCGTTGCGGGGAGAGGCGACCTTCCGGTCGTTCGATTCGATCGACAACGCGCCGGAAGAGCGGGACCGGGGGATCACCATTGCGATTTCGCATGTAGAGTATGAGACCGACAAGCGGCACTATGCGCATGTGGACTGTCCGGGGCACGCCGACTTCATCAAGAACATGATCACCGGAGCGGCGCAGATGGACGGAGCGATCCTGGTGGTGAGTGCGCCGGACGGGCCGATGCCGCAGACGCGGGAGCACATTCTGCTGGCGCGGCAGGTGGAAGTACCGGCGATGGTGGTCTTTCTGAACAAAGTCGACATGATGGACGACCCGGAGTTGCTGGAGCTGGTGGAGCTGGAAGTGCGGGAACTGCTGAGTTCCTACCAGTTTCCGGGTGACGAGATCCCGATCATCCGGGGGTCGGGGCTGGCGGCGCTGCAGAGTGAGAACAAGGACCCGGAGGCGCCGGAATATGCGCCGATCTGGGAACTGATGAATGCCGTCGACGAATACATTCCGACACCGGAGCGGGCCATCGACCAGCCGTTCCTGATGCCGATCGAAGACGTCTTCGGGATCAAGGGACGGGGCACGGTGGTGACGGGCCGGGTCGACCGGGGAGTCATCAAAGTCGGAGACGAAGTCGAGATCGTGGGCTTGGGCGAACACCGCAAGGTGGTGGCCACCGGGGTGGAGATGTTCCAGAAGACGCTGGATGAAGGCGTGGCCGGGGACAACGTCGGGGTGCTGCTGCGCGGGGTGGAGCGGGACGATGTGGAGCGGGGGCAGGTGTTGTGCAAACCTGGTTCCATCAAACCGCACACCAAGTTTGCCGCCGAAGTCTATGTGCTGGGCAAGGACGAAGGAGGACGGCACACGCCATTCTTCAACGGATACCGGCCGCAGTTCTATGTGCGCACCACGGACGTGACCGGCAGCATTCAGTTGCCGGAGGGCGTGGAGATGGTGATGCCGGGGGACAACATCCAGATGACGGTGGAACTGATCACGCCGGTGGCGTGTGAGGAAGGCTTGCGCTTTGCGATCCGGGAAGGCGGCCGCACCGTCGGCGCCGGGGTCGTGACCTCCATCATCCAGTAAGCACGAAGTAAGCGTTCACGAGCAGGAGCAGGGAATGGTCCAGCGGAAACAAGCTCAGAAGATCCGCATTCGATTGAAGGCATACGATCACCGCATTCTCGATCAGTCGGCTGCGAAGATCGTGGAGACCGCGGAATCGACCGGAGCAAAGGTGGCGGGACCCGTTCCCTTGCCCACGCGAATCGAGAAGTTCTGCGTCATCCGGTCGCCCTTCATCGATAAGGATTCGCAGGAGCAGTTCGAGATTCGCACACACAAGCGTTTGATCGACGTGCTCGAGCCGAGCGGCAACACGATTCGCGCGCTGATGCGCCTGAATCTGCCGGCCGGTGTCGATATCGAGATCAAACTCTAACCAACGTCGCGCGTAGTTCGAGTTTTTCGAAGTTACGCTCTGTAGGTTCGGTCGGCCAGGTGGCTGCACGAACGTCCTGAGGATCAGGAGAGAGCCAATGATTCAGGCAATGGTCGGGAAAAAGCTGGGGATGACGCAGGTCTTCGATGAGAGCGGCGTCGTCTACCCGGCAACCGTCATCGAATGCGGACCCAACGTGGTCACGCAGATCAAGACAGAAGCAAAGGACGGATACGAGGCCGTCCAGCTCGGATTCGGGCTCGATTCACGATTGAATCGGCCGGAGCAAGGGCATCGCAAGGCGAGCGGATTCCAGTCGCGCGATCTGCGCGAGGTCAAGGCTGACAGCTATGACGATCTGGAAGTCGGTCAGGTATTCAAGGCCGACGTGTTCAAGCCCGGACAGTTGGTCGACGTGACCGGCACCTCGAAGGGCCGCGGATTCCAGGGCGGTGTCAAGCGCCATGGCTTCAGCGGGGGACCCAAGACCCACGGTCAGTCGGATCGCCTGCGCGCGCCTGGTTCGATTGGCTCCAGCGCCACCCCCGGCCGCGTCTTCAAAGGGACGCGCATGGCGGGCCGCATGGGAAATGACCGGGTGACGGTCCTGAGTTTGGAAGTGCTGCGGGTCGATCCCGAGCGCAATCTGCTGGTGGTCAAGGGCTCGGTCCCGGGACACAACGATTCGCTCGTCGTCGTTCGAAACGCGGTCAAAGCTGGCGCCAAGGCCTAGCTGGAACGCCCTGAGGAACGATGATGAAATACGATCTCGTTGATCTTACCGGTAGCGCGAGTGGACAGATCGACCTGGACGAAACCGTCTGGGGAATCGAGCCGAATATCGCGGTTATGCACCAGGCGCTGGTCATGCAGCTGGCGAATGCCCGCGTTGGCACCCACGACACCAAGACCCGCGCCGAGGTGCGGGGTGGCGGCCGCAAACCGTGGCGCCAGAAGGGCACTGGACGTGCCCGTCAGGGTTCCATCCGCGCACCCCACTGGGTTGGCGGTGGTGTGGTCTTCGGACCGCATCCGCGCTCCTACACCCAGCGCATGCCCAAGCGGATGCGCCATCTGGCCGTTCGTTCAGCGCTGTCGGCCAAACTGGCCGATGGCCGCATCACCTTCGTGAGCGGGCTGACCGATATCGAGCCGAAGACGAAAGCAGGCGTGGCTGCCATTGGCAAGCTGCCCGCTTCCCGGTCTGTGCTCATTTTGACCTCCGAGAAGTCGGAAAACGTCGAGCGCGCCACCGGCAACCTGCAGGACGTGAAAACGCTCCTGGCCGGGTATGCCAATGTGCGCGATCTCCTGAAATACGACCGGGTGGTTATCGCGAGCGATGCGGTGCCGGTCATCGAGGGCATTCTGGCGCTGCCGGACGATGCCCGCGAACCAAGTGTGTGGAAGCAGGCGCGGCAAGCCGCGGCTGAGGAGGCTGCGAGCTAGCCATGGCCGAGATTCGCATCGAGCAGGTGCTCCGGCGCCCGCTGATTACCGAGAAGAACACCCGCCTCATCGAGGAAAACAACCAATACTCCTTCGAGGTGGATCCGCAGGCGAACAAGCCGCAAATCCGCGACGCGGTCGAAAAGACCTTCAACGTTCGTGTGAAAGCGGTCAACACGCTGAATGTCAAACCGAAGCCGAAGTCGCGCTATGCGTCCCGCCGCGGCGGTCGCATCGTCGGTGCGAGACCAGGTTGGAAGAAGGCGATCGTGACCCTCTATCCGGGGCAGCGCATCGACATCTTCGAACAGGTCTAGGGACCCGGGAAGAAGGAGCCAGATCATGCCAGTACGCAAATACAAGCCCACTTCCCCGGGCCGTCGCCAGATGAGCGTCAGCGGGTTCGACGAGATCACCCGCTCGGAGCCGGAGAAGTCGCTGCTCGTGCCGCTGAAGCGAAAGGCGGGCCGCAACAATATCGGCCGGATCACCACCCGGCATCGCGGTGGCGGCGCCAAGCGCTTCTACCGAATCATCGACTTCAAGCGGAACAAGTTCACTGTTCCCGCCAAGGTCGCGACGATCGAATACGACCCGAATCGCTCGGCGCGCATCGCTCTTCTGCACTATGCCGACGGCGAAAAGCGCTACATCCTGGCGCCGGTCGGACTGAAGGTCGGTGACGTCGTGGTCGCCGGTCCGGATGCGCCGATCCGCACGGGCAATGCCCTGCCCCTCCGGAACATCCCGGTTGGTTCGCAGGTGCACAACATCGAGCTCCGCCGCGGCGGAGGTGGTCAGATGGCCCGCTCTGCCGGTTCTTCGGCGCAGCTGATGGGCAAGCAGGAAAACTACGCCGTGTTGCGCATGCCCTCGGGCGAAGTGCGCCGCGTCCATGTCGACTGCATGGCGACCCTGGGCCAGGTCGGCAATGTGGATCACGAAAATATTGTGATCGGAAAAGCCGGCCGCAATCGCCACAAGGGGCGCCGGCCGACGGTCCGTGGCTCGGTGATGAACCCGCGTGACCATCCGCACGGCGGTGGCGAGGGCAAGGCTCCGATCGGCGGTCAGCCGAAGACCAAGTGGGGCAAGCCCGCATTTCAGCGCACGCGCCATAACAAGCGCACCGATTCCTTGATTGTCCGGCGACGAGTCACCGGCAAGGGTAGACGACGATAAGCAGCCGGTGACGGTGACCAGCCGCACGGCCTCGAACGCTGAAGGGCGTTCCTGGCAACGGAGGATCAAGTGGTAAGAAGCTCGAAAAAGGGACCATATATCGATCACAACCTTCTGGAGAAGGTGACGATCATGAACAAGGCCGGGGATCGCAAGGTGGTGCGCACGTGGGCGCGCGCCTCGCAGATCTTCCCGGAAATGGTGGGGCACACCTTCGCGGTGCATAACGGCCGGCAGCATGTTCCGGTCTATGTGACTGAGCAGATGGTGGGGCATCGCCTTGGTGAATTCGCGCCCACGCGCACGTTCCGCGGTCATGGCAAGGATGCCGACCGCCGAGCGCGCCGCTAACGGTCTGGCACGGAAGGATTGCTGAACATGGAAGTCACTGCGAGTTTGCAGCGCGTTCGCGTCTCACCGCGCAAGGCCCGGTTGGTCGTGGATCTCTGCCGTGGCAAAAAGGTGAGCGAAGCGCAGGCAATTATGCGCTTCATGCCGAACAAGACCGCGTACGATGTCGAGCGACTGTTGAAGTCGGTCGCCGCCAACGCGGAAAACAATTACGACCTCGATCCAGACGATCTCTGGATCAAGGCTATCTACGTCGATGAGGGACCGTCGATGCGCCGTTTCAAAGCGAAAGCGCGCGGGCGCGTCGGCCGCATCCAGCGTCGCACCAGCAAGATCACGGTCATCGCCGAGGATCGAGGAGACCGATAGTGGGACGAAAGGTAAATCCGGTCGGTTTTCGGCTGGGCATCGTCAGCGACTGGGATTCCAAATGGTATGCCGAGCGGAACTACACCGAGCAGCTCCATGAGGATCTCGAACTCCGAAATATGATCATGAAGGAGCTCACCCGCGCGGGGATCTCGCGGATCGAGCTCGAGCGTTCGGCGAACAAGGTGGAAGTCACCTTGCACACCTCCAAGCCGGGAATCGTCATCGGCAAGCAGGGCGCCAATGTCGAGCGTATTCGGCAACAGCTGGAGAAGAAGGCCGGCAAGAAGGTGCACCTGAAGATCGAGGAGATCAAGGTGCCGGAGATCGACGCCACGCTGATCGGCGAGAGCATCGCCGAGCAGATCGCGCGCCGCGTCTCCTACCGCCGCGCCATGAAGCATGCCGTCCAGCAGGCGATGCGCCGCGGCGCCAAGGGCGTCAAGATTCGTCTTTCTGGCCGCCTCGGCGGCGCAGAAATGAGCCGCTCGGTCGTGGAGATGGAAGGGCGCGTGCCGCTCCATACACTGCGTGCCGATATCGATTTCGCCACGATTCATGCGCACACGACCTATGGGCGGATTGGTGTCAAGGTCTGGGTTTACAAGGGAGACGTTCTCCCCGAAGCCCGCCGATCTGATGCCGCCCTGGCCGCGGATCTGCTCGCGCTGCCCGTGCGTGACTAGGAAGGAATGCTGCCATGTTGATGCCCAAGCGAACCAAATATCGCAAGATCTTCCGCCCGCGCAAGGTGCAGGGCAAAGCCCAGCGCGGCTCGACCATCGCCTTCGGCGAATATGGGTTGCAGGCGCTCGACAATGCCTGGATTTCCGCTCGCCAACTGGAAGCCGGTCGTCGCGCGATCACCAACTACCTGAAGCGTGGTGGCAAGGTCTGGATCCGCATCTTCCCAGACAAGGCGATCACGCAGAAACCGGCCGAAACCCGCATGGGTTCGGGCAAGGGCTCGCCAGAATACTGGGTGGCGGTCATCAAGCCCGGCCGGATCATTTACGAGGTGTCGGGTGTGCCACAGGACCGGGCCGAGGAAGCTCTGCGCCGCGCGGCCATGAAGATGCCGATCAAATGCAAGTTCGTTACGAAGCCCGAGGTCGGCACCGGCGAAACGCTCTCCGAAGAACTCGCATCGTAGGCCCGGAGAAAGAAACGATGAAACCAGCAGACATGCGATCGATGTCCGAGGAGCAGCTCGTCAAGCTCGAAACCGAGCTTCATACCGAATGGCGAAATCTCCGTTTCCAGGAATCGGTCGGCCAACTTACGAACAACGCGCGGATCCGGACGATTCGCAAAGACCTTGCCCGCATTCTGACTATTCGTCACGAGCGCGTGCTCGATGCGGAACTCGGCAGCTAAGCGGCCTACCTGAGGAACGAACGATATGGCAGAAGTAGCGGAAAAGACGCGAGACGTCGCGCCCCGGACCCAGAAGGTGGGTCGCGTGGTGAGCAACAAGATGGATAAGACTGTGGTGGTGGCAGTCGACTATGTTCGACGGCACCCGCTTTATCACAAGCGCATCACCCGGACCAGCAAATTCCAGGCGCACGACGAAAAAAACGAGTGCCAGATGGGGGATATCGTTCGCATCGAGGAGACGCGGCCGATTTCGAAGAACAAGAACTGGATCGTCCGCGAGATCGTCGAGCGCGCTATCCAGATTTAGGACCACGGAGTTTCGACCGGGAGCCAGGGGCGTTCCGGCAGAAAGGGATCATTCAGGTGATTCAGCCACAAACCCGGCTTCGGGTTGCCGACAACAGCGGCGCCAAGGAAATCATGTGCATCCGTGTGCTCGGCGGCGCCTCCAAGAAATATGGCCGCGTCGGCGACACGATCATTGCATCGGTCAAGCAGGCGCAGCCGAATTCTGGTGTCAAGAAGGGCGATGTCGTCCGAGCCGTTGTCGTTCGCACTGCTCAGGAATATGGCCGCGCCGATGGCAGCCATATCAAGTTCGATGACAATGCCGCCGTGCTGATCAACATGCAGGGCGCCCCCCGGGGCACCCGTATCTTTGGCCCGGTCGGCCGCGAGCTGCGCGAGAAGCAATACATGCGTATCGTCTCGCTCGCACCCGAGGTGCTCTAGGCGCGTCGCCCGAGCCAGCGAAGAGAGGTAACAGATCCGATGAGAAAGATTCGGCGAGGCGACGAGGTCGAAGTCATCTCTGGCAAGAACAAAGGCCAGCGCGGCACCGTTCGCATCAACATGGTCGACGATGACAAGGTCGTCGTCGAAGGCATCAATATCGTTGTCAAGCACATCAAACGTGGACGCGCCCGCCAGGCCGGTCGGGTCGAGGTGGAAGCGCCTCTGCCCGTATCCAAGGTGAAGCTCGTTTGCCCAAGCTGTGGCAAGCCAACCCGGGTCGGTGTTCATGCCGGCGCCGATGGCAAGAATGTGCGCTACTGCAAATCATGTGAGAAGGACATTCCCCGGCCCGAAGCCTAGGCCGCCGGCGGCATTCCGTTCGAGCGATGGATTCGCCGGTTCAGATACCGGTAAGAGGAATCAGGAAGAATGGCGAGACTGAAAGAGAAATACAAGACAGAGATCGTGCCCGCACTCATGAAAGAGTTCGAGTTCGACAATGTCATGCAAGTGCCCAAGCTCGAGAAAATCGTCGTCAATATCGGTCTCGGCGAAGCCATCCAGAACGCGAAAGCGATCGATGCTGCCGTGGGCGACCTGACGCAGATCACCGGCCAGAAGCCAGTGGTGACCCGAGCCAAGAAGTCGATCGCGGCATTCAAGCTGCGTGCCGGTATGCCGATCGGTGCGATGGTCACCCTGCGTGGTGAAATGATGTATGAGTTTCTCGACCGGCTGATTGCCGTGTCGCTGCCTCGCATCCGCGACTTCCGGGGAATCTCCCCGAACGCGTTCGATGGCCGTGGCAATTACACCCTCGGTGTCCGGGAGCAACTGATCTTCCCGGAAATCGACTACGACAAGATCGATCGTACCCGCGGGCTCGAGGTCACCATCGTGACCACGGCCAAAAATGATGAAGAAGGGCGACAACTGCTGGCTCAATTTGGCATGCCATTCGCCCGGACCGAGCAGCAGGCTGCTGCTTAGCACGAGGAAGACTCATGGCCAAGAAATCGTGGATCGTCAAATCCCAAAAAGAGCCAAAATTCGCCGTCCGGCATCACAACCGTTGCCAGCGATGCGGCCGCAGCCGCGCGTACATGCGCAAGTTCGGTGTCTGCCGCATCTGCTTCCGTGAGCTCGCCTCCACCGGCAAGCTTCCCGGCGTGACGAAGTCGAGTTGGTAGGGACGATCCACTCCCACATCCTGGAGAAGTAGCGTATGGCAGTCAACGATCCCATCAGCGATATGCTGACCCGAATTCGAAATGCCGGTATGGCCCGCAAGGCGGACGTTTCCATGCCGTCGACCAAGGTCCTGGTCGCGATCGCCAAGATCCTCAAGGAAGAGGGTTATATCGGCGACTACGAGGTCATCGAGCAGCGGCCACAGGACGTGCTCAGAATCTCGCTTCGTTATGGAGCGGACAAGGCGCATTCGATCCGCGAGCTGAAGCGCGTCAGCAAACCCGGCCTGCGTGTCTATGCCGGCAAGGATGCGATTCCCCGCGTGAAGAGCGGTCTCGGTATTGCGATCGTCAGCACCCCTGAAGGTGTGCTGACGGGTTATGAGGCTCGGCGGCGAGGAATCGGCGGTGAAGTCTTGTGCACGGTCTTCTAGGATCGGCGCTGGAGTTCTGATATGTCTCGAATTGGACGTAAACCTATCGCCATTCCATCCGGCGTCGATGTTGCCGTGGCAGGCGATAACTTCATCACGATCAAAGGCCCCAAGGGCGAGCTGAGCTATTCGGCGCCGCCGTCCCTGACGGTCGAAGTCGAGGATGGATCGCTTTCGGTAACCCGCCCGAATGACGCGCGCGAAAACCGCTCGCTGCACGGACTCTCCCGAACGCTGATCAACAACATGGTCGTCGGCGTGACCGATGGCTTCCGCAAGAACCTGGAGATCCAGGGCGTTGGATATCGCGCTTCCATGGACGGCAAGATGCTGGTGCTCAACGTCGGCTTCTCGCATCCGGTACGGTTCAACCCGCCGGAAGGGATCTCCTATGCGCTCGATGGCCAGACCAAGATTGCGGTCATGGGCATCGACAAGCAGGCGGTCGGCGAAGAAGCCGCCCGTATCCGCCGTACTCGGCCACCCGAACCCTACAAGGGCAAGGGCATCCGGTACGAGGGCGAAGTCGTCCGCCGCAAGGCCGGCAAGGCCGGCAAGGCGAAGTAATACCGAAGCAGCAGGGTGGTCCTGAGCCCAAGCCAGGACGCCGGTCGTCAATGCCGGAACACCGGGAGAATCTGGAGTAATCATGCGACTCAAGTATCGAAAGGCACTCTCACCGCGAAAGCGACGCCACGTTCGCGTTCGCGCCAAGGTGTCGGGAACCCCTCAGCGTCCCCGGCTCAATGTGTTCCGCTCGTCGGCGCACATCTATGTTCAGCTCGTCGATGACGTGGCGGGTCGCACGCTTGCTGCCGCCTGTGATCTCGAGCCGGCCATCCGCGAACAGGGTGGCACCAAATCGGAACGCGCGACGGCCGTCGGGTCGCTGATCGCCGAGCGCGCCAAGGAAGCCGGCGTCACCTCGGTCGTGTTCGACCGCGGCGGCTTTCTCTATCACGGTCGCATCAAGGCCGTCGCCGATGCCGCTCGCGAGGGCGGTCTGGAGTTCTAGCAGCCAGGGCGGCGTGCGGTGATATCACCGGCGCACCGGCCACACGGAGCAGAGTATGGATCGAGATCAGCGAAGTTCACGACGCCGTAATGAGGAGCAGGAAGGCGGCTCTGAGTTCGAGGAGCGCGTCGTTCAAATCAATCGCGTCGCCAAGGTCGTCAAAGGCGGCCGCCGTTTTGCATTCGGCAGCCTGATCGTTGTCGGCGATGGCAAAGGCCAGGTCGGAATTGGTATGGGCAAAGCCCGCGAAGTGCCCGATTCCATTCGCAAGGGCGTCGAGCAGGCCAAGAAGTCGATGGTGACGGTTCCGCTCGACGGCACTACCATTCCGCATGAAATCACCGAGAGTTTCGGTGCGTCGACCGTGCTGCTCAAGCCAGCGGCGCCCGGTACCGGTGTGATTGCCGGTGGGCCGGTGCGTGCCGTGCTCGAAGCAGCCGGAGTTCGGGACGTGTTGACCAAATCGCACGGAAGCAATAACCCGGTCAATGTCGCCCGCGCGACGATGAAGGCGCTCGAATCGTTGGAGAATACCAGCGCGGTCGCCCGTCGCCGGCATCGCAAATATGAGTTGCAGCGCTACGGCAAATCTGCCGCCGGCGCTTCTGGGAGCAACGTCTAATGGCAGCAGCAAAGAAGGCCGACCAGCCGGGTCAGATCAAGGTCACGCTGGTACGAAGCGTGATCGGCCGGCCAGCGGACCAGCGAGCAACCGTCGCTACCCTGGGACTGCGACGCATCCATCAAACCGTCGAAGTGGTCGATACGCCATCGACGCGTGGCATGATCACGAAGGTGCGGCACCTGGTCGTGGTCGAAGAGGGCGAAGCCTAGTTCGAACCGGGAGCGCTCGAACCGCTCGCCTGGAGAAATGAGACAGACGATGCCAATCGATTTGAATGATTTGAAACCAAACGAGGGAGCCAATCGCGATCGCACTCGCGTCGGGCGCGGTCCGGGTTCTGGCAAGGGCAAGACCTCGGGGCGAGGTCACAAGGGCCAGAAAGCTCGCACTGGCGGTGGTGTTCGCCCTGGATTCGAGGGCGGTCAGCTCCCGATCCAGAAACGGATGCCCTACCTGCGCGGCTTCACCAACATCTATGCCACTCCGTGGGAAGTCGTGAACCTCGACACCATCATTGAGCTGGAGCTCGACGGCCCGATCACGCCCGAGGCGCTGGTTGCGGCTGGCGTCGTGCGGGGCGAAGAATTCCCGGTCAAGATTCTTGGTCGCGGCGAGCTTTCGGGCAAGCTGGAGATCCACGCGCATGCGATTTCCGCCGGCGCCCGGGAACAGGTCGAGAATGCAGGCGGCTCGGTGACGATTCTCGAACGAACCGACCGCTGGGTAACCGCTCGCCCGCGCAATCGCCGGCTGCCGATCGATCGTGAACTGAAGGCTGCTGGACTCGGCAAGGTAGGCGGCCCGCAGAAGCGGAGCGACGTTACCCGCGCTGAATAGCGGTCAGGATTTCCCATGCTCGAGGCGGTAACCAAGGCATTTCAGATTCCGGATCTCCGGCGGAAGATCTTCTTCACGCTGGGGATCCTCGTTCTCTTTCGCATCATCGCCAGCATTCCGGTGCCCGGCGTCGATCGCCAGGGGCTGGCCGACTATATCGAAGGCAACCAGCTTCTCGGTATGTTGAATCTGTTCTCCGGTAGCGGTTTGCGCAACTTCTCTATCGTTGCGCTCGGCGTCTACCCGTATATCACCGCGTCCATCATCATGCAACTGCTGACGCCGGTGATCCCGAGTCTGAATGCGCTTTCGGACGAGGGCCAACAGGGACGGAACAAGATCAATCAGTACACGCACTTCCTGACCGTTCCGCTTGCGCTCTTGCAAGGCTATGGCCAGGCATTGCTCTTCTCACGCACGAGCATCGGCAATACCCCGATTCTCTCCGGTTTCGGGCTCTTCGATCGCGATACGTTCCTGCCGAGCGCGGCTCTTCTGCTGACCATGACCGCGGGAACCATGCTGCTGGTCTGGATGGGCGAGCTGATCACCGAATACGGTATCGGTAATGGTGTCTCGATCATCATTTTCGGCGGTATCGTCGCCAGTCTGCCCCAAGCCATCGGTGGTCTAGCCACTGGCGGTTCTGCCCAGCAGAATATCATTGGCACGACTTTCTTCGCGCTGATCGGTCTCGGTACCGTGGTCGGCATCGTTTACTTGAACGAGGGCCAGCGCCGGATTCCCGTCCATTACGCCAAGCGCATTCGCGGGAACAAGCAATATGGCGGCAACACCTCCTTCATTCCTCTGAAGGTCAACTCCGCCGGCATGATTCCGCTGATCTTCGCCGTTAGCATCATGGTGATGCCGGGCTTGATCGCGAATTTCTTTGCCAGCTCGGGCCGCGATTGGGTTCGCAACCTGGGCGGCGACCTCCAGCGTTTCTTCAGCCCGAACAACATCTGGTATCAGGTGGTCTACTTCTTGCTGGTTGTAGCGTTCACGTATTTCTATACGATGGTCGTCTTCTATCAGCAGAAGATTCCCGAAACCCTGCAGCGGCAGGGCGCCTTCATTCCGGGAATTCGTCCGGGCAAGAACACGGCGGTCTATCTGCAACAGGTGCTGCAACGCATTACGCTGGTCGGGGCGCTAGCGCTTGGTCTGGTGGCGATCATGCCGTACATCGCTGCCCAGATTACCGGCATTCAGACGTTGCTGATCAGCGCCACCTCGATCCTGATCGTGGTTGGTGTTGCCATCGACACCATGCGGCAACTCGAAGCGCAACTCATGATGCGCAATTACGAAGGCTTTATCCAATAAGTTCGAAGTGGGCGGCTCCCTGAAGGGATGCCGCCTACCCGAGCCGAGAGAAATTTATCGATGAACATCATCATCATTGGCCCCCAAGGCTCTGGCAAAGGTACCCAGGCCGACCGGTTGGGGCCCAGGATCGGGGCGGTCAAGCTGTCCACAGGCGATCTCTTCCGTGCCGAAATTGCCGCCGAATCGCCGCTTGGCCTGCAGGTCAAGGAGATTCTGGCATCGGGCAGCCTCGTCTCGGACGATATCACCCTGGCTATCGTGGCCGATCGGCTCGACAACATTGCCGCCGAAGGCATCGGCGGGGTGATCTTCGATGGATTTCCGCGAACGCTGGCCCAGGCAGAGGGTCTCGATCGACTGCTGGCCGATCGGGGGCAAACGATCGACCGGGTCGTCGAGCTCGCCGTTCCGGAATCGGTCCTCATCGAGCGGATGAGCGGTCGTCGCGTCTGCGCCTCCTGCGGCGCCAATCAGAACGTGAGCGGCCAGAGCTCGGACGTCACGGCCATATGTGACAAGTGCGGTGGTGAGCTGATCCAGCGGCCGGACGATATGCCCGAGGCGATCAGCAAACGCCTCCAGTTGTACAACGATTTGACCAAACCGCTGCTCGACTTCTACGGGAGTCGCGGTCTGGTCGTCACTATCGATGGGAATCAGGATGTCGAAGCTGTTCAGCAGGCGATCGTCGACGCCCTCGCGGCGGTCCCGGTCGATTCGGAGACCTGATCCGTCGATGGCCATCACCATCAAGAATCAGCAGGAAATCGAGCTCATGCGGCAGGCGGGACATATCGTCGCGTTGGCGCATGCTCGGCTCGAATCGGAAATCCAGCCGGGTATGACCACCCAGGATCTGGACGATATCGTTCGCGATGTCATCGAGGAACACGGAGCCATCCCCACATTTCTAGGGCATATGGGGTTTACCGGCCGGATTTGTGCTTCGATCAACGAAGAGATCGTCCACGGTATTCCGGGCAAGAAGACCCTGCGCGAGGGCGATATCATCGCCGTCGATATTGGCGCCACCTATCATGGGTTCATTGGCGATTCTGCCTGGACGTATCCAGTCGGTGCGATCGACGAGACCTCGCAGCGCTTGCTGGACGTAACCGAAAAATCCCTCTATCTCGGTATCGAGCAGGCGGTTGCAGGTAACCGGCTGGGCGATATTGGTCACGCCATCGAGCAGTTCGTGACCGGCCAGGGGTACGGCATGGTGCGCGAATACGGCGGCCACGGCGTTGGACGGCAGATGTGGGAAGAACCACATGTTCCGAATCATGGACAGAAGGGAACCGGGGTCCTGCTGCGCGAGGGTATGACCATCGCCATCGAGCCGATGGTGAACATCGGTGGTGACGAGACCCTTCAGCTGGAGGATGGCTGGACGGTGATCACTCGCGATCGCACCCGTTCGGCCCATTTCGAGCACACCATTTTGATCCGCAACGGTCCCCCGGAAATTCTCACGAAACGGGTGGAGCGTGTGGTATGATTGTCTGTCTTGCGCACGCATCATGCGTGCGCTCTTGGTGCGTGTGGGCGGTTTAGTATCGAGGATCGAGGGCAAACTGCCCGGCTCCGAGCATAGACTGGAAAGTTGGTAATTCGATGAAAGTGGCTGCATCTGTAAAGCGACGTTGCGACAAATGCAAGGTGATTCGGCGTCACGGGGTCGTCCGTGTGATCTGCTCGAATCCCAAGCACAAGCAGCGTCAGGGCTAGTCGCTCACGACGAGCGTTAGAGGAACGAGCGATATGGCGAGAATTTCTGGAGTCGACCTTCCGCGCGAGAAGCGTGTCGAGTATGCGCTTCCCTATATCTATGGGATCGGGCTGCATACTAGTCAGTCGCTGCTCGAGCGTACCGGTATCGATCCGAGTACCCGAGTGCGCGATCTGACCGATGACGAGGTCAATCGCCTTCGTGAAATTATCGACAAGGAATACCGCGTCGAGGGCGATCTGCGCCGTGAGGTTTCGCTCAATATCAAGCGCCTGATGGATATTGGTTGCTACCGGGGGCTGCGACACCGCCGCGGGATGCCGGTGCGCGGCCAGCGCACGCGCACCAATGCCCGCACGCGGCGCGGTCCGAAGCGCGGTATCGGCATTCGCAAGAAATAACACACCGTCTGCCCGGAAACCGGGCCGATTCGAACATACATTGGTAGAGGAGAAACGACAGATATGTCAGAGCGTCGACGATCGGGAGGAGCCGCGCGAGGCGGCAAGACGCGTATTCGGCGGCGAGACCGCAAGAATATCCCTCGCGGCAAGGGCTATATTCGGGCCACCTTCAACAACACGATCGTGACGCTGACCGATCCTGCCGGAAATGTCATCGCCTGGTCGAGCGCGGGCTCGAACGGTTTCAAGGGATCGCGCAAAAGCACGCCCTATGCCGCGCAGGTGACCGCGGAGCAAGCCGCCCGCAAGGCGATGGAGCATGGGCTCCGCCAGGTGGACGTCTACGTCAAGGGACCTGGTTCCGGACGAGAGATGGCGATTCGCGCTCTGCAAGCTGCAGGTGTGCAGGTCGTTTCCATTACTGATACGACTCCGATTCCCCATAATGGTTGCCGTCCTCCCAAGCGGCGCCGCGTCTAGGAAGGGTACCGACGAGGAATGGCGCGCTATACCGGACCAGTTTGCCGGCTTTGCCGGCGCGAAGGTGTCAAGCTCTATTTGAAGGGCGCTCGCTGCGATGGGCCGAAATGCCCGATCGTCAAGAAGCAGCCGCCCCGTAATTTCCCGCCAGGGCAGCACGGCCAGCGCCGCACCCGGCGCCCGTCGGAATACGGTCTGCAACTGCGGGAGAAGCAGAAGGTGCGCCGCTACTATGGCGTACTGGAAACCCAATTCCGCAAGACCTATGCCGAGGCCGTGCGCAAGGGCGGCGTGACAGGCGACAACCTGCTTCAGCTCCTCGAATCGCGGCTCGACAATACCGTCTATCGCATGGGCTTTGCCGATTCGCGTGCCCAGGCGCGCCAGCTCGTGCGCCACGGTCATTTCACGGTCAACGGCCGGAAGACCGATATTCCTTCGTATCTCGTGCGTGCTGGCGATGTCATCGCCGTTCGGAACGAGAGCCGTAGTCGCGAATATTTCACAACCGCCACCGATCTCTTGCAGAGCAAGCAGGCGCCAGAGTGGCTGTCGGTCAGCCCGACCGAGCTGAGTGGCCGGGTGATTGCGCTGCCCACCCGGGATCAGATGGAGATCCCGCAGTTCAACGAAGCGCTCATCGTCGAGTACTACAGCCGGTAATGCACCCGCGCCCCTTCGGTCAATGGATCGAGGGGGCGCCTAATGAAGCACGTTAGCGTTCCACACTTTTTCAAGGAGGCAGTTCCCTTTGCTGGAGCGACCTGGATTTACGATTACAACTGTTGCCGAGGGTGAGAATTACGGCCGCTATCGCGTCGAGCCGCTCGAACCTGGATATGGCACGACCCTTGGGAACGCGCTCCGCCGGATTCTGCTGCGCTCGCTCGATGGCGTTGCCATTTCACGCGTCCGCATCGATGGTGTCTGGCATGAGTTTTCTACGGTTCGAGATGTCCGCGAGGACGTGACCGAGCTCGTGCTCAATCTCAAGAAGATTCGATTGCGCCGCGTCATGGAACTCGAAGGGGACGTGCGCGCGCATTTGTATGTGCGCGGCGATGGCTCGGGAGACCGGGTCGTCACGGCTGGCGATGTTGCCTGGCCGACCGAAGTCGATGTCATCAATCCGGAGCAGGCGATCGCCACCCTGACCGCACCCGACGCAGTGCTGGATGTCGACCTCTGGGTCAACCGGGGGCGCGGCTATCGTGAGGCCGAACTGCAGGAAACCTTCGCGTTGGGCGAGATCCCGATCGACGCGATCTATACCCCGATTCAGAAGGTCAACTACGTCGTCGAGCACACCCGCGTCGGTCAGCAGACCGATTACGACAGCCTGATCATCGAAATTCTGACCGATGGTACGATCGAACCGGACGACGCGCTCTCCGAGGCCGCCCAGATTCTGGTCGATCACGCGAAGGTCTTCGCCGAATTCAACCGGGCGCCCGCCGCGGCCGAAGCCGCAACGGGTCCTTCGATCCCGGAAGAGGTGCAGAATACGCGCCTGACCGATCTCGGTCTTTCGCCGCGGGTGACCAATGCCCTGCGCAGTCGTGGCATCGAAACGGTCGGGCAGGTGCTTTCCATCGATGCCGACACCCTCATGTCCATCCGCAACTTCGGTCCGCGCTCGCTCAACGAACTGCGGGACAAGTTGATCGAATACGGCTACTGGCCGGAAGACACGCAACTCGCCGAGTCGGTCGATACCGAGACCGAGGACGAGGATATCGACGATATGGCCGCTGCGCTGCGGGCGCTCCAGGAGCGTGGCATCGGCGGCGATCTGGACGACGAGGAGTAACATCGTGCGACACCGAAAGGCTGGCCGAAAGCTCGGCCGCAATCCAGCCCAGCGCCAGGCGCTCTTTCGCCAGCTGGCCATTTCCATGATTCTTCATGAGCGCATCACGACGACCGAAGCGAAGGCGAAAGACCTTCGCCCCGTTATCGAGAAGCTGGTGACCATCGCACGCGAAGACTCGCATGCCAATCGCCATCTGATCATGAAGAAGATCGACAATCCGGTTGCCACCACCAAGCTGTTCGAGGTCATCGCGCCCCGGTACGAGGCAGCCAATGGCGGCTACACCCGAATTTCGAAGCTGGAGCCGCGTCGTGGCGATGCCGCGCCGATGGCCCTGATCGAGTTCGTTGAATAAGAAACGGTTCGACACCTCGGCCGGTGAGATCATCCGCATGCGGGTGAGCTACGACGGCCGGGATTTCGTCGGATCGCAGCGTCAGGCGAATGCCCGGACGGTTCAGGGAGAACTGGAGCGGGCATTGGAGGAGATTGCCGGCAAGGCCATCCCAATTCATCTCGCGGGCCGCACCGATCGCGGCGTGCATGCCGCCGGTCAGGCGGCCAGTTGTTCGCGGCAAGGTGTGCGCCTGACGGTCGCACAATTTCCGAAAGCCATGAACGACCACCTGGGGCGCGATATCGCTGTCCAGGATGCACGATTGGAACCGTTGGGGTTCCATGCACGCTATTCGGCGACCTGGCGCGAATACCGGTATCGCATCTGGACCGGAATCCGCCAGCCGAACGCGGAGGGGTATGTCTGGGGATTCCCCCGGGCGCTCGACCTCGTTCGCATGGCGGATGCGGCCGGACGAATCGCTGGCGAACACGATTTCGCCGCATTCGCATCAGGGGGCGAAGGTGTCCCCTGGTCGAGCCGGAAGGATCGCCAGCATGGCTCGGTTCGGGTCGTGCGGATTTGCGCCGTACGAGCGCTGTCGAATTGGTGGGGCGCCACCGAGCGAGATGGCAGACTCATCGAAATCCGGATCGTGGCAAATGGGTTCCTGCCACGGATGGTCCGGGGAATCGTGGGGACCCTGGTCGAAATTGGGCGCGGCGCGCGCCCGCCGGAATTGGTCGATGAGCTCTTCGCGGCCAAAGACCGGCGAATGGCGCCAAAGAATGTCCCCGCCGAAGGGTTGACCCTCTGGGCGGTCGGGTACGGAAACGAACAGCCAGAAGGCGAGAACCTGTCAGCGGAATAGCCGACATCGAGCCGGGGAGTTAGGACAGAAGATGGAACGCAGAACCTGGTCGCCTCGTGAGAGGGACGTACAACACGACTGGTATGTGGTGGACGCCGAAGGGAAGACTCTCGGTCGCCTCGCTACGATCATCGCCTCGACGCTTCGGGGCAAGAATAAGCCGACGTTTGCTCCGCACATGGATATGGGCGATTATGTCATCGTCATCAATGCCGACAAGATCGCCGTCAGTGGCAATAAGGAGCGCGAGAAGGTCTATAGCCGCCACTCCGGGTATCCTGGCGGTTTGACGCAGGTTCCGCTCCGTGATGTGCGGGCGAAGCACCCGGAACGCATCATCAAGTACGCGGTGCGGGGCATGCTTCCCAAGAACGCGCTCGGTGAAGAGCAGCTCAGGAAGCTGAAAGTCTATGCCGGCACGTCGCATCCGCACGAAGCCCAACAGCCGAAGGAGCTGGCCGTCTAGGCCGGCAGGGGAGTCATTCCATGGTCGACACATCACAGCGCTATCTCTACGGAACGGGACGTCGCAAGAACGCGGTTGCTCGTGTCCGCCTCTATCCGGGCAATGGCTCGATCCAGGTCAACGGTAAGGAAATGACCGAGTATTTCGGTGGCCGGGGTCTGCTCCATGTGACCGTTTTGCAGCCGCTGGTGCTCACCGAAAAGACCAACCAGTACGACATTGTCGTCAAGGTCGTCGGTGGCGGTACGTCGGGGCAGGCGGGAGCGGTTCGGCACGGTATCGCGCGGGCGCTGGCTCGCTCCGAGGACGATCTGCGCGGACCGTTGAAGCGAGCTGGTCTCCTTACCCGCGATGCCCGCGTGAAGGAACGCAAGAAAGTCGGTCTCAAGCGCGCGCGCAAGGCCCCTCAGTACACGAAGCGATAATCCTTCGAGCTATATCCATCGAACGATGAGCGAACGGCGATGCAAGTGCATCGCCGTTTGGCATTGTCCGGTCGGATGATCGGCGACTGCCGATTCGCCACCGGACAGCGATCCGATCGAGTGAGAATTGGCTCCCCGTCTCCCGATTATTCGAATTCGACGGGTGTGGAAATTTCTGTTGGGAATTCGCCGCTCGACGAAGTCCGCGCAAACTTGCGCATCACGCGGCCGGTGGCATCGCGGCAAAAGGCTTCGATCGTCCGTTCGTTTCGCCAATGCCACCAGGGCACTGGTGTCACCAACGCGATCGTTCCATCGAAGCCGAGTTCGGCGCACGACGAGAGCGCCCGGTCGGTCAGTGATGCCCGAAAACGCCCGTCCAGTGTGCCCGATGCGATGGCGATGCGGACCAACTGGAGTGATGGCATCATGCGATAGACCGACGCTTCCGCTTCCCAGAGCCAATCGACATCGCGGCTCAAATCGAGCGCCAGATCGATATCCCATTCGGACGCCTGCATCCGCAGACCTGCAATCGAACTCAGATGTGCGCGCGCTCCGTTCGGATGATAGGGCCGGACAGCGATCGCAACCCGGCATCGATCGTCGGCGATTTGCCGCAGGCGAATCGCGCTCGCCACCTGGTTCGGCAGATCGTCGCGGGAGCGCCGTTCCGGACGGTCGATTACGATCGTTGGGTGGGTTCCATGACGCAGATGCACTGGCCCAATCGATTCGAACGTCTCCTGAAGCAAGTCCGGTGCATCCGCGGGCAGCCAGATCGACCGAATACGCTCAGCGCCTTCCGGCGCCACCGCGTTCCATCGCTGTAGTTTGAAGCGAATCGAACCGTAGTCGGCGAGGTCGACGCCGGAAAGTGGCATTTTCGCGCCGATGTCCAAATACGCGGTTCCCGAAAGAATCGGGCTGCTCGACGTCGAAAGCAGAAATTGGGGAGTCAATAGGTAGGTCATCGTAGTTCGGGGTTGGCAAAGCGGTCGCAAACGAACCTGACGTTGACGGTTAGCACCAGATGATACCATCGCTGGGCAGACGCCCTCGCATATTATCGCGGCATGACAGCATCGAATATGGCTCGCTCCACGGCCAATTCCGCCGCCACCCCGAGCGCCGTCGTAGTCATTGGGTCGACCGGTCCTTCGCGAAGCCCCACACTGAAGATCGCATCGCCATCCATTGGGGTGTGGCAGGGCCGGATCATTCGGGCCATACCATCGTGGGCGGCGATCGTCATGCGTTCCAACGTCCGATGGTCCACGGCGGCATCGGTCACCACCACACCGATGGTCGTGGCCTCGCGTCCTTCGCCAGCCATTCGCACACCGAGCAATTCGGGTCTGATATCTGCATCGCGATTCGGTGTAATGACTTCACCGACGGCATTGACGACGACATAGGCCGAAACGGACCCAGTAATGCATTCCACGGTCGCGGCTCCGAATCCGCCTTGCTGTGGAGGCCGAGCTGGATGCACCATGCCAACCCGGGCGCCGATGCCGGCGCCGACCGGACCTCGCTCGATATCGGGTGGAGGTATAGCTGCAAGACAGGCGTCATACCCATCGGATTCCCGCGGTGAAACAGCCGAGCCGACGGCCAGATCGAAGATCACTGCGGCCGGCACGATTGGCACCGGACCGGCTGGGGTCGGAAAACCGCGCTGGCGTTCCTGAAGATAGCGCACGACCCCGTCGGCCGCCCGCAGTCCGGGAG
>WBZO01001503.1_pt2 | contig 33879 bp, 26 predicted proteins | sample 5204261 | NCBI WGS metagenome assembly WBZO01 (sample SAMN12412400, study PRJNA552823) | activated sludge metagenome | isolation source: activated sludge from anammox sidestream of wastewater treatment plant... | place: USA: North Carolina | collected 2017-09
ATCGGCTACCTGCACCGGGGGGTGGAGAAGATCGGGGAGAACCGGACGTACGCGATGTTCGCGCCATACGTGGACCGGATGGACTACGTGGCGGCGGTCTCGAACGGGCTGGGGTACTGTCTGGCGGTGGAGAAGCTGCTGAACGTCGAGGCGCCGCCGCGGGCCCAGACGGTGCGTGTGATTCTGACGGAACTGAACCGGATTGCGAGCCACCTGCTGTGGCTGGGAACGCACGCCCTCGATATCGGCGCGATCACGCCGTTGTTCTACTGCATGCGGGAGCGCGAAGCGGCGCTGAACGTTTTTGAGAAGTATTGCGGCGCGCGGCTGACGACGCACGCGTTCCGAATCGGGGGGTTGCAGTACGAGACCTATGAAGGGTTCGAGCAGGAATGTCTCGCGTTTTGCGACATGTTCCTGCCGAAGTGCGATGAGTACGAAGAGCTGTTGACGGGCAACCGGATCTGGATGCAGCGGCTGCAGAACGTGGGCGTGTTGAACGCGGAGGACTGTAAAGCCTATGGCGTGACGGGTCCGATGATCCGGGCGGCGGGCGTCCAGTGGGACCTGCGCAAGGCGCAGCCGTATTCGGGCTACGAGAAGTACGATTTCGAGATTCCGACCTGCGAGAACGGGGACAGTTTCGACCGGTATATTATCCGGATGCGGGAGATGCGGCAGAGCGTGCGGATCATCCGGCAGGCGGCCGGCGACATCCCGGCGGGACCGATCATGGCGAAGGTGCCGAAGGTGATCAAGCCGCCGGTGGGCGAAGCGTACGTCTCGATCGAGGCGCCCAAAGGCGAGTTGGGGTACTACATCGTGAGCGACGGGACCACGCAGCCGTATCGGGTGAGGGTGCGGCCGCCTTCGTTCGTCAATCTGCAATCGCTGGACAAGATGGCGCGGGGTTCGCTGGTCGCCGATCTGGTGGCTGTGATCGGCACGCTCGATATCGTGCTGGGGGAGGTCGACCGGTAGAGGTTAGAGGGGAGCTATGCGAAAACTGCTGCGGCGAATCCTGCTTGTCGATTTCCTGGCAGGCTTGCGGGTCACGTTCCGGCACCAGGATCCGAAGAAGGTGGTGACGGTGCAGTACCCGGCGGAGCGGCCGAAGGTCGCGGAGCGGTACAGGGGCGCGCCCCGGCTGAACATCAACCCGGAGAACGGACAGACGCTGTGCATCTCCTGCGATTTGTGCGCGCTGGCGTGTCCGGAGGCGTTGATTGTCGTGGGGTGGGAGCGGAATCCGGAGACCAAGCGGAAGGATCTGGTCACCTTCACGTACGACACCTCGCGGTGCATGTTCTGCGGGCTATGCGAAGACGCCTGTCCGGTGGACGCGCTGGAGTTGACGCAGGATTTCGAGTTGGCGAGCTATTCGCGGGAAGGTGCGATCTTTGACCGTCAGGTGCTGGAGGAGGGCATACAGCCCACCAAGTACAAGTTCTGAGGCGAGGCGCCGCGAGCCGGCGCCGGCCGCCGGACAGGACGCGTGTGTATGTTAGAGACGCTGTTTTTTTACGCCTTCGCGGCGCTGACACTGGTGGGGGCGATCCTCACGGTGACGCTGCGCAACGCGGTGCACTGCGCCATATCGTTGATCGCGTCGCTGGCGGGGGTGGCCGGCCTGTTCCTGCTGCAGCAAGCGGAGTTTCTGTTTGCCGTGCAGATCGTGCTGTACATCGGCGGGATCATGGTGCTGTTTCTGTTCGTGATCATGCTGGTGAACCTGGACGCTGCGGCGAAGGAGAGGCAATACCACCGGCGCTGGATCGCGGGCGCGCTTTCGGCCGCCGGGACGGGGGCCGTATTTGCCTTATTCGTGTGGCGAGGCGCGGAGAGCCTGAAGCTGAGGCAACCGGCGCCGGCGGGGCCGCGCAACCACGATGCGGTGCCGATGCTCGCGGATTCGCTGTTCCGCGAGTACCTGGTTCCGTTTGAAGTCGCCTCGCTGCTGCTGCTGATCGCGATTGTCGGCAGCGTGGTGATGGCCAAGAGGAGGAGCTGAACAATGCTCGCCCCGGTTACGACCGCCCATTATCTGGTGTTGAGCGCGGCGCTGCTGCTGATCGGCGCGCTGGGCGTGCTGCTGCGGCGCAACGCCGTTGTCGTGATGATGTCGATCGAGTTGATACTGAACGCGGTGAACGTGAATCTGGTCGCGTTTTCGCGATCCTTCGATCAGGCGAGCGGGCAGATTTTCGCGATTTTCGTGATTTGCGTGGCGGTGGCCGAAGCCGCGGTCGGGCTCGGCATTCTGATCGCGCTGTTCCGCAACAAGGAAACAGTGCTGGTCGATGAAATCGATCTTTTGAAGTGGTAGGAGCCGGAGACGTGAATTTTCTCGATCTCATCTGGCTGATTCCGCTGTTCCCGCTGGCCGGAGCGGTGGTGCAGCTTGCGTTGGGGCGGCGGTTGCCGAAGCGCGCGATCAGCATCATCAGTCCGGGCGCGGTGGGAGTGAGTTTTCTGTTGTCAGCGGGCGCCGTGGCGCAGCTTGCGGGGCTGGAACACCGTTCGCACGAGGTCCGGCTGTTCGAGTGGCTGCCGCTGCTGAAGGCGGATCTGGGTTATCTGCTGGATCCGCTGTCGAGCGTTATGATCCTGGTCGTTTCCGGCGTCGGCTTTCTGATTCACGTTTACGCGACCGGCTACATGGCCCATGAGCAGGGGCCCAATCATGGGGGTTATTACCGCTTTTTCGGTTACCTGAACCTGTTCGTCTTCTTCATGCTGACGCTGGTGCTGGCGAACAATTATCCGCTGCTGTTCGTCGGTTGGGAAGGCGTGGGGTTGTGCAGCTACCTGCTGATCGGCTTTTACTTCCACAAGCAGAGCGCTAGCGACGCGGGAAACAAGGCGTTCATCGTGAACCGCATCGGCGACGCGGGTTTCATTCTCGGCATGTTGATGCTGTTCCAGTTGACCGGCAGCCTGAGGTTCGCCGACGTGAACGAGGCGCTGCGGTCGGGACGGTTCGCCGTCGAGTTGGGGACGTTCGGAGCGTTGTCGCTGTGCGCGTTGTGCCTGTTCATCGGGGCGACGGGCAAGAGCGCGCAGATACCGCTGTTCGTGTGGCTGCCGGACGCGATGGAAGGTCCGACGCCGGTCTCGGCGCTGATTCACGCGGCGACGATGGTGACGGCGGGCGTGTACATGGTCGCGCGCTCGAACGCGTTGTATGCGCTGGCTCCGGAGGCGAGCAACGTGGTGGCGGCGGTGGGCGCGGGGACCGCGATTCTGGCGGCCTCGATCGGCCTGGTGCAGAACGACATCAAGCGCGTGCTGGCGTACTCGACGGTGTCGCAGCTTGGCTACATGTTTCTGGCGGCGGGCGTGGGGGCTTACGGCGCGGCGGTGTTCCACCTGTACACGCATGCGTTTTTCAAGGCGCTGCTCTTCCTGGGCGCCGGTTCGGTGATCCACGCGTTGAGCGGCGAGCAGGACATGCGGAGGATGGGCGGGATCAAGGACAAGATTCCGGTGACGTTCGCGACGATGTTCGTGGCGTCGCTGGCGATCGCGGGCATTCCGGGGCTGGCGGGGTTCTTCTCGAAGGACGAGATTCTGTGGCAGGTGTGGAGTTCGCCGCTCGGCTCCAAGGCTCTGTGGCTGGTTGGAGTCGCGACGGCGGCGATGACGGCGTTCTACATGTGGCGGCTGATGTTCATGACGTTTTACGGCGCGCCGAGGATGGATGAGCGCACGCTGCATCACGCGCATGAATCGCCGCGTTCGATGACCGTGCCGCTGGTGATGCTGGCGGCGGGGTCGGCGGTCGCGGGCTGGATCGGCATGCCGAAGGCGTTCGGCGAGAACGGTTTCATTCAGGCGCTGGAGCACTGGCTGGCCCCGGTGTTCGCGCAGGGGCACGCGGCGGCGCACGAAGCGGCAGGGCATCACGACACGACGATGGAATGGGTGCTGATGGGGCTGTCGACCGGCGTGGCGCTGGGGGGCATCCTGGTCGCGAAGGCGCTGTTCTTCCGCGGCGGCAACCTCGAGTTGCGGACCGGAGGACCGTTGTATCCGGCGCTGCTGAACAAGTGGTACATCGACGAGATCTACAATGCGCTGTTCGTCAAGGGGCTGAGCATCAAGGGCGGCTCCGGGATGGCCAGATTCGACGCGAAGGTCGTGGATGGCGGGGTGAACGGCACAGCGTGGATGACGCGGATAGCGTCGCGGATCTCGATGTGGCACGACACCTGGATCGTGGACGGGGTGGTGAACCTGAGCGCGTTCACGGTGCGGGCGCTGTCGTTCCCGGTCCGGTTCTTCCAGACGGGGCTGCTTCACACTTACGCGCTGGTCTTCGTGATGGGGATTCTGGCCATCTTCGGGTATTACTGGAGCCGCTGAGCGATGCAAGCACACCTTCTCTCGCTGATTCTGTTCACGCCGCTGGCCGGGCTGCTGGTGCTGCTTTTCATCCCGGGCGAGAGGAAGAACCTCATCCGGTGGTGGGCGAACATCGCGGCGTTCGCGGGTTTTCTGGCGAGCGTTCCTCTGGCGCTGAACTTCGACAAGGCTCAGGGCGGCTATCAGTTTGTCGAGCGGTTCGACTGGATACCCTCGCTGGGCGTGCAGTATCTGGTGGGCGTCGACGGCATCAGCGTGCTGATGGTGATGCTGACGACGATCATGGGATTCTTTTCGATCTTCAGTTCGTGGACGGCGATCGACGAACGGGTGAAGGAATACTACGCGATGTTCCTGCTGCAGCAGACGGGGATGATCGGCGTGTTCATCTCACTGGACTTCCTGCTGTTCTACGTTTTCTGGGAGATGGTGCTGGTGCCGATGTATTTCATTATCGGCGTGTGGGGCGGGCCGAGGAAGCTGTATGCGGCGCTGAAGTTCTTCCTGTATACGCTGGCGGGCGGGGTGCTGATGCTGCTTGGCATCCTGGCGATGTACTTCCAATACCATCAGCAATTCGGCCGATACACGTTCGAGATCTCCGAACTGATGAAGATGAACATGCCCTTGGGCGTGCAGCAGTGGGTGTTCTGGGCGTTCTTCATCGGATTTGCGATCAAGGTGCCGATGTTCCCGTTCCACACGTGGCTGCCGGACGCGCACACGGAGGCTCCGACGGGCGGGTCGGTCATCCTGGCGGCGGTGCTGCTGAAGATGGGCACGTATGGGTTTATCCGGTTCTCGCTGCCGCTGCTGCCGAAGGCGAGCGCGGACCAGACGATCGTGACGGTGCTGGCGGTGCTGTCGCTGATCGGGATCCTGTATGGCGCTTTCGTCAGCCTGGTACAGAAGGACTGGAAGAAGTTGGTGGCGTACTCATCTGTGAGCCACCTGGGGTTCTGCACGCTGGGCATCTTCGCGTTGAACCAGCCGGGCATCGCGGGCAGCGTGATCCAGCAGATCAATCACGGCATCTCGACGGGCATGCTCTTCCTGATCGTGGGCGTGATCTACGAGCGCCGCCACACGCGCATGATCAGCGACTACGGCGGCTTGGCGCACGTGATGCCGAACTACGCGATCGTGTTCGCGTTCGCCATGCTCTCCTCGGCGGGCCTGCCGCTGCTGAACGGATTTGTCGGAGAGTTCACGATCCTGCAGGGCGCGTTTCAGGCGAATAAAGTCTGGGCGGCGTTCGCGGTTCTGGGCATTATCTTCGGGGCGGCATACCTGCTGTGGTTGTACCAGCGGACGATGCTTGGGCAGGTGACAAACGAGAAGAACAAGGGGCTGCCGGACCTCACGTGGCGCGAGTGGGCGGTATTTGCGCCGCTGATGTTGTGGGCGCTCTCGATCGGCGTCTATCCGAAGCCCTATTTCGACATTCTGGAGAAGCCCGTGCAGGCGATTGTGCACCGCGTCCATCAGACGCAGAATGCGCAGCTCGCCGCTCCGGCGATGGAGGCCGTGCAACGATGAGCGCCTGGTACACAGCCACGGATCATTTCGTCCTGCTGCCGGCGATACTGCTCGCGCTGTTCGGCTGCGCGACGCTGCTGTTCGACTTCTGGATTTTTCCTGAGCCGCGGCAGAGGAAATGGCTGCTGCTGTTCGTGATCGCCGGCGAGGCGCTGTCGGGCGCGGCGATGGTGCGGCAGCATCTTTATCTGAACGAGCACGGCGGGCATCTGACGGCATTTTCCGGCGCGCTGACGGTGGACAACTTCGCGCTGTTCTTCAACTGGATTTTCGTGACGACGACGGTGCTGGTGGCGATGATCAGCTACCGGTACCTGGAAGCGCGGGACGAGCATCACGGCGAGTACTACGGACTGCTCATGCTGACGCAGGTGGGAATGTACTTCCTGGCGACGGGCACGGAGCTGGTCACGCTGTTCATCGGGCTGGAGACGATGGCCGTTTCCTTCTACGTGCTGGTGGGGTTTCTACGTAGCGATCAACGTTCGAACGAGGCGGCGCTGAAGTACCTGCTGCTGGGCGGCTTCTCGTCGGGTTTTCTGGTGTACGGATTCTCGCTGCTGTACGGCATGGCGGGTTCGACGAAACTGCGCGAGATCGGGCAGGCGGTGGCATCGCGGGAGCCGTTCGATCCGATTCTGTTTCTGGCGATCGCGACGATGACGGTGGGTTTGATGTTCAAGATTTCAGCGGCGCCATTCCACATGTGGGCGCCGGACGCGTACGAGGGGGCTCCGACGACGATTACGGCGTTTCTGGCGGTGGGGTCGAAGGCGGCGTCGTTCGCGCTGCTGCTGCGGCTTTTCGCCGGGCCGCTGAGCGCCGCGAGGGAAGCCTGGGAGCCGCTGCTGATCGGCGCGGCGATCCTGTCGATGACTGTCGGCAACCTGGCGGCGATTACGCAGACGAACACGAAGCGACTGTTGGCGTACAGCTCAATCAACCACGCCGGGTACATGCTGCTGGGGTTGATCGCGGGAAACCCGACAGGTTTGAAGGGCGTGCTGATTTACCTGCTGATTTACACGTACATGAACATCGGAGCGTTTCTGGTGCTGGCGTCGCTGACCCGGAAGGGCATTGGCGGGGAGGATATCAACGATCTGAACGGGCTCATGCACAAGGCTCCCGGGCATGCCATCTGGATGTTGATCTTCGTGCTGTCGCTGGCGGGGATTCCGCCGACGGCGGGGTTCATCGGCAAGTACTTCATCTTCCTCTCGCTGGTAGAGACGGGGCGGTACACGCTGGCGGTGATCGCCTGTCTCTATGTGGCGGTTTCGATTTACTACTACTTCCGTTTTGTCCGGAGCATGTTCACATCGAAGGCGGAGGCCGATGAACCGCTGGCGACGAGCCTCGGCACACGGGTGGCGCTGGGCTTCACCGGGCTGATGACCCTGGCCGTGGGCATCTACCCCGAACCGTTCATCGGCTTTGTCGCCAAGAGCCTGTCACGCTAGGAGACACCCAGAGAATGGCCTCGACTCTCACGCAGATCCTCTTGCAGCCCTGGTTCATCCCGCTGGTGGTGGGAGTGCTGATCCTGGCGCTGGCGCCGCTGGCCGTGGCGGGCACGGTGCTGCTCGAGCGAAAGGTTCTCGCGGACATGCAGGCGCGGCTTGGTCCGATGCGGGTGGGGCCGCAGGGGCTGCTGCAGACGATCGCCGACGCGGTGAAGATGCTGCTGAAGGAGGACATCATCCCGGCCGACGCCAATAGATTCATGTTCCGGACGGCGCCGGTGATCAGCTTTCTGACGGCCGCGACCTGCCTGACAGTTGTGCCGTTCACGGGCGTGTTCAAGGTGACGGACGTGAACGTGGGCCTGCTGGTGATCAGCGCGATGAGCTCGGTGGGCATACTCGGGATCATCCTGGGAGGATGGGCTTCGAACAGCCACTATGCGCTGTTGGGAAGTTTGCGATCGGCGGCGCAGCTGGTGAGCTACGAAGTGGCGCTGGGCCTGGCGCTGATGTGCGGCGTGATGAGCGCGGGGACGCTCTCGATGACCGGGATTGTGCATGCGCAGATGGACCGCGGGGTCTGGTTCGCATTCGACAACTTCGGGCTGATGATCGTGCCGATGATGGTGTACTTCATCAGTTCGGTGGCGGAGACCAACCGCGCGCCATTCGATCTGCCGGAGGCCGAGAGCGAGCTGGTGGCGGGGTACCACACGGAGTACAGCGGTTTCCGGTGGGGCTGTTACATGCTGGCCGAATACGTGAACATGTTCTCGGTGGGGAGCGTGCTGATCACGCTGTTCTGGGGCGGGTGGCTGCGACCATTTCCGAATGTGAAGTGGCTGGATGCGCCGCTGAACTACGGTGTGCCGGTGATTGTGTTCCTGGCGACGGCGGGGCTGTGCCTGTATCTTGCGCGGAAGCAGCCGATCCAGGGGTATGCGATCGGGCTGGTGGGCGTGGCGGGGCTGCTTGTGGCGATGGCGGGGTTGTTTGGGATTCCGGCGTTCAACGCGGCTGCGGCGCCGCTGTTCTGGTTTTTCCTGAAGCTGTTCATCATCATGTATCTGTTCATCTGGTTCCGAGGGACGTTTCCGCGGTACCGGTATGACCAACTGATGAACATCGGCTGGAAGATCATGATCCCGACGGCGCTGGGGGCGATCCTCGTGAATGCGCTGGTGGGAGTCGCGCGGGGGTAGTCCGGTCGAGCTGCAACGAGTCTGGCCTGCCCGGCGCCAGGTGGGGCTGCTATTGAGCTGCCGGCGCGGGCAGGTCGAGCTGCGACGGGTAGACGCATTTCAGGGTGCGGGCGGCCTGCCGGCCGACGGCGAACCAGCCACGGGGCGCGCCCCTGGGAGCGAAGATCATGGAGCCGGCCTGGGCGACCACATGCCTGTCTCCGCACTGCACCGCCACTTCCCCTTCGAGAATGACCAGCAGCTCGTCGGCTTGGTCGTTGACGTGGATCGGGACTCCTTCGCCGTCCTTGAGGCATTGCATCTCGAGCATCGTTGTATAATCCCCCACCTGTTATATGCGGAAAGCGCGGGAGGAAACGATCAGAAAAGCGGGCCGGCTATTCAGTGGCGCGCTCCGGGCGGGGTTGAGGTGAGCCTGGTCCGGCAGGCAGGGCGGAGAGCCGTCGCTTGCGGCACAGGGGCGGGGGTGACTATGGTCACAGCCAGCATGCAGGCGGGCGGGTCAAACTGAAGCTATGAAGGCCGTGCTCGACGAACCGGTGGCAGCCGACAAGCCTTACATCCGACGCGACTACAAGGCCGACCGGAGCCAGCGGCTGCGGCAGGCGATGCAGGCTGGATTCCTTGCGTTGAACGTCTGGATCGGGTTTCAGTTCTACTGGTTTGTGAGGCACTTCGAGGGGACCGGCATGGGACCGGTGTCGCGGCCTCCCGGGGTGGAGGGGTGGCTGCCGATTGCTGGCCTGATGAACACGAAGTACTGGCTGCTGACGGGCGAGATCCCGAAGGTGCATCCCGCGGCAATGTTTCTACTTCTCGCTTTCTTCGCCATGTCGCTGCTGCTCCGGAAGGCGTTTTGCAGTTGGCTGTGCCCGGTGGGAACGCTTTCGGAGTGGTTGTGGAAGGCCGGACGGGACACGTTCAAGCGCAACTTCATGCTGCCGCGATGGCTGGATATCGGGCTGCGGAGCCTGAAGTACATCCTGCTGGGGCTGTTTCTGTATGCAGTGGGGACGATGAGCGCGAGGGCGATCGCGGAGTTCCTGGAATCGCCATACGGACTTGTCGCCGACGTAAAGATGCTGGACTTCTTCCGGTTCATGGGAGTGACGGCAGCGGTGGTGATTGGCCTGCTGGCGATCGCGTCGATCTTCGTCCAGAACTTCTGGTGCCGCTACCTGTGCCCGTACGGGGCTCTGATGGGGCTGGCCGCGCTGCTATCGCCGCTGCGCATCCGGCGGAACGAGGAGACATGCATCGACTGCGCGAAGTGCGCCAAGGCGTGTCCGTCGCGCCTGCCGGTGGACCGGCTGGTGCAGATCCGGTCGGCCGAGTGCCTGGGGTGCATGGAGTGTGTGGCGGTCTGTCCGGTGGAGAACACGCTGGACCTGACGTTGATGGCTCCGGCGAAGCGACCGGTGCGGGCGTGGATGGTGGCGGCGGGGGTAGCGGCGATCTTTGTGGGAGTGACGGCAGCGGCGCGATGGACGGGCCATTGGGATACGCCGATCCCGGATTGGGTTTACCGCGAACTGGTTCCGAGGGCGAGAGAGTTTTCGCACCCGTAAGCGCGCGGAATCAGAACCAGCCGCCGGTGAGCGGCGCCTGCCTTCGGGTGGCTGCGGCGAGCGGGCGATTGAGGAACTCGACGACGGGCGTCATTTTCTCGAAACGGGCGGCGATTGCGCCGAGGATGTCCGGCGAGAGGGCGAGTTCGACGGGAAGTTCCCGCCAGAAATACCACTGCCTGGCGCGGATGAGGTCGATGCCCGGATGGCCGGCGGAGAATCCTTTGGGGGGCCGGCTGAGCCGTTCCCCGCGCAGGTCGCCCATGGAGGCCTTCAGGGCGCGGTTCTTGAGCAGGGTTCGGAGCTCCTCCCAGTATTCGGCGAGGTGGCTGCGGACGGCGCGCAAGACCGCCGCATCGGGCATGTAGAGCCCGCCGGCGACGCCGGCATACTTGCGGTTGAGTTCGAAGTAGAATGCGGCGGCCTGGTTCTTGGGGAGGTCGCTGCGGAAGAAGAGGGCGCCGCAACTGGTCTTGTAAGGCGACTTGTTCGAGCTGAAGCGGGTGTCGCGATAGATGCGGAAGATGGCGCGTTTAGGGTCGGTGACGTAGTCGGGCGCGAAGCGGGCCAGCCTGGCGCTGATGGCGGTGACGAGTTCTTCCATCGGCGCCTTGACGCTGTCGAGGTAGACCTGTTTGCGGGCTTCAAACCACTCCCGATTGTTGTTGTTCTCCAGGCCTGCGAAGAACCGCAGCGCCTCGCGGCTGAATCCGTCGAACTTGGCTTTCATGCGCCAGCCCTCGTAGAATCTGGATAGCGATGCTCACGCTCGATGAAGCGCGGCAGGCGCTCGAGCGCATTCCGTCCCTTCAGGTTACCTGCAACGAGCCCCTCTCGCGCCACACCCGATTCCGGCTGGGCGGGCCCGCGGCGGTGTTTGCCGATACCGCCGGCGAGCAAGCTCTGCTGGCCGCCTTGAGCGTGCTGCATGGCAGTGCGCTGCCCTGGATGGCGATCGGCTGCGGCACAAACCTCCTGGTGGCGGATCAGGGGTATCCGGGTATTGTTCTGCGCTATCGCGGGGGCGCGGTGAGCCGGGAGGGAAGGCTGGTGCGCGCGCAGGCGGGCGCGGTGCTGCAGGATCTTGTCGATTACACGATCGGCGAGGGGTTGGCCGGCTTCGAGACGATGGCGGGGATACCGGGCAATGTGGGCGCGGCGATCTACGGCAACGCCGGGGCGTATGGCGCATCGATGTCGGACCGGGTCGCTTCAGTGCGGTTCTTTGACGGGCGGGAGGTCCGCACGGCGGGCCGGGAAGAGTGCGGTTTCCGCTATCGGGAGAGCGTTTTCAAGCGGCGCAGGCTGGATGGGCAGCCGTGGATTTTACTCTCGGCGGAGTTCGAGCTGGCAGAGGGGGACAGAACCGCTCTGAAGGCGCGGGCCGAGGAGATCATCGCGCTGCGGAATGCGAAGTATCCCCCCGGAATGATGTGCGCCGGTAGTATCTTTAAGAATCTGATCCTCGCGGAGTTGCCGGAACCGGTCCGGCGGGCCGTGCCGGAGGGGATCGTTAAAGGGGGAAAAGTGCCTTCGGCATGGTTCCTCGAGCAGGCAGGCGTCAAGGGACTGTCCCTTGGCGGGGTCCACGTGGCGGATTACCATGCGAACCTCGTTATTCACGATGGCGGAGGATCCGCGTCGCAAGCAGTAGAGTTGATCGCGGCACTGAAGGAGCAGGTCGGCGACTTCTTTGGAGTAGTACTGGAGGAAGAAGTGCAGTACATCGGATTCAAAGAGCGGCTGCCTGGCGTGGATCATCTGTCCACGATGCCACATATGGTTCAGGGGTTGATCGCAGGTCTGACGCCGGAGGAATTGCGCTGGAAGCCCGCGCCGGATCGATGGTCGATTTCCGAGGTGCTAGCGCACCTGACGCATTGCGAGAGGGTCTGTTTCGGTCCGCGGCTGCGGGCGATGGTGGAGCGGGAGGATCCGGCGATCGACTCTTGCGATCCCTGTGAGCAGGGGCGTCCTGGAGCGTATCCGACGCGGTTCGCGCTGGCGGCATTGGAAGACTTTCTGAAGGCGCGGCATGAGTCGCTCGAGTACCTGCGGAACGTGCCGCTGGCGGCTGTTGCGAGAACGGCGCGGCATCCTGAGCTTGGCAGCATCGCGCTGGGCGAGATGCTGAACGAATGGGCCTTTCACGACCTTGGCCACATCCGGCAGATCGCGGAGCTGGCGCGGGCCGTAAAATACTATCCGTCGATGGGCCCGTTCCGGGCGCAACACACGGTGAAGCCGTGACGCAGGACCTGCCCGCCAGTTTTGGGAGGTATCGGCTCGAGCAGTTTCTCGGCGGCGGGATGTCCCATGTTTACAGGGCTACGGACACGGTGCTCAACCGGACAGTGTGCGTGAAGATCCTGACGGTGGAGGGCGCCGCCGACAGGGATACGCGGGACCGGTTTCTGGCGGAGGCGAAGATGTCGGCGGCGCTGGTGCACGACAACGTGATCCGGATCTTCGACTACGGCGAGGAACAGGGCCGGCCGTTCATCGTGATGGAATTTCTGACCGGCTCGGACCTGCGCAAGCTGGTGGATTCAGGCGAGGCCGGTGGATTCGAGACGCGGTTGGAGTATGCCCGGCAGGCGGCGCGGGCGCTGGAGTACGTTCACTCGCAGGGCGTGGTGCATCGAGACATCAAGCCGGACAACCTGCATGTAGACGGCGAGGGGCGACTGAAGCTGATGGATTTCGGCGTCGCCAAGACGGCGGATCTAAATCTCACCAAGACCGGGTTTCAGGTTGGGACGCCCTACTACATGGCGCCGGAGCAGGTGATGGGATATGCGCCGACGCCAAGGGTGGACATCTACGCGTTCGGGATTCTGCTGTTCGAGGTCTTCACCGGCAGGCGGGCGGTTCAGGGCGCCACCATCGAGCAGTTGTTCTATCAGATTCTGCATGCGCCGCTGGATCTCACGCCACTGGAATCGGCGGGCGTGCCGCCGAAATACGTCGAACTGATCGCGCGGATGACGGCGAAAGACCCCGAGTCGCGGCCGGAGAGCTTCAGCGAAGTCGTGGCCGCGCTGGAATCCACGAGCCGGCCGGTCGCCTCCTTGGAGCAGGCTGCGGCGCCGGCGCCGGCTGTCGCCGGAGTCAACGGAAAGTATGTGGTGGCGGGGCTCATTCTGCTTGTGCTTGGTCTGAGCGGCGTGTTCATCTACCTGACGATGACGAATAAGAGCAAGATCCAGGATGCGGTGAAGCAGATGAAGACCAATCCGCCGGTACTCGAGGACCGGGCGGGCGCGATGGTGCTTGTGCGCGGCGGCCCGTTTTTCGCGGGCGCGGAAAAACAGCAGCACATGCTGGGGGATTTCTACATCGATCGCACGGAAGTGACGGTGGCGGCATACCGGGCCTACTGCGAGCGCACGGCGAGGCCCAAGCCGGCGGGGTTAGACGCCGCGCAGCAGGATCTGCCGGTCACGGGAGTGACGATTCTCGAGGCGAAGGATTTCTGTGCCGCGGCGGGGAAGCGGCTGCCGACAGCGCTCGAGTGGGAGAAAGCTGGGCGCGGTCCGACGGGTTTCAAGTACCCATGGGGCGATGAGGAAGCCGCGGGCCGGACGGCGGTGGGCGGCAAGCCGCTCGCGCCGGCGGCATCGCTCACGGCGTCGGCGAGCCCGTTCGGAGCGATCGGGATGGCGGGGAATGTCTGGGAGTGGGTGGACCAGCCGCAGGCGCCGAGTCCGGAGGCGATCGCGAACTTCGCGCCGCTCCTCGATCCGCCGCCGACGGCTTCCGAGCCGTGGTATCAGGCCAAGGGTGGGAGCCATTCGAGGCCGTTGGAGGACGCGGCCCTGTGGGAGTTCATCTCGCTGCCGGCACGCTTCAGCGGGCCGGATATAGGGTTCCGGTGTGCGAAGAATCCCGCGCCGCCGCGATAGTTTCTATCGGGCGCGCAGGGCCTCGTCGATGGCGGCGATGTTCTGTCTGGCGAATTGCGACTGCTCGAGTCCGGAGTTGAGGTCGAGCATTGTCCGGAAGCTCAGGCGCGCGGCGGCGAGCATTTCGAGAGAGCCGGTGCGCCTGCCTTCGTAGGCGTAGCAAAGCGCCAGCAGATAGTGAGTGAAGGCGTCTCCTGGGTCGTAGTTGAGCGCCTTTCGGCACTGGCCGATGGCAGCCTCGTACTGCTTCAGGTTTTTCGAGTTCTCGCACAGGCCGAAGTAAGCGAGGCTGCGAAGGTCCTTCCAGATGTCCGCCTGAGCGGCGCGCTTCTTACGCCCGAATCCGATGAGGTAGCCGGCGACATAATAGTTCAGCTTGCCGGCGAGCCGGGAATCGAAGTCGCTGAGCCGGAGGTACTCCGCGTACTCGCGGGAAGACTCCGCTGGTTTGCCGCTCATGCGCAGGCTTTCGGCCAGCCAGAAGTGAGCCTCGGCGTTGGCCGGATTGAGTTGAATCGCTTTGCGAGCGCTCTCGATCGATTCCGGATACATCTCCTTCATGCGGTATGCCTGAGCCTGAAGGTAGAACGCGAGCTGGTTGTGCTTGTCGCGCGCCGTCACGGCGTTGAACTGGCGGATGGCCTCGTCGACGTTGTTCATGCCGAGCAGCATGCCGCCGTAACTCGCGCGGGCCTCCAGGTAATCGGGATCGATCTCGATGGCCTTTTTGTACCACTCGACGGCCTTTTCCTGCTCGTAGAGGGCGTCGTAGACGCGGCCGAGATAGAGCGCCACCTGGCTGTAGGCGGCATCCAGACTGAAGGCCTGCTCGAACAGCGCGGCTGCCTTGCGGTAGGCACTCTGCCCGCCGCGGTTGTACTCGTCGAGGCCCTGGTCGAACTTCTCGACGGCGGCGCGCGGGCGCCGCCGCGGGATCAGGATCTTGATGGAGACGGTCGCATCCTGCCCGGGGTAGACGGTTTCCTCGCGCGGGCCGTCCGGCTCAAAGCCCAGCTTGACGCCCTTGATGGTCACGGCTCCCGGTGGAATGCCCGGGAGGCGCAGAGGCCTGGCCTTATCGACAACGCCGGCGCTCTTGCCATTGACGAACACCTCCACTCCGTCCTGGTTCGACTCGATGATGAGGGTGCCGAACTTCGGGGCGGGCGGCGCCGCGGGACTGGCATGCGACGGGACATAGGCAAGCAGCATCCCGGGGTCGAAGCTGCTGCGATCCGAGGTCGGATTCTGCCGGGCGGAGGTCGCTTCACGGACGTTGACGCGGACGTACTCGGCAAGTTCGTCCGCGGTGACGATTCCATCGCGCGACTGATCGGCGAGACCCTCCATGCCTTTCACGACGTAGTAAGTGAAAATCCCGTGGCCGCCGCCCCATTCGGCGCTTTCGAAACTCCGCTCGCGGTCGCGGCTGGCGGTCAGCGAGAAGACGTTTTTCGTGAGGTCCAGCAGCCGGCGGTTGATGAACTGCCGGTCGTCGTCGGGCGTGATCGCTCCGGAGTGGCAGGCGTCGGTGAGCAGGACCTTCCACTTGCCCTTGATCTTCGAGCCGAAGACATGGCCGAGGTCGTCCATCGGGTAGCCGGTGGCGGCGATGTCGCCTGGCGAGATGTCGTAGGGCGCGAGATAGGCGCGGTTCCGGTTCACGAAGCCGTGTCCGGCAAAGTAGATCAGGACGCGGTCCTCGGCGGTGGCCACGGCGGGCAGCCACTCCTCCAACTCTCTGCGCAGGTTCGCGAGGGTCGCTTGAGGGCCGATGAGTCTGCGGACGTTTTCAGCCTTGAAATTGCCTCCTTCCGGGCTGATGAGGATGGAGTAGATGCTCTCGGCGTCACGTTCGGGGAACTGCAATTGGGCTGATTCGGGGAGGTTCTTGTAGCGGGCGATTCCTACGACGAGAGCGTAGCTGCGCGGGATTCCGATCTCCGCCGCAGGGGCGGGCTTTGCCGGCTCATCCTCGCGCTTGAGGTCGCGAGCCTGCTGCGCGGCCAGGCAGAGGTTGAGGGCAAGCAAGAGCGGCGCGGATCTCATCGGTGGGCCACCCTGAATTCGTAGACAACGGGGCCGCCGAGCCCGGAAGGCGTCGAGACGACAGACGCTCCGCTCTCCCGGATGAAGACGAGTTCGCGCGACCGCAGGCCAGGAACCGACTTCAGATTCTGGGGCAGCGCTTCGATGGAGGCGACCTTGCGCGGACCCGCCTGCCTGTCGATGCACTCGCCGCGAGCCCTGAAAACGATGTCGTCGCATCGCGGACGGAGCGTGTCCAGTTTTGTGCCCGCTGGCGGCGGGGGAGGCAGGGGCACATAGCCCGGCCTGGGCTGGCCTGAGGCGACAGCGACGGGCGTGATCATCCAATAGACGATGTCGTAGCCTTCGGGCCCGGTGATGGTGAATGCACCGCCGGTCGCAGGCACGACAATCTCCCGGTCCGGTTCGAGCCGGTTCTCCGAGCCGGTGTCCTGATTCGGGAAGAGCAGGGTGTAGGCGCCGCTGGTGCCCAGGTTCATGACGTAGAGAAAGCCGCGGAAGTTCGATTTGACGCGGAACCGGAGCCGGTCTCCACTGGCGAAAACCGTGGCCGGGTCGGCCGCGCGCCAACCATCTGGGGTCCGTTGCTCGATCGCGATTTCCAGCCGGTTTTGCGACTGTTGTGCCGCCGCCGGGTGGGGCGCCATCAGAAAAGCGATTGCCATCAGCGCTCTCATCGGAGCCTCCCAGAGTCAGAGGTGCTTCAGCGTCAATTCCGCAACCACGCGGGCGTCGCTGGCACCCCCCGCATTGACGACATAGACCGCCGTCTCGGGCTTACCGCCCGCCTGGACTGGCGCGGGACGCGAGCTGTCCACTTTTTCGAAAACAAGGTCGCGGGCAGTCATACGCAGACTCCCGATGGACGAATCCGGGATGCGCGCTTCGGCGAGGAGGACCTTGCGGCGCTGATGCTCCGACGGCTGAACGCCGCCGTCGAGATCGTAGATGAGCCGGTCCAGCTGCAGTTCCGGCCGGCGGGCCAGCACGATGAAGATCCGCTCCTCGCCGGGGGTGTCATCGAATACGAGGCGGGTGGTGCCGGGCACGTCGTACTCGCGGCCCGCGGAGACCTGGTTGAGGCCGCCGTCCAACTCCTTATTGGGAAAGAGGATCTGCCAGGCGCCGCTGGACCCGCGATGGGCGATATAGAGATAGCCCGAATCGTTGACGCGGACGCGCAAGCGAATCCGGTCGCCCGAATGGAAGGTGGTGGCGGAGTCGACCTCCCTGGCTGCCCCATCGGGGCCGTACTTGACGATGCTATAGCGCAGGCCGAGGGGACCTGCGGCAACCGCCATAGACGGCTCCGGTGTCTGCGCGGCTACGGCGCCGGCGGCCGGTTTGGGGGTCCTATTCCGTTTCGCGGACTTGGCCGCGGGAGGAGCTTTCGCCGCCGGGAGTGGGGCGGGCGTGGCGTAGAATAGCTCGCGAGGTGTCAACTTCGTGGGCGGCTCTGCCCGCGACATGATTAGTCCGGCGATGCCGAACGCGGCCAATGCGGCCAGCTTGGCGCGGTATCTCATATCCACCAGTTTCCTCCCAGACGGGTAAAGCAAGTTGGTCGCCATTGCGTCCCTGTTAGTGAATCGGCCATGCGCTTGAATTCGTTATACTGAAGCCAATTTTGGTTTGAGCCGGAGGAGACTCCAGAAAGGGCCAGATCATGGGTTTGAACGGGATGGCGCGAGGAGGCCTTGCCGCCCTGATGGCGATGACGGTGGCCGCGGCTCCGCTGCAGGCTCAGGGCGGCGCTGCGCCGCGAGCCCTGAACATCGTGATTGTCGAGGGAGAGGGCGCAATCAACAATCTTCGCCAGCGGGTGGCTCGCGAACCGATTGTCCAAGTGGAGGACGAAAACCGGAAGCCGGTGGCCGGGGCGGTAGTCATTTTCATGTTGCCGCAGAACGGCGCCAGCGGTTCATTCGCCGATGGCAGCCGGACCTTTTCGACGGTGACCGGGCCTGACGGGCGGGCGGCGGCGCGGGGGATTACAACCAACAGCGTGAAGGGCGATTTGCAGATTCGCGTCACCGCGTCGCACGAAGGCCGCACGGCGAGCGCCGTCATTAGCCAGAGCAACGCGGCCGGGGCCGCCGCTTTGAGCGCGAAAGCGTGGACGCTGATCGGCATCTTGGGCGCGGCGGCGGCGATAGGAATCGTTGTGGCGACGTCGGGCGGTGACTCTCCGGCCACGCCGGGAACGGCGGCCCGGCCTCCCATCCAAGTCGGCATCGGCACGCCGGTTGTCACTCCGCCGCGGTAATCGGGGATGTCCATGAGGAACTCAAACAGGATTCATTCGACGGCGCTAATCGCCGTGCTTGCGCTTGGGGCGGCCACGCTATCGGGACAGGCGCTGCCGCAGATTTTACCGAGCGCCCTCGACCCTGCGATGCAGGGCGTACCCGTGTCGGTTCAGTTTTCCGTCCCCGGCGCACCGAACACCTGCTTCAACTGGAGCCTGACGGGCGGGCCGCCACCGGGAATGTCGCTGGCGGGCGGAGTGGCTTCGACCACCGCAACCTACCAGGGCATTCCGGCGGCCGCCAGTCCTTTTCCTTACTCATTCACGATCGTCGCCGTCGCCACAGCGTGTCCCGGCGGGCCGACGCCCGCCCCCACGACGCTGACCAGGCCGCTGACGCATCTCATCTATCCTGTGCTGGACATCGCTCCGACGGCCGCGGCCAACGGAACCGTGGGCGTACCGTACACGCAAACCTTCAACCAATCGGGCGGTTACGGGGCCGGCACGATCAGAGTGCTTACGGGGACGCTACCCCCTGGGCTGACATTCAATCCCACCAGCGGTTCCGCCGTGCTGTCCGGCACTCCAACGGCGTCAGGCGCCTACACGTTCACGCTCGAGATCTCCGACGCCGTCGAGAACTTCCGGACCCGCAGCTACACGGTGAACATCGCAGCTTCCCTGCCGCTGGCGTTTCTGACCGGACCGAGTCTGCCGCCCGGTTCTGTCGGGATCCCTTATTCGACGGCCTTGCAGACGACCGGAGGGCTTCCCCCGGTGAGCGGCGCGCCGGATCAGAGCCCGCCGCTCCCTCCCGGTCTCAGCTTCAACGCGGCGAATCTGACCATCTCAGGCACGCCGCTGACCGCAGGCACGTTCGCCTTTCCGATTGTGGCTCGGGACAGCCAGAACAACACGACCTCCAGGGTGTTTTCGATCACGATCCTGCCGGCATTCCGGATCACGACTCCCTTCCTGCCGGACGGCGTACTCGGCCGCACCTACAATGCCATCATCGGGACTGAAGGCGGCACCCCGCCGATTCAGTTTCAAGCCAGCGGGACGCTGCCGCCCGGGCTCGCCCTCGATCCGTCTACCGGACAGCTCTTCGGCGTACCGAATGCGGCGGGCCGTTATCAGTTCAGCGTGGTTGCGATGAGCGGCAACCGGACGACCTCGCCCGTGGTCTACACGGTCTCGGTCACTCTGCCGACGTTGGATTTCACCCCCGAAGCGCTGCCGAACGGAACGGCCGGCGTTCCTTACCAGGCGCAGTTCACGGCGTCCGGCGGAACCAGCGCGTACCGTTTCGGACTCGCCCCCGGAAGTGCGATGCCGAGCGGGTTGACGCTTTCGCCGGCTGGGTTGGTCGCCGGGACTCCCGCGGCCGACGGCGTCTTCCGATTTGTCGTCGAGCTGACCTCGGGCGAGGCCAGCATCCAAAAACTGGTGCGCATCACGATCGATCCGGCGCCCGTCGCCGTGGCGCCGGATGCGCTGCCTGAAGGAACCCGCGGCGCCGCCTACCAAGCCACATTCACCGCTACCGGCGGAACCGCCCCTTACACGTTCAGGGTCGGATCGGGACAGCTTCCCACAGGGCTCGCGCTGACCTCCACTGGCGCGCTGACCGGGACGCCGGCGGCTGCGGGAACATCGAGATTCAGCGTTCTTGCGACCGATGCGCTGCAGCACACCGGCGCGCGCGACTACGAACTCGTCGTGCGTGAACCGGTGCGCATCACAACGGAGGCCTTGCCTGCGGGGCGGCAGGGAGATGCCTATACAGCGCTGGTTGAAGCCGCGGGCGGAGTCGCGCCGTACACGTTCACATTGGCCGGAGGTTCGCTGCCGGCCGGTGTCGCGCTCGGGTCCGACGGCAGGATCGCCGGCACGCCCTCGCAAGGCGGGCGGTATGCGCTCTCCGTCCAGGCGACAGACCGCGGCAACCGCACGGCGCGCCGTGACTTCGTCATCGACATCGCCGTGGCTTTGCGGCTGCTGCCCGACTCGCTGCCAGGCGGCGCCGTGGGCCGGGCCTACTCCGCCTCGTTTTCGGCCGAGGGCGGCCAGGCGCCCTATGCTTTCGCGGCTAGCGGCGAGTTTCCGAACGGCATCAGCTTCTCGAATGGCGCGTTTTCAGGGACTCCGGCGCAGTCCGGCCAGTTCAGCATCACCGGGCAGGTGACTGATGCCGCAGGGCGGGTCGTCACGCGGCAGTACACGCTCACAATCGTGCCAGCGCCCGCCTTGACGGTTTCAGGCGATCCCGGACCGGGCACTGTCGGCGTGGCATACCAGGCTCAATTCACCGCGGCAGGCGGCGTCGCGCCGTACACGTTCTCCGCGGCCGGCCTGCCAGCGGGATTCAGTCTCTCCGCAGGAGGTCTGCTGAGCGGAACGCCGGTTGCCGGCGGGACGTTCAGCTTCACTGTCACAGCATCCGGCGCCTTCAATACATCAGGCTCGGCGACGTTCCGGATTACGATTGGCGTGCCCCCCGCGCCGGCGCCGTCGATCGGGGTCTCCGATCCCAATGCCGGGGCCGGACAGCAGACGCCGGTCACACTCATCCTCGGCACGTCATACCCCGTGCAGATCTCCGGCTTCCTCGAACTGTCGTTTGCGCCCGTGCGCGGCGGAGACGATCCGGCCATTCAGTTCAACAACGGCAGCCGCAGGATCGCATTCACCATCCCGGCGGGCGGCACGTCCGCTGCGTTCACACCACCTCAAGCCGCCGTCCAGACCGGCACGGTCGCCGGAACGATCACGATTGCCGTGACACTGCAGGCCGCCGGGAGCGATATCACGCCCTCGCCGCGCCCGTCGTCCCAGATCCGCATACCCGAGGGGCCGCCAGTCATCACGCGCGTGGAAGTCAGCCGCACGGCGACCGGATCGGACCTGATCGTCTTCGGCTATGCCACCACGAGGCAGATGACCCAAGGGCTGTTACGGCTCACGCCGAGGGCCGGCGTGACGTTATCGCAGAGCGAGTTCACGATTCCGCTGGCCACTCCATTCACGGCGTGGTACGCCTCGGAACAGTCGGCTCAATTCGGGAGCCAGTTTCGCCTGGTGATTCCACTGACGAACGTGAACACCGAATCGGTGGAGAGCCTGACCATCCAGCTTTCGAACCCGGCGGGCAACTCGGGGACGGGGCGGTTCGGATTCTAACGCGGCTCGTAGAAGCTGACGGAGTTGTCTCCCTGGCTGAGGATGCGCACGCGGCGGATTCCGCCGTATGTTTCGCGCAGGTGCGAGGTGAACTTCGAGGCGTGCTGCACGATGATCAGCGGTCTCGGATCGCCGCCGAGCGATTCGAGGCAGCGCTCGTATTCGGCCTCGCGAGGGTAAGGCGGATCGAGGAAGACAATCCCGGCGTCGAACCGGGTGATCACCGGCGCGGCGTTGCCCGCATGAACCTCGCAGCGCGCAGCGATATCCAGCGTCCGGATGTTGTGTTCCAGACAGCGCAGAGCCGGCCGGCTCTTCTCGAGGAAGATGGCTTTCACCGCGCCACGGCTGATCGCCTCAATGCCCACGCTGCCGCAGCCGGCATAGGCGTCGAGAAAGATCGTTCCCTCGATGCGAGGCGCGAGGATATTGAATAACGCCTCGCGCAGACGGTCAGGGGTCGGCCTGACGCCGTCGCCCGGAGGCGCCTTCAGCCGCCGGCTGCGAAACTCACCACCAATCACTCTCATTCAGACCACTCCGGAACTTTCATCCGACCAGGGCGAGCCCATAGCGCCGCTGCCAGTGTTCACGAACGTATTCGAGGGCGGCGATCAGCGCCTCCGTGGAGGGAGGACGCTCGACAAAGCTCTGGGCCTCCGACCGGGCAATCTCCAGGATCTCGCGATCGCGCAGCAGATTGCCAATGCGGAAAACGGGAAGTCCGCTCTGCCGCGTCCCCAGGAATTCGCCGGGACCGCGCAGCCGCAGATCCATTTCGGCGATGTAGAAGCCGTCACAGGACTGCAGCAGCGTTTTGATGCGTTCCTTGCCTGCATCACCGAGTTTGTCCGTGACCAGGACGCAATAGCTCTGCGCCGCCCCCCGGCCGACTCGACCGCGCAACTGATGAATCTGCGCGAGGCCGAAGCGCTCGGCGTTTTCGATGACCATGACCGAGGCATTCGGCACGTCGACACCGACCTCGATCACGGTTGTGGTGACAAGCACCTGGACTTCGCCGTGCTTGAAGCCCTCCATGACCGCCGCTTTCTCATCCTGGGCCAACTTGCCATGCAGCAGGCCGACCTTCAGACCGGGAAAGACCAGCCGCGAGAGGTCGGCATAGGCCTTCTCGGCGGCTTTCATGGCCTTGTCCTCGGTCTCTTCAATCGCGGGGTAGACGACATAGGCCTGTCTGCCGGCCTGGACCTCCTGCTTGACAAAGCTCCAGACCTGTTCGATGTCGATGCGGGTCTTATGCACGGTCTTGATGGGCCGGCGGCCGGGTGGGAGTTCGTCAATGACGCTGACGTCGAGATCGCCGTAGATGGTGAGCGCGAGGGTGCGCGGAATCGGCGTGGCTGTCATCACGAGCACGTCCGGCGTAACGCCCTTCTTCTGCAGTTTCTGGCGCTGCAGCACGCCGAAGCGGTGCTGCTCGTCGATGATGCACAGCCCGAGGCGGTTGAATTCCACATCCTCTTCGAGCAGCGCGTGCGTGCCGACGGCCACCTGGGCATAGCCAGCCGCGATGGCCCGCTTGACGCCCTCTTTCTCCCTCTTGGTCATGGAACCGGCCAACTGAACGACGCGATAGTTCAGCGGCTTGAAGACGTTGCTCAGATAGAGGAAGTGCTGTGTAGCGAGGATCTCGGTGGGCGCCAGCACGGCGACCTGGTGTTTGTTCTCGACCGCGATCACGGCAGCCTGCGCCGCCACGATCGTCTTGCCGCTGCCGACATCGCCCTGGACCAGTCTGGACATCGGTTGCGGCGCGGCCATGTCCTGGGCGATTTCACGGACAACCTTTCGCTGGGCCGCCGTGGGCCTGAACGGGAGCATCCGCCGCACCTGCTCGCGAGCCGGGGCGAGATCGAACGCGATGCCGCTCTCCAGCCGCGCCTGCTTTCGCCTGAAGGCCAGGCCCGCTTCGAGCCAAAAGAACTCCTCGAAGATCATCCGCCACTGCGCCGGGCTGCGCCAGGCGTTCAGCACACGGGCTTCCGTCTCTGGGGCGGGGAAGTGCGTCTCGCGCAGCGCCGCGGCAAGCGGCGGCAGCTTCAGCTTCGCGGCGATGACACCCGGAAGGGCGTCGATGAGCCGCGGTTCCTTGTCCAGCAGGCCCTTGATGACGCCGCGGAGCACACGAGTGGTCACCTTGCCGGCGGCTTCGTACACGGGCACGATGCGGCCGGTGTGCAAGCCGGCGTCACCGTCGCCGTCGTCGTCGCGCAGCACTTCAAACTCCGGGTGCAGCAATAAGAGTTCGTGCAGAAAAGGGTCGAAGTCGACCTTGCCGAAGAGAGCGACCCGCGTGCCGGGGGTGAAGACACGGTCGAGGTAGTGGGCGTGGAACCATTTGGCGGTGATGCTCCGCCCGGCTGCATCCTCGAAGATCACCTCGACGAGCCCGAGGTCGCGCCGCCTGAAGCGGGGTTTATGGAGCCGCTTCACCGTAGCCAGGACCGTCGCCATCTCTCCGGGGGCGAGTTCGGAAAGCGGCTTCACGTTCGACCGGTCTTCGTAGCGGAAGGGCAGGTAGTAGAGCAGGTCGCCGGCCGTGGCCAGACCCTTGGCCACAAGGTGCTCCGCGCGCTGCGGGCCTACGCCCTTCACATAGGTGACGGGAGTTGCGAGGTCCACTGGAAAGCCCTAGTGTACAATGCGCCCATGAAGATCCTCCTGTTGGCTGCCGCCGCCACCTCCCTGCCGGCGGCCGATCTGCGTTTGGGAATCATTGGAACCGATACTTCGCACGTTGCGGCGTTCACTTCGATGCTGAACGACCCGGCGAACAAGAACCACCTGCCGGGCGCGCGCGTGGTTGCCGCTTACAAGGGCGGGAGCCAGGACCTCGAGTCCTCGTGGTCACGCGTCGACAAGTACGCGGCGGAGCTGGCCGCCAAGTACGGGGTCGAGATCGTCCCATCCATCGAGGTGCTCCTTCCCAAGGTGGATGCCATCCTGCTCGAGTCGGTCGACGGGCGGAAACATCTGCCGCAGTTTCGCGAGATCGCCCGGGCGGGCAAGCCTGTCTTCATCGACAAGCCGCTGGCGTCGACGCTCGCCGATGCGCTTGAAATCGCGCGAATCGGCCGTGAGAACAAAGTGCGCTGGTTTTCGGCCTCTTCACTCAGATTCAGCCGGGGCATTCCCGCTCTCAAGCAGCCCGGACTGCGAGGTGCGGTCGTATGGGGGCCGGGTCCAACCGAAAAGACGCACCACCTGGACCTCTCGTGGTACGGGATCCACTCCGTCGAGATCCTGTACACATTCCTGGGGCGGGGATGCGTCGAAGTCACGCGGGTCTCCGGAGCCAACGGCGATGTGGTCACCGGGCGCTGGAGCGACGGCCGGCTCGGCACCGTCGTCCTCGACAACGATTACGCAGGCTTTGGCGCGACGACCTTCAGCAAGCGGAAGTCGCTCGTCTCCGGCGCCGATTTCTACACCGGTTACCAGGATCTGCTGGTGGAGATCCTCAAGTTCTTCCAAGGTGGCCCCGCGCCCGTCGATGAAAACGAGACACTGGAGATGTTCGCATTCATGGATGCCGCACAGCGCAGCAAGGAGGCCGGCGGCAGACCGGTGGCAATGAAGTAGCTCCACACGCAAACTCATGTTCACGCTTTTTCTGGCATTCTTCGCGGCGCCGGCCCTTCCGCCGGATTGGACGCCGATCTCATCGATTCAGGGCCTCGCCGGACGCTCTCCGCTGGTGGGCAGCGTGGTGACGACGGCGGGAGTCGTGACTGCGGTCAGACCCTCCAGCTTCTACATCCAATCTCCACCCGAGTGGGCCGATGGCGACCCGCGCACAAGCGAGGGGCTGCTCATCTTCCTCGGCTCGGCCCCGCCCGCGCACATCGTGCCGGGAGCGCTCGTAAAGGTTCGCGGCACGGTGACCGAGTTTGTCCCCGCATCCGACCCCGGCTCACCGCCGCTGACTGAGCTGACTCGCATTGTCGAGACGGCTGCCCTGGATGGCGAGGCGGAACTGCCCGTGCCCGTGGAACTGACCCGGGCGATGATGCTGTCGCCCGGAGGCTTCGCCGCGCTGGAACCCTACGAAGGGATGCGAGTGCGGACCGGCAGACTCATCGTAACTTCGCCGAGCACGAGCGGCGGCATTCTGTTCGGCGTCTTGCCCGGCTTCGCGCGGCCGCTGAGAACCGCAGAGGCGGCCACCGTGCCGGAGCGGCTGCGCATCGATTCGAACCGTGTCCTGCCGCCCGCTTCGGCGGGCATGAGCTTCAGCGAACTGGCCGGAGTTCTCGACTTCGGGCAGCGCGCCTGGACGCTCGTTGCGACCGCGGGCGGAACGTTGAGCCCGAGTCCGTACCCGAGGCCGGCGCTGGCGCCTCCCGCCGCCCGCGAGATCTCCATCGCCAGTCTCAACTGTGAACGCTTCTTCGACTCTGTGGATGATCCCGGCGTGAGCGACACTGTCCTGTCCGACGCCAGCTATTCGGCGCGCAGAACGAAGCTGGTCCGCTTCGTGCTGGCCACGCTACACTCGCCCGACGTGCTCGCCCTGATGGAGATCGAGAATCTCCGGGTGCTCCAGGAACTCGCCGACAACATCAATTCCACGGCGCGAGAGAACGGACTCCCCGACCCCAACTATCGGGCCTACCTTGAAGAGGGAACCGACCCCGGCGGCATCGACGTCGGGTTCCTCGTCAAGACGGCGCGCGTCGAACCGATCGATGTCTTTCAGTGGGGGCGGCAGGATACCTACATCCGCCCCGATGGCCGGATGGAAACTCTGAACGAGCGGCCTCCGCTGACTCTCTATGCAAAGGTCGAGAACCGCGATTTCATCGTCATTGCCAACCACTTCCGTTCCATGACCGACATCGAGGATGCCGTTTCCGGTCCCCGCATCCGGCTGAAGCGGCGGCTGCAGGCGGAGCAACTGCGCGAACTCGTCGCGCGGCTGACGGCCGATAATCCGGGGACGCCGCTCGCGGCGGTGGGCGACTTCAACGCGTTCGCCTTCCCCAATCTGCCGGACGACGATCCGCTGTCGATCCTCCGCGGCCCCCTGGAGTTGTTGACCACCCGCCTTCCACCGGCGCAGACGGTCTCCTACAGCTTTCAGGGGCTCGGGCAGACCCTCGACCATGTTCTCGCCAACCGGGAATTCGCGGCGAACGTCACACGGTTGGCATACACGTCCATCAACACGACGACCGCCGAGTTCGAACGGCTGAATTACGAAGTCCCTGACCGCTTCAGCGACCACGAGGCCCTCGTCGTTTACTATTCGCTCGAGACGCCCATCCTGAGCCCGATGATGGTCAGGCCGTTCCTTTCGCCCTTCACGGGCGCGGTGGCGCCCGGGTCGGCGATCGAAGTGGCAACTCGCGCAGTGCCGTTCGGGAGGGATATTCTCCAGGCGCCGAGGCTCGAACTGCCGAGCTACACGCTCACCATCGGCAGGTTCTCCACTGAAATCGCCTTGACCCCCGCTGCGCCGTCCATCGCCAACGCCGGTCTGATCAACGGCGAACTCTGGCTGCTGGCGACTGGCATCGGGCGGTGGGAGCCGTACGTGTCGGTAGGCCCGCATGTCTGCGAACTACGTTCCGTGCTGAGCACGACGTTCGCGGGCGTGTCCGAAATCAGGGCCGAATGCCCCAGCAACATCCCCTCCGGCGTCGATCTGCCGGTTCACCTCGTGGCGGCTGAAACGGCCGCGATTCCGGCCTGGGTGAGGAAATGAATCCAATCGTTCTCGCGATTCTCCTTGCTCCGCCGGCCGATCCGGTCAAACAGGACATCTTCCCGTTAGACGCCAAGCACAATCACGCCTCGGCGATTGTCGAGTTGCCGAACGGCGATCTGATGGCGTGCTGGTACCGGGGTTCGGGCGAGCGAACCGCCGACGATGTGCAGATCATGGGCGCCCGCAAGAGGAAGGGCGCCGGGACGTGGTCGGCCCCATTCGTGCTGGCGGACCAGCCCGGTTTTCCGGACACGAACCCCGTCCTATGGGTCGACAATCAGAGACGTCTGTGGCTCTTTTGGCAGACGATTGTCGCCAACCAATGGGAGACGGCCATCAACAATTACCGCGTCACTTCCAGATGGCAGGCCGGCGGCGCACCCCAGTGGGACCGCTCCGACATCATGCTGCTCAAACCGGTTCGAATCGCGGAGAAGGCCGCGGAGTTCGCGCTGACGCTGCCGGCGGAGTGGCAGAGCCGCTACGAGCGCGTCGTTTCGCGGGCGAAGGACAAGTACTTTTCGCGCATGGGTTGGATGACGCGCGCGCATCCCCTGCAATTGCCGTCGGGAAGGATCCTCGTGCCGCTTTACTCCGACGGCTACAGCTTTTCGCTCGTGGGGATCTCCGACGACGGCGGCGTGACCTGGCATGCATCGGAACCCATTCCTGGCGGAGGCAACATTCAGCCGAGTTTCGCTTTGCGCAGGGATGGGACGATCGTGGCATACATGCGCGACAACGGTCCCCCGCCCAAGCGTGTTCACGTGGCCGAGTCGAAGGACAACGGCGAAACGTGGACATTCGCCCGTGACCATGAGATGGCCAACTCGGGGACAGGACTGGAGGTGCAGGTTCTGAGAGACGGGCGCTGGCTCATGATCAATAACGACACGGAGACGGGCCGCTGGCGGCTGACGCTGTCGTTGAGCGATGACGAAGGCCGCACCTGGAAGTGGTCGCGGGCGCTCGAAATCGACGAGCGCGCCGAAGGCGCGCGATCGAGTTTCCACTACCCGTCAATCATCCAGGGCGCGGACGGCACAATCCACGCGAGCTACAGCGTCTTCCTGAATCACCTGAAGGAAGGCGAGCCGCGCAAGACCATCCGCCACGCGCAGTTCAAGCCGGATTGGGTCGCCGCGAGGCGCTGAAATCCCCACGGGTGCCGCATGCGGAGTGACCGGCCCAAACGCTCCCTTGAAGAGCGCGTCGCGCGCGCGGCCGAGCAGTTGCTCGCGACCCTGAGTCATGTCTGCGTGACGGCTGTCTTCATTCGCATCGGCTGGCTTGCGCCCGTGGATTTCAGGCGCTGGAGGCAAGGGCGCGTGACCTTCCTCGAAGACTGCCTCCAGGCAAGCGCCGGGAGAATCCGCGAGGCTCGGGCATCGCTGGACCGTTGGGCGGCCTCGAAAGGCCTGGTTCAAAGTCAAGGCCAGTACGTCCGGAAGACCAGGGAAGGGATCGCGGACCTCCGTTTCACTCAGGCCGGAGATGCCGCCGCCGAAGCGGCCTATCGGGCGTGTTACCTGCCTGCCGTCCTCCCCGCGAAGCAACGCGAGCGGCTCGATGCCCGGATCAGGCGTGAGCCTGAGACTGTTTTGTTCGAGGTTCTGCGGGACTCCGAGTGCGCGGAGTGCGGCGCGGCGCTCGGCAAAGGCAACCTTCTCCTGCTGGAGACGGAGGAGCCGCTTTGTCTGCGGTGCGCGCGGTTGGACGATCTCGAGTACCTGCATCGCGGGGACGCCGCGCTGACGCGACGAGCGTCGAGGTACAGCGGCCGGAAAGCCGTCGTTGTCCGCTTCAGCAGAACTCGCAGGCGCTACGAGCGGCAAGGCCTGCTGCTGGAAAGCGCGGCAATCGAGCGGGCAAGGAAGGAGTTGTCATGCTAATCGAGCAGCAGATCGCCGAGAGGCGCGCGAGGGCGAAGGACACTGTCGAAAAAGTCCTTGCCCAGCCGGCCCGGGGTCCGTTTGGGGATTACACGGTCCAGTCCAGGAGCGGCCGGACTTACAAGGTCGCGGTTCGCGGACCGGGACTGTTCGAAAACTACTGTTCCTGTCCCGATTTCGCCGTGAACACTCTCGGCACCTGCAAGCATATCGAGGCGATGCTGGAGCGGCTTCGGAAGTCGAGAGGGAAGCCGTTCGAGACGGCCGCCTACAAACGGACGCGCGCCTCCATTTCGCTGCAATACGGCGAAACCTTGGAAGTCGTGCTCCGTCTGCCCGCCGCGCCGTCGGACGAGTTGAAGGCACTCGCCAAGGAGTACTTCACTCAGCGCGGATGGCTGCTCCGCAAACATTACTACCGCTTTGACCAGGTACTGGAGATGCTGCGGAAGGCGGATGATCATGCGGTGATATATAGCGACGTTCTGGAGCACATCGGGCGGGAAAATGAGATTGTCGACGGGCTGGAGTGGGAACGCAAGCTGCTGGCGAAGATCAGCCGCGGGCAGGAACCTCTGGACGGCGTCCTGAAGACCAGGCTGCTGCCGTACCAGGTGCGCGGAGCGATCTTCGCCGCCAGCCGGGGCCGCGTGGTGTTGGCCGACGACATGGGTCTGGGGAAGACCATCCAGGCCCTCGCCGCGGCAGAACTGCTCCACAGGCGAACCGGGATCGAGCGCGTTCTGGTAGTCGCGCCGGCGTCGGTGAAATACCAATGGAAGACCGAGATCGAGAGATTCACCGGCCGCTCCGCGCAGGTGATCGACGGACTCATGCGCCACCGGCGGGACTTGTACGCCGCTCCGGCGTTCTTCAATCTCACGAGCTATGAGCTGGTCCTGAAGGACATCAAGGAGATGCACGAGCTTCGCCCGGACCTGATCATCCTGGACGAGGCGCAGCGCATCCGCAACTGGACGACAGCCACGGCCCGGACGATCAAACAGCTCAAGAGTCGCTACGCTTTTGTGCTGACAGGCACACCGCTGGAGAACAAGCTGGAGGAGCTGTTCTCGGTGGTCGAGTTCGTCGACGGCCGCCGGCTGGGGCCCGCGTTCCGGTTCGTGAGCGAACACCGGATGGAAGATGACAAGGGACGCCTGCTCGGCTACACCGGGCTGGACCGCATCGAAGAGCAGCTTTCGCCAATCCTGATCAGACGGACACGGCAGGAGGTGCTCAAGGAATTGCCCGCGCGGACCGACCAGATCTTCCGCGTCGAGCTCACTCCCCAGCAGGCTCAGCCTTACTTCGAGCAGAGCGAGATCCTTGGCAGGCTGATGCACAAGTGGGAGCGGCAGGGGTGGCTTTCGGATCTCGACCAGAAGCGGATTCTCTACTGCATCCAGAACATGCGGATGCTGTGCAACTCCACATTCCTCTACGACAAGCAGACGCACTTCTCGCCGAAGCTCGCCGAGTTCCGCGAGATCGTCCGCGAGCTGACGATCGAGGAGAACCGCAAGGTTGTCGTCTTCAGCGAGTATGAGCGGATGACGCGGCTCGCCGGCGATGAGTTGACCAAGATGGGCATCGGCTTCGTTTCGCTCCATGGGCTGGTTCCGTCGCGCCAGCGGGGCGCTCTGATGCAGAAGTTCCGCGAGGAGCCCGAATGCAAGGTTTTTCTGTCGACCGACGCCGGCGGTGTCGGGCTGAATCTGCAGTCGGCCTCGGCGGTGATCAACTTCGAGCCGCCCTGGAACCCGGCGCGGCTCGAGCAACGGATCGGCCGCGTCCACCGGCTGGGCCAGTCGCGGCCGGTGACCGTGATTCACATGCTGACAAGCGACAGCATCGAGGAACGGGTGTGGGAGACGTTGAATCTGAAGAAATCCCTGTTCGCGGGCGTTTTCGATTCACCCACCGGCGAAGTGAGCTTCGCCAAGCTCGGGGGCAAGACGGTGTTGCAGGCGGTGAAGGAGATCTTCGCCGAGCAGCCAGCCCTGCCAAAGCCGATCATCCAGCAGGAGTCGCCAAAGCCCGAGCCAGTGAGCGCGGTGGCCGCCGCGGCGTCAGGCCTGCTCGAAGCGGGGGTCCAATTTCTCGAATCGCTGTCGAAATCAGGGCGCGCGGAAGAAGCGCTGTCCAACCTGATCCGTCGCGACGAAAAGACCAACCAGACGACTCTCTCCATTCCGCTGCCGGCATCGATGACTCAGGAACGGCTTCTGGCGGCGTTCGCCGGGCTGCTTGGCACGCTGACCAGGTCGGCGGGCAGATAGGCGGAGGTCCCGGCTTCTCCACGTTGGACAGCTTCGTCTCCGCAGCAACGTCCGTGTCGCGCTCGGAGTCGACGCGGTAGCCGTTCGGATCGGTCAGCGATGTCACCCGCATCGCATTGCCCAACCGTGGTTCGGAGGCATCAATCCTGCGCAGGCAGAGGACCGGCCGTGTCCGTCACCCGGCGGGATGGGATCGCCTGCTTAACGCCGGCCAACGCCTGAAACACATGTCCGGAGGCTGCGGAGCCGGATGCGAGGTTTTCCCGAGCGGCGAATGGGGCCAGCCGGAAGGAACCAGGACCGTGGACCGCGCGCCCGATCTGCAGGGTTGAACCGTGCTCAGCGCGGCTTCAGATGCACCGTTCTGCCGGTGCGGGCGGATTCGCGCGCCGCTTCCAGAATCTCCGTCACGATGAGGTTGTTCTCGAGGCTGGAAAGTGCCGAAGGAAGCGGCTGAATCTGCTTGCGAACAACCGCAGTCAGGTAGCGGATCACATCGTTGTCGGGGGCCGGCAACGGTGGCGCCGTGGCGGATTCCCCGGCTTTCATCCCGGCTGTTCTGAACCGGTACTGCCTTGGATCGGAAGTGACGATGAGGCCCTTGTCGCCGTACACCTCCATGTCCTTTCGGTTGAACGGCCAGTTCCACGAGGGCTGAACGATCGCCTGCGCCTTCCGGTACTGGATGGTGATGGTGGCCTCATCTTCGACGTGCGGGTAGATGTCGGGCTTATTCGTGTGGGTCACCGCCGAGACGGACAGCGGCCGCTCATTGCCGAACAGCCATGTGGCGAAGTTCGCACCGTAACAACCGAAATCGAACAAAGCTCCGGCTCCGTTCTTCACCGGGTCGGTGAGCCAGCCGAAGAACTCCGGTCCCACGCCGATCTCCTTCGGGCCTTGATGTCCGTAGTGGGTGACAATCCTGCGAATCGTGCCGAGCTTCCCCTCGCGGACCATGCGCTCGATCGGCGCATTCACCGCATACCACGTCGTTTCGTAGTTCACCATCACCGGAATCCGGCTGCGCCTCGAAGCGGCCTCGATCGCCCGCGCATGCGCCACACTCACGGCCAGCGGCTTCTCCATCATCGCGGGGATCTTGCGCGCCGCGCACAACTCGACGATCTCCTTATGATCGAACGTGCTCGAGAAGATCATCACCGCTTCGGGCTTCGCGCGGTCGAGCATTGCGACGTGAGTCGAAAAGAGTTTCGCCGGATCGAGCTTGTATCGCTGGGCGTATTGGCTCCGCAACGCGTCATCCGGCTCCGAGACGCCAACGAATTCGACGTCGGCTCGCGTCAGGTTGCCGCGGAAGAAGCCCGCGGCGTGACCGTGAACGAGCCCGGCAATACCCACCCGCAAGGGTTGCGCCGCGATGAACTGGCCGGCAGCCAGCGTCAGACAGACGAGGTATTTCAAGTCCGGAGCCGCCTTCGGATCCCAGGTTACCCTTTTGCGGTGAGGTCCAGCCATTCGATGCCGAGCTTTTTCACCGCGTAGCCGGTCTCCTTCAGGGAGTCCGTGTAGGACGTCATCCAGTGGAAGCCGCGCATCTCCTCGGCCAACCGCTGGTCCGAGCACTTCAGCCCGATGTCCGCCTGGGAGCGGCAGATCGGCATGAACGGATTGCCCGCGACTTCGCCCAGGAAGCCGACCCACCGCTTCGCGTCGAAATCGGGCACGATGTTCGTCACCTTCTCACCGATCCGCATCTCCACCTTCGGCGCCGCGCCGAAATCGGATTCGAAGTGCGTCAGCACACGTACCGGGGCATCGGTCTTGCCGTCGAGCCGCCTTGGCGCGGTGCAGTGGGCGATGGTGACCAGTCCATGGTGCGGGTAGGTTGGATCGTTCAGGAAAACAGGCACACCGGCGATGCCATTCAGCAGGATCCCCGATGGAATCACCACGAAGTCCGATTCGCAGAAGGCCAGGTAGCCCTCGTCATTCAGGATGCTCAACGGGAGGCACGCGGTTGTCTGCGAGACTTGCATGATCGGCCCCATGCACTGGTTGACCGTCATCGCCGTCGAGCCCGTCTCCTTCATCAGCTCGCGGAAGACGTGAGTGAGCACGAAAGTGCGCTCGACGGACTCCCTGGGCACTTCCAGCCTGACCAGCTTCGACGAAAGGTACTTGCCCGCGGCGAGTTGCGCCTCGCGCATGATCTTCGAATCTGCATAGGCCGTCTTCATGCGTTCGCCGAGCTGCGGGATGCTGAAATCGACCAGTTCCAGCTGCCACAGGTCACGTGCGATCTGAGGGGCCTTCCGTCCGCCCGCGCCCCAGCCGGAAGCGCCGCCGATGCAAAGGACGCGCCGCCCGAGTGTATTCTTGAGGCCTGCCAGGGCCCGCAGCCGCCACGCGACATCGCCCGGCTCGTCGATGACGACATCGTCCACCGTGACGCCCGGTTGGCCGTACTGATCCACGGTTT
>WBZO01001394.1_pt2 | contig 33877 bp, 32 predicted proteins | sample 5204261 | NCBI WGS metagenome assembly WBZO01 (sample SAMN12412400, study PRJNA552823) | activated sludge metagenome | isolation source: activated sludge from anammox sidestream of wastewater treatment plant... | place: USA: North Carolina | collected 2017-09
GCGAGCCTGCCGCGGGGCGGAGCCGGATGGGAAGAGCACATCCGCACGGAGGAGACGTGCATCGGGCAGCCGGGCGCGGTCGTGCGCGGCAAGGTGAAGGGCGTCACCGTCTGGTCGTGCGCGTTCGTCCGCGAGGGCGCCGCGTACCTCGCCATGCTCGCGCTTCGCGACGACGCGACGAGCGAGGACGAGAAGCGGCTGCGGGCGATCATCGAGGAGACCGAGCTCACGAACCTCGGTGAGATCCGCAGCGGAGAGCCCTAGGATGTCCGTGTGCGGAGTCTCCTCTTTGCCGCGCTGCTCGCGGCGTGTGTCGGCCCGACGTTCATCGTCCAGCAATACGGCGGGCCGGCGCGACCGCGCGACACGATCGCGGTCCTGCGCGTGAACGGCGGAGACACGGTGCGGCTCGTCTTCCTCGACGACGAGGACGTCGCCGCGCCGGTCGCGAGCGACGGGCGCCTGCACATCGAGGTCCTGCCCGGGCGCCACACGCTGACCGCGCGCAACGGCGACGACCCGCGCGCGCCCTCCGGCTCGCTCGCCTTCGTCGCCGAGGCGGACAAGGTCTATCGGGTCGTGTTCGTCGGCGAGGAGCCGCGCGTGTTCGTCGTCGGGCGCGACTCGGACAAGCCCGAGCAGGACGTCTCGCAGCCGGCGATCGCTCCGGCGCCGCGACCGGTCCTCCCGCCGCCGGCTCGCCTCGCCCCCCCCAGCGACCTCGACGCCGGCGTGGACCTGTGAGCTACGATGAGCGGCGAATGAGGAGCCTGATCATCGTCGTCGTCCTCGGGGCGACGTGCTTCGCCGCTTGCGGCAAGGAGCCCGAGCGCGCGCCCGCGAGCGAGCCTTCCGGCGTGTGCCCGACGACCGGCGCGCGCGAGTGCAAGCAGTCGAGCGACTGCGGGGCGGAATCGCTCCACTGCACGGGCGGCCGCTGCTTCGCGAACCAGGCGGGGTGCCCCTGCTCGGATGCCGCGGACTGCGGTTCGACCGCGCACTGCACGCGCGGGACGTGTCACCCGAACCAGCCAGGCTCGCCGTGCAGCGAGACCGCGGAGTGCGGGCCGCGCGCGCACTGCACTGCCGGCAACTGCTACGCGAACGCCTCCGGCTCGCCGTGCTCGAGCGAGAACGAGTGCGGCCCGGGCTCGAAGTGCGTCAGCGGCACGTGCAACTGATCAACGCGGCGGGATCTTCTGCTCGCCCACGATCTGCGTGCCGTCGATGGTGAGGATCTGCGGCTTGCGCGCGAACGACAGCGCGGGCACGCCCTTCACCGTGCCCTGCTGGAGCACGATCTTCGCGTTGTAGGCGGTCTCGAGCCCCGGCCCCGTGCCGCCGTCGATCGCCGAGCCGTTCGTCTCGAGCTCGAGGTTGCTCTCGGAGAAGACGCCGCCCTTGCGGCCCGCGAGCCGCGCGCCGGGACCGAGCTTCAGCTTCGTGTTGACGGTGCTCTTGATCGCCCAGCGCGCGCCCTCGACGGTCGCGTCGTTGAACGTGAGCTGCCCGTTCGAGGTGACGACGATCCCGTCGCCGCCGGTGGACAGGATCGCCGCCTTCTTCGACGCCTTCAGCTTGAGGCCGTTCTTGCCCTCGATCGCGCTCGCGACCCCCTGGACCTTCGTGCCGATGAACGTGAAGTCACCGCCGTCGCACTCGATCGCGCTCTCGCCGCTCGAGACGACCGCGCCGTCCGTGAGGTCGAGATCGGCCCCCGACGAGAACGTCATCACCTTCTCCTTCGACGAGTAGGTCGTCCCGGTCGACGCGATCTTCGCCCCCGAGGTCGCGACGATGCATCCCTCGGCGCCGTCGATCTTTCCGCCGTCGGCCTCGATCTTCAGCCCGGAGTCGGTCTTGATCGCCGTGCCCGCGCTCGTGATCTCGGACGCCTTCTTGAGCGTGAGATCGGCGTTCGACTTCACGTCGAGGGCGGCCTTCTTGCCGATGATCTTCGATGCGGCGGCGGCGAGCTTGAGGTTGTAGCCGGACTTGATCGCGGCTTCGCCCGTGCTCTGGATCGTGGTGTTCTCGAGCGTGACGTTCAGGTTCGAGTCGCCGGCGAGGACGTTCGATGCGCTCTTCACGCTGCCGCCGGTGATGCTCACCTTCATGTTGCTGCCCGACTGGAGCGTGATGTCCGTCGTCTCGATCGTCGAGTCGACGAGCGTGATCTCGACGTTCGAGGACGTCGTCTTCAGCAGCGTCGTCCCCGTGAGATGCGACTTCGAGATGCGGATCTTGCAGTTGTGGCCCGCCGACGTGATGATCGGCCCGGTCCCCTGCCAGTCGCCGCTCAGCTCGACGAGCTCGTTGGTCTCGCACACGGCGGGGAAGGGGCGGAGGCCGCGCTTGAGCCGTCCGTAGGCCCACGGCACGACGCCGATGGCGACCGGGAGGAGCACCGTCACGAGCACGATGCTCATCACGATGCAGCCGACCTGACGCCCTGCTCTCGCGGCCTCCTCCGGATCGATGTAGAGCGTCGTCGAAGGCACGCCGTGCATCTGCGTCGGCGGCGGCTTTCGATGCTCGATGGTGATGAAGTTCCCGCAGTAGCGGCACGTCACGCTCGGCGCGTTCGGCGGAACCGGTAGGTTGGCGCCGCAGGAAGGGCACCGCTTTGCCTGGAGCTTGGCCACGGCTGCACTTTGCCACGTTCCTGCGGCTCCTGACGAGAGAGCTGCGCACTCCCTCGTGGCGCCGGCATCGGTCGTGCATGGCGGGGTGGGCGATGGCGACTCCGTTACGATGACGTGGGGCGATCGACTTGAAGGACGCCGATTACGTGGACCTCCTCCAGTGGGCCCTGCCGCGGCTCGGCCTGCGGTGGGAGGGCTTCCGCAACGTGCGCCGTCAGGTCGTCAAGCGCATCGCCGCGCGCATCCGCGAGCTCGGGCTGTCCTCCGTCGCGGAGTATCGACAGCGGCTCGAGCAGGACCCCGCGGAGCTGCGCGTCCTCGATGCGCTCGCGTTCGTGACCATCTCGCGCTTCTACCGCGATCGCGGCGTCTACGACGCGCTGCGCGCTCGACTGCTCCCGGAGCTCGCGGAGCTCGCCAAGGACCGACGCGATCGTGCGCTCCGCGTGTGGAGCGCGGGCTGCGCGTCGGGCGAGGAGCCGTACACCGTCGCGATCCTCTGGCACCTCGAGCTCGCTCCGCGCTTCCCCGACGTGGCGCTCCAGGTGATCGCGACGGACTTCGACGAGGCGGTCCTCGCGCGGGCCGCGCGCGGCTGCTACGAGCCGAGCAGCCTGCGCGAGATGCCCGCGGCGTGGCGCGCGCAGGCGTTCGAGGCCAAAGGCGATCTGCTCTGCGTGCGCGACGCGCTCCGCCGCGGCGTCGCCTTCGAGCGTCACGACGTCCGCACCTGGCTCCCGGAGCCGCCGATCCACCTCGTCCTGTGCCGCAATACCGCGTTCACCTACTTCGCCGAGCCGGAGCAGCGCGCCTTCCTCGAGCGGCTGGCCGACGTCGTCGTGCCCGGTTCGCTGCTCGCGATCGGAGGGCACGAGCACCTCCCTGCCGACGTGCCCGGCATCGAGCCCCGTCCCGAGGAGCGCAGCGTGTTCCGGATCAGTCCGAGGCGGCCGGGCCGCGCAGCGTCCGGATGAAGGCGAGGCGTGCCTGGTGGATCTGTGCTGTCCGCATGACGAGCGCGGTCGCCTTGCGCTTCTTCGTCGCGTCGGCCTTCGGCTCCTCGGCGATCGCGGACGCGGCTTCGCCGATGCGGATCGCGCCGTCCATGAGCGACGTCGCCTCGGTCGAGAGCCGGCCCATCTGATCGTGGACCGCGTCGCGCTGCTTCTCGAGCCCTTCGATGCGCGTCTTGACGGCCGCGATCTTCGCGTCGAGGACGCGCGCGCGATCGTCGTTGTCGCCCGGACGCGTCTCGCGCTCCGCCCGGAGATCGGCGAGGACCTTGCGCGCCGCGCCGATCTCGCCGCCGAGCGCCTTGGAGCGTGCCGCGAGCGGACCGAGCTCGGTGTTGATCGCCGCCAGGCGGGCGTCGATGCTCGAGACGATCTTCGAGCCGTCGTCGAGATCGGCGTCGAGCGGGCGGAGCTCGGCGGTGTAGACCCACGTGCTCGTGCGGGTGAGGAGGTTGGGCGCGGGATCGGCGCGCGACGACGCCGGGGCCACGATCAGCGCGAGGACCGCGAGCGCGATCGCGAGGACGTGGCGCATCTCTATGTCTTACGCCACGCCGGACCGTCATGCCACGCGCGCCTCACTTCTTGCGGCGGCGCGCTCCGCTGGGCTGCAGACGGCCGGGCGGAAGGGATCCGAGAGGTCGCGGTTATAGAGTGCATGAAACTCTTTCGCGCCGTCCTCCTCGGGACCGCGATCGGCGACGCGCTCGGGGTTCCCTTCGAGGGGATGAGGGCCGAGGCGATCGCACGGAGGGCCCCCGCGCTCGATCGGTTCGCGCTGCTCGGTCGGCGCGGCTTCGTCTCCGACGACACCGAGCAGAGCGCGCTGGTCGCCATGTGCCTCGCGCGTCATCCGACCGATCGCGAGCGCTGCGTGCGCGCGTTCCGCCGCGCGCTCCTCGGCTGGCTCGCGCGTCTGCCGTGGGGCATCGGAGGCGGGACCTTGCGCGCCTGCATCCGCATCGCCCTCGGGATGTCGCGATCGGGAGTGCGCTCCGCGGGCAACGGCGCGGCGATGCGCGCCGCGATCGTCGGAGCGTTCTTCCGTGACGCGCCGCGCGAGGAGCGCTTCCGCTGGAGCGACGCGCTCGCGGAGGTCACGCACGTCGATCCGCGCGCGGTCGAGGGCGCTCGCTTCGTCGCGGAGGTCGCCGCGATCGGCGATCCGCGAGCGGCGCTCGTCGCGCTGTCGAACGCCGAGCTCCGCGCCGCGATCGAGCGTGCGCTCGCGCTCGCGGACGCGCGATGCGAGACGGCGGACGCCGCGCGCGTGCTCGGCGCGACCGGCTACTCCGTGTCCTCCGTCTCGCTCGCGACGTTCCTGTTCGCGCGGTACGGGGGAATGCGCGCGATCCGCGAAGCGGTGCGCGCCGGCGGCGACGCCGACACGAACGCGGCGATCGTCGGCGCGTGGATCGGTGCGCGCGACGGCGAGGGGGCGCTCGACGCCGACCTCGTGGCGCAGCTCCACGACGGTCCGTTCGGCAGGAAGCACCTCGAAGCGATCGCCGCCGACCTCGCGCGCGCGTGCGAAGGCGGGGCACCTGCGGCACGCTACGCATGGCCGCTCGCGCTCGCGCGCAACGTTGCGCTCTTTCCCGTCGTGCTCTTCCACGCGTTCCGCGTGCTCGCATCCCGCGTGACCGGCTAACATGGCGGCCGTGGTGGAGCCCGCTGCATGGGAGTCGCTGGGCGACGAAGAGCTCTTGCGCGTGCGCATGTGCGATCTCGGTCTGAAGATCGAGGGCAGCGAGATCGAGCCCCGCGTCCAGAAGCTGTTCGCCGCGCTCGAGGAGCGGAAGATCCCCGTCCGGCCGAAGATCTACCTCGGCGACGAGTGGCTCTCGCCCACGGACGTACCCGCGATCGCGATCCCGTTCTACCTCGCGCACCCGCGCCTGAAGCAGCTCGAGCTCCGGCAGATGATGGAGGTCGAGGGCGGCACGCCCGAGTGGTGTGACAAGCTCCTGTTCCACGAGTGCGGTCACGCCATCGATCACGCGTACGGCCTCTCGAAGCGACGCACGTGGAAGGCGGTCTTCGGCGATCCGGCCGTCGACTACCACCCCGAGGTGTACAAGCCGCGCCCGTACTCGCGCGCGTTCGTGCGTCACCTGCCGAACTGGTACGCGCAGGCGCACCCCGACGAAGACTTCGCCGAGACGTTCGCGGTGTGGCTCGCGCTGTCGCCGGAGCAGTGGAAGAAGCAGTACGAGGGCTGGAAGGCGCTCGAGAAGCTCGAGTACGTCGACAAGGTCATGCGCGAGGCCATCAAGAAGCCTCCGCGGCGGACCGGCGGCCGCTTCGTCGCCGACGCGAGCAAGCTGAAGAAGACGCTCGCGCGGCACTACGCGGCGCGGCGCAAGCTCTGGGAGTCGGACTATCCGGACTTCTACGACCAGGACCTGCGCAAGATCTTCGGCGAGCTCACGCCGGGTGACGAGAGCGCCGCACGCTTCATGAAGCGCTACCGGAGATCCATCGTCACCGCGACCGTGAAGTGGACCGGCGAGCGCAAGATCACCGTCGACACGCTCGCACGGAAGTTGATCTCTCGCGCGGCAACGTTGAACCTTGGGACGCCCCGCGACGAGCCCGCGCTCCTCCTCGACATCGGCTCCTACCTGTCGGCGCTCGTCACCAACTACCTGCACACCGGCACGTTCAAGAGGAGTGTGTGACGTGAAAGTCCTCGTGCTGTTCGACGTCGATCGCAGGGTCGATCCCGACGAGAATTTCACGCTCAAGGAGCTCCGCAAGGAGGAGAAGAAGCCCACCGAGGCGGACGTCATCTCCTGCCTCCGGGGGCTCGGGCACGAGGTGGAGCAGCTCGCGGTCTACGACAACGTCCGCGAGATGATCGAGAAGATCGCGAGCTACGCGCCGGACATCGTCTTCAACCTGTGCGAGACGTTCTTCCTGGATCGCGCACACGAGCCGAACATCCCGGCGCTGCTCGATCTGATGAAGGTCCCGTACACCGGCGCAGGCCCCGAGGCCCTCCTCTTGTGCAAGGACAAGGCGCTGGCGAAGAAGCTCCTCGCGTTCCACCGCGTCAAGAGCGCCGGCTTCGTCGTCTCGCACCGCGCGCACCCGCTCAAGCGCCTCAAGCGCTTCCGCTTCCCCGCGTTCGTGAAGCCGGTGAGCGAGGAGGGCTCGAACGGCATCAGCAAGGCGTCGCTCGCGAAGAACGAGCAGGAGGCGATCGAGCGCGCCGCGTTCGTCCACGAGAAGATCGGCTGCGATGCGCTCATCGAGGAGTACGTCGAAGGACGCGAGCTCACGGTCGCCGTGCTCGGCAACCCGCGGCCGATGACGCTCCCGCCGCGCGAGATCTTCTACGGCAAGGCGGAGGACGACGAGAAGGCGCCGCACTTCACCACCTGGGCAGCGAAGTTCGACGATGCCTATCGCAAGAAGTGGGGCATCCGGAACGGCAAGGCCGAACCGCTGCCGGAGAAGACGGCCGAGAGGCTCAACCGCACGGCGCGGCTCGCCTACCGCCTCTTCAAGATCGATCGCGGCATGGTCCGTCTCGACGTCCGCATCGACGCGCAGGGCGAGGTCTTCGTGATCGAGGTGAACCCGAACCCGTCGCTCGCACGCGGTGACGACTTCGCGCAGTCGGCGAAGGACGCCGGGCTCGAGTACGAGGCGCTCATCCAGCGCATCCTCGACAACGCGCTCCGCGAACGCGCCTGATCAGCGTGGAGGCCGCCGGGCCGCACCGGATCGGCGTGCGGCCCGCCCACGGTCCCGCTGCGCCGAACGCAGCCCTTGCGCGGAGTCGACGCGCGATGACCACGCCCTCACGCCCCGTGCAAACCGCGCGCATGCCAGGCACGGGCGATGCAACAGCGATGCACATGAGGATCGCGTTCGCCGTGCTGCTCGTCCTCCACGGCGCCATCCATCTGATGGGCTTCGCGAAGGCGTTCGGCCTCGCGGCGCTGCCCGGGCTCCGGCACCGCATCGCGCGCACGTTCGGTGTGCTCTGGCTGATCGCCGCCGTCCTCTTCGTCGGCACCGCGGCGCTGCTGTTCGCGGCGCCCGACTGGTGGTGGCTGACCGCGCTGCCGGCGATCGTCGTCTCGCAGGTCGTCATCGTCGACTCGTGGCGCGACGCGAAGCTCGGGACGATCGCGAATGCGATCATCCTCGTTCCGCTCACGCTCACGTTGCTCGGCCTCCGCAGCACGAGCTTCCGCTCGCTCTACGCCGCCGAGGTGGCGCGGCGGGAGCCGTCGCCGCCGGCACGCGTGGTGACCGAGGCGGAGATCGCGACGCTGCCTGTGCCCGTCCAGACGTACCTGCGCCGTACGGGCAGCGTCGGCCGCCCGCGCGTCCATGGAGTCGAGGCGCGCTTCACCGGCGCGATCCGTCCCTCTCACGAGGCCTCGTGGATGACGTTCGAGGCCGACCAGCACGAGCGGTTCGATCGGCCGGCGCGCTGGTTCTTCATCCGTGGCTCGCGGCTCGGGGTGCCGTTCGAGGCGCTGCACGTGTACCGCGGCTCGTCGGCGACGATGCAGGTGCGCGTCGCCTCGCTCTTCGACGTCGTCGACGCGCGCGGACCGGAGATGGATCAGAGCGAGACGGTCACGCTCTTCAACGACATGTGGCTGCTCGCACCGTCGTCGCTCGTCGACGCCGACATCCAGTGGCATCCGCTCGACGAGCACACCGTCTCGGCGATCTTCACCCACGCCGGGCACACCGTCGCGGCGCAGCTCGTGTTCGACGCCGACGGCGACCTCGCCGACTTCCGCTCGAACGACCGCTATCAGACGGAGGACGGCAGGACGTACCGCAAGCTCCCTTGGTCGACGCCCGTCGGCGGCTACCGCGACTTCGACGGCCGCCGTCTCGCCGCCTACGGCGAGGGCGTGTGGCAGGAGCCCGGCGGCCCCTTCGTGTACGGCCGCTTCGAGCTCCGGGACGTACGCTGGGACACCGGCGAGGCCGAGGCCGACAGGGCGCCGGTCACGGCGCAGCGCTAGAGGGGGGCGCGGACGCCGCGGTCGCAGGAAAAATTCAGGGGAGGGGAAGCAATCCTTCCGGGGCCCCGTAACTGAGCCGCGGAGGTTCCCTTCACCATGTACTTCAGCGACCTGCACGTTCAGCTCATTTCTCGTGGCATCCTGCAGCCGGGCGAGCAGCTCGTCGGCCAGACCGTCACCAGCTACATGCCGTGGTGGGCCTTCGGTCTCGTCCGCCGTCAGCACCTGGTGCTCGCGACCGATCAGCGCCTGATCCTGGTCGAGCACCGCTTCAACTTCTTCCCGGCGGACTTCCGCCTGCACGAGGTCCACTCGATCCCGTGGAGCCAGGTGCAGGAGCTGAAGGTGAAGGGCCTCTTCCTCAAGAAGAAGCTCCGCGTGAAGGGCACGAGCGACAAGGGCCAGATCGCCCTCACCGCCGCCATCCCGAACGCGTTCTTCGGCCTCCTCGCGCCGATGAAGAACAACATGCAGGGTGCACGCAATGTCGAGGCGGCGGCCAACGGCTCGCGCGCGCTCGGTCCGGCATCGCAGCAGATCCCGCAGCTCGCGCAGGGCCCGTACTCGCAGCCGCCGATCCCCGCGCAGAACGCGCCCGGCTACGCCTCGGTGCCGCCGGCGGCCCCGAGCCCGTACGGCGCCGCGCCCGCGCCGAACCCGTTCGCTGCGCCGCCGTCGAACGCGCCCGGGTATCCGCCGCGCTCCTGGTCCTGAGCGGACCCGCCTTTGGGACGGAGGGCCGCGGTCACGCGGAATCTCGTCGCTTGCCATGGGCAGGCCGCGGCCCCAACGTTCCTCGCCATGAAGAAGGTCGCCACGCGCCGCGAGGCGCTCCGTCATCTGGTCGTCCTTTCGGCGTCGGTCGCCGTCCCGGGCTTCCTGGCCGGCTGCTCGAAGAAGCCGACCTGCACCGACGTCTCGGGCCTCTCGCCCGACGAGCTCAAGATGCGCAACGAGACCGCGGCGTACGTCGACAGCGCGCCGGATCCCTCGAAGCGCTGCGATGTCTGCGTGCAGTGGGTGCCCGGTGCTTCGCCGACCGCGTGCGGCGGCTGCAAGGTGGTGAAGGGCCCGATCAACCCGCAGGGGTGGTGCAAGCTCTTCGCCCCGAAGCCGGCCTGATCACCCCTCGCCGCGCCACGTCGCAGCGTCGCGCGCGAACAGCTCGACGAGGAAGTCCATGACCGCGCGCACGCGGGAGGCGGGCGCGAGGTCGGGGTGCACGACGAGCAGGATGTCGCGGAAGCCGATGCAGCGGGGCGTGACGCGCTTCAGCGCGGCCTGCGCATCGCCGACGAAGCACGGAAGCGGCGCGATGCCGAGCCCGGCCCCCGCGGCGCTCGCGATCGCGCCGATGCTGTTTCCGCGCAGGACGAGGTTCGCGCCCTTGCCGTGCTCGGTGAGCCAAACGCCGCCGAGGCTCTGCACGAGGCTCGCGTCGAAGCCGATCACGTCGTGGCCGGTGACGTCGCCGTCTGCGCTCGGGGGGCCGCGGCGTTCGAGATAGGATGGAGCCGCGTAGAGCGCCCAGCCCGCGCTGCCGACCTTGCGCACGACGAGCTCGGGATCGGTGACGTCGACGAGGCGGATCGCGATGTCGGCTTCGCCGCGGCGGAGATCGAGCGCGCGGTTGCCGCTCAGCACCTCGACGACGAGCTCGGGATGGCGTTCCCGGAGCAGCGGCAGCTGCGCCATCATGAGCGCGTTCGCCGACTCGGGGATCGTGAGCCGGACCGTCCCCGCGACGCGTGCATCGCCGCCGGAGACGCGGCGCTCGATCGTCGCCACGAGCTCGGCGATGCTCTCCACGCTCGACAGGATGTCGCTCCCTGCTGGGGTCAGCGCGAAGCCGTCCTTGCCGCGGACGAACACGCGCGCCCCGAGCGCGGTCTCGAGCGCGGTCAGCCGGCGGCTCACCGTCGTGTGCTCCACGCCGAGCTCGCGCGCCGCGCCCACGAGCGTCCCGGCCTTCGCCACGGCCAGGAAATAGCGGAGATCATTCCAGTCCACCCGCCGTGCAGGCTCGCACACGGTCCGTGCGCATTCAAACGTTTCGCCGACGCGGCGCGGTCCGCATAGTGCCTGCCTGGAACGAAACCACCATCGTCGGCATCCACGGATGCTACGGAGGTCGAAATGGCGAATCAGAACGTGATCCTCGTGACAGGCGCGACCGGCACCCAGGGCGGCGGGACGATCCGCAACCTCGCCAAGCACGGCGGGTTCAAGCTCCGCGCGATGACCCGCAAGCCCGACAGCGACAAGGCCAAGGAGCTGGCCGCGCTCGGGATCGAGATCGTCCAGGGCGAGCTCGACGATGCCGGTTCTCTCGAGAAGGCGCTCACCGGAGCGTGGGGCGTCTACGCGGTGCAGAACACCTGGGAGCACGGCGTGCAGAAGGAAGAGGAGCAAGGGCATCGCATCGCGAAGATCGCGCGCGAGCGCGGCGTGCAGCACTTCGTCTACGCGTCGGTCGGCTCGGCGCACCAGAACACGGGCATCCCGCACTTCGAAAACAAGTTCCGCATCGAGCAGACGGTCAAGTCGCTCGGCTTCCCCTCGTACACCATCGTGCGCCCGGTGTTCTTCATGGAGAACCTGCTGTCCCCGTGGTTCCTCCAGGGCGACAAGCTCATGACCGCGATGAAGCCGACGACCAAGCTGCAGATGATCGCGGCGGAGGACGTCGGCAAGTTCGGGGCGAAGGCGTTCATCGACGCGGCGAAGCACAAGAACGCGGAGATCGACATCGCGGGCGACGCCGTGACGATGATCGAGGCCGCCGAGGGCATCGGCGAGATCGTCGGCCGGAAGGTGACGTTCGAGCCGATCCCCAACGAGGCGGTCCGCAAGAACAGCGAGGACTTCGCGATCATGCTCGACTGGTTCGAGCGCGTCGGTTACTCGGCGGACATCGCGAGCCTCGAGAAGACGTGGGGCGTCCGCCCGCTCACGTTCCGGGAGTGGGTCGCGTCGAAGAAGCAGAAGTGATCGCGCCCGCCGGGTGGGCGCTCGTCATTTGACGAGCATCCACCCCGCGTCGGGCGTCAGCTCGACGTGGAAGTGGTTCTTGTGCTGCGCGTTGAAGTTGGGCGTGAGCAGAACGTGGAAGATCGCGCGGTCGGCGGCGTCGCAGATGAATCCCCAGAGCTCCGTGGCGGGGAGCGAGCGCGGCTGGTTCCTCACGGCGGGCATGCAGGTGCGCATGCCGATCTTGCCGTGGAAGTCGCGATCGACGACGAGCGTGGAGCCGTCCTTCTTCTTGAACGTCGCGAGGTCGACCGCGAGGGCCGCGCAATGCTGCTTGCCGCTGTACTTCGGCGTGCATCCGCCCTGCGCCTTGGTGCGGAACGCGCTGAGGTGCACGACCTCGACGACGTCGCGCGCCGCGAGGAGCGCCGCGAAGTCGTCGAGGGCGAGGACGAGACGGCAGTCGAAGATCTCGATCGTCGATCGCTCGCGCTCGGCAGGGGGCAGCTCGGACCGGAACGTGACCCCGCGGAGCGGCCCGCGCAGGCGGACCGGCGCGAGGACGCCGGGGGCGCTCGTCACACGCTCGAACGAGATGCCGCGCGTTCGGAGCTCGGTCTCGCACCTCTCGCGATCGAGCCGGACGTAGCGCATGTTCGGCGCGTCTCGGCGGAGCACCGGCGAGGCGTACCCACCCGGATCGGGCTCGTAGAAGGGACCCTTCGCGGCGGGGGGATCCTCGCTCGGCGCGGCGGGCGAGGGCGCCGTCTCCGCGTCGATCGCCGAGCGCGCCTCCTCGTCGGTCGCCGTCGCCAGGCGGCTTCCGGTGCTCGCCGAGCAGCCGAACAACACCAGACCGGCGCACGCTAGGATCCCGCGAGCCGCCATGCCCCTTCATCGTAGCGCGCACTCGGCCCGCTGGCAGGTCGCGGCCGAGCTCGTGGCCTCGAGCCGCGACGTCCTCGACGCGCGCCCGGGGACCGGAGACGCGCCGGCGCCGCTCGTCGCGCGCGGGTGGGCGTCGTTCCTCGCGTCGATCGACGACGAGTTGCTCGACGCCTTCGAGGTGCACGGCCTCGCGGCCTCGTGGCCGGAGGGCGCACCGCGTTCGCTCGTCGAGCTGACCGAGCGTGCGCGCGAGGCTTGTGCCGTGCCGATGCTCGTCGAAGGCGAGCGGCGCAGCGTGCTCCGGCGCCGCGAGAAGCCCCGCAAGCGCGCGCAGATCGACGCGTTCGCCGAGCTCGTCGTGCCGCTCTGCGCGGGCGCGACGCGCGTGATCGACGTCGGCTCCGGTCACGGCCACCTCACGCGCGAGATCGCCGAGCGCGTGCCCGTGCCGGTCGTGGGGCTCGAGCGCGACGAGGTCCTCGCGGCGCGTGCGCGGACCTTGCCGTCGAGCGCGCCGCCGGCGTTCGCCGTCACCGACGTCGTCCGCGACGGGCTCTTGCTCTCGCGAGGCGACTGCGTCGTCGGCCTGCATGCCTGCGGCGAGCTCGGCGACACGATGGTCGAGCGGGCGGCACACGCCGGCGCGAGCGTGGCGCTCGTCGGCTGCTGTCTCCAGAAGCGGCGCGCCCTCTCGCGGAGGCCCATGTGTCGGGCGGGCGCGCTCGAGGCGCCTCTCGACCTGCCACGGCGGATGCTCGGGCTCAGCAACCTCGCCTCGCGCGACCTCGGCGTCGAGGCGACGCGCGCGGAGAACCTCGCCGCGCGCGAGCGACGGCTCGCCTTGAACCGGCTCCTCTCCGAGGGCCGCGAGCCGCTCCGCCTCGGCGCGGAGATCGACGGCCTGAACCGCCGCGCGGCGCACGAGCCGCTCCCGGTCCTCGTCGCTCGCGCGTTCGCGAGGCGAGGGCTCGCCGTGCCTTCGGCGAAGGCGATCGACGACGCGGCGCGGTGGGCGCGCGTGCAGGGCGTTCTCGCCCGGCGCTGGTCCTTGCCGCGCGCGCTGCTCGCTCGGGTGCTCGAGGTGTTCGTGCTGCTCGATCGCGCGCGTCACCTCGAGGAGCGCGGCTACGAGGTGCACGTGGGCGCGCTCTTCGACAGCTCCGTGAGTGCGCGCAACCTCGCCCTCGTCGGTGTCCCCGGCCGCGTGGCATGATGCGCCTCGATGAGCGGCTGCATCGTCCTCTCCCCGACGTCCGATCCGCACGTCTTCGTCGCGCCTGACGGCACGCGCCACGCGCTGCCCGCGGGATGGGCGCGCCTTCCGCCAGGCGATGCCGCGTGGACGCGGCGGGTGAAGCTCGCCGGTCCGTCGTGGGCAGTCGTCGAGAAGCGCGGGCGCAAGACCTTCTCCAAGGGCCTTTTCGCGCCGCGCGAGACGATCGAGTCGGTGCGCCTCGCCCTCGAGGCCGAGCGCGCGACCGATGCCTATGCGAAGAAGCGCGTCGCCGACGTCGCGCGGCGCGAGCGCATGCAGACGGAGTACGTCGCGACGTTCGAGGCGGAGGTGGAGGGCTTCCTCCGCTTCTCGCCCGAGTGGTCGCTCCTCGGCCGTGCGGTCGCGAAGAAGGTCGCCGCGCACGCGACGCCGGTCGGCAGCGGCACGGTCGCGCGCACGAAGCGCATCCCCGTCGGTGCCCGCGCGGAGGCCGCGGTCATCGCCTGGATGCGCCACCAGACGACCGCCTACGACCGCATGAGCATCCCTCGCATCAAGGGCGTGCGACGCCAGGTCCGGCGCGAGCTCGCGGAGATCTCCCGCGCGGTGCTCGACCTGCACCGGCGCGACGTCCCGCATGGGATCGACGGCTGTCCGCTGTGTGCTGCCGTCGTCGGCAGCCATCGGTAGTACAATCGATCCTCGTGGGCCGTCCGTACGTCCTCGCGTCCGTCCTCCTCCTCGCGTGCTCGACCAGCGAGGACGCGAGCGCGCCGGCGGATGCGGGCGATGCCATGGCGCCGGACGTCTCGACCGCCACGGACGCCGGTGCCGACGCCGGGCCGCCCGAGTGCACGATCGCCGACCTTCCGCCCGGCACGGGGACGAAGTTCTGCGACCTCCCCGGCTCGGACGCGACGGAGCTCCAGGTGCCGCCCGAGTTCTGCGTCCGCGAGTTCACCACGACGCCGGTCCGCGAGGCGCGCGTGCTGCGGTTCGCCCCGAACGGGGACCTGTTCGTCGCGGCCCCCTCGACGCCGACCGTCGGCGGCGCGACCGACGGCCCGGGGGCGATCGTCGTCCTGCCCGACGACGACCACGACGGGCGCGCGGACGCGGTGCTCACGTATGCGGGGCCCTTCGCGAGCGACGGGCGGACGTGCGCCGATCTCGAGACCGAGGCCGCGAACATCGCCTGCGTGCACGGCCTGCTCTTCTCCGACGGATATCTGTATTTTACACGCAGCAACGAGGTGCGCCGCGTCCCGTACGCGGCCGGCGACCGGGCCGCGCCGTCGGCCCCGAGCGAGCTCGTCGCCAAGCTCGGCGGCACGACGATCCCCGACGTGCGCTGGACGCACACGCTCGAGCGCGCGAAGGACGGGAGCATCTACGTCTCGCGCGGGCGCGGGGACTCGTCCGAGTGCAGCGCCGAGGAGATGACCAGGGGGGCGGTCTTCGCGCTCCACGTCGAGACGAAGCCGGCGCTGCCGCTCGTGCCGGAGCTCGTCGCCGACGGCTTCCGAAATCCGATGTACCTCCGGTGCTCGCCCTCGAGCTGCGGCGACTGCTACGCGAGCGAGCTCTCGGGCGACAACTGGGACGGCATCGGCGGCCGCGAGAAGCTCGCGCTGCTCGAGAAGAAGGGCGAGAGCTGGGGGTATCCGTGCTGCGTCGGCCTCGACGAGCCGGTGCCGGGCTCGGGTGCGGGATCCACCGGCGGCTGCGGGAGCGTCGGGCGCGAGCTCGTCGCGATCCCGCTGCACGACACGAACTTCGGCCTCGACTTCGATCGCGGCGGCTTCCCCGCACCGTACCGCCACGGCGTGTTCGTCGCGCTGCACGGCGTGTTCACGTCGTTCGGCGGCACCGGCGTGATCTGGCTGGAGACCGATCCGCGCACGCTCCGCCCGACGGGCAAGCCGCAGATGTTCGTGAAGGGCTTCGTGCCCGACGGGCGCGCCACCGACGTCGCATTCGCCCCCGACGGCCGCCTGTTCATCGCCGACGACACGACGGGGAAGATCTACTGGGTCGCACCCCGCACCCTCGCCGCGCCGAAGTAGCCGGCGCGGCGTCGTCTCGTCGCGTCGCTACCTCAGGGTGATGTCGACACGGCGATCGATCTGCCAGGACACCTCGTCGGTGCCGGCGGCATCGAGCTCGCCGCGGGACGTCTCCTGCATGCGGGCGGGATCCATGCCGAGCTGCTCGAGGAACGTCGCGACGCTGTGCGCGCGTCGAGCGCCGAGCGCCATGTTGTACTGCTGCGTCCCGCGCGGATCCGCGCGGCCGACGAGCAGGATCGAGCGGCCCTGCAGCGGCCCCTCGGTCACGCACCGCGCGATCGCCGAGAGGACGTCGTGATCGGCGGGGAGCAGGTCGCTCTTGTCGAACTCGAACTTCGGCGCCTTCATGATGGCGTCGAAGTGGAGGTTGCACTCCCGTGCGATGTCCTCGGAGACGGCGATCGACGGGCTCACCGGCTTCATCTCCGGCGCCGGCGCGCTCGTGACGGTGGTCTGCGATACGGGCTCGGGCGGCGGTGCCGGCGCGGCGACCTTCTTCTGCTCGCCGCCGCAGGCGGCAAGCGCGACCGCGGCCGCGAGCATCCATGAGTGGGTTCGATGATCGAGAGCCATGACGGGCCTCCTCTCTTGGTCCGAGGAGGCGCGAGCATCCGCCGTACCACGTGCGCGTCGTGCGCCCCCGTCGCAAGCCGTTCGTGAGGAGCCGGGCGATCAGCGCGGGCGCACGCGGAGATCGAGGGCGTGGCGCCCGGAGCCTCCGCACGCGACGGTGACGACGTTCGACGGCAGCGGCGCAACGATTGCCGGTCCGCCGTCGCACGTCGCGCCCTCCGCGGAGAGCAGGGGGCCGAGACTGAAGCGGTGCTCGCTGTTGCTCTCGATGCCCTGGAACGTCAGGCGGACCGATCCGGGCGGCCGCTCGATCCGCTCGATCCGTCCGGCGCATGCCTCGATGCGCACGCGCGAGAGCGCCGCGACGACGCCGGCGCGCTCGGTGGCGTTGCCCGCGGCGTCGTAGTCGAAGAGGCCCCAGCTGCCCTGGGTCATCTCCTTCCACAGCCAGTAGAAGGTGCTCGCGCCGAGCTCGTCGGCGAGCGACGCGTGCCACCCCATGTACTCGCCGAACCGCGGATCCGACGGAGGGAAGCCGAGCTCGGTGACGACGAGCGGTGCCTCCCACGCGTCGGCCTCGGCCCGAGCGGCCTCGTAGGAGCGGCGGACGGCGTCCTCGGTGACCGCCGCGCGGATCTCCGGCGTGCCGAACGCGGCGGTGTAGACGTGCGGCGAGTACACGGTCCCGGGGCCGAGCGGCGCGTCGGGGATGTCGGCGCGGTCGGTGAAGTTGCGGATGGCGGGCGGCTCGAAGAACACGAGCTTCTTCGGCGCCGCGGCCTGGATCACCGGGAGGAGGGCGGCGTGGAACGCACGCAGCCGAGCGAAGCTCGCGATCGGCTCGTTGAAGAGCTCGAAGCCGATGACGCCCGGATGGTGGGCCAGCGCGGCGGCAACGTGCGCGGCCATCCTCGCGAACCGATCGCGGAGGCGTGCGCCGTCGGGAGAGGGGCCGAAGAAGGTCTCGAATGCATCGAGCACCGGCTTCGAGAGGCGCCGCTGATCGAGATCGGTGAGCGGGCCCTGCAGCTTCTGGGGGGGCGGCGGGACGATCGCCCAGTAGGGGGCGCCGTCCTCGCCGATCTCCTTGCTGTACGCGTCCTGGTGGAAGTCGACGAGCACGTACAGGCCCGCGGCGTGCGCGACGTCGACCGTCCGGCGGACGCGTGCGACGTAGGCGGCATCGAACCCGCCGGTCTCGGTCGGCTCGACGCCGCTCCACTGGATCGGCAGGCGGAGCGCGTTCCATCCGAGCTCGCGCATGCGCGTCGCGTCCTCGGGACCGAACGGCGGGATCGGCTCGAGCGGGACGCGTCCTCCGTCGAGCGCGACGTCGAACACACCCTCGACGCGTGCGTTGATCCCGTGCAGGCGAACCTCACGACCACGATCGTCGACGAGCGCGCCGCAGCGGATCGAGAGCGGCGCGCCCTCGAACGAGGGCCCCCGGCACGCGGGCGCCGCGGGAGCCGGATCGTCGGTGCTCGACGTGCAGCTGGCGAGCGCGATCGTGATGCCGGTCGCGATCGCCGGGAGCGTCTTCACGGCTCCGTCATACCGGCATACGGACCGCCCGTCGCGCCGATGTGAGACCGCGAGCCGTCCGCGTTCTCGATCGAGGGGTCGCCCGCGCCGAGCAGGGGCGAGCCCGGTCCGGGACGGAGGTCCGCGGCCGATGCGAGCTTCGGATCGAGGGCCTTGGTCGTGGCGCCCCAGCTCGCCTCGGGGACGGTGCCGGATGCGTCCGCCGTGATCCAGTCGCCGCCCTGGTTCGAGTAGAGGACGTCGTAGCCGATCGCGAACGGGCTCTCGCCCGCCGGCAGCCCGCGCAACCCGCCGCGCCCGAAGGTCGATGGCGTGTACGCGCCCGTCGCGTTCGCGCCGTTGAACGCGACGAGGTCGTTGACGAAGGTCCCCTTCGTCGTCGCCGTCGCGAGGTAGACGCCGAGCTGATCGTTGTAGGCGACGGTATCGTTGATCGCGACGAGCTCGCCGCGATCGGCCGCCCAGAGCCCCCAGCCGAGGTTGTGGTGCACGAACGTCGCGTAGACCTCGACGCGTGCGTCCTGGAACGCGCCCACGCCCTTCCAGTAGCGCGACAGATCGCTCGCGACGATCTTCGCCCGGCCGTCCCACGTCGCGCCCACCGCCGCGCCGTTGCCGCCCGCGATCTTCGAGGCGACGACCCGCACGTGCCCGCCGCGATAGACCGCGACGCCGTCCCAGCTGTTGTCTTCGATCTCGCTCCGCAGGACGAGGACGTCCGAGCTCTCGCGGCACATGATCCCCGCGATGCCCGGGTAGCCGTTCCCCGACATGAGCTCCTTGTTGTCGCGGATGCCGGCGTCGACGAGCGCGGCGCGGCTGCGGCGTACGACGAGCGCGGCGTCGGCCGCGGCGCCGTCGGCGTCGCGCTTGCCGCCGGTGATCGTGAGCGCCTCGAGCCGGACCTCGCATGCGTCCTCGACGAGCACGCCGTAGCCCGCGCCCGTCGAGAGCTTCGTCACGTCCTTGCCCGCGCCGCGGAGGAGGAGCGACTTGTTCCGGAGGACGAACCCGGCGCTCGCCTGCGGCTTCTTCGGATCGTCCGGTGCGCAGTTCCCGCACGTCGGATCGACGTAGGCGGAGGGCTTCGCCCGGAACACGCCGGCCGCGAGCTCGAGGATCGCGCCGTCGGGCGCAGCGTCGATCGCCGCCTGGAGATCGTCTCCGGCCGCGACCTGGACGACCGTGCCCTTGAAGGCGAACGGCCTCCAGTCCATCGACGGCGTGCAGGCGGTCGGCACGGCGGGAGCCGCAGGGGCGTTCGGCCCTTCGTCGGGGGCGTCCGGCGTCCTGGCCGGCGGTACGGTGCTCGAAGGCTCGGCCGGCTCGGGCGCCGACGGAGAGCTGCATGCCGCGAGGGCGACGATCGCACAGGCACCGGAGACGAGCGCGCGCATGTCCACGCGCCCTGCTCTACGTGACGCGCGTGGCATGTGCAACGCGATCGACCGGGAAAAATAGGCGGATCGTGATCGATCCGCGGATCGATCGCGTGCCTCTCAGGGCGTGCTCGTGCACTTCTCCGGTGCGCGCAGCACGCACGTGCCCGAGAGCGGCGTGCCCGCGAGGCGCGCCTCGAGGAAGTCGAGCCACTGGTCGAAGGCGTACGAGAGCGGCTTGGTGTGCGAGGCGCCGGAGCACTCGAGGTACGAGAGTACGTGGCCCTGCGCGCACAGCTTCTCGAAGCTCGCGCGCTCGACGACGTTGTTCACGAGCTCGTCGTTCTCGCCGAGGAGGAACAGGCTCGGGACGTCGTCCAGCTTCGGGATCGAGGTGGTCGGGAGGCTGTTCTCCGCGAGGTAGCACGCCCAGGGAGCGAGGCCGCCGAATGCCGGCTGCTGTCCGGCGGCGAGGAACGCCGGGGTGAAGAGCGTCTCGCGCGTCGCGCCGGCGAGCATGTCTCCGCTCGGCGAGCACGTCGTCGCGAGCGTCGCGGGGATCTGCGTGTCCCATGGCGCGAGGAACGCCGACGACAGCCCGTTCGGCGACGCGCCGTACCAGGTCTCGAAGGTGGTCGCGAGCGCGATCATGTTCTTCGTCGCGTTGACCCAGCTCGCGAGCGCGGGCTTCGCCTGCCCGAGGAGATCGGTCGGAGGCACGTCCCAGACGGAGCCTTTGATCACGAGCTCCGGCGCGTAGTGCGGCGCGAATCGATTCACGAACGCCGCCGCGTGACCGCCCTGCGAGCCGCCCATGACGACGACGTCGCCGGGCGTGATCTTCGACCCTGCGAGCGACTTCTTCGCGGCGCGCACCGCGTCGAGCGACGCGATCGCCGTCGGCTCGGCGACGAGGTACGGGTGCAGGAATCCGGTGGGCGCTCCGAGGCTCTTCAGGCCGATGTAGTCGGGCGCGACCGCCACGTATCCCAGCGACGCGAAGAGCGAGAGCAGGATGGACGTCCCGTCGGTGAAACCGCCGAGCGCGTCGTCGGCGACGCCCGCCGACGGCGAGCACGCGTCGTTGAACCCGGCGGTGCCGTGGAGGACGAGCAGGATGGGGAAGGAGGATGGCGACGAGACGTCCGGGTATGCGATCAACGTCGTGGCGTCGACGAGCTTGCCGCGATCCTGCGTCTGGTAGCGGACGAGCCGGCTGTTCGTGCCGTGCTTCGCGTAGCGTCGGGTCTTGAACGCGTTCTGCTTCTTCGCCTCGAGGATCGCGTAGTTCAGCTCGAGCGGCGTGTGCGAAGCCTTCGACGAGCTCTCGAGGACGTCGCCGAGCGTCGTCGACGTCGACCACACGTACGGGGCGGCTCCACACCTCGCGCGCGACGCGGAGGGCGCGGCATCGCCGATCGTCCCGGCGTCCTGCGCCGGAGGGTCGGAAGGGCCCGCGCTCGCAGAGGGCGCGCCGGACGTCGGACCCGGGGCTGCGGGAGCGTCGCCCGGAGCCGGACCTTCGTCGGAGCCGGCGCCGCTGCACGCGAGCACGAGCGCGCATGCAAGGGCCGGAAGCGTGCGGAGGAGGTGCGTCGTCGTCATGGCTGCTCCGTCGGGCGAGGTTAGAGCAATTACTCTAAAGCTCGGCCGGTGTCACGCCGGCGGTGGATCGCGGCGTGCTTGCGATCCGGTCGATGCCACGACCGTTCTCGCTCGCTGCTGCGCTCATCGGCGCGGTGTCGGCGCTCACACTCTCGCCCTCGCGCTCGCGCGAGGCGACCGAGGCGCGCGATCGTGGGATGACGCTCGACGATGCCCTCGCGCGCCGGCGCTCCGTTCGCAGCTACGCGACGCGCGTGTTGACGTCGCAGGAGATCGCGCGGCTCGCCTGGGCGGCGCAGGGGATCACCGACCCCGCAACCGGAGGGCGTACGGCGCCCTCGGCCGGAGCGCTCTACCCGATCGAGCTGTACGTCGTACGGCCCGACGGCGTCTTCCACTACGACCCGGAGAAGGACGCGCTCGAGCGCCAGGCGGAAGGGGACAGGCGCGGGCAGCTCGCGCGTGCGGCGTACGATCAGGACGCCGTGCGGCATGCCGGAGTCGACCTCGTGCTGGCGGGCGTGCCTGCGAGGACGGCGAAGAAGTACGGCACGCGCGCCCAGCGCTACGTCCTGCTCGAGGCAGGCCACGTGGCGCAGAACGTCCTACTCGAGGCGGTCGCCCTCGGGCTCGGTGCGGTGCCGATCGGTGCGTTCGACGACGCTCGAGTGTCGAATACCGTCGGGCTCGCCCCGGGCGAAGAGCCGCTCTACGTCGTCGCGGTGGGTGCGGTCGATCGATGACGTTGCGCAAACGATGCGTCGCCACGCGCGCGCGCTGCGGGGGGCGCACGCCGGTCGATCCTCGCGAGCACGGGCATTGCTCGGATTACCATGGGATGAAGGGGGTTCGATGAGTCATCGCCCGACGCATGTGCTGATCGTCGACGACGATGCCAGCGACGGAGAGGCGCTCGGCCGCCTGCTCGCGCTCGAGGGCTACGCGGTCCAGGTCGCGCCGGACGGACAGGGCGCGCTCGAGCGCTTCGACGAATACGATCCCGACGTCGTCGTCAGCGATCTGCGCATGCCGATGATCGACGGCTTCGACTTGCTCCAGGAGCTGCGCGGACGTGGGTTCGACGTGCCCGTCATCATGGTCACCGGCATGAACGACGTCCGATCGGCCGTCGCGGCGATCCGGGCGGGCGCCGCGGACTACCTCACGAAGCCGATCGACGGCGACGCGCTCCTCTTCGCCGTCGATCGCGCGATCCGGACGCGCGACCTCGTCCGCGAGGCCGCGGCGCTCCGGCAGCGCAACGAGCAGCTCGTCGCCGAGGCGGAGCGCAACGTCCGCGCCCGCGAGGAGCTCCTGTCGATCCTCGTGCACGACCTGCGAGGTCCGCTCGCGACCATCTCCCTCGCCGCGACCTCGGAGAGCGGTCGCGAGGACCCCGCCCGCGCGCTGGAGATCATCAGCCGCGCCGCGACGCGCATGTCGCGCCTGGTGGAGGACCTCCTCGACGTCTCACGGATCGAGACCGGAGGACTGATGCTCGACGTCGCCTCGCATCGTGCCTCGAACATCGTGCAGGAAGCCATCGCGGTCCTCGAGCCCATGGCGACGGCGAACGGCGTGCGCCTCGAGTCCGCCGTCGCGGCGGACTTCGAGCTCACCTGCTCGTTCGAGCGTCTCGTCCAGGCACTGGTCAACCTCGGGTCGAATGCGCTCGATGTCGTGCCGGGCGGACGCCGCGTGAAGTTGGCCGCCGAGCGCCGGGGCGATCGCGCGCGCTTCGAGGTCGAGGACGATGGACCGGGGATCGCGCCCGATCACCTGGCGCGCGTGTTCGACCGCGGCTGGCGGAAGAGCACCGGGCGACATCGGGGGGCAGGCATGGGGCTCGCGATCGTCAAGGGCATCGTCGAAGCCCACGGCGGCTCGATCGGGATCCAGAGCACCGTGGGCCTCGGGACGAAGTTCACCATCGACGTGCCGCTGCTCGCTCCGGAGCATGCTGCGTGGCGCGTCGCGGCGGTCTGACTCACGGTGTCGGTGCGCTGACGGCCGCGTCGCCACGATCGCGAAGGTGGGTCTTCCCCATCTCCCGCGCGCAGCTGGCGCAGCAGTAGATGGCCCCCTGCTCCTCCACGCCGTGGCCGAGCACGCGGCACCCGCAGTGATCGCACGCGGGCGCGAGCATGTGGATCGCGCACTCGAAGGAGTCGAACGTGTGCGTCCGGCCGTCCTTCTGCACGGTGAAGGTCTTGTCGTAGTCGTTTCCGCACGTGTCGCAGCGAGCCATCGTGACCTCCTCGATTCGAGGCGAACTAGGGTGCAACCGGCGCGCCACCTCGGCTCGCGGCGCGGCGGTCCTCGCCGAGGAGCGCGAGCATCTGCCGGGCGTTGGTCACGGCGTAGTTCGAGTAGCAGTTGTTCATGAGCACGTGCACCGTCTCCGCACGGTCGGCGAGCCTCTGGATCTTGGGCGCCCACTCGCGGAGCTCGCGCTCGGAGTACTGGTAGCGGAAGCGCTCCGCAGCGCTCGCGGTCGCCTTGTTCCAGCGCGACGCGCTCCGGCCGTGGAAGCGCACCAGGGCGATGTCGCTCGTGGCGGCGGCGATCGGCGGCACCGAGGAAGGAAAGCCCTGGGGCTCGTCGACACAGGTGTAGACGAGGTCCGCGTCTCGGAGCAGCGCCAGTGTCTCCTCCCGGTGGCGGTCGTTCATCCACGTCTCGTTGCGGAGCTCGATGGCGATGCGCACGCCCGGGAGCAGCTCGCGCGTCTCCAGGATCTTCCGCTGGTTCTCGCGCGAGAAGGGGAACCAGACCGGATACTGGAAGAGCACCAAGCCGAGGCGCCCCGAGGTGCAGAGCGGCGCGATGCCTTCGCGGAAGCGCCTCGCGAGCTCGTGGATCGTCTCGTCGCCGAGGTCCTTCGGGTAGACGTGCCGCTCGTTCCGGAGCGCGGCGGGGAGCGCCTCTCGAAGGTCCGCCGGCAGCCTCCGCGGATCCGTGTAGTGTCCGGTCAGCGACGCAAAGGCCTTCACGTTCATGGTGAAGCCCTCCGGTGTGCGGTCCACCCAGAGCTGGGCGTTTCGCGCGGGCGGCAGCGCGTAGTACGTCGAGTCGTTCTCCACGATGGAGAACTGGGTCGTGTACCAGCGCAGCCGGTCCTCGGCGGTGTGCGCGCTCTTCGGGTACCAGCCAGACTCGAGCAGGGACTTCTCGGTCCATGACGTCACCCCGACCTTGATCCGACCTCGCATGTCGGGGCGAGGTTGCAAGCGCCCGGCCAGTGGGCCCGCCTCTTGCTGCTCTCCCGTGCGAGGTGAGCGCCATGCTCTTCGAACGCATCCTCACGACGCACGCCGGCAGCCTTCCGCGTCCGCCGTCGCTGCTCGAGCTCTTCCGGTCGCCGCAGCGGCGCGACGGGGCCGTGACGGCGGCGGTGCGGAACGCGGTGGAGGCCCAGCTCGCCGCGGGCGTCGACATCGTCGGCGACGGCGAGATGAGCAAGCCGAGCTACGTGACGTACGTCGCCGAGCGTCTCTCCGGGATCGGGGGCGACGGGCAGATGCCGATCCCGATGGACCTCGACGAGTTCCCCGACTACGCCGGCCGCGTCTTCGCCGATCCCGGCTTCGCGAGGCTGCGCACGCCCGCATGCATCGGCCCGATCGCATACCGCGGCCACGAGCTGCTCGCGCGGGACCTCGCGAACCTCCACGCGGCGCTCGGGCAGCGGCACCAGCCCGCGTTCGTGACCGCCGCGTCGCCGGGCGTCATCGCGCTGTTCCTGGAGAACCGCTATTACGCGAGCGAGGACGCGTATCTCGACGCGCTCGCGAACGCGATGCGCGAGGAGTACCGCGCGATCGTGGGCGACGGGTTCATCCTGCAGATCGACGCGCCCGACCTCGCGATGGGCCGCCGCATGCGGTTCGCGGGTGCGTCCGTGGAGAAGTTCCGCTACGCGGTCGGGAGGAGCATCGCGGTGCTCGACGCCGCCACGAAGGGCATCCCGCCGGAGCGCATGCGCATGCACGTCTGCTGGGGGAACTACGAGGGCCCGCACCATCGCGACGTCCCGCTCGAGCAGATCGCCGACCTGCTCGTCCAGGCGAGCCCCGCGGCGCTCTCCTTCGCCGCGGCGAACCCACGTCACGAGCACGAGTGGCGCGTCTGGGAGCGCATCCGGGTGCCGGAGCACAAGGTGCTCGTGCCTGGTGTCATCGACGTGACGACGAACTACGTCGAGCATCCGCAGCTCGTGGCCGAGCGCATCCAGCGGTTCGCCGACGTGGTGGGCGCCGACCGGGTGATCGCCGGTACCGACTGCGGCTTCGGGACGTTCGCCGGGCTCGACACGGTGGACGCCGCGATCGTCTGGGCGAAGCTCGGCGCGCTCGCGGAGGGCGCACGCATCGCGACCGCGGCGCTCCGGCGGCAGAGCGCGGCGAAGGCCGCGATGCTCGAGGCGTGGCCGTGAACGCGCAAGCGCCCGCGAGGCGGGCGGCCGAGCTGCGCGAGCAGATTCGCCGGCACGACCACCTCTACTACGTGCTCGACCGCCCCGAGATCACGGACGCGGAGTACGACGCGCTCGTGAGCGAGCTCGCGACGATCGAGCGCGAGCACCCTTCGCTCGTCACCCCCGACTCGCCGACGCAGCGCGTGGCCGGTGCGCCGTCGCCGCTGTTTCGCGAGGTCCGTCACCGCGCGCCGATGCTCAGCCTGGACTCGAGCGCGGACGACGCCGACGCGCAGGCTTTCGGCACGCGCGTGCAGCGCGTCCTCGGCTCGCACGGGCGCTGGGTCGCGGAGCCGAAGCTCGACGGGACGTCGATCGAGATCGTCTACGAGGACGGCGTGCTCGTCCGCGCCTCCACGCGAGGTGACGGCGTCCGTGGCGAGGACGTGACCGCGAACGTCCGGACGATCCGCGCCGTGCCCCTGCGACTGCGGGGCGAGCCGGCGTCGCTGCCACGGCTGCTCGCGGTCCGCGGCGAGGTGCTCATGCCGCTCCGTGCGTTCCAGACGCTCGCGGCCCGCCTCGCGGAGGAGGGGGAGGAGCCGTTCGCGAACCCGCGCAACGCGGCGGCGGGGTCGCTGCGCCAGCTCGACGCGCGCATCACCGCGCGGCGCGAGCTCACGGTGATCTTCTACGACATCCTCGCGATCGACGGCGGCGAGCGGCTCCACGCGCACTGGGATGCGCTCGCGGCGCTGGCGCGATGGGGGCTCCCCACGAGCCCGCTCAACCGGCGGCTCGATCGGCTCGAGCAGATCTTCGAGTACAAGGCCGATCTCGAGCGGCGGCGCGACGAGCTGAACGTCGAGATCGACGGCGTCGTGGTGAAGGTCGACGACCTGGCGGCGCGCGAGGAGCTGGGGACCACCTCGCGCCATCCGCGCTGGGCCATGGCGCTCAAGTTCGCGCCGCGCGAGGCGGTCACGCGGCTCCTGGACATCGTCGTGCAGGTCGGGCGCACCGGCGTCCTCACGCCGATCGCGGTGCTCGAGCCCGTCGCCATCGGCGGCGTGCGCGTGTCGCGCGCGACGCTCCACAACCGGGACGAGATCGCGCGCAAGGACGTGCGCCCCGGCGACTCGGTGAAGGTCGTGCGCGCAGGCGACGTGATCCCCGAGATCTCCGGACGGGCCGGTGACGGCGGCAAGCGGCGGGCGCCGTTCCACATGCCCGCGCGTTGCCCGTCGTGCGGCGCGCGCCTCGTCGCCAAGGGGCCGTTCGACGTCTGTCCCAACGGCCTCGCGTGTCCCGCGCAGCTCGAGGGCCGGATCCGCCATTTCGCGGCGCGCGACGCGCTCGACATCCAGGGTATCGGGCCGAAGACCGCGCGCGCCCTCATCGACCGCGGCCTCGTGAAGGACGTGGCGGACGTGCTCGCGCTCGACGAGGGCGAGCTGCGGCGCATCGAGCGATTTGCCGAGGTCTCGGCGGCGAACCTGGCGCGTGCGATCGAGAAGGCGAAGCACACCACGCTGGAGCGCTTCCTCTACGCGCTCGGCGTGCCGGGCGTCGGGCGCAGCACCGCGCGCGACGTCGCAGCGCACTTCGGCAGCCTCGATGCCCTGCGTCGCGCATCGGCGGAGGACCTCGAGGCGATCTCCGGGATCGGCACGGAGCTCGCCGGGTCGATCGCCTCGTTCTTCCGCGAGCCGCGCAACGTTCGCGTCGTCGAGCGATGCCTCGCGAACGGCATCGTCCTCGAGAGCGGCGAGCGGCGGCGGCCGGCGCGCGGGCCGCTCTCGGGCAAGACCGTGGTGCTCACCGGAGCGCTCTCGTCGATGACGCGCAGCGAGGCCGAGGCGCTCGTGCGCCGACTCGGCGGCCGGCCGGGCACGAGCGTGACCTCGAAGACCGACCTCGTCGTCGCGGGCGAGAACCCGGGCGAGAAGCTCACGCGCGCCCGCGAGCTCGGGAAGGAGACGATCGACGAGGACGCGTTCCTCGCGCTGGGTGAGGCCGCTCAGGCCGGGCGCGGGGCGCCCACACCTCGCGGCGCACCGACGTGGAGCTCGAGCCAGCGCGCGAGGTCCCGCCGCGAGATCATGCCGACGAGGAGCTCGCCCTCGAGCACCGGCAGCTGATCGACGTCGAGCTCGCCGAGCTTGCGCAGCGCCGCCTCGGCCGGGGTGCCGGGTTCGACGACCGCGAGCCGCTCGCGCGGCGTCATGATCGCGGTGACGAGCGTGTTGTCCCACGCGTGCTGCGGGAGCTTGCGCACGTCGCCGACGCACACGAGCCCGAGGAGGCGCCCGTCGTGGACCACGGGGAATGCGTGCTCGCTCGAGCGCATGAACCAGTCGTTCACCACGGTGCGCACGGTCGTCTCCGGCGGAACCACGGAGCCGGTGCGGCGCATGAGCTGCGCGACGGACACGCCCTGGAGCACCTCCTGGACGACGAGCGCGCCGAACGAGCGCTCCGCGGCCGAGGCGAGGAACCAGCCGATGAACGCGAGCCAGATGCCGCTGCCGGCGCCCTGCCCGAAGAACGGGATGCGTGCGCCGAACGCCATCGCGATCCCCATGAGCACGAAGGTCCACCCGAGCGCGCGTCCGACGGTCGACGCCGCGAGCGTCGCCTTGTGGAGATCGCCGGTGATCTTCCACACGATCGCGCGCAGTACGCGTCCGCCGTCGAGCGGGAAGCCCGGGACGAGGTTGAAGATGCCGACGAACACGTTGATCGGACCGAGCCAGAAGAGGAGCGTCGCGAGGGGCCCGAGCGCGGCGAGCGTCGCCCAGGGGTCGGCCGCATCGATGCGCGGGACCGTGAGGCTCGCGAGCGCGATGAAGAAGAGGCCGAGCCCGATGCTGACGAGCGGCCCGACGATCGCCATCCAGAGCTCGGCGCCGGCGGAAGGCGGCTCGCTCTCGATGTTCGAGACGCCGCCGAAGAGGAACAGGCGGATCTCGCGCACCTTGATGCCGAAGGACTTCGCGACGACCGCGTGGGCGAGCTCGTGCGCGACGACCGACGCGAAGAAGAGCAGCGCGGCGATGAGCGCGAGGCCCAGGCAGGCGACGAGAGACCAGCTCGGGTGCCAGGTGTGGAACACCGCGGTGAGGTTCCACGACATCAAGAGGAAGATCAGGCCCCAGCTCCAGTCGATCGCGAGATCGATGCCGAGCAGTCGGCCGATGCGAAGTGCGCTGCCCATGTTCGTTCTCCTCTCTTCACTCCCGGTCGCACTCTCTCGTTCAAGCAACGGCGGTGCCCGATCGTTCCCGGCTCGGGCGGGGCCGTTTGCGACGCTTCTGCTGCAGCAGCGCACGGATTGCGGCCGCGGACCGCGTGTTCGCGACGTCCTCCGCCGTGCACCAGCCCCGCCGCGCCTGGTCCACGCCGAAGCGCATGAAGTCGAGCTCCGAGGCGCGGTGGGCGTCGGTGTCGACTACGAGCACCGCGCCGGCGTCGCGCGCCATCCGGACGAAGACGTCCGCCAGGTCGAGGCGCGAGGGCTGCCCGTTGATCTCGAGCAGGACGCCGTGGTCGCGTGCCGCGGCGGCCACGCTCGCCACGTCGAGCGCGAACGGCTCGCGCTCCCCGATCAGCCGCCCCGTCGGGTGGGCGAGCACATGCACGTGCGGGTTCGCGAGGGCGCGGAGGACACGCTTCGTCATCTCGCGCTCGGGCATGGCGAGCTTGGAGTGGACCGCCGCCACGACGACGTCGAGCTCTGCGAGGGCGTCGTCGTCGAGGTCGAGCCTGCCGTCGTCGAGGATGTCGACCTCGGCCCCGTGGAGGATCTCGATGCCGGGGAAGTCGGAGCGGAGCGCGTCGATCGCGCGACGCTGGCGCCGGAATCCCGCACGATCGAGGCCGCCGGCGACGCGCACGGTCCTCGTGTGGTCGGTGATCGCCACGTACGCGTAGCCACGCGCCGCGCAGGCCTCGACCATCTCGCGCAGCGTGTTCTTCCCGTCGGACGCCGTGGTGTGGACGTGCAGATCGCCGCGGATCTCGGCGAGCTCGAGCAGGCGGGGGAGAGCGCCGTCGCGGGCCGCCTGGACCTCGCCGCGATCCTCGCGGAGCTCGGGCGGTATGTACGGCAGCCCGACGGAGGCGAACACCTCCTCCTCGGTGCGGCCGGCGATGCGGCGCTGTCCACGGAACACCCCGTACTCGCTGATCTTGAGCTTCCTCTTCACGCCGATCGTGCGGATCGCGATGTTGTGCGCCTTCGAGCCCGTGAAGTAGTGCAGCGCGGCGCCGTAACAGGCCGGCTCGACGACGCGGAGATCGGCCTGCATGCCCGAACGCAAGAGCACGCTGCACTTCGTGTCTCCGTGCGCGAGGACCTTCGTCACGTCGGGGCTCCGCACGAACCGTTCCGCGACGGCCGAGGGGTCGTCGGAGGCGACGAGGATGTCGAGGTCCCCGATCGTCTCGCGACGGCGCCGGAGGCTGCCCGCGACGTCGATCGCGAGAGCGGCACGGCAGCTTTGGAGGTAGCCGACGAGCGACGCGGCATGGACGTCGGCCTCGTCGAGACGGAACCTCCTCGCGCGCGCGCGTTGGTCGGCGCATCCCTGGAGGATGCGGCGCTCGAGCACCTCTCCGATGCCCTTCATGTCGTGGAGCCTGCCGCCGCGCGCGGCCGCCTCCACGTCATCGAGGTTGCGCAGCCCGAGCTCCTCGTAGAAGCGCTTGGCGCGCTTCGGCCCGATCCCGTCGACGCGCATCATCGTGACGAGGCTCGCAGGCACCTTCGCGGTGAGCTCGCGCCGGAGGGCGAGGTCCCCCGTGCTCGCGATCTCGGCGACCTTGCCGGCCAGGTCCTTCGCGATGCCGGGGAGCTCGGCGAGCTCTGCCGGATCGCGCGCGGCGATGGTCGAGGCCGACTCCGCGAGCGACCCGATCGTGCGCGCCGCCGTCCGGTACGCCCGGACGCGGAAGGGGTTCGCCCCCTGGATCTCGAGCAGATCGGCGACCTCGTCGAGGACGCGCGCGATGTCGGCGTTGTCCATGGCGGGCGTGGCTGCATCGGCGGTGCCACGGTTCGCCGCGTCGAACCCGATCAGAGCCGGGCGAAGAGCCACGCCTTCGCGAGATCGAGCGCGAGCGTGAAGACGACGACCGAGCCGAGGAGCAGGAGCACGAGCCGGGCGTCGATGGGAGCCATGAACACGCCGCCGACGGCGAGGGCGGCGACCAGCGCCGTCGTGACGAGCGACGACACGACGACCCAGCGGCCCGGCAGGGAGCGCCAGAGATGCCGGCGCTCGCGCACGAGATAGACGTTCGCCTGCCCCGCGAATGCGAGCCCGAGGAAGGCGACGGTCTGGGCCTGCGCCGCGGAGAGGGCAACGACGCGCGGGGTGATCTCGACGACGCCGAGGATGAACGCGAGCCATGGAACGGCGATGCCGAACGCGCCGAGCACGAGCGCGCGGCCGTTCCAGCGCTCGGGCCGCGGCGAGGGCTCTGCGCGATCGCTCGCGAGCGCCATCGTCGACAGGTCGTTGGTCAGGACGAGCAGGAGGAGCAGCCGCGGGCTCACCACGAAGCGCTCGAACGCCAGGAAGCCGATCGCGAGGAAGACCGGGATCTGGAGCTTCTTCACGCTCATGTTGAGCGTGTACGTGAGCATCCTCTGGAAGATCCGCCGGCCCGTCTCGATCCCCGCGAGGACACCCGATAGGCCCGGGTGCGTGAGCACGACGCCCGCCGCCGACTTCGCGACGTCGACCGCGCTCGAGACGGCGACCCCGACGTCGGCCTGCTCGAGCGCCGGTGCATCGTTGACGCCGTCACCCGTCATCGCGACGACGTGCCGGGCGCGCTGGAGCGAGGCGACGAGCTGCAGCTTGTGCTCGGGCAGCACGCCCGCGAGGACGTCGAAGCTCGAGGGATCGGCGTCGGGCCTCGTCGCGACGCGGTCACCGAGGCCGACCTCGCGCGCGACGGATCGCGCGGTGGGCCCGGCGTCCCCGGTCACCATGACGACGCGTACGCCGAGCTCCCGCAGCCGATCGACGACGGCTCGCGAGTCGTCACGTGGCGGATCGAGCAGCCCCAGGAGGCCGACGAGACGCATCTGGCCGGTCGGCCCGGCCGCGACCGCGAGCACGCGGCAGCCGCGCGCCGCGAGCTCGTCGACCTCGGCGGCGAGCGCGCCGTCTCCTCCGGCGAGCGTCGATACGATGGCGTACGCGCCCTTCGTCACCTTCCACTCGACGCCGCCGCGCTCGAGCGTCGCCTCCGCGCGCTTCGTCGCCGGATCGAAGGGCACGAGCGAGATGCGACGCGCTTCGAGGGGCGTCTGAGCCTTGGCCGCCGAGAGGATGGCGACATCGAGCGGATCCTGCGTCGAGGCGTCGCTCGCGGCGGCGGCGAGCTGGACGACCTCGCTCTCCGTGTGTCCGGGCGCAGGCTTCACCGCGACGAGCGCGAGCTCGTTCTTCGTCAGCGTGCCCGTCTTGTCCGAGCAGAGGATGTCGACCGCCGCGATCTCTTCGAGCGCGGCGAGGCGCGTCACGAGCACGCCTCGGTGGGCGAGCTCCGCCGATCCCAGCGCGGTCGCCAGGGTGGACATCGCCGGCAGCGCGACGGGGACCGAGGCGATGAGGACCATGAGCACGAACGGAACGATCTCGATGGGCGGCTGGTGCCTCGCGAGGGCGACCGCGAGCACGACCGCGGCGAGGACGACGTCGAGCCCGACGAAGGCCCGGACCATCGCGAGGATCAGATCGTCGAGGTGGCTCCGGCCCCCGGCGGTGCCGATCAGGCTCACGGTCCGGCCGAACGTCGTTCGAGCGCCGGTCGCGACGATCTCCCCCGTCGCCTCTCCTCGCCGCACGATCGCGCCCGCCGGCGCCTTGCGGCCCGCGCCTGCCTCGATCGGCGCCGACTCTCCCGTGAGGGTGGACTCGTCGAGCAGCAGATCGCCGTCCACGAGCTCGAGGTCCGCCGGGACGAGGTCGCCCATGCGGACGTGGACGAGATCCCCGCGCACCAGAGACTCGGCGGGGACGCGCGACCAGACGCCGTCCCGGTACACGCGCGCCAGCACGTGCAGCTTCGCGCGGAGCAGATCCAGCGCCTTCTGCGCACGGTGTTCGTGCGAGAAGCTCACGAGCGCGTTGAGGGCGAGGAGGACCGCGAGGAGCGCCGCCTCGACGCCTCGACCGAGCGCGATCTCGAGCGCGAGCGCGACCTCCAGCATCCACGGCACCGGGCCCCAGAGCTTGCGGACGAGTGCGAGCGCAGGACGCGGACGATGCTCGGGGATCGCGTTCGGACCGGATTCGCGCAAACGCTGCGTCGCCTCGGCGCCGGTCAAACCATGGACGAGCGGATGCGCGTGGAGGTCCATCGTGGGCCCCTGCGCGGCAGCATGCAAGCCCGCGACCGGAGCGGTACGCCGATTGCTGCTCTTCGTCGCGCGAGGTCACCATGTACCGCAAGATCCTGGTCCCGATCGACGGCAGCCGCTGCAGCGACCAGGCGGTCGTCGAGGGCGCGCGGCTCGCGAAGCTCCTCGGCAGCGAGCTCACACTCCTCCATGCGATGAACGTGAATCCGGTCATTCGCGACAGTCCTTACGACGCCGAGGTCGTCCTGCGCGACCTCCGGAAGGAGGCGGTCGAGGTCGTCGGCCCCTCGAAGCGGATCGCCGCCGAGGCCGGGGTCGAGGCGCGTGTGGACATCGTCGACGGCGAGCCCAGCGACGAGATCGCGAAGCACTCGGAGGCGTTCGACCTCCTCGTGCTGGGGAGCCACGGCAAGGGCGTCGTGAAGCGCGCACTGCTCGGCTCGGTGGTGCAGGCGGTGCTCCATCGCGTCGTCCGCCCGGTCCTCGTCGTCCGGTGCGCCGCTGCCGCTGCGTAGGGCACCGGCCTTGCACGACGCACTGCGCTGGAGAGTCGCGATGACGAGGGCGACCGTCTCGAGGGTGGCAGGGTTCGCGGCGGCCGTCCTCTTCACCTTGGCTGCCGCGCTCGAGATCGAGCGCATCGTCGGCGGGAGGCGCTTCCACGGCATGGTGCTGCCGGCGAGCTACGTCCTCGCTGCGCTGTTCGCCGCACTCTGGCTCGCCGCCGCCACCGCCTGCCTGCTCCGCCACAAGCGCATCGCCGCCGTGGTCGCGATCCTCGGAACGCTCGCGTTCCTTCCGCACTCCGTGCTCCAGCGGCTGGGCAGCCTCCCGAGCGGGCTCCTCTCGCTCGCCGCGTTCGCGGTGGTGATCGTGCTGGTCCGGCTCACCTTCCTCGACACGTTGCTGTCCGATCGGACCTCGCGATCCTCGCGCGGTGGTGGGCGCGCCGTGGCGTGAGCGACGGTGAAAAGAAGGACAAGGACGCCGCTGTGACGGGCGGCGAGCAGAGCCAGTCCTGATCTCCGCCAGACCCCAACGTTAGAGAAACGATGAGGGCGCTGCTTGCGCAACGCCCTTTCTTCAACTCCACAAGAAGCTGCCTTTGCTCTGCGGCTCGTTACGGGTTCAGCACCGGTGCGCCGCTGAAGTCTCCCGCCGTGCGAACGACGGTCTTGT
>WBZO01001619.1_pt1 | contig 33858 bp, 24 predicted proteins | sample 5204261 | NCBI WGS metagenome assembly WBZO01 (sample SAMN12412400, study PRJNA552823) | activated sludge metagenome | isolation source: activated sludge from anammox sidestream of wastewater treatment plant... | place: USA: North Carolina | collected 2017-09
AATGAGATTAATAAGGATATAGATAATAGCAAGATGGATACTAATAGGGCCGTTCGAGATGAGAGAGTTCCAAATGCGATCGGCCTGAACCGCTTCTTGGGATGGAGACGATCTCTATCAACATCTTTTATGTCATTTATAATATATATCGAACCGGAAATTAAACAGAACATTATGAAAGCAAAGATAACGCGTGGCCACATTTCCCAGTTAAATAGATTATATGAAAAGGTTATGCCTATAAAGATAACCATGTTTTTGTACCACTGAAATGGCCGCATCGACTGCATTAGTTCCTTTAGCAAGGCATCACCGGTGGGAGGCGCCTTTGCGCTTATATAATAAAAACTCATCGGTAGCATATGTGAGTTCCTGAAAAGCGCCAACAAGGATCCAATGGATATTCACCAAGGAAATGGACCCTTCCACCAGATTTGGACAATGATTTTGAGTAACCTTCCCCTCCATGAACAAATTATCGTTAAAGTTAAAGTGCTCAAGTCATGTGTAGTAAACATGAATGCCGCTCTAATGATCAAAATTTTTTAGCCATATTCGCTCAACAGCCACCCCCAGCTCTCTCTCATCCCCCTCCCCGAAATCCCGGGGCACTAAGGTCTCGTCGACCTCTAGGTCCAACCTTATGATGCCCTCGCCATTCTCCAGAGGAACTTTCAGGATTCCGGCCCAATCAGGCTCAAGCTTATAGGCCTTGAGCGGATTTCCATTCACAGAAATAGTCAGATTGGGTCCAACACGAGAGCCTGTGGCCTTTATGCAGAGGCAGACCTGGCCGGGCTGTCCTTTCAGATAGGCAATAGCTTTCTTGCCTGTCCATCTTATGACCGGCGGCCAGCGCTCCAAGCCATACCATCCGGGTCCCAGGACATCCCAGTCGCTTTCGCCCATAACGATCTCATGGCCGAGCAGATCCTCAGAGGGAGCAGAAGTCGCCGGGAAATAGTCATAAACCGGGACGCAATGAGTCTGAACTCCCTTGTCCCTGTCCAGCAGCCTGCCGAGCAGAGAATGCCTATCTCTCTGCATGGATCTGCGAGCCGTATCCATAAGCTCCTGCACATCTTCCGGCCCAAGGCTCTCAGTCTTCAGGACATACCTGTTCAGATCGTAATCCTCAAAGTCGGCCAGCAGATAGCCTCCCCTTTTTGCCGCCTCGTAAAATTCGCAGCCGGGATATGGCGTTGCCACAGCAAATCCATAATAGTCCGGGTCCAGCTTCCTGGCAAATCTGATGGTATCTTTTATCGTCTCCCTGCTCTCCCCCAGATTGCCGATCATGAAGGAGGCATAGGTCTTGATACCGAACTTCTTTGTGATCTGGAAGGCCCTTTCCAGCTCCCTTAGCGTGATCCCCTTCTTGATGGAGTCCAAAACCCTCTGATTGCCGCTCTCAACGCCGTAAAAGATCATCCAGAAGCCGGCGTCCTTTGCCATCTTCAGTATGTCGGGATCAACCATCTTCTCATTTGCCCTGAAGGGGCCCTTGAACTTCACCTTCTTATTCAGGCCAAGCTCTACAAGGCCGGAACATAAAGACTCAAACCACCCTCGATTGACGTTCAATGTATCGTCCTGGAAGAATATCTCCTTGACCCTGAAGGTATCTCTCAGCCACTCTACCTCGGCCAGGACCGAGTCCACCTTTCGAAGTCGCAGGGACCTCTCCCATATTCCCTTACTGCAAAAGGTGCACTGGAACGGGCACCCTCTGGAAGCCATGATATGCAGGCTGGGCCGGGCGCCCACTGGATAGGCGCCGTGATACCTGCCGATGGGTGCCACCAATTCCAGGGCGGGATGGGGAAGAGAATCGATGTCCACCAGACGCCTGGGCTCAGTGGTCAAGATCTCCTCTCCCTGGCGGTAGCAGATGCCCTCAACATCCGCAAGGTCGCGCCCATCTTCGAAGGCCTTTAGAATCTCAAGAGTGGTTGCCTCACCCTCCCCATATACAACCGCATCCAGGGAGGGACACCTCTCAAGCACCTCGCCCTTTAGAGCTGATGGATGGGGTCCGCCCGCGATCACCGGCGCATCATAAGCCCTCTTCAATTGCTCCACTGTCTCATAGGCGGCCCTTGACTGCAGCGTATTCATCGTCAGGCCTATGAGATCGGGTGCATAATCCCTGGCCGTTTTTAAGACCTCGGCTTGGCTTAAATTCTCGACATCCGCATCTACAACCTTAACCTCATGACCCTCTCTCTTCAGCGTTGAGGCGATATAAAGAAGCCCCAATGGTGGCAGGATTGTCATCATGGAGCCCAGGTATCTTGTATTCGGATTTATGAGCAACACTTTAGCCATATTTCACCGCCCTATTCTCAATCATTTGAGCATGAATCGCTTCCAATCCTATGCTCTATCTGCCGCTTCGTGATCTTCTTAGCATTGACGATTTATATATGTCTCAAGAATTGCTCCGGTATCATCGAATCCAACCTGCTCGCCCCTGGAGAGAAGCAATGTCCTGTCGCAGAAACGTCTCACTGCATCCATGCCATGGGAGACGAAAAGGACCGTGACTCCTTCATTCCTGTAGCGCTTGAATACATCGAAGCACTTCTGCTGGAACTCCATATCGCCTACGGCTAAAACCTCATCCACCAGCAATACATCCGGATCGGTCTGTATTGCTGTGGAGAATGCCAGGCGGACCTGCATTCCCGAAGAGAGATTCTTGAGCTTTGTGTCCTGAAACTTCTCAAGGCCTGCGAACTCGATCACATCATCGATCCTCTCTCTGATCTCCTTGCGGGATATGCCCATAATTGTGCCGTAAACGATGATATTCTCTCTGGCGGTCAGGTCTGGATGAAAACCGACACCCAGCTCCAGGAAGGGCGTCATCTTGCCATCTACCTTTACCCTTCCTTTCGTTGGCCTGATGATATTGGCGATTATCTTGAGCATGGTGCTCTTTCCCGAGCCGTTGTCGCCAATTATGCCGATGAACTCGCCGTCATTCACCTCGAAGTTGATATCCTTTAGCGCGAAGAATGTCTCGTAACGATTGGGTCTCACCAATTCCGCAAGATTCTCAAAGATCGTCGTCCTTTTCTCATGAGGGATTCGGAAGGTCTTCCAGAGGTGCTCCACTCTTACGCTCATTCAGATCACCTCAGCAAACCTTGGCTCCAGTCGGTCGAAGATAAAGTAGCCCAGCAGGAGAATGGCCACAGCGGATATGGCCAGGTATAGGAGGCTCAACGGCTCTGGGGGTGTCCTGTAAAGGATGCTATCACGCATCATAATGATGATCAAGGCCATGGGGTTGAGCATCACTATCCAACGCACATTTTCCGGGAATATGGTTATGGGGTATAATATCGGCGTGGCGAAGAACCCGATCTGCATGATGACCTTCCAGATGAATTGCACGTCTCTGAAGTAGACATTGAGCGCGGACAGGGACATGGATAATCCTAGTACTACAAAAAATTCGAGCATGGATAATATGGGGAAGTATCCTATGGTCCATCCTGGCATAGCTCGGAAGGCGAACATGAATATTACGAATACTATGAACTCGAGCATCGTCATCATCAGGGCCATGATGCATGTGGATATGACCAAGATATCCCTGGGAAAGTAGACCTTCTGCACCATGCTCGGCTTTCCTACAATGCTCCAAATGCTCAAAGATGTACCTCGATCCAGGAAGTTCCAGAGGACTATGCCAAGGAGCAGAAAGAGCTGATAGTTCTCCACCTGTATGCGCATGAGGTTTGTGAAGACCTCGAAAAGCACAAACAACATAAGTAGCGGCTCCAGGAGTGACCAGAAGAATCCCAGGGCTGAGCCTTTGTAACGCAGCTTGAGGTCGCTCCAGGCCAACCTGAGGATGAGCTCTCTATAGCTCCACAGCAATTGAAGATGACTTGGTGTCGGCAATATGCTACTCCTATGCTTACTTCATTTTATCTAACTATTATCCTTGCGTATTATCATATTCGGGGATGAATCTGTGAATTCTCTTGAGGAATATTGAGACATCGAATTCATTTGCTCGCTTCATGCATTTGGCTTTATGCCTATCCGGGTTCGCTCTTAGGCTCGCACAGACCGCCTCCACTGCCCCGGCCAGCTCATCGCGGTTCGCCTCCACCAACAATCCCATCTCTCCATTCACAACCGTTTCGGTAAATCCGCCCTCATCCACAGCCATAACCGGTTTGCCGCTGGCCATAGCCTCAAGGGGCGTCATGCCGAAGTCCTCATACATGTCGGTACATATTAATCCTTTGCACCTGCTATACAGGTCTACCAGCTTCTCTTCCGAGACCGTCCCAAGCATCTTTACATTTTCAGGCATATCCTTTACAAGTTCATGATAGTGCCGGGCAGCATGGTCTCCGGGTGAGTACCCTCCAACTACGACCAGTCTCCGGGCAGAACTTCAAAGGCAGCTGAATGCTTGGGTTTGCAGGTCAAGCGCAGAACGATCCAAGATACCACGTTTATCGAGGCAGATCAGGGATCTTCAAAAGAACCACGTGGTGATGAGGCTAAGACACGTCGCAGCAGAGATGGAAGATGGGCAAAGAAAGGTGATGAAACTCATTTCGGTTACAAGCTTCAGTCAGAGAGTCTTTGACCAAAGGAATCTATTCGCAGCCGCAGTATCGGAAGTGCCAGTTATTGGCCCATACCAGGTCCTTGGGAGTGCCCACATCGATATGCACTCCGTCTATTTTTTTATAAATAACATTCTTCCCCAACTCTATGAGCACCTTGATCGAGTCAGTGAGCTGGTATTCCCCGTTATAACCTGGTTTTGTCCTCCTGATGGCATCAAAGAGGTCAGGCTCAAAGACATAGATGCCAATGGATCCAAGTGAGCTGGGGGCCTTTTCTGGCATTGGCTTCTCGATTATATCCTTTATCCTGTCACCCTGGACGGTTATGATCCCATGCCTGGTCACATCCTCTACATCAGCCACCCCAAGAGTAGCATCTGCCCTCTTGGCAATATGGTATGATATCAAGTCTCCCAGGAACGACTTGGGATGAAAGAAGTTGTCACCGAGAACCACTGCAAAACTGCCGTCTATGACGTGCTCTCCGGATAGCACCGCATTGGCCAGACCAAGTGGCTCATCCTGGACTACATAGGTGAGATTCACTCCGAACCGCCTTCCTGAGCCCAGGTAATCTGAGATGCCATGCTTATGGGGGCTGACAACAACCACGATCTCCTCTATCCCCGCCAGCTGCATGGCCTCGACCACATGCTCTATCACTGCCTTTTCCCCCACGGGCAAGAGCTCTTTCGGTATAGCATGGGTGAAGGGGCCGAGCCTGGTCCCCATTCCAGCGGCCGGTATCAGCCCCTGTGCTACCAGCATATTCCCTCTTTATCTTGGCAGGACAGAATCCTTCTTCCCTCGATGATCACCCTGTTTTTCATCAGATCAAACTCCTCATCCAGAAGGCGGAACTCCGGCCACTCGGTCATAACAATGCATGCATCTGCATCTTCTAAGGCATCTGTTACCCTTGAGCAGTACTCGATATCAGGGATCAGTTTTTTCATGTTATCATTTGCCTGGGGATCGTAGGCAGCGATCCTTGCCCCCATTTCTTCAAGCTCCAATATGACGGGGATCGATCGGGATTGTCGAACGTCATCAGTGTCATTCTTGAAGGCCAGGCCGAGGACTGCGATCCTCTTGCCCTCAAGGCTGCCGATCTTCTTTTGCAGCAGTTCCAGCATCCGCGCAGGCTGCCTTTCATTGACATTTTGGACGGATCTGAGAATCAACGGCTCTTCGTTCATGCCTTCGGCCAGGTGTATGAGGGCGGAGAGGTCCTTGGGAAAGCAGCTTCCCCCAAAGCCAGCGCCGGCGTCGAGGAAGTGGGGGGATATTCTGTGATCCATGCCGACGCCCTCCATCACCTCATAAACGTCGATGCCCAGCCTCTTGCAGAGATTCCCTATCTCATTGGCAAAGGATATTTTGGTGGCCAGAAAGGCATTGGACGCGTACTTTATCATCTCCGCAGATTTGATTCCTGTGCGGACGATTGGCGCCTCAATTCCTCGATATGCGGATTCCGCCCAGTCTCCCGCTCTACTGTCATTGCTGCCTATGACGATCCGGTCCGGATGCATGAAATCCTCTACCGCCCGCCCCTCTCTGAGAAACTCCGGGTTCATGCAAAAGCCGATTTCATCCCCTGCCCTTTGGGAGTGTTCCAGGACGGTGGGGACCACAAGGCCCTCGGTGGTCCCGGGGGGGACGGTGCTCTTCACGACCACCACATGATATGAGTCCATATCTATCAGGGACCGGCCCAAAGACTGGCAGGCGGACTGGATCATAGAGAGGTCCGGATGGCCATTGTCCCCCTCAGGCGTGCCCACGCAGATGAAGAAGATCTCGGTGTCCGGAATGGCATCATAAGCTGTGGACACATGAAGGCTTTTTTCCAGGTGCTTTGACAGGAGCGCTTCCAGGCCCTTTTCGTATATCTGCGGACTGCCCCGGCTGATTGAACTGGCCCGATCAATATCTATCTCTATCAGGCCGACTGTGTGGCCCAGCTGGGCAAAGCAGACCGCAGAGACGAGGCCCACATAGCCGCCGCCGATCACAGAGATCTTCATTGTGGAGAGAGATCATTTTTGCAGTATTTTAATCTTCTTGGATTGTGGCGGATGGGTTGCTTGTGCATGAAGCTTCGGCTCTCTGTATATGAAATGCATCCCTAATCGTGGCGTCATCTCTTTTTTTAGGCATAGGATAGATCTAACTTGCAGGGCAGCAGCCACATGAGTAAAAAAAAGGTCCTTTGCCGCATTGACATACTTTCTCCCCGCTCAATCGATATAAGTATCCGTCCTAAGTGTCTGCATGATGATCCGCAATAGGTAACCCTTGTTTCCCAACAGGCCTGCTCCGCAGATGCTGGCTGAACGGCGGGACGCTTGCAGATGATTCTTAAAAAATTTGTTTTAAAAAATTCTAGATATTGCCGTTCATCAGTGTGTTTGACTTTAGTGGAAAGGCTTATCTATCTAAAGATACTTTAAAACTGTTTAATAATGTGAGGTGCAAGAAGTCATGCATACATGCTGGTCCAATTATGTGTTCGCAATCCTTTTTGGCGCAATTCTTATAGTATCGATGATGTCTGGGTCGGCAGAAGTTCCCATCATCAACTCCTCGCCAGATCATTCAGATTCGCTCTCTGGTGGGAATTTCAGCATATCCACTAGCACCGAACTAGATAGCAGCCCTCATAGCAGTAACCAATCGATCGACTCGGCCATGCTCAAGTTGCCCTTGAGCTTTATAGAAAATCGTGGTCAGTCCCCCGAAGATGTGAGGTTCATGGTCCGGATAGAGGGCCCAACGGTGTTCTTCACCCCTTCAGAGGTCATATTCAGTTTGTCCCAGGGCAACAACTCCTCTGCAGTCCATATGGCCTTTGAGGACTCCAATCCGGGACAGATAATAGGGGAGGAGCAGCTCCCTGGCCAGGCCAACTTCTTCATCGGCAATGACTCCACCCAATGGATTTCCGATATCCCCACCTTTGGGTCAATAAGGTACAAAGAGATCTATCCAGGAGTGGATCTGATCTTCAAGGGTAGGGAAGGATACCTGAAGCATGAACTGGACTTGGATCCAGGTGCAGATTTGTCTGGGATAATTCTGACCTATAGCGGCCAGGATAACCTCAGCCTGGCAGAGGATGGATCTCTGCTGATAAGAACCTCTGCGGGCAACCTGACCGATTCTGTGCCTATATGCTACCAGGAGATCAATGGTAGCAGGGAGATGGTTGAAGGACGGTACCGCCTGGTTGGAGACAATGGAGTTGGATTTGAGATCGTAGACTACGATCGAAAATATCCTTTGGTGATCGATCCGACATTGGCCTACTCCACATATCTAGGGGGAAGCGGCGATGATTCTGGCTTGAGCCTGGCACTTGATAGCAGTGGCAATGCATATGTCACAGGGTATACTGCTTCCACCAACTTCCCGACAAAAAATCCATTGCAGGCATCCAATGCTGCATCTAGCGATGTTTTTATTGCCAAGATCAATTCCGCCGGGTCGGCACTATCTTATTCCACCTACCTGGGAGGAGGAGGTTATGATTATGCCAAAGGCATCGCTGTTGATAGCGGCGGCAACGCCTATGTAACAGGGTATACTGCCTCCACCAACTTCCCGACAAAAAATCCATTGCAGGCATCCAATGCTGGTTCGAATGATGCTTTTATTGCCAAGATCAATTCCGCCGGGTCGGCACTATCTTATTCCACCTACCTGGGAGGGAGCGGCGAGGACAATGGAGAAAGCATAGCTATAGACGGGAGCGGCAACGCTTATGTCACCGGGTATACAGGCTCCGCCAGCTTCCCGACAAGAAATCCTATCCAAGCATCGAAGGCCGGATCGTGGGACGCTTTTGTCACCAAGATCAATTCGGCTGGATCGGCGCTGGTCTACTCTACATACCTCGGAGGAAGCAGCTCTGAATATGGCCTTGGCATCGCCTTAGACGGAAGCAGCAATGCCTATATCACCGGGCCTACATATTCAACCAATTTCCCGACAAGAAATCCATTGCAGGCATCGAATGGCGGCGAGATGGACGCATTTGTATCCAAGATCAATTCCGCAGGATCGGCATTGACTTATTCCACCTACCTTGGTGGAAGCTTCAATGACTTTGCTGAAGGCATCGCTGTGGATAGGAGAGGCAACGCCTATATAACGGGGTATACCATCTCAGATGACTTCCCAACCCAAAATCCGATACAGGCATTGAAGAAGGGTTCTTTTGACGCCTTTGTCGCCAAGATCAACTCCGCAGGATCGGCATTGGACTATTCCACATTTCTTGGAGGCAGCGGCGATTGTTTTGCTCATGGCATCGCTGTGGACAGCAGGGGCAATGCTTTTGTCACTGGTGATACCTCTTCCGCCGACTTCCCAGCAAAGAGACCATTGCAGGCATCGAATAGTGGCTCATATGATATTTTCGTCGCCATGATAAATGCTGCTGGATCGGCTTTGTCCTTTTCCACTTACCTTGGAGGAGTCAACTATGATTATGCCAAAGGAATCGCTATAGATAATTTTGGAAAAACCTATCTCACAGGATATACAGAATCAAACAATTTCCCAACCCGAAATCCATTGCAGCCAGCCAATGGCGGATACAAAGACGCTTTTGTGGCAGTTATAGACTGCTCTGACCTCCCCAACAATCCTCCAAATACTCCTTCTGTTCCTCTCGGCGAGAATAGCGGCTTTGTCGAGGTTGGTTACATCTATTTCACCTTTGCATCTGATCCGGATGGAGATCAAGTGAAATACACCTTCGATTGGGGAGACGGAAGCACCACAACCACCAATCTTGTCGATTCAGGGGCAACTGCAAGCATGTCTCATAGCTGGATTAATGCTGGAGTCTATCGGATAAAGGCAATGGCTACGGACAGTAAAGGCGCCACCTCTGGATGGTCTGAAGCTGCAACCATTAAAATTATCGAAGGAGAAGAATGGACCCTGTACTATCCCGACTTCACAGATACTGTCTATCCCAATAGCTGGAGATCCTGGCTGATGCTTCAAAATCCTGCTGACGAGGCAGTAACCATGCATCTAGAGCTGCGCGACAGGACAGGAGAATTGCGATATGCGGGCAGTCAGACCATTCCTGCTAACAGCGTGGCTGCCATCCGGCCACGAGATCTAGCAGGCTTGGACTTTGCAGGGTCCGCGGTGGTGACATCGGATCGGCCCATCGCCGGCAGTTGCCAGATCAACAGGAACAGCAACGAGATGTGCATGAGCTATAATCCCTTGGACCGTGCAAGTACCACATTGCACTATCCGGACTTCACAGATACTGATGATCTTGAAAGCTGGCGGTCCTGGTTGGTGCTGCAGAACCCCGGCCCGAGCCAGGCCAACCTGAACCTGGAGATCAGATCGAGATCAGGAGAGCTGTTGTACTCGGGCGGTGCCATCATCCCTGCTCATGGGGTAAGTGCCATAAGGCCCCGGAATCTTGCCGGTTTCAATTGCGCGGGATCGGCGGTCGTTTCCTCAGACCAGCCAATCGCAGGCACCTGCCAGATAACCAGGAACAACAATCTGATGTGCATGAGCTATACGGCAGCAGACCAAGGTTCAACTGCCCTCTACTACCCCGATTTCACTGATACCACCAATCCCGAAGGCTGGCGGTCCTGGCTGGTTCTGCAGAATCCCGGCGCATCACAGGCCAGTATAAACCTTGAGATCAGATCAAGAGCGGGCGATCTGCTCTACTCCGGAGCCCAGAGCATACCGGCCCAGAGTGTGAGTGCCATTCGCCCCAGGAACCTGGTGGGCTCGGACCTGGCCGGGTCAGCAGTAGTGACCTCGAATCAGCCGATAGTCGGCACCTGCCAGATCAACCGAAACAATAACCTGATGTGCATGAGCTTCAACGCTCTCCTCCAGGGCTCGACGACACTCTTCTATCCTGACTTCACAGATACTGCCAATCCCGATAGCTGGCGCTCCTGGCTTCTCTTGCAGAATCCGGCGGACTATGCTGCCAATGCAGCTTTAGAGATCAAGTCCCGAGAAGGGGGGCTGCTGTACTCCGGAATACAGGTCATTCCAGCTCACGGAGTGAGCGCCATCCGGCCACGAAGCCTGGTGGGCGCAGATTGCTCCGGGTCGGTGGTCGTGGCATCAGACCAGCCGCTTGCTGGCGTCTGCCAGATCAACCGCAACAATAACCTAATGTGCATGAGCTACTCGGCAGCTGACTGAGGCGCATTCGATTGCAGGGGGACTGATCTCAGTTTACGATCATTCCTCCTGTCTTTCCTTTCTTGTCCCTTCTTGAAGAGTCCCTTCTCGAAAGTTATTTATATAAAGATAATTCTAATGTTATTGGTTAGACGAGGAGTCTGCATTATCCAGAAATCCTGGCTGATTTTGCCGAACCACCCGATCGCCTGCACCAATATGGGATTAAAGATCGGCTCCGGGAAATGGATTCTCTATAGAGTCGGAGCTCTCCTGTCAGATGGAGCTGACAGCATCCTTCTTTGCATTGTCTGATCGATCGGCAGAGGACATCGGATGCATCGGATCATACCATCTGTGCATCAGACAAAAACCTGGATTAGCAGCCATGCGTCTTCGGTTAAGACCACAATCCCTCCCTAAATCGTTCTCTGTTGACATGCGGATCAAGTGCCTCACTTGAGTACACATTTAAGACTGTGGAGAAATCTTGTTCTAATCCGAGATACTCCATTATCGCTGACAAAAGGCGCGATGAATTCTGGACAAAGATATTGCTCCATCTCAACTGCGTAAAACGAACCATCTTGGCATCAGGATTTAGCTTTCGCACAATAGAATATACTTTTCTGCTGATCAGGAGTGTCAGAATTGAGATCCAAATCAGTGCTTCAATCGCATACGGGCTCTTAGTTATGATATGATCCAATTCATACCTGCTCTTTAATTCCTTGAAGATAAGTTCGACCTCCCATCTGGCGGCATAGACTGCAGCAATCTCAGATGCATTTAATATGGATGGAGAAATATTAGTTAAATAGAGATGATGTTCTTCTGCCTCGGGATTATAAACAGCGACTAATCTAAATATCTTATTATCTTTTTTGCTCTCGCCGCGATAGGATCTTCTATCAAATGAGACTTCAACATTTACGTCAAAAATAGCATCGGATTTTTCTAGTTTGATATCTTTCAAATGTTTCCCTATTAGATCAATACCACGGCAATTTCCCACCTGGTTTATGCCTACTATTAAGGGATTAGAGTTGCTCTTAACTCGAGAGACAAATGATCCCCCATTTTCAACAATCCGACTAAAAAGCTGATACTTATAAAATCCAAGATCAATTAATAATATTATATCTTTTACCCAGGGACCTATTTTCAATGTCTTCATCTCGCTGGTATTCTCCGGCAAGATTGAAATGCTTTTAGGACTGTTGGCGACTGCACTTGTTAAAAATGCTACTTTTACACCAGCAGCGACTTTCTTGGAGCGAGTGGCCGGCCATTTGTCGGCAAGGCTTTCATGAAGTCGAATGATAGTGCTATCTTGAATCATTACATCTCGAAAGCTTGCTAACCGTTTTCCCAAAATCCTGCTCGGCTCTTGAGAAATTTGCTCTATGCCATGAATTACACATTCTCGAAGAAATTTAACTAACTCGGGAGTGAAACGGTCATGCCAACTGCTATCTGAGATGGTGACTTTTCCTCTGACTTCGTATTCCCGTTTCAGCTCAATGAGAGTTCGATATAATTGTGAGCCATATCCAATCGAGAGAGTCCAGAACATTATAACAGGATCAATTTTTCTCTCTCTTTCAACGAGTCCAGTCTCTATTGCTTTGGACCTAAGCCACTTGGATTCAAACATCGTAGTTAGTTCTTTCTCTACGATATCTTTCCCTATTTGTGATACCCCTTTTGCCATGCTAATCCCTTTAATTTAAATTAGGTATCACATATTCTATATAAATCTTATTAAATGGGCCATTTTTGCGAAATAATTTGGGCACATCTATAACGATTCTGCCATGAATGATCTGCTAACCGAAGACGCATGGATTAGCAGCATAATATGCAGGGAACGCTCGCAAAATCGCGGGCAATAGAGAGTCTAATGGGGAGGGATGGGTATGAAATGGATATATTCAACTAAAATTCATTTGATTTTATTTTGCCTGGCCATAACATCAGGCACAGGCATGGCAGCAAGCACATGGAGCGCAAACCAGAATGGGAATATACTGGAGATCGCTTATGGCAGCGGTACAAACTTTAATCAATATGCGACATTGCACCTGGACAGCAGCTACTTCCGGATGAACTGGGCCCCTGACTCCGGTTGTGGAACTGCAGTAATTCTGTCGCCCTCTTTTTGGACGTCCGATGGATATAAGCAAGGTGCAGGCATTTCCTATAACCAAATACAAGATGGGGAAGACCTCTTGATCCATTTCGAAGGCGAGAACTATGGTCTGGGATTCGAGGGTACGGTCCGAATTCATCCTCCCACCAGGGATCAGATCATTGCAGATGTCAACGTATCGACCAGTGGGGATGTTGCGAATCTAGTGCATCGTGAAGGTGAAACCTTCAAGCCCATGATGCTCGCCTCTATGCACATCTCAGAGAATGGATGGGATGACCAGCGGGCTTATGCTGGATCGAAGTCCTTCTCCATTCCACGTAATGGATGGATTAATGATTCACCAATACAGGCGAGCAGCTTTGGACTTCTGAGAGGCTCTAGCGCCTGGAAGGCAAATGCGTCCACTGTGGACATAATACTGAAAGGTCCAATGAAGATAGCTGGATGGAACGAGCTAGACCAGAATCCCAATAATGATACCATAGGGTTCTGGGCTGCTTCTGATACAGTTATGTCCTCCTGGAGCTATACCATTGTATCCGGGCTTCATGGCTGCTATACTGGCGCGTATCTGGGCTGCGGATCTGAGGACTCCAGCTGCCAGAGCATGGAAAGCTTCAACCTGGCGACTGGCAAGGACCATGCCATGTTCTTGAAGTACGTGGATATTGCAGATTCCCGAAACACTGGCATTTGGGACTGGGCCCAGGACGTCAAAGCGAATGGAGCAATCCCCGTCTTCATGTACGATCCCTACGGCGGTTTGGGCTCTATAGATACAGCAAAGATGGAGTATTTTGCCACCAAGTGCAAAGAGCTGGATACAGAGGTGTTCATTATCTTCGGCCATGAGATGAACGGGAATTGGTATGCATGGGGCCAAAAACCTGCCGAGTACATAGCCAAGTTCAAAACGGTGGCAGAGATATTTCATAGAATCGCTCCCAGGGCAGAGATGTGCTGGATTCCAAACCAGAACTGGGGCTATCCCTGGGGGGGTACGGATCATGGAGATGGCTATACTGAATACTATCCATCCGGATCCGGAACCTATGGGGAATATGTGGACTGGGTGGGCCTCGTCTTTTACGACAAGGATTATGACGAGACCGGTCATGTCTCACCTGGATTCTTCCTGTCCAATATCAGAAATGGCCAGGATGGCGTGGACTTCTATCAGGCATTTTCAATAGGCAAAAATAAGCCCATGCTCATAGGCGAGACAGGTGCCTTTGATCCCAACATGGATCCCACCGCACCGGGGGCAAGAGATGCCCTGAGCGATGCTGAGCAGGACAGCTATAAAAATGAGTGGATCTCATATGTATATGACGCTGCCGAGCTGGAGGCCGAGCTCCCCAGGTTAAAGGGCATTATGTACTTCAATGTGCTGAAGACTGAGCCCAAGGTAGAGACCCAGATCCACCAGGGAGGATCTGCGTTTTTAAATGTGCTGGCCGACTACAGGATACCCGATGACCCCAATGTCTACAGACAAAAGATATCTGATCCCTACTTCCTGAGCACTTCGCCGGTCCTATACTACCCGGACTTCACCGACACCACCAGATCGGATAGCTGGCGATCCTTTTTAGTTCTGCAGAATCCCAGTGGATCTGATGCCAAGGTCCACCTGGAGATAAGGTCGAGGGGTGGTACGATATTGTACTCCGGAAAGCAGACCATTCCCCCTTCCGGCTCCATTGCGATCAGGCCCAGAAACCTTGTGGGTGCTGATTGCAGCGGCTCGGTGAGAGCTGCATCAGACCAGCTCATCCAGGGGACGTGTCAGATCAACAGGAACAACAATGAGATGTCCATGGAGTACAACGCCCTGGATAGCGGCGCTACAACCCTATATTACCCGGACTTCACCGACACGACCAATGCAGAAGGCTGGCGCTCATGGCTGGTCGTTCAGAATCCAACGTCCCTGGCGGCAAACATGCAACTGGAGATAAGGTCAAGGGAGGGAAGTGTTCTCTTCTCAGGGTCTCAGGCCATCCCGGCTCACGGTGTTGCTGCCATCAGGCCCAGGAACATAGTGGGATCGGACTGTGCCGGCTCGGCCACGATAACCTCAGACCAGCCGATCGCTGGCACCTGCCAGATAACCAGGAACAGCAATAAAATGTGCATGAGCTACACCGCCTCGGATAGAGGATCAAATGAGCTTTACTATCCAGACTTCACAGATACTGCCAATCCAAGCAGCTGGCGATCCTGGCTGGTCATTCAAAACCCATCTGCTTCTCCTGCCAATCTGAATCTGGAGATCTGGTCACGGGAGGGCAATTTACTCTATTCTGGCAACCAGATCATTCCTGCTCATGGTGTTGGGGCAATAAGACCGAGGAGTGTAACAGGCGCGGACTGCGCGGGATCCGTGGTGGTGACATCTGACCAGCCCATAATTGGCACCTGCCAGATTACCAGGAACAGCAATGAGATGTGCATGAGCTACAATGCCATGGACCAGGTCTCAACAACGCTGTCTTATCCGGACTTCACCGACACCGCCAACCCAGACGGCTGGCGGTCCTGGCTGGTCTTGCAGAATCCTACTGCCGCTGATGCCAATATAGAACTGGAAATAAGATCTAGGGAAGGCGATCTCTTGTACAGGGGAGATCAGATAATCCCTGCCCACGGGGTCAATGCTATCCGGCCGAGGGGCCTTGTGGGATCTGATTGCTCGGGCTCGGTTACGATAACGTCGGATCAGCCCATTGTAGGAACCTGCCAGATCACCAGGAACAACAACCTGATGTGCATGAGCTATACGGCAGCGAGCTTGGCATGAATTGGGGCATATGGGGGGTCAGTTCCGGGCAGAACTTGATCCCCATATTTTTGATAAATGTGTGTTTGATACATCGGGTGCGCGGAGGGTCATGAATTCCCCCTACCTTTAAGATGAGGTGGCCGCGCGCAGTTTGATTTTAATTATGCTCTTTCGATTGAAGATGTCCTATAAAATTGATAAGAAAACCCCCAATTGATAAGAGCGCTATGGAGTCAATGGTTCTTAATAGTTAAAGGTGAATTCTAAGAACAGCGTTGTTTGCACATGGATAAGAAAAATCAAGCCCTGATTGCCGCAGCTACAGTCACGGCAGTATTGCTCTATCTGCTCCTGTCTCAGATAGATCCGCACGATATAATCAGCACACTCAAAGGCATCGATGCTTCATATCTGGCAGGCGGCTTTATTCTATACTTGCTATGCAATATATTCAGAGCGCTGAGGTTTCATATCTTATTGGACCAGGAGATTAAGCTCTTCCCTCTCTTTAACTTGGTGTGTATCTACAATATGATGAACAATCTAGCGCCGATGAGAACAGGAGAGCTGTCTTACATCTATATGCTCAAGAAGCTGCATAATAAGAATGCCATCACCGGAGCCTCCACCCTCATCTTATCCCGCATCTTCGACTTCATTGCCATCGGCACCCTCTTCCTAGCCTCGGCATGGATGATAGGCGATCGGCTGGGGGGGATGAAAAGCATCCTAATCCCCATATCCCTCTTTATGATCTTTTGCTTGATTCTGTTATTGATGCTCTTTTATGGAGGAGAATGGCTCTCAATTTCATTCTCCTGCGCCCTGGATAGGATGGGATTGGCCAGAAATGCCACTGCTATATATCTGATATCTAATCTGAAAGAGATGGTTCAATCCATGCAGAAATTAAGAAATGCAAAAATTGCACTTCTTATATTGGCTTCCTCGTTTATCATCTGGGCAGCCAATTTTTTTGTTGTTTTTCTGGTAATAAGAGGGATGCACTTTGACATTCCAATTCCGATAATTGTTATGGGCTCGACCTTCACTGTGCTCTCTACCCTCCTGCCAATATACGGAATCGCAGGACTAGGAACGAGCCAGGGCTTATGGACCCTGGTCTTCTTGCCCCTGGGAATTCCCCTCGACCAGGCGATCATATCGGCTTTTGGCTACTATATCGTACAAATGGCGTATTACCTGGTGCTGGGATTTTATGGATTGGCGATGATAAAGCTGACTGACCAGGAAGGTTGAGCTATCTACCAGCTGATGTCATTGAGTCGTATAGGTGCCGAGCCTGATATTAGCCATTTCTCTGATCAGGTGAATGGCTAGGTTTTCTCACCACTGCTATTAGCGTGAGGCCCAGCGGGGGATGAATCCGGTTCTCAACCAGGCCGAACCAGCGATCTAAAAGAGCATTCAGGGACCTATTCAGGTATGATTGGGAATATCTGTTCTTCTCATAGACCTCCCTACGAAGGATCTTCTCGAATATGGCCACCATTAACAGGCCAAGGCTGTTCCAGTACCTGATTGCGCATATAGAAAAACCCATTGATTTGATCAACTGCAAGAGAACCTCTCTGTCGTATCTCCGGTAGTGGCCTATGCGCTCATCCCTCTTTCCATATAGGGCGCTCAATGCCGGCACGGCGCATATCATGATCCCGCCGGATCTGAGAGCCTGATAGATATTTGCCAGGGCAAGGCGGTCATCTCCAACATGTTCCAGCACATCCAGGCAGACGACGGCATCAAATGCCTCTCTGTACAGCAGCTCCTGAATGTCCATCTGGGCGGCATTCAGCTCGAATCCTGCCTCCTGAGCTTTGCGATTGGCAAAGTCCACCAGCTCCTTTGAGACATCTGCAGCAGAGACATGATATCCCTCTCGGATGAGATCCAGAGCTAAATGCCCGGTACCACATCCTAGATCAAGGATCTTTATACTAGACTTCTCACCTTTCAGGGAGCGGTCGAGATGCTCTTTCACTAAAAGACGCAGATTCTTCCAGCGGAAATCTCTTGCTTCAAATTCGTCGACCATAATGAGATGATCTACCAGAGATCCATCTGCTAAGTGATGCATACTTTGGGCACCCGCCATATTTACTGCCTTTCGCCTTCTGGATAATAAATCCTGTTGGACCTCTGGTTGAGACCCTGATCAGGTCAAGTGTAGGCACTCATTGCTATGGCTTGTCTATTTTGCTGTCCCCATTTTGACTACTCTTATATACGTGGAGGAGTTCTGAAACTCCAATAAGGGGATGATGTCCTGTGCCTCTTAATGAATACGGAACATTTGAAGATGCCCATGAAAACATCTGGCATTTCATTGAGAAGGTTTACAGCAAGAAGAGACTGCATTCGGCACTGGATTACATGTATCCGGATCAGTTCGAATTGGAGGTTGTTTTAAATACCGTTGCTTAACTACCTGTCTACTATCAGGGGTTCACTCCAATGGTGGGCTTGACTGGTGACACATGAAGCTGGCAGATAAGTTCGGCCTGCACTGTTGCCGCCGTTGGTTTATGACTCACTTCAGGCGAGCCGGAATGCCTTGCGATTTTATCCTGGAGCTTCGGGCGATAGTGGCGGGGCAGCGATCGGCGTTTATATGAGGATCGATAGAGAAGTTGCTGGGTAGAGGTCACATGGCACATGTAGCCGCGGTTGGTGGTCTAAATGAGCGAATATTTTGTTCCACAAAAAAGCATAAGAGAATACTTGGCAGAAAATAGCCTGCTCGGTGTCCATCACTTAATCCGCTATAAATGGGCTGTAGCCGTCCTAAAAGACATGCAGCCAAAGACTTTAATAGACATCGCCTGTGGCGCAGGCTATGGCAGCAAAATGATTGCCCAGGCGTTGCCCGACTCTCAAATCATAGGTGCTGATTATGATCTCAACGCGATTAACTATGCCAGGAGTGCTTATCAGGCCCCGAATTTGCGCTTCATCCTGGGAGACCTCATGAAATGGGATCTGGGAGACTATGATTGCATCATCTCTTTTGACACACTGGAACACATACCTCATAGAGAAATCACTTTGGAGAACATTGTGAACCATTGCGGTTTCATGCTATTTTCTACTCCTTGCGGCGCTCCCGAGATCAATTTCTCTCCTGATTGGTCTGCGCATAAAATAGAGTACAATGCGGACAGCCTATATAGGTTCTTAAGCAGGTACTTTAAAAGAGTTATCCATCCAGAATTAGATAGTTTTCCACATAAAAGTGTCTTTGAGGGGATTCCTTACCTGTTGAAGATGAATCCCCTCCTGTGCTTAGACCCTAGCTGTGGCTGTGGTTATAGTCCTTTGTAGAATATGCAGGCCTTACCGTCCTCAGACCAAAGACAAGATAGAGGCTCTTCGCTGTTCCCGATGAAAAACAAAAAAAATCGTGATTCATAGGGCCTATTCACTAGGAATCGGTGTATCTCTTTTAGATGAACGACCATCCTCTTCGTACATTTTTTGATTAATCCAAGGCACCCCTTAAATTACATATAATTGCTTTCAAGATGGGCGTGTTAGATATCCTTTTCCGACTATCCTTAAATACGTAGAGACGCTTTCGGATCTCGGTAGGAGAATGGGCAACTCTATTGTAGTAACAGGCGGGGCGGGCTTTATCGGGTCGTACCTAGTAGAACGATTCATTAATGATGGGCATGATGTCCTGTGCCTGGACAATTTCGATAATTATTATGATCCTGCGATAAAGCGAGACAATGTGACTCGATTTAAGAACAAGGAGAATTTCACCCTCCTGAAAGGAGATATCCTGGATCGTGATATGGTGCATAAGGCGCTCAATGGTGCGGATTGCGTCTTCCATCTGGCGGCTCAAGCTGGAGTTAGGGCATCGGTGAAAGATCCGATCAAAGTGCATGAGATCAACACCATGGGAACATTGAATATCCTCCAGGCCGCTCTTGATTGCGGCATTCGGAAGGTGGTATATGCCTCTTCCTCCTCGGTTTATGGAAAGGTGGAGTACCTGCCTTTTGATGAGTCTCATCCCAGGGTGCCGGTCTCCCCATATGGCCTCTCGAAGCTGATGGCCGAGGAGTACTGCCGGATATTCAATGAGATCTACGGTCTGGAGACGGTATCCTTGAGATATTTTACAGTCTATGGGCCGAGGATGAGGCCTGACCTGGCCATAAGCATCTTCGCCAACAGGGCGCTGCAGGACCTGCCCCTGGAGATCTTCGGGCCAGGGGAGAAGACTAGGGATTTTACCTATATCGATGATGTAGTCTGTGCCAATGCTCTGGCAATGAAATGCAATAGGGGCGTCTTCAATATCGGCAGCGGGCACAGAATTAGCGTCAAAGAGCTGGCAGAGCTCATAATCCAGCTTACAGGGAGCCGCTCGAAGATTGTCTTCCGCGAGGATGCCAGGGGTGATGCCCAGCATACCTGGGCCAATACTGATAGGGCTAAGGTGAAATTGGGATGGTCCTCCAAGGTGGGCATCGAGGAAGGCCTCAAGAGATATATAAAATGGCTCACAACGAGGAATTCTCCGGGAGCAAAAGGTTGAAAGGCGTGCCCATGATTTCAATTGTAATTCCATTATACAATGAAGAGGAAAATATACAGGAGCTTTGCAGGAGGCTGATAGATGTCCTGGATTCCATGAGAGAGAGCTATGAGGTGCTTTTCATCGATGATGGATCTACGGATGGATCTTATGCCAGGCTCCTGGAAATTAAAAAAAATAATGAAAGCATCAAAATAGTGAAATTCCGGCGGAACTTCGGGCAGACGGCGGCGATTCATGCTGGCTTTGATTATGCGCAGGGTGAGATTATAGCGACTCTTGATGCTGATCTGCAGAATGATCCTCAGGACATCCCAGATATGGTAAAGAAGCTGAACGATTTAGATCTGGATGTGGTTTGTGGCTGGCGTTATCAGAGGCAGGATAAGTTTCACAAGAAGATCCTGTCGCGATTTGCCAATGGCCTGAGAAGAAATCTGACCGGCGAGTCCATTCACGACTCGGGTTGCACATTGCGCGTATACCGGAAGGAGAGCGTCAGGGATCTGGACCTTTATGGAGAGATGCATCGCTACATTCCCGCTCTTCTCACCTGGCGGGGATTCAAGGTGGATGAGCATAAGGTGGTTCATCATGAGAGGTATCGCGGCCAGACCAAGTACAATTGGAGGCGGCTGACCAGAGGATTTTTTGATCTGGTAGTGGTGGCATTCTGGCAAAGATATTCATTCAGGCCGGTGCATATATTCGGAATTTTGGGGGGGATCCTGGCAGCGGTTGGTGGCATTGTTGTCACTTATCTTGTCGCCGAGAAGATGATCTTTGGGGCACAGCTGGCAGACAGGCCGCTATTCATCTCCTCCATACTGATGGCCATAATGGGGGTGCAGTTCATAACCACAGGAATCCTGGCGGACATAATGGTCAAGATATACTATGGCCAGAATGGGAGGAAAAACTATCTGGTGGAGAGAGTAGTTTAGGCGAAACTGTGTTGTGGCCTTTTGAGAATGATATCGGGCAAATGCTGGGAATGGATTTAGATTGGGAAGAGCTTAATTAGATAAAGTCCCTATTGCTTGCTGGTTTTATATATGTAGCAATAATCAATTCCATTCAGTTCGATAGCCATTTCTGGTTCCTTCGTCTTATAATAGTCCCAAGCAGCCATACTCCAGTTTCTTTGTAACGCAGAAATATAGAATACTATGTAGTCTACGCCGCCAATGAAATCGACACTCTCATTTAATGAGGTAGTCTTACCGATGAAGTATTGATCAAAACCATAATAATCGACCGCAACGGTAAGGTTCTGTGCGTCTGGCTTTTGATTTAGATAATTCGCTGCCAAGTCATTACCTTCTCCCCATCCCATCAAAATCATATTTGGCGCATTGCTCGGCCCCCCAAATATAACTGGATTGGTGTAAGACAAGAAATATGGAGATATTGGTATGATTAGTACCAAATGAACAAGAATTATGCCGCTCATCAGCAAATAGAATACAGATTTCTTATTTATATGTACTCTAAAAAAACAATACATTCCGATAGCCACTATAATATCGACAACCGGAAAAACAGGCAATATATATCTTGGAAAGGCCTTTAAGCTTAAGATCATTTGCGCAGCGAAAAGTATAATGTATAGGCAGAGTACAATCAAATTTTTATTAACATAATCTAAGCCATTTTTAAATAATTTTTTTATGAACATAACCAGAAATATTGGCAGGAACAGAAGAGTGATTGGAGTTTCCATCATTAAGAATGAAACCGGATAGAATAGAGGTCCATGACTGCCGTCATCAATTCTTCCCAAAAAAAAACCGCTGCCATGAGGGTTCTTGACTACGATATCCAATCCACTTTGCTGATCGAATGCCATTTTCATTAGTGTATCGATTGGACTGACCCACATGGCTGGCCAAAACAGAAAGAAAGTCATTGCTGCAAGTATGATAATGAATATTACATAATTAAATGACTTTGCCATAGTGTCATTTGATAAAAAGAAGACAACAAATGGCATAAACGCCAGAAGGAAGATTGCCGGCATCTTCGTCAGAATCGCAAGGCCTAAAAAGATTCCAGTCATTATCAAAAATTCTTTTCTTGGCTTTTTAAGAAATGACATCAGAGACAATAGACACAGAAGCATAAATGTGGTGAGCATAGCATCTAAATGGATCAGCCTTGAATGGGCTAATAAAAATGGGTCTAAAGAGATCAATGTGGCAGATAGGAGCGCGATCTTTGTATTAAATAATACTCGAATAAAATAAAATATCAATATGATTGATAAAGATGTTACCATAACTGTGGGTGCCCTGGCAAATGATAGCTTTTCAGGAAAGCCAGAGCCATCAAAGATTTTAATAGAGATGCCAGAAAGCCACATCGTAACCACTCCAGGATGTGGGACTTTGTAGGTCTGATCCCACTGATGCGATAATATTGCTTCAATGAAACTCGGCGCCCTATCGATCCACAATATCTCATCTGTAGTGAGGCCAGTTCCAAGATCCATTGTCCTAAATGATAGGCAGAGGAGAAATATCGCACACACAGCAAGCCAGACTTTATCCATCTAATCTTCTCCAAGTATCCTTGGCGAGAGCCCTGGATGCACACATTTTTTATTCAATTCCTGGGTTTTAAAGTTATTGTTTGATTTGATGGACTGTGCCTTCCAGGCACATTTGATTTAGCGAATAAAATTTAATTTTGTCTACCGATCATTGTTGCCATTTTACCCTTAGAAGGAATAATTCGAAGAATTGTCTTTAGAGCGAATGCACATGGGAAAGATATATTAGCATCTATGCAGAGTCTTCGATAAGGTTAAGCGAATGAAAATAGGAAATCGCATGATTGTAGAATTCTATAATCTCTCAGAGGGAAAAGATGCAAAGCATGGCTTATTAGTTGTTCCTCAAGCTGGCCAAGAAATAATAATGGTAATTCTGGTTATGATGAATTTTTGGTTAAATCTAGGGGTGATTTGGTTAGCATGTCTGTATGGAAAGCCATTTCTCTATTTCAAAATATAAATACACCGTTTCATAGGCATATCTGGCATTTAAAGCTATAAAAGGCTGATATAGATGCAAGAGATTAATAGATCTGCTCAGAAGATGGACGAATCTGAATCCGCCTATATCCATCTACTATCGCACCTAATCGAAGGCCAGAGAGTTCTGATCCTGGGATGCAAAGAAAATTGTAGTTTGTGTTTAGAAAGCGCAAAAATAGGATTTGATGTCGTTGGAACCTATGCAAATGGTGCAGGTGTACCCTTTTATGATGGATCTACAATCGGATCAAATATATCTAATAAAATTCAATTTCTGATTGCAGGGGGCACAAATTTATCATTTCGCGACAGCTCATTTGATAGCGCCATCATTGCAGAGGCGTTGCATACTGCAATTGACCTAAAGAAAATTCTCGAGGAAGCTGTTAGAGTCATTAAAAATGGCGGTAGAATAATTGTTTTAGCTGAAAATTGGGATCGTATCTCAAGCGGAGAAAATGCTAAATCCATCTCTAAAGAAGTAATTAATGCTGAGCTCATGCAGTATACCAGGAAGGTAACATGGCATGATTTGCCATCTGAAAAATGGCATGTTTGCAGTATCTTTGTCCACAAGCATGATAAAAAAAGAAAGAAAAAAAATAAAATAGATATTATCATGCCCACGTTCAATGGCAGAGGATCGATTCGAAGGGCAATAGAGAGCGTGATATATCAAACATACCAAAATTGGAATCTGATTGTGGTTAACGATGGTGGCGAAGATATCAAGGATATAATCGATGAATTTAGCGATAGCAGAATTAAATATATATGCAGTGATTCATAAAGGGAAATCGCACTCTTTAAATGTAGGTATTAATCGCTCTTCGGGAGATTTCATCGGCTATCTGGATGATGATGATATTCTTTATCCTATGCATCTGGAGGTTCTTATAAATGCAGCCATAGATCAGGGGTGCGACTTTATTTATAATGACTGGTACGAGGTATGTATAGATGAATTTGGCAGAGAAATAAATAGATATTTTGAATTTAGAAATGATGTGTCGCCATCAATGCTCATATTAAAAAATTATATAAATCATAAATGTATTCTTCATAGGAGATGCCTTCTTAATAAGGTCGGCTTATACGATGAGGATCTAGATATACTCATAGATTGGGATATGATAAGAAGACTCACCTTTGCCAGCCAGCCTTGTCATATCTGGAGTGTAACGAGCGAGCGTATACAATATTATACGGGAGATGTCATTGAAAATAGGATCTCCTCTTTGCGGACCAAAGATCCTGATAAATTTAAAAAGTCTCTAGAGATAATTATCAAGAAGACTTGTGAATTGCATGCAGATGAAATGGAACTCAATGAGAGCATTTCTGATGCTATGTTGTCATTTTCTTACTACCATCAGTTTAGAATTGACCAGATATTACATGAGCACGAAATATCGCAAAATAAAGAAAAATCTGAGCTGATCAGTCAACTCCAGTCGCTAAATAAAGAAAAATCTGAGCTGATCAGTCAACTCCATTTGGCAAGATATCGTGCTCATGTATTGGATATTGAGATCGCGGAAATTAAGAGGAGCATTTCATGGATAATTACCAATAGATTTAATAACAGTGTCATAGAACGAGCCTTGCCTCATGAAAGCAAGCGCCGGAGATGGTATGATCTTGGGTTAAAGGCGATGAGGATTCTTGCAAATGATGGATTCAGCACTCTACTGCAGGAGTATCGATCAAGAAATGCATACTATTGTTCCATAGCTCATAAAGAGTCTGAAAACCCAGAAAATACCTTTCGTGAGACTGTTATGGATGATTTCTTAATTCAATTGCACTCCTTTCACAGAAACTGGGGGATAGCTCTTGAAGTGAAGAGACATTATGAGAAGAATGTGGATATCGTCATTTGCATACATAATGCATTAGATGATGTAAAATCATGCTTGATGTCAGTAATAAAATATTCTCCACATATTTATACACTGATTTTGGTTGATGATGGAAGCGATGAAACCACTAAATCGTTCTTGCAGGATTTCGCATTGCATCACGATGCTTTCTTGTTAAGAAATGATGTTGCTAGAGGATATACTTTTGCGGCAAATCAAGGTTTGAGAAACTCAACTGGCAAATATGTGATCCTGCTAAATAGCGATACTATCGTTTCTGCCGATTGGCTGGATAGAATGCTAGAATGCGCCGAATCAGATGAACGAATTGGAATCGTCGGCCCATTGTCGAATACCGCTTCATGGCAGTCAGTCCCGAAAATAGAATCGTGCGGCGATTGGGCATCCAATGATTTGCCTGAAAATATATCTATCCATATGATGGCTGATCTTATTGGGAAGTATTCATGTCGTTGCTATCCCAAAATACCATTCCTCAATGGATTTTGTCTTTTAATTAAAAGAGAATTGATAAATCAAATAGGATATTTTGATGAGGATAGTTTCGGGGCAGGCTATGGTGAGGAGAATGATTACTGTATTCAGGCAAGAAAAACGCAATGGCATTTAGCTGTTGCCGATGATGTTTACATTTATCATAAGCAATCCCGCAGCTATTCTGATGATAGAAGAAAGAAATTGTGTGACCGGGCAGGCAAAATATTAATCGACAAACATGGCATCCAGGAAGTCTCTAAGGGTGTCTCCGAATGTAAGGGTAATAGAGCAATGGCCGGTATTAGAGCCCGAGCGGATGTTCTATGGCATCGGCACGGGTTATTGGAGGAAGGGAAAAAGCTCTTCAAGGGCAAAAGTCTGCTGATAATTCTTCCAATAATGGAGCCGACAGGAGGTGCTTATGTCATCATCCAAGAAGCATATGCTTTGATTGAAATGGGTGTGAGGGTAAGCCTGTTTAATTTAACAGAACATGGAGTTAAATTCCAGCAGAGTTTTCCCGATTTGAGGATTCCTGTCATTTATGGGAGCATTAATGAGGTCCCTTTAATTGCCGCGGACTTTGATGCGGTTATAGCTACTATAAACAATTCCGTATATTGGATTGCATCGCTTAATAGCAGCGACATTACCCTGGCATATTACATTCAGGACTTTGAACCAGATTTTTACCCAAAGGGGTCTCGAGAATACAATCTGGCGTGGGAATCTTACATGAAGATACCAAGAATAAAGAATGTGACAAAAACAAGCTGGAATAAAAATAAGGTTATGTCGAATATGGGAATTGACTGTCAGATTATAGGGCCGAGCGTTGATATAGATCTATTCAGACCAAGAGAAAGATTGCACAAATCAAATGATATATTTATTGGAGCAATGATTAGGCCATCGACTCCACGCAGAAATCCTCGCTTTACCTTGGAAATTCTTGAGGAAATCAAAAAACTATATGGAGATAAAATAAATATCATTACCTTTGGATGCTCTAATGATGACTTCTTATCATTGAACCCCTGTAGAGATATTCCAATTAATCATATGGGGGTGCTAAAACGAGAATGGATGCCGCATTTATTCAATGAAATCGATATCTTCGTGGACTTTTCAACATATCAGGCAATGGGATTGACTGCATTAGAAGCAATGGCATGTGGCTCTGCGGTAATAGTTCCGAGAAATGGGGGTTGCCAGGATTTCGTAAAGGATGGAATAAATGGATTTTTGATCGATACGACAGATAGGCGATCATGCACTGATGCTCTTGAGAAATTAATAAATGATGAGAAATTAAGGAAAAAGATGTGCTCTCAATCCATCATCGATGTCTGTCGATTTCCTGCCGAATTAGCGGCGCTGAATATGCTTAAAGCTATTTTTATTTAGTGATATCTAATCAAAAAGAGAGGTCACATTAACGTGCCTATTATTCGAGTGAATGAAAATGGCGTCAACTATTTATTTTGTATATATTCATAGAAAAATGTGAATTGAGCATCAACCACACGAGCACAGCAATACCAAGAATGGTCGAGATGAATCCAGGCAACCTGGCAAGCTTTATGATTATATCAATAACTGGATGTACCCTCTCAAGGCCGATGGTCATGCTCATGGGACAAGGTGTTAGATGGCATTAAAGGACATAGGAACGGGAAAAATAATAGCCAGGTGCCATGAATACTTGGTCGACCTGCTTTTCGCACCGGGCACAGGGCGAAGGGGCATATACGAGTTGGCCGCAAGGTCCAGTCATATCATCGCCGAAGACGGTATGCAAAGCTTTGTGGAAAGGTCCCAAATATATATGCGCAGAAAATTATCTCAAAAAAAGAATCCGCCCAAAGAGCCGTCTGGAAAAGAACTGGAGGATATGCGCATCCAATGTGCGAGCTTTGAGTACCGGCCCAAGATCAGCATAATAGTTCCAGTATTAAACACCAGAGAAGAATGGCTTAGAAGTTCCATCGAATCTGTTTTACATCAGATATATGATAACTGGGAGCTTTGTATTGCGGATGATGGATCAGATCAACCGCATATAAAAGAGACTTTAAATTGTTATCAGCAAAAGGACGCCCGGATCAAGGTCAAGTATCTGAATGAGAACCTGGGTGTCTCTGGAGCTTCAAACGAGGCCCTCGCTATGGCCAGCGGGGAATTTATCGGATTTCTGGATCATGATGATCAGCTCCTTTCAAATGCATTATATGAGGTTGTTCTGATGCTGAACCGGAATGCCAGCGCCGATTTTATATATAGCGATGAGATCCTTATTTCTGAGCGGGGAAAGCCAGTATTTGCTTATTTCAGGCCAGATTTCTCTCTTGATTATATGCTATCTCATTGCTATATCGTTCATTTTGTTGTCATAAGGGCGAGCATTTTGAAAAAGATCGGTGGATTCAGAGCCGAGTTTAAAGTATCCCAGGACTACGATTTATTTTTAAGGGTCCTCTCCCAGACCAGAAATGTCCTGCACATACCCAAAATCCTTTATAAATGGCGTCAGTACGAATCGAGCACCGGGCATCTGCTCAAGGAAAGAGTGATGGAGTCCAGCAGAAGAGCTCTCCAGGACTTCGCAGACAGAGAGGGAATCAAGGGAGTGGTCTGGGGCACAAAGAACTTTAATTTTTTCAGGCTGAAGAGAGATATCCTCGATCGCCCCAAGATCAGCATCATAATTCCGACCAAAGATCGCATTGACCTTTTGAGGAGATGCATTGAAAGCATCCAAAACAGATCGTCTTATGATAATTATGAAATTATAATAGTAGATAACATGAGCCAGGAGGAGGAAACCGCCGCATATCTGGATGGTCTAGGGAAGTCATACGAGAATTGTAGAATTATAAAGTTCAATGAGAAATTTAATTACTCTAAGTTGAATAATTATGCCGCTGAATTTGCCCGTGGAGAGCATCTGCTCTTTTTGAATAACGATATAGAAGTATTAAACTCCGATTGGCTGGAAGCGATGCTTGAACAATCGCAGAGAGACGAGATCGGTTGTGTGGGGGCCAAGCTGCTTTATCCAGATAGAAAAATACAGCATGTGGGAGTGGTTGTCGGCTGGGGTGGACGGGCAGAGCATATATATAAGTGGTTGCATTCAAATGACATTGGCTATATGGGCCATTTTGTATCCATCAGAAATTATAGTGCAGTCACCGCAGCCTGCATGATGCTTCGAAAATCGATTTTTAATGAGGTAGGCGGATTTGACGAAAGGTTTGAGATTGGCTTTGGAGACGTCGATCTTTGCCTCCGGGTGAGGGAGTTGGGATATGAAAACCTATTTACTCCCTATGCAGAACTGCTCCATTACGAATCTGCTACCAGGGGACGATCGTTTTCATTCGATCCTCACCCCAATGACACAAAGCGCTTCATAGAAAGATGGCAAGAATATATAAAAGGGGGTGATCCCTACTACAATCCCAATCTTCCCCTCGACAGCTACGACATCCTGCCATTTGTATCTTGGCGATAACTGATCTTGATATAGATTAGCCTGCAGAGCAGCACGATATCCAATCATCCTCCTCTTCATACCGCGGGAAGTCCGACTTCATATGGATGCTCCTGGAGATATTGTAATCTCCGTAGTACCTCTCCTCCCCCTCGCTGGCCATAGGATAGATCGATTTCTTCAACCCTGCATTGGGGCTAAAGAAGCCATATTTGAAGTCGGCGATGCCGGTGGAGGACGTCGTAATGCTATAATATGTCTCCTTTGTGGGCATGAACTGGGCGGAGAGAACCGTATCATCGGGAGAAAGAGAAATGCCCTGCACAGTGGCATTCATCCTGGTGAGCAGCATATCTATACCTGAATCCTTGGAGAGCTCACTATTATAAAGCAGGCTGGACCCGGCATAATCAAGATTGTTCCCTGCATACTCCCGGCTGTTGATTCCCAGGCCGGAGTACCTCAGGGATTTGCTGGATCGGAGAATGGCCGGCCATTCCTCGACAAATTCGCCCATAAAGGTGCCGTTTTCAATTGAAAGGACGAATTCGCTGGAATTTGCAGAGTCCGCTCGAAGGAGAATCAGCCCTTCTGAGGCGTAATCGCCCTTTCGGGCAGAGGTCCTGGCACGCAAGCGAACATCATTTACATCCACCTCCTCATAGCTGGAATGACAGGGCTCAAGTGAGCGCCCGCGGTACTCAACCGGAGATATGCTTCCCTGGACGTACTGCGAGTAATCGAATTTGATGCTATCGCTCTGCCGGGCAATGGACCAGTCGGTGTTATTGGTTCCCACGGTGGTGGTTATCCTCTCGGCATTAGCGGATAGGATCAAGGCCGATAAGAGCAATGAGGCGATTACAATACAGACGCGATCCGTCTCAATCTTATTAAAAATCAAAAAGGGACCTCTGCGATTCTCTTTCTCCCCCGGCTTTCTTCGAAGCTAAAAGCCGGATCTCTCCGTATTTTCCTCCTCCGCCGGGCAGAACCTCCACTCCGCCGTTGCGGAAGGCCTCAATGGCACCGATCACCTTCGGCTCGACCTCTGCCGCCTCCAGCTCCCCGATATGCTCGTTCAGCAATACCTCAATCTCCGTCTTATCCTCTGTCATGGCCGCGTACAGCCTCTGCACCCCCACCGTCATCGGGCTCTTGTAGCCCAGGGCGAGGGCGATGATCTCTGCCAGAGGAATGAGGTGCAAGTAAGGGGGCCGATGAGAGGGATGCTGGGGCCCTTCGTAGTCGGCCAATAGATCGATCCGGTCAGCCACCCCCAGCTTGATCTGCCCCTGGCAATGGGAGCAGCGTCCCATGAGATCATTCATCTCTTTTGCGCTGAAGTGATGAAAGCAGCGGGTGCAGGCCGTGCGGTTATACTTTCCCTCTCCCGGGAAAAAACCGGCATTGAGCGTCGGTCCTCTTCCCTTCTCCCTGCAGATGGCCATAGCTACCTCCTGGTAGCTGCACCCCTCCACCTCCATCTGATTGAACTCTCTGGCCAGCTTATTGGTGCGAGGTGAATGAGCATCGGAGTTGGAGAGAAAGGTCTTGTCCGAGAGCTCAGCAATCCTGTCCGCATAATCGCTGTCCGCGCTCAGTCCAAGCTCAATGAATCGAATCCGGTCCGCCTTCTCCTGGTAGCATTCAGATAGGGACCGATGGTAAGCATACATCCCCGTCCAGGGGGTGAAGGCATGGGCGGGCCCAATGATGCCCCCTGCTTCAAAAACCAGGTCGGCGATCTGGGCCCCGCTCATATGCAACCGCGGCCTGCCGTCCTGTTGCAGATTACTCGAATGGGGGGAAAACCCCTCCGCCAGCTCCTCTGCTTTGCCGGTGTCCGGCAGGAGAATGAGGTGATGGACCCTCTTTGAATCCTCCACCTCCACGCTCAGGAGAAAGAGAGTATCCCCAAACCGACGCAGCCCATCGTCCTCCGGCAGCTCCTTGATGGATTCGAGCCACAGAGGGTGCAGGCAGTCGCCAGTGCCCACGATCTTCACCCCTTTATGCGCCGCCCCCTTTGCGATCTGCCCCAGCACCATGTCGCCGGATACGGCCATCGAATAGCGGGAATGAATGTGCAGATCGAGATTGACTAGCATCTTCCTGACTCCTGATGAAGGTCTTCTCGGAGTGGGATAAACCCTTTATGCTCATGGCTCTATCAACAGAAGTGAAAATGGAGAGCAACAGAGAGATCCTGGAAGGCTACCGCCGGGGAGAGATTTCCCTGGAGGAGGCCCTAAAGCAGATTCGGGTCAGGGATTATCGCACCGTGGGCGAGGTGGCAAAGCTGGATATCTGCCGATCAAATCGCATTGGCATACCGGAGGCGATCCTCGCCGAGGGAAAGGACAAGTCCGATCTTCTGGCCATATCCCTTGCCCATCTGGAGGAGACGGGGAGCGTGATCATCACCCGTGTGTCCTCCGAGCAGCTGGTGGTATTGAGATCGGCCAAGCTTCCCCCTAAGAGCGTCTTTGAGCACAATCCTCGCGCCAGGACGGTGGTCATCCGCTCTGCTGATCAGCCGGAAAGGGTGGGCATCGTGGCCATCCTGGCGGCAGGAACTGCGGACATCCCCGTGGCTGAGGAGGCGCGGGTGGTAGCGGAGGAGATGGGCTGCCAGGTGCTCAGAGAGTATGATGTGGGGGTGGCAGGCATCCACCGCCTCTTTCCGTGTCTAGAGAGGATGGCGGATGCGGATGCATTTGTCGTGGCGGCTGGTCGAGAGGGCACCCTTCCCGCGGTGGTAGCGGGACTGGTGAACGCTCCGGTCATCGGCCTTCCCGTCTCCACTGGATACGGAATTGGCGGTGGGGGAAAGGCTGCCCTCTATTCGATGCTCCAGTCCTGCTCCGTCCTGACGGTGGTAAATGTGGATGCGGGCTTTGTGGCGGGAGCATATGCCGCCAAGATCGCCAGACAAAAAGCTCATAAAGAGAAACAGTCTTAAATTATTTCTAGGAAGGTATTTATACCATAAAAAGGCTCGTTTGCCTTGAGCGGGTATACTCATCTTTTTTACTAACCCCCACTCCCCTACCCGCTCTAGCTATTACCGCCGCTACTGCAAAGTTCATGAATCCATGCGTCTTATCCAGGCTTTTGGAATCGGCTAATAGTGTATTTAAAAATAAGTATAATATAGTTAGAAACATGGCACTCTGGGGAGATCCAGGGCGGAGTCTGCCTTGCAGGGATGCTCCGCCTTGGTGCTGAATGGACGCACGGAATAGCAGACTATTCCTTCATACGCTATTCCATTACACTTTACTTTATGCAAATTAATTTTACTTAAGGCTTTTGGTCCCAACAAAATCGCGATCTATTGGCAAAGAGCGCCCGTTGCTGCCTGAGGATAGATCGACTGAATTTATCTCTTCTCCGGACTGCTGAGAATAGGCCTCTATCCTCTTTTGAACCTGGCCCATCATTCCCTGAGAGGTCAAGACCAGGCAGCTCTTGCCTGCAAGCGCCTTGAGGATGCATTTGTCTATCACCCCGTAGGTGAAGTCCACCCGGATTTTGGCCTCTTCTGCCATCAGCTTGGCCCTGGTCCCCATAGCCCCGGTATAATCTGCATCCACTTTCCCTACCAGCTCATCTGCATTCTCTAAAAGAAGCTCATCGGCATCGCAGACGTAGATCGTGCCCCTCTTCGCCCCCTGGACAGCACACCTCCTCTCGCCCCCCTCCAGAGAGTCGCATAGCTCAAGAATGCTCTTTGGAGGCTTCTTGCCCTCTGCCAGCCCTCTGTTCACAAGCTCCTGATATAGATCCACCACCATTGGGGGCTTCAGCCTGGCATCACGGACCAGCTCCAAATCGCCGAACACCTCCTCAGCCGAGCCCCGGCGGAGCAATCCACCGTCCTTCATCAGCACCACCTCATCCGCCCAGCGATAGGCCAGGTCCACATCGTGGGTGGAGATGATCAACGTCTTTCCCCCCAGGTTAAGCTCATCGAGCATCTCCATGATCTCCTCTGATGTGGCGGGATCGAGGTTTGAGGTGGGCTCGTCCAGGATCATCACCTCCGGCTCCATGGCCAGAATTCCCGCAATAGCCGCCCTCTTCTTCTCCCCGCCGCTCAGATGATGGGGAGGGCGGCGCTCGTATCCAGATAGGCCGACATACTGCAGGGCATAGCCCACATACCTTTTCACCTTCTCAGGAGGGAAACTCAAGTTCACCGGCCCGAAGGCCACATCCTGGTAGACGGTTGGGGCAAAGAGCTGATCATCGGAGTTCTGGAAGACCATTCCCACCCTTTGCCTTACCTTTCGCAATGATCGGGAGTCATAATCCAGCCTCTCATTCCGGAATAGAACCTCACCTGCATCCGGCCTTAAGATCCCATTGAACATCAGCATCAGGGTGGACTTTCCCGCTCCATTGGGGCCCACCAGAGCAATCTTTCTGCCCTCCTCTATTGTGAGGCTGACATTGCTAAGGGCCCGGGTGCCGTCGGCATAGGCGTATTCTATCCCCCTGGTCTCCAGGATCGTGGCCATTCTCACCCTCCCATCCTTAGAATCCCTTCTTCTCCAGTCATAAGGCTGATCGCCAGGGCCAAGGCCAAAAAGGCCGCAGTGGCTGCTATCTCTAATGCTCCCGCTCCTTTTCTCTCTTCCATGAGATCGAGCCGGC
>WBZO01001620.1_pt1 | contig 33834 bp, 30 predicted proteins | sample 5204261 | NCBI WGS metagenome assembly WBZO01 (sample SAMN12412400, study PRJNA552823) | activated sludge metagenome | isolation source: activated sludge from anammox sidestream of wastewater treatment plant... | place: USA: North Carolina | collected 2017-09
CACAGCCAGAGTTGGCTTGCCATTCCCGGCATTGAGCATTTGGTCGTAAGACATTTCTCTTCTCCTTCGCCCTCGCTACAGTAAATTCTGAGGGGAAGTTGTCTCACACCATATTAGCACAGAGGGACTCTCGTAACGCTTTTCGTAACGCTTTCGTTGCGCTTGTCTGATACAATGGAGTTGAAATGGACACATCACATAGACCTAATTTTTGGCAGCGCATTTTTGGCGGCGGAAAAACGCAGGTAGAAACGGAACCGCGGGCAGCGGCGGAAACGGATTCCGCTGCTGTCCCCGTTGCGCCCAAACCGCTGCCCGGCACGCTGCTTTTGCTCGACTTGGCGCCGCATGACCCGCTCGTCGCGTATTTTTCGAGCCAGCCCGGCGTCGTCGAACTCGACAAGTTGAATTTGGATTCGCCCGCGCTGCGCGAGCTGAACGAGCAAGGCGTGAAATTGGTGATTCCGTTGGTCAATCAAGGCGAACTGTTGGGATTGATGAATCTCGGCAATCGCTTGAGCGACCAAGATTATTCGAGCGACGACCGCGGCTTGTTGAATAATTTGGCGACGCAAACCGCGCCGGCAATTCGCGTCGCGCAACTCGTGCGTCAACAGAAATTAGAGACGCAAGCGCGCGAACGTTTGGAGCAAGAGTTACGCATCGCGCGTTTGGTGCAGCAAACGCTCTTGCCGCAAGAGCTGCCCGCGCTGGAAGGTTGGCACATTGCCGCGCACTATCGTCCCGCGCGCAGCGTCGGCGGCGACTTTTACGATTTTGTCCAGTACGACGATGGGCGTTTGGGCTTGGTCATTGGCGATGTGACGGACAAAGGCGTGCCAGCCGCGTTGGTGATGGCGTCCACGCGCGCGACGCTGCGCGGAGTGGCGATTGATTACGCCGCCGCGCAAAACGCAACGACAAGCGTGGTGGACCCCGGGCAGGTGTTGGCGCGCGCGAACGATTTAATTTGTCCCGACATTCCGCCCAAAATGTTCATCACTTGCTTTTACGCGCTGCTCGATCCCCAGACGGGCTGTTTGCAATACGCGAACGCGGGGCACGATGTGCCGTATGTGAAACGCGGCAATACCTTTTTGGAATTGCGCGCGCGCGGGATGCCGCTCGGACTTTTGCCGGGGATGCCGTACGAGGTCAAGGAATTGCAGCTCGAGCCCGGCGACAGCATTTTGTTTTATTCCGATGGCTTGGTGGAAGCGCACAATCCACAGCGCGAAATGTTTGGCTTTCCGCGTCTGAGCGAATACGTCGCGAGTCATCCGGGCGGCGCGGCGTTGATTCAATCGGTCTTGGAAGATTTGGAAATTTTTACGGGACCGAATTGGGAACAAGAAGATGACGTGACGTTGATGACATTGGAGCGGGCTGCAAAGGACGAACGACAAACGACGAACGACGAAATAAACGGCGCGTGGAAAATTCTTGCCGAGTTTGAAATGCCGAGCGCGGAAGGCAACGAGCGCGCGGTGATGCAGCGCGCGGCGGAAGCGGCGCAAAACGTTTTGCCCGCGTCGCGCATGGAACAATTAAAAACCGCAGTGGCGGAGGCAACTATGAACGCAATGGAACACGGCAATAAAAATAATCCGGAGATTCCCGTTCACGTCGAGGTCAAAGCGTCGCCCACTCTTTTGTCCGTACACATCACCGACGAAGGCGGCAGCGCGCCGATTCCCGACAATCCCGCGCCCGATCTGGACGCGAAATTGGAAGGACTGCAAGCGCCGCGCGGCTGGGGCTTGTTTCTCATCAAAAAATTTGTGGACGAGATGAATATCATCACCGACGAAAAACATCACACCGTCGAATTGATTTGGCATCTGGAGGAGAACAAGAGCTGACGCGGTACATCGCCTTTTGGACACAGATTGCGCAGATTTACACAGAAAAAAAACAGCAACGTCCTTTTGCAGAAATCTGCGGCATCTGTGTCCGAAAAATTGGACTTTGTACTGTGACAGGTTTCTGGAACGTTCAACGATTCCGATAAACCTGTCAGGTCTGGCATACGAAAATGGCAATCCTTGAAGCAACCGTCCGACAACAACCCAACGCCGCGGTGATTGATTTGAAAGGCGATATTGACGGCGCGGGCGAAGACGCTTTGCAAAAAGCGTACAGCGAAGCGCTGGCGCAAAAACCCGCCGCCGTCTTGATGAATTTTGCCGATGTCGGTTATATCAACAGCAAAGGCATCGCGTTGATTGTGATGCTGCTCGCCCAAGCGCGCAAAAGCGGCACGCGCCTGTTGACGACCGGCCTCTCGCCGCATTACGTCGAAATTTTCAACATCACGCGGCTTTCCGATTTCATGAAAATTTATCCCGACGAAGCGAGCGCGCTCGCGCAGAGCGGATAGCGAATAGCCCATAGCGGATTGTGAATCATTCATCCGCTATCGGCTGTCTGCCATCCGCCATCAACAAACCTATGGCAACTCCACAACTCAACCTCACCGTTCGGACTCCCTCCAACCATGTCGCCGTGATTGACATTCAAGGCGAAGTGACCGGCGCGGCGGAAACGCCCTTGATGAACGCGTACGAAGAAGCGAGCAAGAATGGCGCGCGCACTATCGTGCTAAATTTTTCCAACCTCGAATACATGAACAGTTCCGGCATCGGGCTGCTCGTCACGCTCTTGATTCGCGTCAATCGCCAAAAGCAGCGCATGTTCAGTTACGGCTTGAGCGACCACTATCAGCAGATTTTCCAACTCACGCGCTTGAACGAAGCGATTGGCATTTATGCGGATGAAGCGAGCGCGTTGAGTGCAGCAGGTTAGTGCAATAGTGCGGTAGTGGGGCAAATTATCTTACGATAGCGCTATTGCACTTAGAGGTAATCATGTCAACAAATCCTCCTTCCGAAAAACAAAAAGCGTCCGAACAAGCGTGGGCGAAACCGAGCGAACATCTGCGCGTCGAACACGCGATGCCCGCCGGTTCGATCAACTTGAACGTAGATGGACGCCAATTGACGAATCCCTTGCAAGGGTTCGGGCAGATGTGGCAAAAAACGTACCGCATCCAATTGATTGCGCCGCGCGTGTCCGCGACCGGTCAAGCCGCGACGCCGCAAGACATTATCGCGGGATGGAAGGCGAACTTTGCAAAATTTTGGCCCCGCGGCAATAATTTTTACGCGCCGCTTACCGAAATTCAGCCGGGCGAAGTCGCGGTGTTGAATCTCAAGGGCCCCGGCGGTATGCCGCTTTCGACGGGCGTGCGCGTGATTTACGCCGACGACGAACAATTTTCGTTCATGACGCCGCAGGGGCACATGTTCGCGGGGATGATAACTTTTTCCTCTGACGAGGAAAAGTCCGAACAAGAAGCGGGCGATGTGTTTGCCCAAGTGCAGGCGTTGATTCGCGCGAGCGACCCGCTGTACGAAGCATTTTTCAAACTCGGCATCATCGGCAAGATGGAAGATGAGTTTTGGTCGGCGACGCTAAAAAATCTCGCCGAGTATTTTGGCTCGACGGGCAAGGTGGAATTGAAAACGCAGCTCGTTGACCCGCGCTGGAATTGGGGCGCGGCGAAAAATATCGCGCACAACGCGGCAATGTGGAGCGGGATATATACAGTGACCGCGCCGCTGCGTTGGTTCGGCAGAAAAGCAACGGGGAAAACGTAGCGAACGCTCTTTGTTCGAGAACGCCTCGCCGCAGCGTTCGTCGCGCGTGGCGGCGTTCGCATTGCGCCGCCGCGTTCGCATCATGCCGCGCCATTCACGGCGCGGCGCTTTTTGTAAAACACGTGGTCGCAAACAAACGAGAAGGCGCTTGCGCGCTGTCCCATCACAGAACTTTTTCTTTGAGCCAAATCTTGATTAACGATTGGTATGGGACATCGCGTTTGTTGGCTTTGATTTTGATGCGCTCCAACAATAAAGTAGAAAGGCGCAGCGAAATCGTTTGTGTGGTGGGTTTCAGGTTGGGCAGGCGCACGCGCTCCGCTTTCGCATCCAAATCAAATAAAATTGCGCGAATCATCCTTCCCGTTTCAGGTTAGGCAAGCGCACGCGCTCCGCTTTCGCCCATTCTACATACTCGCTGGAATCGTGCGTTTCCCAAAAACGTCGTTCTTGCGCTTCCGTCTTAAATTTCGGTATCTTTTTCAATGGCTTGGGCATAAATCATGCGTTCCTTTTTGTGCATCGGACGCGTCAAGATTACGCGAATCAACGTTTGCGCGGCTTGCAAAGGCGAGGAAATCACCAAACGACAGCCACAAGACCTGATTGCGTGATGGCGATATCGTTGGTCAAGAGAGCAATCTCGTCTGCAAACGAGTCTTGGCATTGAAGCGCGGTGGCAACGATGATGCTATCGTGAATATCAAAGTTGTCAGGCAAATGGTTGACGACGAACTCGTCAAACGGAAAGATGGTTACATTCGGCGCAGATGTAACTCAGCCAATGATTTCTTGAAAGGTTAGTGGAATGCGTTTTCGGTCAGCGATGTGTTTGGCTTCAGCCAGTACAATACTCGGGATGACAAGACGCGCGTTCTCATCGTCGAGGACACGTCGCACTTTATCGCTCAAGCGACGATCATTTGTCATATGCCAAACGAGCGCATGGGTATCAACTATATAATGCATCACAAATTTTCAGGCATCTTGAGCCGTGCTTGCTCAAAATCTTCTTCATTCACGATGACTCCTTCCCATACCCCGCGCAACGCGCTAAAGGGGCGAGGCGGGGTGACAGGTGGATTCGATTGCGCCATGTGCATTTGGAGATAAAACAATTGGCGCTCTAGCGCGAGCAACTGTTGCCGCATTTGATTGAGGATTAATTGTGTATCTGTGACCATCGCTTTTTCCTTTCAATGGCTTGCGCGGAATTATAGCATGAATCCCGAGACATCGAGGCAAAGCTCCTCATCTCCCCCACTACACGGCACACGGCGCACGCTCGCGCACGCGGCGTGGTATGTGTGCGCGGCGCTGGCGGCGCTTGTTTTGCTCGCCGCAATCCCGGTCTATTTCAATCGCGCCGCGCACCCCAGCGTCGCCGACCCGTACGGCTTGGGCGGCTATAGCGCGCTATTCCGCTTTATAGTGAATGTGGGCGATTACATTGGCAGCGTGATTGCCTTTGCGCTCGCGCTCTTGCTCTTTTGGCGCAAACCGAACGACCGCGTGGCGCTGTTTGTTTCCTTTTTTTGTCTGGTCTCGGCAGCCACCGGCCTCTTGGTCCTCTCCAATGTGCTTACGGCTTATATCGGTACGCCGTCCACGTACGAGTTCTGGCAAGGGCTTCAAACGCCGCTCTGGGTTCTGCTCTTGAGCATTTTTCCCGACGGCCGCTTTGTGCCCCGTTGGACGCGCTGGGTATTTTTTGTTTCCCTTCCCGCCGCGTTCACTGTTTTTCTCGGCGGCAGCTGGAGCGCCAACGCTTCGATCCTCAATAACGTATTGGTTCTGCTCGCCATTTTTGCCCAAATCTATCGCTATCGCCGCGTCTCGAGTTATACGGAACGGCAGCAAACCAAATGGTGGTTGTATGGATTGTTTGTCGCGTTTATTTTTTTTGTCGGCGCCTCGGTGGTATATAAAAAAATCAGCGACCCGCTGCTCAATGTGACGCCCATCTTTCTCACGATTGCGATTTTGCGCTCGCGCTTGTGGGACATTGACATTATCATTCGCAAGACGGTGACATACGCGCTGGTTTCGATTATATTGGGCATTGTCTTTTTGAGCAGCATCATCGGCTTGCAGCAATTGTTTTCGACGCTCACGAATTCGGGCCAAAACGAAATTGTCACGGTCATTTCGACGCTCGTCATCGCCGCGCTCTTTGTGCCGCTGCGCTATCGCATCCAAAATATCGTTGACAAACGGTTCTATCGCAAAAAATATGACGCGCAGCAAGTATTGCAAAATTTTGCCGAAACGGTGCGCGACGAAACGGATTTGGATAAATTGCTCGCCGAATTGGCGAGCGTGGTGCAAGAGACGATGCAGCCCAAGAGCGTTAGCGTGTGGTTGAAAAAGACGGATGATGAACGACGAACGGCGAATGAAAGAACATGAGGTCTTGCGTTCGCCCTTTGTTTGAAGCGGCGTTATGGAACAAACATCAATTTCTTTGCCATTGCAGGATGGCGCGCGGATTGCCGTCATCGGCGGTGGACCGGCGGGTTCGTTTTTTAGCAATTTTGTTTTAACGTTCGCCGACCGCGTCGGATTGGATTTGCAGGTGGATATTTACGAGCCGCGCGATTTTTCGCTCGTCGGTCCGCCGGGCTGTAACATGTGTGCGGGCATCGTCTCTGAATCGCTCGTGCAAAGCATGGCGGCGGAGGGCATCAATTTTCCGACGACGGTGGTGCAGCGCGGGATTGATTCGTACGTTTTGTACATGGACGTTGGCGCCGTAAAAATTGATTCGTCGCGGCGCGAAAAAAGAATCGGCGCGACGTTTCGCGGCAGCGGACCCCGCGATGTGCGCGAGGTGAAATGGGATTCGCTCGACCGTTACTTGATGAATCTCGCGCTCGCAAAAGGCGCGCGGCAGATTCGCGCGCGCGTGACCGATGTGAAATGGGACGCGGACGCGGCGACGACGCCATTGGCGGAACGTCGTCTCGCGGTCAAAGCGTCCAATGGCAAAACCGAAACCTATGATTTTGTCGCGGTCACGACGGGCGTCAACACCGCGCTGTTGAAAACGTTTGAAAATTTGAATATCGGCTATCGCGCGCCCAAGACGACGAAAGCGTACATCCGCGAATACTATTTGGGCGATGAAGCGATTGAGAAATTCATCGGCAGCTCGTTTCACGCGTTCCTGCCGACCATTCCCAATATCGAATTCGGCGCGATTGTGCCAAAAGGCGAATACGTCACGCTCGCGTTGTTGGGCGAAGAGATTGATGCCGCGACGGTGGACGCGTTCATGGCGGACCCGTTGGTCAAAGAATGTATGCCGCCCGGTTTTGCGTTTGACCAAATCGCCTGCTGGTGTGGGCCGCGCATCAATCTCACGGGCAGCCCGCAGCCGTACGGCGACCGCATCGTTTTCATCGGCGACAGCGGCGTGACGCGTTTGTACAAGGACGGCATCGGCGCGGCGTATCGCGCCGCCAAAGCCGCCGCGTCGAACGTCGTCTTTCACGGCATCGCGCGCGATGATCTGGCAAAACAGTACGGCGCGTATTGCCGCGCGATGGAGCGGGACAACAACGTTGGCAAATTCATGTTCGCCGTCGTGCGCCAGATGCAACGCTTTCGTTTTTCGCGGCGCGCGATTTTGCGTATGGCGATGGCGGAGCAAAAACGTCCGCCCACCGCGCACGGCGGCATGAGCATGGTGTTGTGGGATATGTTCACCGGCAGCGCGCCGTACCGCGAGGTTTTCATTCGCACGCTGCATCCCATTTTTTGGACGCGCCTGTTGTGGAATATGTTGGCGTGTCTCGTGACGCGCGGGGTTTTGGAGACCTGACGAGTTTTGGACGCGATTGCTTTATTCGGCGCGGTTGATATGTAGTGCGCGGCTGCGGTGGGTGAAACAGCTGTCATTGAAACCCGTCAGGTCTGGAACACGGGAGGACAACATGGACAAGGGTGGATTGGGCAAAGAGTACGAAGCGGGCGCGGTCATCGTGCGCCAAGACGAGCCGGGCGATTGCATGTTTGTGATCCAAGAAGGTCAGGTGGTCGCCACGCTCGAAAAAGACGGGCAAGAGACAACGTTGGGTTTGCTTGGACCCGGCGATTTTTTCGGCGAAATGTGCGTGTTTGAAAAACAGCCGCGCAGCGCGACCGTGCGCGCGTTGACGCAAGCGCGCATCTTGACGGTGGACAAAAAAGGATTGCTGCGCCAAATCACCGTAGACCCGACGCTGGCGTTCAATCTCTTGGAAAAAATGTCGGCGCGCATCCGCACGTTGAATCATCAGGTCGCGTGGTTGACGGGTGCGCAAGAAAATCAAGAACGCAAACACGCGTAACGCTTGTCGTAACGCTTTCGTTACGTCCGCCGAGTACACTGCGCGCAATCAAAACGTTACAAGGAGGAACGTTATGGCTGCGAATACGCTTTATCGCTTGGCGGGCTGGTCTGCCCTGTTGAGCGTCGTGTTTAGTTTCGGATTGTTCGGCGTGCTGATGGCGACGAACGGCGATCGGGGCGCGCTCTTTAATGGGGTGTTTATCCTTGCCTCATTGTTTAGCGTGATTACGTTTTACGGGCTGTATGTTTTTCATCGTCCGCAAGCCGCCGGATTGAGCTTGATTATGCTCGGCGCCGGCGTCGCGAGCATGATTCTTGAGGGCTTGGGTTCGGGACCCGGTTCTCCGCTCACGCTCGGCGCGCAAGCGTTGGGCGGGGTGGCGTACCTGCTGCTCGGTTATCTCGGCTATAACAATTCACAAATGCCGCGCGGGCTGGCGCTCTCGGCATACGCCGTCGGCGTTTTGGGGGCGTTGGCCGCCGTAACGGGCGCAGTCGCTTCTCTTTCCGCCGTTTATCAAATGGCAGGCGGAATCTTTTTGCTCGCATGGATGGTATGGTCGGTGTGGGTGTGGCGTTGGTTCACATCGCCCAAACTCGCGACGGCATAGATTGTATAGCAGGGGCAAACCCATGTGGCTGCTCACCCCGCGAACAAGCGCAAGGGATTGCCCCTATCATCAGGTATTGAACGGTGAAACCATGAACGAATCCTCCACAACGCTGCATCCCCCTTGGTTGAACCTTGCACGCGGCGCGTGGCTTGCGCTTGCCGCCGTCGCGCTCTGTCTTTATGTCATGGGGCTCTATAATCAATTGCAGCAGCCGCTGCCCAGCTGTCTCGATACAACGGTCGAGTGCGGCCCTTGGGTCGTCACACGCGAGGACGTGACGACGGGGCAACAACTGGGATGGCCTGCGCAACTTTTATTTTTGGCTGCCGTCATCGGGATTCATTCGTCGGGACTGATGTTCGGCGCAATCGCCCTGTTTATCTTTTTTCGTAAATCGGATGATTGGATGGCGCTGCTGTTGTCGCTGATGCTTATCTTTGGGCTCCTCGAAGGCGTAACGATGGTCGGCGTCTTTCTCCCACTGCAACAAGCGCTTTACGGGGCGACGATCATAATCTTTACGTTCCTGCCGTTCATTTTTCCAAGTGGAAAGTTTGTGCCGCGTTGGACGCGCTGGTTTGTTCCGCCGCTGGCGGCGCTATTCTTTCTCGCGCAATTTTTCCCACAGTATCTGCCGCTAGTGGCATTGGTCTGGTTCGTGTCGGCAGCGTACGCGGTGATTGACCGCTATCGCCGCGTATCCAGTCCCGTCGAACGGCAGCAAACGAAATGGGTGATGATTGGAATTTTGGGATCGGCGATTACATTTGTTCCCTTTGCGATTGCGGCGGCGGTGTTTCCGCCAACCCAGCCGACGGCGGCGCGCGTCGCGTTCATGTTTCTCGTTCAGATTCCAATTTACATCGTCGCGGCATTGCTGCCCGCCGTTTGCGTCGCCATCGCCATTTTGCGCTACCGCTTGTGGGACATTGACGTCATCATTCGCAAAACCGTCACGTACGCGCTCGTCGGCGCGTTGTTGGCGCTCGTTTATTTTGGCAGCGTCATTCTCTTGCAGCAACTGTTTGCGACGGTTAGCGGGCAGCGGTCAGAGGTCGTCACCGTCCTTTCCACGCTCGCCATCGCCGCGTTGTTTATTCCCTTGCGTAATCGGATTCAAGAATTGATTGACAAACGGTTCTATCGGAAAAAATACGACGCGCAAAAGGTGTTGCGGAAATTTTCGGAAACGGTGCGGGACGAAACGGATTTGGAAAAATTGACGGCGGAATTGATGAACGTGATCCAAGAGACGATGCAGCCGAAAAGTGTGAGTGTGTGGTTGAAACCGACGAACGACCAACGACGAACGGCGGAAAAAGGAGCGTGATGTCTTTACATTCGTCCTCCGTCGTTCGTCCATTGTCATACGACGCCCTCATCATCGGTTCCGGTCCCAACGGTCTCGCCGCCGCGATTCGTTTAGCGCAAACCGGCAAACGCGTCGGCTAGAACCGATTCCATAATGTCGCAATCGGCGCCGCATACAAACGTTTGCCGAACGGCACAATCGTTTCGCCGGTATAAAGAACCACGCCGCACGCGAATTGGCTGCCCGTCAAATCGGACAATGCTTGCAGCCCTTTGAAATCATTGGGATACACAGTGCTTGACGCTTTGACCTCGATGCCGACCAGCTTGCCCGCGCGATTTTGTAAAAGCAGGTCAACTTCTTTGTGGTCATGCGTGCGAAAGTGAAAGAGTTGTGGACGTTCGTCATCCCACGACGCGAGTTTAAACAGTTCCATCGCTACAAAATTTTCGAGAAGCATGCCCACATACGGCGAGAGCGATTCGATTTGCGCGGACGAAAAATGGGCAAGGTGCGCCAAGAGGCCGCTGTCCGTGAATAAAATTTTTGGCGCTTTGACGAGACGGCTCGTCAAGGCGCTTGACCAGGGCGCGAGGGGTTGAATGATAAAAAGCGCCTGCAAGACAGCGAGATAACGATTTAACGTGGTGAGTGGAATTTTTGCCGCGCGCGCAAGGTCTGCGCTATTCAACGTCGCGGGTGCGCGTGCCGCAAGAAGCTCAAGGAGGAGCAAAAGCTCACTTGCCGCTTTGATGTTGCTCAACTCACGCACATCGCGTTTAATCAAAGTGGTCACATACGCTTCAAACCACGCGCGCTGCCGACGCTCCGTTGTCCGAGTGAGAACTTCGGGATAGCCGCCGCGCAGCGCGCGCTGAATTACATCCGCGCGGTCGCACGCGATTCGTTTGGCGGCAGGCAATTCATTCCGAAACGCGGATTGGATCAAATGACTAGGATGGCTCTCGATTTCTGTTTGTGCGAGCGGATACATGGTGACCAATTCCATACGCCCGACAAAGGCATCTGCAAGGCGCGGCAAGAGCAGCGCATTCGCGGACCCTGTAATCAGAAATCGCCCGGCGCGTCGGTCCCGATCCACCTCGGCTTTCAACGCAAAAAAAAGTTCGGGGACACGCTGCACTTCATCGAGAATCACATTGTTACCGCGCAGTCGAGTTAAAAAGCCGGCGGGATCGCGTTGAGCCAGCGTGAACGTTGTCGCATCGTCAAACGTTAAATAATCGGCTGGATGTTCGTGGGCGGCAATCGTTTGCGCCAACGTGCTTTTGCCCACTTGGCGCGCTCCTTGCAAAAACACAATAGGCGTATCTTGTAACGCCTCAATGACAAAGGATGTAATTTCTCGCTGGATCATGTTGTAGATTATACCATCTTGTGGAATAATTTACAAACTTTTCAGAAAATAACTATAAAGATGACTTTTCCTGACGCCCTCGTCATCGGTTCCGGTCCCAATGGCCTCGCCGCCGCGATTCGTTTAGCGCAAACCGGCAAGCGCGTCGTCGTGTACGAAGCGAACGAAACCATTGGCGGCGGTTCGCGCTCGGCGGAATTGACGCTGCCCGGTTTCATTCACGACACCTGCTCCGCCATTCATCCGCTCGGCATCGGTTCCCCATTTTTTCAAACCTTGCCGTTGGAAAAATACGGACTGCAATGGATTCAACCCGCCGCGCCGCTCGCGCATGTGTGGGACGACGGCGCTGCCGTCCTGCTCGAACGCGATGTACAACAAACCGCGCGCCAGCTGGGCGGCGACGGCGCGCGGTGGGCGCAAATTTTTTCGCCGCTGGTCGCGCGCTGGGATTCGCTCGCGCCGATGATTCTCGGTTCCCTGCTGCGTTTTCCGCGCAATCCATTTCTGCTCGGTTACTTTGGCGTGTGGGCGCTGTGGTCGGCGCAATTTTTCGCGCGTAGATTATTTCGAGAGGAAAAAACGCGCGGTCTGTTCGCGGGCCTCGCCGCCCATTCGACGCTGCCGCTTGAAGCGCCGTTCACCGCGTCGTTCGGCATGGTGTTGGCGCTGACCGCGCACGCGGTAGGGTGGCCCCTGCCGCGCGGCGGTTCGCAAAAAATCGCCGACGCGCTCGCATGTCATCTCAAATCGCTCGGCGGCGAAATCATTACCAACGCACGCGTTCAAGACCTCAACGCGTTACCGGAAGCGCGCGCGTATCTTTGCGATGTCACGCCGAAACAATTGCTGCATATCGCGGGCGATAAATTGCGGGGACGTTACGCCCGACAATTGAAAAATTTTCGCTATGGCCCCGGCGTGTTCAAACTCGATTACGCGTTGGACGCGCCGATTCCGTGGCGGGCAAAAGAAGCGCTGCGCGCGGCGACAGTTCACATCGGGCCGACGTTGGGCGAAATTTCCGCCAGCGAACGCGCGACGAATGAGGGGCGCGTGAGTGATGCGCCGTATGTTCTCGTCGTACAAACTTCGTTGTTCGACGACACGCGCGCGCCGCACGGCAAACATACGTTGTGGGCGTACTGCCATGTGCCGAACGGTTCGGCGATTGACATGACGGAACGCATCGAAAATCAAATCGAACGGTTCGCGCCCGGTTTCAAAAATCGGATTCTCGCGCGCAGCGTCATGAATCCCGCGCAAATCGAATCGCGCAACGCCAATTACGTCGGCGGCGACATTAACGGCGGCGTCCAAGATTTTTTCCAACTCTTTGGGCGGCCCGTCTGGCGCACGAATCCGTACACCACGCCCGACAAAAAAATTTACATCTGTTCTTCTTCGACTCCGCCCGGCGGCGGCGTACACGGTATGTGCGGCTGGCACGCGGCGAACGCCGCGCTGCGGCGCGCGTGGTAAAAAGCCGCAAAGGAATCGGGTAGGGGCGGAACCGGGTTTCGTCCCGACCCGATTCTTACTCCTGCCTCGTTCCGTTCTACCCCTTTTCCAGCGCGTTCACCAGTTCGCGGCAGAACGCGGGAATGTCCTCGACCACGCGGCCCCACACCAGATTGCCGTCGCGGAACGCGGGTTCATTCACCCACGCCGCGCCCGCGTTCACCAAATCATCTTTGATGCCGAGCGAACCCGTCGCGCGATGACCGCGCACTATGTTGGCGGAGATGCCGACCAGACCGGCGTGACAAATCATGCCGACGATTTTATTTTGCGCGTATGCGTCGGATACGATTTGGGTGACGGCGGGATAACGCCGCAATTTATCCGGCGCCCAACCGCCCGGCACGACGACGGCGTCAAAATCGTTGGCGCTCACATCGCGCGCGGCGACGTCGCTCTGGGCGCTCAACGCGTGTTTGCCGTGTACCGTTTTATGCGCTTCCACGCCCACAATCGTGACCTGCGCGCCTTCTTCGCGCAAACGCATCACCGTGACCCAAAACTCTAAATCCTCAAAGCCCTCTTCGACAAACGCCGCGATTTTTTTATTTTGCAGCCGCATGTAATTTTCCTCCACAGCCGATCAATTTATTGCGCGCGCCGATTGTACGCGCGCGGCGAAATTCGCAAAAAAAAAGACGCAGCGTGCGCTGCGTCTTGGACCTCAAGGCGTTGGCGTCGCGGACGGCGGCGCGGTCTGCGTCGGCTCCGGCGACTGCGTTGGGGACGCGGGCGGCGTCGTGGTCGGTTCCAAAGTGGGCGCGAGCGTCGGCTCAAGCGTCGGCTCGAGCGTCGGTTCGAGCGTTGGTTCCAACGTTGGTTCCAAAGTAGGTTCAAGCGTCGGTTCAAGCGTCGGCTCGAACGTCGGCGTTTTCGTAGGACGCCGCGTCGGTTCGGGCGTTGACGTGGGCGGCGCGAACGCGATGATGTACACGCGCACTTTGTCTTCGCGCGGTTGACCCCATTGGTCTGTCGCGGTGAGACGAATGTCCAATTCGCCCTCGCCGTACGCGTTGGCGTCGAATTGTCCCAACTTGCCGCGCGTTTCGACGTTGCCCGAAGCGATTGTGTCCCAGCGTCCCGCGCGTCCGACTTGGAGGAGCCACATGCCGCCTTCGGGAATTCGTACCGCGCCGTTCACGGTTACGATTCCCGAGACTTGCGCGCCTTCGTTGGGCCGATTGATTTTCACGCCCACCGGTTCGGGCGTGACCGGCGCGTTGTTTGTGCAAGGACTGTTTTCCGTCGGCGCAATCGGATAACCGTGCGCCGCGCCCCATTCGCGGATGCGGTCGTACGGCAAGAGCGGGTCGGGCGGCAAATTGGCAAAGACGCCTTCGGTTACGCTTTCGGGCGCGCAATTTTCATTCGCCAACAAATTATTCGTGACGTCAATTTTCAGTTTCGTCCACACGTCGTCGAATTGCGTTGGCGCTTGATTGTTCAAAAAAATTTCATCGTGGCGATGATCGGCGGGACAATTTTCCGTCGGCACGAGACCGGATTCGCTGCACACTTGCGCTTGCACGAGACCCGGCGGGATATTTAGCGCGTGCGCGGGGATATTTTTGAACGCGTCCGCTTCTCGATACACGCGCTCCAAAACGTTGTGCCAGATCGGCGCCGCGCCCGTGACGCCTGAAACGTTTTGCATCGCTTGATTGCGCGGATTGCCGACCCATACGCCCAACACAAATTCATTCGTGCCGCCGAGCGTCCAATTGTCTTTATAGTCGTTGGTCGTGCCGGTTTTGACAAACGTCGGACGCAAAGTTTTGAGCGGCGAGTTCGGACCGAACGCGGGCGTGCGCGCGGCATTGTCCGACAAAACGTTGGCGATGAGATACGCGTGCCGCGCGTCCAAAACCTGTTCGGGCTGCGAATCGTTGCGCGCCGCGTCATAGAGCGTGCGTCCCGCGCCGTCCACGATTTTCAAAAACGGCGTGAGCGGCGCGCGCTTGCCCTCGTTGGCAAACACGGCGTACGCGTCCGTGAGTTCGGTGAGTTTGACTTCGCCGCCGCCCAACGTCAACGCGAGACCATAACGCTGCGGATTGTCGAACGTTGTGATGCCCAAACGCCGCGCCACGCCCATCATTTCCGGCACGCCGACAAAATATAACGTTTTGACGGCGGGGATATTGTACGAGTTTGCCAGCGCGCTGCGAACGGTGACGAGGCCGTGTTCTTGATCGTCGTAATTTTTGGGCACGTAAGGCGGCTGCGCGCCGTTGGGAAATTCCGTGATCAAATCGTACAACGGCGTCGCGGGCGTCCATCCTTTTTCGAACGCGGCGACGTACGTGATGGGTTTGATGGACGAACCGGGTTGGCGCAGCCGCGTCGCCACGTTCACCTGTCCGTCAATTTTGACGTCGTTAAAATCCACGCTGCCGAGCATCGCCAAAATTTCGCCGCTGCGCGGATTCACTGCCACCGCCGCCGCGCTGTTGACGTTTTTGCCTTTGAGCGCGGCGATCTGTTTGCGCGCTTCATCCTCGACAATCGTTTGCACTTGCGGATCGAGCGTCGTGTACACTTGCAAACCCGCGTTGTCGGCGTTCGCGCCGTACGTCTCTTGCAATTGCTGCCGCACGTATTCCACAAAGTGCGGCGCGCGCGTGTAATTCAAACCCGCTTGGCAATTGTTGACAAAGACGGCGCTGTTGACGCGCTGCGTCATTTCTTGCGCCGCCGCGTTTGCCTGCGCGGGCGTAATCATGCCCTGTTCTTGCATCAAGCCCAAGACAATCGTTTGTCGTTCGAGCGCGCGGTCGGGATTGATGCACGGGTCGTAAATCGCGGGCAGCTGCGGCAAGCCCGCGAGCAGAGACGCTTCCGCCAAATCCAATTGCGTCACGTCTTTGGAAAAATACGATTGCGCGGCGGCTTGGATGCCGTACGAATGATTGCCGTAATTGATGGTGTTGAGATAGAACGCGAGAATTTCTTCTTTGGGATAACGCCGCGTGACTTCGAACGCGAGAATGGCTTCTTTGATTTTGCGTTCGACCGTTTGCTCGGGCGAGAGCAGCGCGGTCTTGATGAGCTGCTGCGTAATCGTGGACGCGCCGCTGACGGGACGCTGATACCGCACGAGATAATAAATCGCGCGCGCGAGGCCGTAAAAATCTACGCCGGGATTCGAGTAAAACGACGGGTCTTCGGTGGCGAGCGTCGCCTGTTTCAAGACGGTCGGAATTTTTTCGGGCGGAATGATGGTATGGCGGCCCAGATTCGGGTCGAGAATTTCGTACAACAAACCCCCGGCGCGGTCATAGATTTTGGTGGATTGCGTTGTGTTGACCGTCGCCAATTTATCGGCAGGCGGCAATTCGTTCGCGTAATAAAAATACGCGCCGCCCGCGAGCGCGAGTCCTCCGCACATTAAAAATAAAAGCGCGCCGAGCGCCAAGACGCTCAAACGCCACAGCCACGTGCGCGCGTTGGATGGGCGCGGCGTTTGCGGCGGCACGTACGCGGGCGGCTGATATTCCGCGCCCGGCGCGTATGGCGGCGGCGCATTGCGTTCGGGCAACGCGGGCGGCGCGGCGCGCGGAGGCGGCGCGGGCGCGCGCGGATATTCATATTCGTAACCGCGCGGCGCGGCGTCATCGTTTGACGCGTTTTGCGGATGTTCGTTCGGAGCGTGCCAATCGTTCAAGGGAATGATTCCTTTGCAAATTATGTCTGTAAGACGCAATCGCCGTACAAACAGTTCCGTCCAAAAAGTATATTATTACCCACGTTACGCAGTCCATCACCCTTTAATTTTTGTGACACGGATTACACAGATTTACACAGAAAAAGAAAAGCAACGCCCGATAATGAAAAATCTGTGGTATCTGTGGCGTCTGTGTCCAAAAATGCGTCCGTAAATCCTGGTCAGATACTTTTTTTGTCGGCAAGATGCGTAACATGAATTATTACACAGGCGCATTAAGCGGCGATTAAAGAAACTTTTTTTTGCGCGCTTGTGATACAATTCAAAAACGACGCCCTATGTAAGTTTTCATGCGCGGCGCGTGACGGTTTCGGACGGCGGCGACTGTTTTTTACGTGAATTATGATCCGGATACGGGAACGTTTTTTGATCTCGGCGTGAACGGCAAAGCGTGATGAAATGTATGCTTTGAGATTTATGATCGCTGATTTCCCCAACGCGCCAACAAATCATAAATCACAAATCAAAAATCATAAATCAAAAATGCCCTCCTCTCTTTTCGACCTCACCAATAAAAAAGCGATCGTGACCGGCGGCGGGCGCGGGCTGGGGCGTGCGATTGCGGTCGGGCTCGCGCAGTTCGGCGCGGACGTGGCGGTTGTTTCGCGCACCGCGCACGAATTGGAAATCACCGCGCGCGAAATTGAAAAAACGGGACGCGCCGCGCTTGTGTTTCCCGCCGACGTCGCCAAAAAAGCGGACATTGAAAACGTTGTGGCGAACGTCGTCGCGCAGTGGGGCGGCGTGGATATTCTCGTCAATAACGCGGGCGTGGACGCGGCGAGTCCGGCGATAGATTATACGGAAGCGGATTGGGATTTTGTCCTCGACGTGAATCTAAAGGGATATTTTTTGTTCGCGCAAGCGTGCGCGCGCGCAATGATGAAAACGGGCGGTGGCGTCATTATCAACAATTCCTCCATCTGCGGCGACGTGGCGGTCAAAAACATTGTGGCGTACAACGCGAGCAAGGGCGGCGTGAATATGTTGACGCGCACGCTGGCGGTGGAATGGGCGCCCTACAATATCCGCGTGAACGCGTTCAGCCCCGCGTACATGGAAGCGTTCATGCCCGGCGCGGCGAGCGAACACGATGAGGAAAAAGAAGCGAGTATTCGCGAACTTACGCCGTTGGGGCGGCGCGGCAGGCCGGAAGAGCTCGTGGGACCCGTCGTTTTTCTCGCGTCGGACGCGTCGTCGTACGTGACGGGCGAAATTTTGATGGTGGATGGCGGATGGACGGCGCGGTAGCGCGCAAGGAGCGAATGATGAAACAATCCAAGACAATCGGCGTAATCGTATGGATTTGGCAGGCAGTCTTTTTGCTCGCCGCCGGAACTTTGATCGCGGGCGGCGTGGTGATGTTTGTGTTGGGCTTGCTCGGTCAGTTGAACTAGCGCGAGACCGCGCTGAACGCGGCAGCGTTCAAATCAAGTTGGAGAATCCGCGTTCATCCGCTTTCAGCCGCGTCCAAACAAAATTGATGTACTGCGTCAGTCCTTCCTTTTGCGACTTGGCGGTAACTATCGCGCCGATTGCTGTGCGCGCTGGATAAAAATTTGCGCGCGACATTGGACGCGTCGAGCGTGAGCGCCGCCGCCGTGCGTGCAAAACAATTTCACCCAAGTCCGGTAGCGATTGGATCTTTTCAATGAAATGGCTTGTGCGAATTCTCAGCGGGATTGCCGCGTTCAGCGTCCTTGTGATTTTTGCGGGCTGCGCGTATCAATCCGTTTCTGAATGGAACGACGCGCGCGCGTTTCCGCCGCCGGGAGAATTGATTGACGTCGGCGGTTACAAATTGCATTTGTATTGTATCGGTCAAGGCAGTCCGACGGTCGTTCTTGAAATCGGCGCGGGCGGCATGTCGCCGTACTGGGCGTGGATTCAACCGGCAGTGGCGCAAACGACGCGGGTGTGCGCCTACGACCGCGCGGGACACGCGTGGAGCGAAGCAAGTCCGCATCCTCAAACGTTGGAAGGCACGGCGCGCGATTTACACACCTTGCTGACAAAGGCGAACGTTGCGGGACCCTATGTGTTGGTCGGACATTCGATTGGCGGTTTGTATGTGCGCGAATTTCAAGCGCTGTATCCGGATGAGGTCGCGGGCATTGCGCTGGTGGATTCCTCGCATCCAAAACAATTGGAACGGTTCCCCGCCTTGGCAGCTGGGAACGAGCAAGCGCTGAATCAAATCTCGATTTTTTCCTTGCTCACGCGGCTCGGTTTTACGCGGCTCTTTTTCGCTCTGGGCGGAGAAGTTGATTTTCAAGATTTGCCGCGCCCGGCGCACGCCCAAGTCGTATCCTTTTTTTCGTCGCCGCGCACTTTTGCAAGTCAACGCGACGAAATCCGCGCGGGGCCGCAAGTATTTCGTGACGCGGGCAATTTGGGTTCGCTGAATGAATTGCCGCTAATCGTCATTACCGCAGGCGGCAACATGCTGGAAGGTTGGCCCGGACTGCAAGCCGAATTGGCGACGCTGTCTAGCAATTCGCTGCATCGCACGCTTGACGGCGCGACGCACATGTCGGTGGCGTTCCAGCCGAATCATGCGCGTCAAGTGAGCGACCTGATTTTGCAAATGGTGGAAGCGGTGCGGACGGGACAGCGCTTGGCGCAGTAGGCGCGAACTTGTTCTACCCGTCGCGTCGAGGGCTGGACAACGGATTTGAAAACGGATGAACGGATGGCGCGCGTCTCGTATCCGTTCATCCGCATTAGCGTCCGTTGACTGGGCGGGTATCGGCGATACACAGCATCAGCGCTTTAACGTATCACCCAACGCGATGCAATCGCGCACGAGCGTTTCTAAATTCGGCGCGTTGAACGAGATGCCCGGCGCGGGCTGACGGTTCTGCTTTATATTTGGCGGCTCGTGGCGGTGATGGGGAAAGGTCGCTTTGAGGGATTCGATTTCGGGGTGCGGCTGCGGGTCGTAATAGCGAACCTTTTCGTTCCGAAAAGAAACATCGTAGCTATAATCTACTATGCGCTCATTTCTGAAATCTATCACTTCCCATACATCAAGGATCAAGCCATTGACAAACTCTATTTGTCCTTCCACATTGCTGGTTAGCGCAGCCGTACTGTAAACTCGGAGCGACGAAGAAACAATTGCATCGGGAAATTCTGCCGCGATAGCATAAACCAGAGCTTCGTACTCTGCGCGCGATGGGAATGGCATAGGAACATCAAATTACGCGAGGGCGGGTTCAAGCGGGTCAATTACAATCGTTGCGTCCTTTGAAACTTGGAGTTGGCGCATCCGCTCTTGCGACAGAGTTTCTAACGCTTTCTCGCGGTCAAGCTTGATTTGATAATATGCGGACCATTCCGAAAATTCTTTGCGGTGTTCGCCGTTGTCCAAGAGCCCTTGCGAATATAATTTGAAAAAATCCGCTGAACTCAACCAAAAGCGTCGTTCATAACGCCGCGTGATTTCGTCCGCCACGCGCAAGTCGTCTAGAATTTCGGTAATTGTTGCTTTCATATTTTCCTCACTGGCACGATTATAACATACGTCAAACGGAGTTCACTATGACCGACCAAATTTTCGACTACATGTCCCACTACGGCTATGAAAAAGTTTTGCTCTTTCAAAACGAAGACGTGGGACTGCGCGCGGTGTTGGCGATACACAGCACCGTTCTCGGACCGGCGGCGGGCGGCTGTCGCTTTTGGACGTACGCGTCCGACCTCGACGCGATAGAGGATGCGATGCGGTTGGCGCGCGGCATGACGTATAAATACGCGGCGGCGGGCGTCAATCTCGGCGGCGGCAAAGTCGTCGTCATCGGCGACCCGAAACGGCAAGACCGCGAAATGCTTTTCCGCGCGCTCGGACGTTTCATCAACAATCTGCGCGGCGAATATCTCACCGGCGAAGATGTCGGCACGACGCTCCAAGACATGGACTATATGCGGATGGAGACGCCGTACGTCATTACGCTGTCGAAAGCGTCGGGCGGCGCGGGACCGATTGGCGGCGCGACCGCGTTCGGCGTTTTGCAAGCGATGAAAGCGTGCGCGGAGGAAACGTGGGGCAGCGCGAATTTGCAAGGACGCAAAATTGTGGTGCAAGGTCTCGGCGCGGTCGGTTATCCGATGGTGGAATATCTCGTCAAGGAAAACGCCGATGTGACGATTGCGGACATTGACGCGCATAAAGTGGAACAGGTGAAACAAACGTTTGGCGTCAAAACGATGGACGCGCGCGATATTTATTCCGCCGACGCGGACATTTATTGTCCCTGCGCGTTGGGCGGCGTCGTGAACGATGAATCGCTGCCGCAGTTCCGCGTGAAAATTATTTGCGGTTCGGCGAACAATCAATTGCGCGCCGAGCGGCACGGCGACGCATTGACGCGGCGCGGCATTTTGTACGCGCCCGATTACATTGCGAACGCGGGCGGCACCGTGTTTGACACCGATAGATTGTGGGGCGGCGTCAACGTCGAACGCGGCATGAGCAAAGTTTCAAAAATTTTTGCGCGCATGAAACAGGTCATTGAAATTTCCAAAACGCAAAACGTTCCCACCTATCTCGCCGCCGACCGTCTCGCCCAAGAACGCATCGCCCAAGCGCGCGCCATCAAACGCATCGGCGGATACAATCAGGGCGCGCCGTTGACAATGTAAATGCGCGCGGAATGAAAAAACAAAAATTTTACGCGGTGTGGCGCGGACGCCGCACGGGGATTTTTACGACGTGGGCGGAAACGGAAGCGCAGGTCAAAGGATTTGCAGGCGCGCAATACAAAGCGTTTGACACGCGCGCGGAAGCGGAGCTGGCGTTGCGCGCGCAATACAAAAATTTTGTGCGCGCAAAAGGATTGGGCTGGCAAGCGCGCTTGTTTGAGGGACCGCCGCCTCTGCTGCCGAGTTATTGCGCGGACGCGGCGTGTTCGAGCAATCCGGGCGCGTTAGAATATCGCGCGGTGAATGTGGCAACGGGCGAAATTCTTTTTGCGCGCGGACCGTTTTCCGAAGGCACGAATAATATCGGCGAATTTTTGGCGCTGGTCGAAACCTTAAGGATTTTGCGCGCACGCGGCGACGCGGCGCCCGTCTATTCCGATTCCGAAAACGCGCTGGCGTGGGTAAAGCATAAAGAATGTAAAACGCAATTGCCGCGCCGCGTCGAGAACGCGCCATTATTTCAACGCATTGACGACGCGGAACAGTGGCTGCGCGCCAATCCATTTCCCAACCAACTTTTGAAATGGCGCACGGACGAATGGGGCGAGAATCCGGCGGATTACGGCAGAAAGTAAAATCGCGGCGCGTTAGCGCAGGACGCTGTACAAATTCAAATTCTGGTCCGCGTGAAATTGCGCGACGATCTCAAATCCGCTCGCGCGCGCCAATTGCGCCGCCTCTTTTTCATCCACGAGATGCACGTAACGATAACCCGTGCCGCCGCGCTTCCAATCCAAAAGATAGTCGTTCGCTTCTCGCTGCGCGTCGTCAATCATTACTTTGTCCCACGCCGCGATTTTTTTCCGCAAACGCTCCGCGTTCAAAAAGCGCCAATTGCTCATGACGAAAACGCCGTGCGGTTTGAGCAAGGCGCGGATTTCGCGCAATACGTTCGCGCGCAGCGCAAAACTTGGAATGTGATGCAAAACCGCAAGGGAAACGATGACGTCGAATGGCGACGCGTCGCGCAATGATTCGCTCCAGCGCGGCGCGGCGAGGTCAACGACGCGGAATTGCGCGCGCACGTTTTTCAAAACCGCGTTTTTCTGCCGCGCGAACGCGACGAGTTCGGGCGAGCCGTCAATGCCGAAATAATCGAGCGCAAAACCCGCGCGTTCCAACGCCCCCGCCAAACGTCCGTTCCCGCAGCCCGCGTCGAGCAAACGCATATCGTTCGCCAGATATTCGCGCAGCGGTTCGAGATTGAATCGTTCGCTCGCCCGCGTCGCGGAAAAATCCGCGCTGAATTGGGAATAAAATTTGCGATTGAGTTCCAAAAGGGTTTTGACGGTTTCGGCGTCCACAGTTAAGATTATAAACGGCTTTATGGAAACGTCTCAACTTTTGATTTTTTTCGACGCCGTGCGCGCCGCGCCCAAATTGACGCCGACGCAGCTCAACGCGTTGATGGTCAAACACGTTCACGACGCGAACGGCAATTCCATCGCGCAAACGAAAATCGTCGCGGCGTACAAAGAGTTGACCGCGCAGGGCGTCATTCCGTTCGAGCGCAATTTGTTCGAACGCTTGCGAATGAAACCGACGCGCACTATATCCGGCGTCGCGCCCGTCGCCGTCCTCACGGGCCCCTACCCGTGTCCCGCCGACTGTATTTTTTGTCCCGACGCCAAAGGCGTGCCGCGCAGCTATTTGCCCGACGAACCGGCGGTGCAGCGCGCGCTGCGCGCGCGTTTCGATCCGTACAAAACGACTCGCGCGCGCATGGACACGCTCGCGGCGATGGGTCATCCGATTGATAAAATCGAATTGCTCATCATCGGCGCGACGTGGTCGGCGTATCCGCAAAAATATCAAGAGTGGTACGTGCGGCGCTGTTTGGACGCCATGAACGGCGGCGAACCGGCAAAAACGCTGGCGCAGGCGCAAACGCAAAACGAAACCGCCGCGCATCGCAACGTCGGCATGGTCGTCGAGACGCGCCCCGATTATATTGATCTGGCAGAAGTGCGCCGCTTGCGTTGGCTCGGCATGACCAAAATTCAACTCGGCGCGCAGAGCGCTGACAATCACATTCTCGAATTGAATCAGCGCGGTCACACGGTGGAGGACACGCGGCGCGCGGTGCGGCTGCTGCGGCTCGCGGGTTTCAAATTGCATTTGCATTGGATGCCGAATTTGTACGGCGCGACGCCCGCAAGCGACGTGCGCGATTACGAAAATTTGTGGAGCGACGTCGCGCTGCGCCCCGACGAATTGAAAATTTATCCGTGCATGCTGCTTGAGGGAACGAAATTGTACGCCTTGTGGCAAGAAGGAAAATATCGTCCGTACACGGACGCGGAATTGGTCGAGACGCTCGCGCAAGCAAAACGCGTCACGCCGCCGTACTGCCGTCTCAATCGCGTCATTCGGGACATTCCCGCGCAATACATTGTCGAGGGCAGCAAACAGTCGCATTTGCGCGTCGTCGTGCAGCAAGAGATGAAACAACGCGGTTGGCGGTGTCAGTGCGTGCGCTGTCGCGAGGTGCGGAACGAGAAATTGGAAATCGGAAAATTAGAAATTCAAGATTACCAATACGAGACCGACGCGACGACGGAACGTTTTTTGCAGTACGTTACGCCGAACGGCAAACTTGCGGGATTTTTGCGTTTGAGTTTGCCGCACGCGGACGCGCCGCGCGACGAGATTTTGGACGAGGTGCGCGGCAGCGCGATGGTGCGCGAATTGCATATTTATGGCCCCGCGCTGGAATTGGGCGCGAGCGATGCGGGCAAGGCGCAACATTCTGGTTTGGGGCGCAAACTCGCGGAACACGCGATGCAAATCGCGCGCGGCGCGGGTTTCAAACGCCTCGCCGTCATTTCCGCGATTGGCACGCGCGAGTACTATCGCAAATTGGGTTTTGAATTGGGCGAATTGTATATGGCGCGTTCGCTCTAGCGACCTGACAGATTGCGCTTGACGGATGAATAGAAATGGATTGGGGCAGCCCGGCGCGGCTGCCCTATTTTTATTGTCAGCGAATTGTCATCTGGGAACGCATTTTTTTAACGCCGCCGCGATTTGGCGCGCTTATACTTGCGTCAATGAATGGCGAATGGATGCTCCTCTGGTTTGGATTGGGCGCGGGCGTTGGCGCGCTCGGTTTTTTGATTTGGACGCGGCGCAATGCGGCGGACGCGGGTTGGAAAGTTTCGCGCGATGTTTTGTTTGAGCAAATGAGCGACGGCGTAATCGTGTTGGACGCGCAAAATCGCGTCGCCGCTGCGAATGACGCGGCGTTGGACATGTTGGAGGCGCGCGGCGCGCCATGGCTTGGGCGCAATGTCGGCGCGCTGGCCGCCGGCATCCTCGCCGCGCTGCTGCAAGCCGACGCGCCGACGCCGCAAGATATCGAGATTCGCCGCGCGGACGGCGAAACGCGTTTCCTGAACGCGCGCCTCGCGCCGCTGCCCGCCGATAAACCCCAGTACGGTCGTTTAATGCTCTTGCAAGATATTACCGAACGCAAGCGCAACGAGCAAGCGTTGGAACGCATGAATCGGCAGCTGCAAATCCAATTGACGGAAATCCAAGCGCTGCAAGCGACTTGGCAAGAACAGGCGACGCGCGATCCGTTGACCGGTTTGTACAATCGCCGCTTTTTACTCAAAGCCCTCGGCAAAGAGCTGAGTCAATCTTCGCGCACGCGGCGTCCGATCAGCGTCATCATGTTGGACGTTGATCAATTCAAATCGTTCAACGATACGTATGGTCACGCGGCGGGCGACGCGATTCTCAAAACTTTGAGCGAATGGCTGCGCGGCAAAACGCGGCGCGGCGATTTGGTCTGCCGGTACGGCGGCGAAGAATTTTTGGTCATTATGCCCGGCGCGCCGGCGGAGGTGAGTTTGCGGCGCGCGCAAGAATGGTGCGACAATTTTCGCCAAGTGTGCGTGTGGTATGAAGGCGCGGCATTGCGTACCACCCTGTCGCTCGGCGCGGCGACTTCGCCCACGCACGGCGCGACGCCGGAAGATTTGATTCACGCGGCGGATATGGCAATGTACGCCGCCAAACAAGCGGGGCGCGATTGTGTCCGCAGCCCCGAACAAGCCGAGGCGGAACCGGAACTGAATGAATTTGCCTTGCAAGCGCTTTGAGCGCGCGGCGCGTCAAACGACGTTCGACGAAAAACCCGTGAGGTTTCCAAAACCTCACGGGTTTTTTTATGCGTTGATTAATTTCAAAACTTGCGGCAGCAGCGCGTTGGCGACGCCCAAAGCTTCTTTGCCCCAAATCGTACGATTGCCGCGCCAATCGCCAAAGTAACCGCCCGCTTCAGCCAAGATCGGCGGAAAGGGTCCACAGTCCCACGCGTCCATGATTGGGTCGAGCATCAATTCCGCGCGTCCTGTCGCCACCAGCAGGTAACCGTACGCGTCGCTCCAGCCGCCGCGATGATAAGTTGCCGCTTGGATGCGTTCCCAGGCGGCGCCGCGTTGGCAGCGGGCGAACGAAGCCGTGTCCGCGTGCGCCACGTACGCGCGCGCCAAATCATTCACTTCTGAAACGCGCGCGCGCCGTCCGTTCCACCAACACCCTGCGCCCGTCGCCGCCGCGACCATTTCGCCCAACGCGGGAAAATTGGCGACGCCGACTTGGACCGTGCCTTCGATTTCCAGACCGAGCAAAACCGCGTAAAGCGGCACGCCGCGCGTGAACGCTTTGGTTCCGTCAATCGGGTCAATGAGCCAGCGATGGCTGGCGCGTTGAAATTTTTCCGCCGCGCCAAATTCTTCGCCCAAAATTTCATGCGTCGGAAAATTTTTCTCGATGCGCGCGCGCATCAGCTCTTCGGCTTTTTTGTCCGCGAGCGTTACGGGCGAATCGTCGGCTTTGAAAGCGGGCGAGACGCCGGTCTGATAATAACCGAGCGTGAGCTGTCCCGCGAGATGCGCGGTCTCGACGGCGAAATCCAATAAAGCGCGTAAATTTTCGGGCATGGGTCTCCTTGCATTGGAATAGGGTCGCCGCATTATCGCGCCGACTTGACTGGCGGAAAATTTGGACAAGCTTTTGACCATTTTGCAATGCGCTTGTCACAGGCGTTTGTTACACTCGCGCCGATTGTAATGCGAAAGGGGCGAGTCGGCGTTTCCGCCTGCGGCGGGCGGGCGGAAGCTTGGACTCGAACAGCCCGCGTCGAATTGGCGTCCGCGACGCCGTCGTTTGCCGAAACGCAAGTTGCGTTCAGGCGGCGCGGCGTTTTTTTTGTGCGCCGCGCGCGCGGAAAATTGTCCCGCGTTTGACCTCGCGCGCGCGAGACATTTGACCCTGTAAAAAAGCGCCCGCCTGTTGCAAAATGAAAAATGACCGCGCGTTGTCGCGCAAGTAAATCGCCACGGAGGTGTCCCATGCCCGGACTCGATAATGAAACCCGCGAGATGGTTCTCGATACATTGAAAAAATACGCGCACGATAAATTGCCCCCCGAATATCTCATCCGGTTGGATCACGACGACGAATTTCCCGCGCAAGTTTTACAAGAATTGTACGACCCGCAGTCGCTCGGACTGCATCTCGTTTTTATTCCCGAAGAGTACGGGGGCCTCGGCGGCAGCGCGTACGATATTTATCGCGTCTCGGAATTGATGGCGTCCATTGATTTGGGCATCGCCACCGGCGTCCTCGCCACCTTTCTCGGCACCGACCCCATCACCGTCGGCGCGACGCCGGAACAAAAAAAATATTGGATGACCAAAATCGCGGACGAGGCGCTGCTCGTCGCGTACGGCGCGACGGAACCGCAAGCGGGCAGCGATCTGGGAACGCTCTCGAGCAAAGCCGTGCCGGTCATGGAAGACGGCAAGGTCAAAGGTTATAAATTGACGGGGCGCAAACAGTGGATTTCCAACGGCGGCGTCGCCAAGCTGTACACCTTTTTGGCGAACGCGCCCGGCGGACCTTCGTGGTTCATTGTGGAACACGACGCGCCCGGTTTTGAAAAAGGCAAGCAAGAAGACAAACACGGCATTCGCGCGTCCAACACCGCCGCGCTATTTTTAGAAGATGTGTATGTGGACGCGGACCGCCTCGTCGGTTTGCAAGAAGGCCAGGGCCTCGCCCAAGCGCAAGCGGTGTTTGGCTACACGCGCTTGATGGTCGGCGCGTTCGGTCTCGGCGGCGGCTGGGAAGCGCTGCGGCGCGCGATTCGTTATTCGCAAGAACGCGTACAAGGCGGCGCGACGCTCGACAAGAAACAAGGATACACGCACAAATTGATTGTGCCGAACGCGGCGCGTTTGGAAGCCGCGCGTTCGTACATCGAATGGGTGGCGGAACGTTTGGACGGCGGCGAAGAAGGTTTGCAGACCGAAGGCGCGGTGGCGAAATATACCGCGACGGAAGCGGGCAACCGCGCGGCGGAAGACGCGATTCAAGCGCTCGGCGGTTACGGCTATGTCAAAGAATACATGGTCGAAAAAATCAAACGCGACGTGCGGATCACGTGCATTTACGAAGGCACGAATGAAATTATGGAATGGACGATCGCGCGCGACCGCTGGCAGCAGCATTTGAAAACCAAGGGCGTGTATTACAACGATTGGGCGAAACGGCTCGAAGCGCTGCACGAACGCGAACCGGAAAACGGCGCGGGGTACGCGGCGTTGGCGCTGCGCGCGCTGGCAGTGATTTTGGAACAGGCGCGTGTGGATCGTTTGACGCGCAATCAACATATTTTGTTCCGGCTCGGCGAACTGATTGCGTGGGCAGAGACCGCCGCGGTTTTCGCCGAACGCGTGATGGACAAACCGACGGAAGGCATCGCGCTCGACATTCCCACGCGTCAAGCGTTGTCGCGCATTTATGCGCGTCAAGCCGCGTTCAAAGTGGGCATGGAAGGAATGGAATGGCTCATCGGCGCGGGGCAGACGAACATGAACTTGGGGCGCGAAGTGAACAGCGTCGCCATTTTCGCCGCGCAGATGGGCAACATCGCGGACATGGATATCGCGGCGGCGGAATTGACGAAAGCGTTTCCAGCCAATTAGTGAGATGGCGCAATCGTGCGATAGTAAAGATATTTTACGCTTGTACGATCGCGCGATCGCAATTTTGAAATGAACTATGAACTCTCAATCACGAGCCATCGCCATCGTCGGCGTCGGCGCAATTCTACCTGACGCATTTAACGCGAATGAATTTTGGAACAATCTCATCGCGGGCCGTTACAGCATAACCGAAACGCCGAATGATCGCTGGAGCGTTCTGGATTATTACGACCCCGACCCGGGCGCGCCTGACAAGACGTACAGCAAAATCGGCGGCTGGATCAAGGGGTTTGAATTCGATTGGAAAAAATTCAAGATTCCGCCGCGTGTCGCGGGCGCGATGGACATTGGACAACAGTGGGCGGTGACGATTGCGGCGCAGGCGTTGGAAGATTACGGCTATCCGAATCGTCCGCTCGACACCGAACGCACCGGCGTCATTCTCGGCACGGCGATGGGCGGCGAACTGCATTATCTCACCACGCAGCGCATCGTCTTTCCCGAATACGCGCACGCGCTGCAAGCCGCGCCCGCGTACCAACAATTGCCCGCCGCCGTGCGCGAACAAATCCTCGATGAATTTCACGCGGTGATTGACCAGCGCGTGCCGCCGATTACGGAAGATTCGATGCCGGGCGAATTGCCCAATATCGTTTCCGGGCGCGTCGCCAACGTTTTGAATTTGCGCGGACCGAATTTCATCACCGACGCCGCGTGCGCGTCGTCGCTCGCCGCGTTGGATGCCGCGTTCAAACTTTTGGTCGAACACGAAGTGGACGCGGTGGTTACGGGCGGCGTGGACCGCAACATGGGCATCGGCTCGTTCGTAAAATTTTGCAAAATCGGCGCGCTGTCCGCGACGGGGACGCGCCCCTTTGGCAAAGGCGCGGACGGGTTTGTGATGGGCGAAGGCAGCGCCGCGTTCTTGTGCAAACGCTTGGAGGATGCCGAACGCGACGGCGATAAAATTTACGCGGTCGTGCGCGGCGTCGGCGGTTCGAGCGACGGCAAGGGCAAGGGCATCACCGCGCCGAACCCGGTGGGTCAATTATTGTCCACGCGCCGCGCGTGGGAAAACGCGGGCCTCGACCCCGCGAGCGCGGTGATGATTGAAGCGCACGGCACGTCCACGCGCGTCGGCGATGTGGTCGAAGTGGATTCGCTCAATCAGATATTCGGCGCGAGCGCGAAAAACTCTATCGCGCTGGGTTCGGTGAAATCCAACATCGGTCATTTGAAAGCGGGCGCGGGCGCGGCGGGACTTTTGAAAGCGGTATTGTCAATCCATCGCAGCGTCATTCCGCCAACGCTGCACGCGGAAATTCCCAACCCCGATATTCCGTTTGAACAAACGCCCTTTTATCTTGCCAATGCAATGCGCGCGATGGAACGTCGCGAAAAAGATACGCCGCGCCGCGTCGGCGTCAGCGCGTACGGTTTCGGCGGCACGAATTTTCATGTCGTGTTGGAAGAGCATGTGCCGGGCATGCTCACGCAAAAGAAAATTTTCGAGAGCGTCAAGACCGACGAAGGACAAAGGACGAACGACGATGCTTCGTCACTGGTCATTCGTCCTTTGGCGCCGCTCCCGCCGCGCGGAATTTTTGCGCTTGGCGCGAATAACGCGAACGAATTGAAAAATAAATTGGATGAAACGTTGGCGCGCGTGCGCGAGGGCTATACGCCCGCGGTCGCGCCGCCCGACGCGCAAGCGTTGAAACAGCGCGAGCGCGTGGTGATTGATTTCGGTTCGCGCGAGGAATTGGCGGAGCGTCTCGATAAAGCGCGCAAAGCGATGGGTTTTGATACGCCGCAAGCGTGGAAAGCGCTGCAAGCGCAAGGCGTCTTTCGCGGCAGCGGCGCCGCGTCGGGCAAAATCGCGTTTCTCTTTCCCGGACAGGGCTCGCAGTATTTGAACATGGGGCGCGAACTCGCCGCGTATTCGCCGACAGTCCAACAAGTTTTCAACGACGCGGACGCGGTGATGCAGCCGATTCTCGGCAAACCGTTGACGCAATATATTTTTGTCGCGAGTACGGACGCGGACGTTTTGAAACGCGCGGAAAAAGAATTGCAGCAGACCGCGCTTACGCAGCCCGCGATGCTTACGCTCGATACGGCGATTTACAAGCTGCTCGCGGATTTTGGATTCAAGCCCGATATGGTGATGGGTCATTCGCTCGGCGAGTATGCGGCGCTGATTGCGGCGGGCATCATGCCCTTTGCGGACGCGTTGGAAGCGAGCGCGGCGCGCGGCGCGGAAATGACAAAGGTGAGCGTGGACGATAACGGCTGGATGGCGGCGGTCATGGCGCCGTACAGCGTCGTCGAACAAACCTTGAGCGAAATTGACGGTTACGTCGTCGCCGCCAACATCAATGGACCCAATCAATCCGTCATCGGCGGCGCGTCCAAAGCGGTGGAACAAGCAATCGGCATTTTCCAAAAGCGCGGCTATCAAGCGCAGCGTCTGCCCGTGAGTCACGCGTTCCACACCAAAATCGTCGCGCCCGCGAGCAAACCGCTGCGCCAAGTGTTGAATCGCTTGCATATTTCCGAACCGACCTTGCCGTTGGTCGCCAACGTGACCGGCGAATTTTATCCGACGACGGTCGAGGGCATCAAAGATATTTTGGAATTGCAAATCGCGTCGCCCGTGCAGTGGGTCAAGGGCGTGCAAACGCTGTACGACGCGGGCGTGCGCTGCTTTGTCGAAGTCGGTCCGAAAAAGGCGCTCAAAGGTTTGGTGGACGATATTCTCGCGGACAAAAGCGATGTCGTTTCGCTCTTTACCAATCATCCCAAAACCGGCGAAATGCCCTCGTTCAATCAAGCGTTGTGCGGCTTGTACGCGGCGGGCTTTGGGATTCAGACGGCAGACGGCAGACAGCAGACGATAGACGACAGTAATCGGTATTCAGTAGTCAGCAGCCGGACGAACGACGAACGGCGAATGACGAACGACGTACAAGAGGAAAACATTATGGGAACGTCAAACGACTCGAACGGCGCGAATGGAAATAACGTCGCGGAATTGTTGGCGCAAGCGTTACAACAAATTTCCAATCACCCAAGCGCCCAAGCGCCGAATCGCCAAGCGTACGACAGAAACGAGATTCCGCGCGGCTCGATTGTCATTTCCGGCACGGGGCTCGGTTTGCCGGGCGCGGAAAAGCAAGTGATGGCGCCGAATAATGCCATACGGATTTTGCGCGGCGAGCAATTTGTGGATTTGATTCCCGAACGTTTTCGCAACGCGATGGCGGCGAAACGCGTGACGCGTCTGGTGAAATCCGAAGACGGCAGCGGCCGCTTTGAAACGATTGACAACCCGAACGAGGTCATCAAACTCGCGGGGCGTCCGGGCGCCTTTGATTTGGCGGACGAGTACGGCGTTCCCGAAAAATTGATCGAGGCGTTGGACATTACGACGCAGTTGGCGATGGCGGCGGGGCTCGACGCGCTGCGCGAAGCGGGGATTCCGCTCGTGCAAACGTACAAGAAAACGAGCAAAGGCACATATCTGCCCGAACGCTGGCTGCTGCCCGAAGCGCTGCGCGATGAAACGGGCGTCATTTTCGCCAGCGCGTTTCCCGGCGGCGACCGTTTTGTCGAAGCGTTCCGCGCGTTTTACGAATATCAAAATCGCGTCGAACAATTGAACGCGCTGCGCGACCTGCTCCATTACACCGCCGACGAAAACGCTCGTCACGAAATCGAACGCCGCGTCAACGCCTTGCGCGAGACGCTCGCGCGCGAGCCGTACGAATTCGACCGCCGCTTTATTTTCAGAATTCTCGCGATGGGTCATTCGCAATTCGCGGAATACATTGGCGCGCGCGGACCCAACGCGCACGTCAACGCCGCGTGCGCGTCAACGGCGCAAGGCATCGCGCTCGCCGAAGATTGGATTCAGAGCGGGCGCTGCCGTCGCGTGATTGTGATTGGCGCGGACAATGTGACCGACAACAATTTGATGGAATGGATCGGCGCGGGCTTTTTGGCGACGGGCGCCGCCGCCACCGACGACCGCGTAGAAGACGCCGTGCTGCCGTTCGACCGCCGTCGTCACGGCACTATCTTGGGCATGGGCGCGTGCGCGTTGGTCGTCGAAAGTCAAGACGCGGTACACGAGCGCGGGATGCGCGGCATTGTGGAATTGCTCAGCAGCGAAACGGTCAACAGCGCTTTTCACGGCACGCGGCTCGACGTGAATCATATCGCCCAAGTGATGAATCACCTCGTCAACGCGGCGGAACGGCGCTTTGGTTTGAACCGGTACGCGATGGCGCCGCAAACGGTTTTCATGTCGCATGAGACGTTCACGCCCGCGCGCGGCGGTTCCGCCGCCGCCGAAGTGGTCGCGCTGCGCGAAACGTTCGGCGACGCGGCGAGCGATGTGATTGTGGCAAATACCAAAGGTTTCACCGGGCATCCGATGGGCGTGGGCATCGAAGACGTCATTGCGGTAAAAATTCTCGAATACGGCATCGTGCCGCCCGTGCCCAATTACAAAGAGGTGGATCCCGATTTGGGCCGCTTGAATCTTTCGCGCGGCGGACGCTACAACGTCAATTACGCGCTGCATCTCGCCGCCGGATTCGGTTCGCAAATTTCCATGACGCTCACGCGCCGCATCCCCGGCGCGATGGATCGCACGGACAATAAAAATTTGTACAACCGATGGCTCGCCGATGTCAGCGGTTACGATTTCGCCGAAACCGAAGTGGTGAAACGCAATCTCCGCATCGTCGCGCAAGGCGCGCCCAAACGCGTTCCCGCGCCGAGCGCGTGGCAGTACGGCACCGGTCCCGTCATGCGCGTTTTGATGGCGGCGAACGACAAAGGACGAATGACGAACGTTGCGCGTGAATTGCCGAACGTGATGCGTGAAACGTCAAACGTGAGACGCGAGACCGTTCTCGTTCCGCCAAAAGTTGAAATCGTCGCGCCGAAAGTGGAAACAAAAGTTGAACCTGTTGTGGTGAAAACGGAAAGCGTTACGCCAAAAGTAGAACCGACTGTAGTCAAAACGAATGGTCAAGCGCAAACAATCGCCCAATCGCCCAATCTTTCCTCTGCCGACATTGTTGCGGACAAGGTTCTCGAAATCGTCGCGGCAAAGACCGGCTATCCGCGCGAGATGTTGGATTTGGATTTGGACATGGAAGCGGATTTGGGCGTGGACACGGTGAAACAAGCCGAAACGTTCGCGGCGATTCGCGAAGCGTTCGACATTCCGCGCCAAGACAATCTCAAACTGCGCGATTATCCGACATTGAAAAGCGTGATTGGATTTGTGCGCGAGATGAAACCGGAATTGGGAAAACAGGTAGACACGGAAACAGGCAGCCAATCACCCAGTCGCCCACTCACCCACTCACCCAATCTCCAACCCTCTGCCGACATTGTTGCGGACAAGGTTCTCGAAATCGTCGCGGCAAAGACCGGCTATCCGCGCGAAATGTTGGATTTGGATTTGGACATGGAAGCGGATTTGGGCGTGGACACGGTGAAACAAGCCGAAACGTTCGCGGCGATTCGCGAAGCGTTCGACATTCCGCGCCAAGACAATCTCAAACTGCGCGATT
>WBZO01001621.1_pt1 | contig 33781 bp, 35 predicted proteins | sample 5204261 | NCBI WGS metagenome assembly WBZO01 (sample SAMN12412400, study PRJNA552823) | activated sludge metagenome | isolation source: activated sludge from anammox sidestream of wastewater treatment plant... | place: USA: North Carolina | collected 2017-09
GAGGTTCAAATCCTCTCGCCCCGACCAAACAAAGCGTTCTAGACCACCAGCAGCGCGCCCGTAGCTCAGTCGGATAGAGCATCAGCCTTCTAAGCTGAGGGTCGCTGGTTCGATTCCAGCCGGGCGCGCCATTTCATACTCACCGCCGGTCAGATTTTTTAAGAGCTTGAACGGCAAGGACAATTCCTCGGTTTTTGCGGTTCGATAACCCTCGTTCCGGTGGTAGGGTAACCTCTTCGCAAATACCATTCTGAGGACCATTCTTTTGTCCTCCAGACTGTCAGAACTCCAGAGATAACAAGGGTTTGCCAGAAACGTCATGGCGGTTCGATAAGTTTCGTCGAAAGACTTAATCGGACGCCCGCAGCTCTGAATTTTTTCCTTTAGCAGGATTTTTTGTTCGTCCAGCCTTGTGAGTTCGGCTTCATAATGTTTGATCGCTGTGGGGTTCTCGGTCATCATCAGACGCTCGACAAGCTTTTGAGCCTGATGCTCGATCTTCACGAGTTGCGCCTCCAGGGAATGCGAGTCCTGTTTGAGCCGCTTCTCCCGGTCGTCCCACAGGTCCTTGAACATCTCCCTGGCCATGGCGAAGAGGCCGGGGGTTGGGCGCAGGTGCTGTAACAGCTCTTCAAACTCCGCTTCCATGATTTCCGCACGGATTGATTTCCCAGCATCCTGACAGCCCTTGGATTGGCAGTGATAATAGGGATACCGGCCATTGCGCCCTTTGGCCCAGCAGGCCGTGAGCGGGCGACCGCATCCGCCGCACGTCACAAAGCCCCGAAGCGGAAAATCCTTATTCAAGTCTTTGCGGGCCGGAGCCTTCGCCTGTCCTTTCAGGCGGCTTTGAATGGCCTGAAAGGTTTCGAAACTGATGAGAGGCTCATGTTTCGCCGGGTGCAGATGCAAATTCCACATCGGCACATTCATGTATCCGGCGTACAGGACCTTGCCCAGTAAGTTGGTTACACGCTGAAAATGCACCTTGCCGTTTTTGTTCTTGGGGAAATGAGGCGAGTTCTGCAGAAACAGCCGCACTTCGTTTTGGGTCTCCAGGCGTCCGGAGGCATAGCCCTCCAAGGCTTCCTGGACGACTGATGCAACTGGCTCATCCCGTACCATGATCTTCCCGCCATGCCCCGCTTCATGGGCGAACCGGTATCCTTCTGGCGGATTGAAGCACCAGTAGCCGTTCATGACCCGTGCCTTCATGCGGTTCTTGGTTTGTTCGGCGTTTTTTTGTCGCTGGTGCTGCGACACGCTGGCCAACAGGTTCTCCACCAGGAGGCTGTCTGAATCCTCTCCAAACTCTATTGACGGTGAAGCGAGCTTGGCCCCGACGCTGCTGATGAGGGTCCGCAGTTGGATATGCGCCTCAAGGCCACGCGCCAGGCGCGATATATCGTCAATCAGCACCACATACTGATCCCGTTTCTGGGATTTGAGAAACCGCACCATTTCCGCCATGCCGGAGCGTGCAACGACGCTCCCGGATGCCCCCTCATCCTTGAACACCCTGATAACGGTGTAGCCTCTGTTTTCCGCGTATTGTCGGCAGCGCGTTTCCTGGGAGCCCAGACCATCTCCCTTTTTCACCTGGGCGGCACTGGACACCCGGCAGTAAATGACTGCCTTGGAACCATGTTGCAGTTCCCCTTGCTCAAAGGGTTCATGTGTTTTGTTCATGGCGGACCTATCCTTTTCAGGTCTTCATACCTGATGGGTTTCTTCTGTTTCAAAGCGTGCTTGCCCGCCGATTCTAGGGATTCACCAAGGCCCTGTAAATCATTATGTTCAGGAGCTCTGCCGCGTTGCTGGATGGGATGTTGCCCAAAGGCATGATCGACGAACCCTTCCAAAATGGACCAGACACTCCGGATCAGCTCGGTCTTGTCCTCTTCGGACATCTCATATCCGGCGAAGTAGTGACGGTATTTCTCAACGTCTAAAGTCATGTCAGAACCATAAAGGTGCTGCGATGCAACATGCGGTGGCATCAAAGGACGTATTACTTCTGTACCAGAGATTCCACGTCTTACTGGGAAACTGGCTCGCGCAAGCCTGGAATGCTCGAAGCAGGAAAGTCGAGCTATCAAGGGATTGCTGGTGCAGCGCGTATTCATCGAAAAAGCCGTATCGATGAGATTCAAGCAGCGAATGCAGCTATTACCAGAATACAACCCGCAGTTTAAGAAAAGGTTAAAAATGGCGAGAATTTAACGGTTTATAAAGGAGTATCTGTTAGGTGACATAGAAAAGAACTTTAGAGCCCGTGTTCATCGGCGGCGCTGCGGTAGGGCTCCTCGATCACGATGTCGGCCACGGGGCGGCGGTGTTGGCGCGGGGAGACCGGGTTTCCTTCCTTGTCGGCAGGCGTCAGATACAGATTGATGCCGCGCGCGTGGGTGATGGCAAGTTCTTCCAGCCGGTCCACGGCTTCATGCAGCATGGCCCGCAAATCCTGCGTCGATCTCAGCCCCTTGAGCTGGATTCGGATGCCTGCCGGTTTCTTCTTTGCCGCCATGCTTCCAGTCATACAACGTTTTGTCCTTCCGAAAAAGACCGGTCGTGAGCCGTTGATCGCCAGTTCTCGCAACCGCGCGTCTTGTGCCCCTGCAAGCGTGAAGCTCCTCCACTGCGCTGCGGCCTGACGGTTCCGGGCGTCGCGGCGGTGCGTCCCCGGTTCTCATGAACGGCTCCGCGTGCCGGGCCGAAAAAAAGAGGAGAGCAACATGCATTTGATGACAAGAAGCGAGCTGGCGGGACGGACTGGCCAAGGGTTTTTCAGCGCGGCGGCAAGGGGGGGGGAATTCTCGCATAGGCGACCGGCATGGGCGATCAGGGGTCATATCTATTTCGGTATCATAACCTTATTAATCGTCGGAAGGAAAACGAACGGGCTGACTGTGAGGGCATCCATTGACTTATTCCGCTCTGAAGAATTTAATGTACCCTATCAAAATCTACTTACCCAGGAGGCGAATACGAGCAAGCCCTTGGAACAATCCGAAAATTGGACTCCATCAGCAAGGAGGACTCCGATGAGTCGACAAGTCATCGTATTGGTATTGCTGATCACACTGACTTCCGGATGTGAAACGATGGATAAGGAAAAAACCCGGCATTCAGGCGCGATGTGAAAGACTTCTTTCGAACCTTGTTTAACAATTTCCACGACCAGGAGTTTTTCTCACATGGCGTAGACAGAGCCACCGTCGGATAACGCCCATGCTGGTGTTTTTCATTCTTGACGTAATCGCTAAGAAAGCGTAGGAGAGTGCCGTGTTATTTAAGGAATTCCGATAGAAATACCTTCATGTGGTTAAAATGGACCAATGGACCATCGGAGATGGGGTGTGTGCTAGAGAAGCCTGTGGATGCTTATGCGTACAATTGTCGTGAGCGAAACGGCCATGTTGGTGAAGCCCACTTCTGGGACGTGCGTGGCAGTGCTCTTAATCACTAAGGGCAGTGGTATGAGTATAAATATGAGATTGTCACAGAGATAATAGTCCTATGTCCTGGGTCGAAGGGTTCGAAAAAGCCTTGCGAAGAGTTAAGGAGCACGCCGATAAAGCGGCGCTTGTCGGAATACTCGTTTCTGTTTTCTTCGGAGGCATCGCGTACTTATTGGCCCCAAGCAATAAAGTCGATGTCGCAGTGGTCGTGATGATTCTAGGCTTGCTGGTGACCGTTGTAATTACTGTATGGGGTTTTATGTCCGTCACTCAGGAAGATTATAAATTGCTTCGGACCTCTATCTCTCTAGAGACAAATGATCTCCGAACCACTGTAACAAAGCGAGTGGAGGGTCTCATAGAGACTTTAGAGGCGCAGGCTGACATTGTGTTTCTTGGTAGGGCAACCGACGCAGTGAAGAACTATGAAGATAAACTTCGTCATGCACAAGAGGTGCGAAATACTTTTCTGACATTTGATATCGGAACTGAAACAAAACTGGCCGAGTATGTGAACTCATACAAGCGAGCCGAGGTAATACCAAACATAACCTGGAAGGACATATTGTCTGAAGAGCTGTTGGCGCTTGATGGGCTAGACCTGACAAATTTTCTGCGGGCTATAAAAAAACAGAGGGGCACGAAATATGATGCCAAAATTATACGTAATGCAATTTGTCCAATAATAAACTTCACCCTTATAGAATACAGTGGCGGAAAGGAAGTCTTATTTGGATGGGGTTTTCATAAGAATGACCCGATTGGCAATGTCTACGGAAGCAAAGATCAGCGCCTCTATGAGACATTTGATCGGTATTGGTCGTCTCTATGGGAAAATGCGGAAGAGGTCTTTCCTGAAGGTGAAGGGGATGGTATTGCAAAGCAGCATATCCAGGGACTGTGGTTAACAGTCAGTTTTCCCATGCCATGCAGAGAGAAAGTCCCGACAAGCCGTCCGGATACAGTAGCATTGCTTGCACTAGATAGAAATAAAAATCAAGTGCTCACACTTACAGGAATGAAATTTAAGTGCAAGGCGAGTACGGGTGAAGTGGAGTTAGATACGCGACACAACATTTTCTCTCTGGCGACACATTGGGAAGGACGAAAACTCTGGGTCATATCTGGCCATGACTTAAGAATTGGGGCTGGTGCATATATTTTCATTAAACCTGGTAAGGATACGGGTAAATCTATGTGGCGGCTGTATGGTGACTTTCTTGACGGAGAGAGCCGGACTACTATTGGAGTCTATGGAAGAAAGTTGGACGACAGGCCGATATTCCCTGAAGGAGAGAAAAAATTTGACTATTTAGCTAACTATAAGATGCACGTGCTAGCACCATGGTCATAGGAACCTAGGTCTACTCATCAACGTGAATCGTTACGGAAAAGAAACCCTATTTAACATGGGACCACTCAAGGCAGCGTACATTGGAGTAGGTCAGAAATCGCAGGCCGACTATTTGCCAGCAATTCACTACTCCCGCTATGCCGCGTTAGATAGCGTTTGTGATTCGAACGTAGAAACACTTGGGAAAGTATCTCAAGAATATGGCGTGCCGGGATTTTCATCGATAGATCATTTACTCTCTGAGAGAAAGCCAGATTTCGCTTTTGTCTGTGTGCCACACCATTTGCACATTCAAATAGCAACTAAACTTTTGGAAGCTGGTATTCCAGTCCTCAAGGAGAAGCCATTTGCAATTACTATTGAAGACGCTGCAATTCTAGAGAACCGTGCAAGTAAAACAGGAACGCTTATTGAGATTACAGTTACAAGACGCTTTCACCCTTTATATCAAGCGTGCCTGCAATTACTGCCCCATATTGGAAATGTGTATTCGGTTGAGGCTAGATACACTTTGAATATAGCCAGGCTAGATGAAGGCTGGAGGGCCAAGAAAGCCCTTGCCGGTGGTGGGGCGTTACTGGATATGGCATACCATCTAATAGACCTGTTGGTATGGTATTTTGGATTGCCTCATTCCATGAGTGCACATATAGGGTTAACTGCCAAACCACACCAGGTATACGATGTGGAAGACACCGTCAGTCTTTTGTTGAATTATCAAACGCAAATGTACGGCGATTTTGTAGCCACTGTTTTTGCTTCTAGGGCATTTCCCTGCAAGCAAGAGCACCTAGTAATTGTAGGGACTGAAGGATCCATAGAGCTTAATCGTGACGAGGTTAAGAGAATCGATAGAGATGGAAAAGAAGTGGAGGCGTTGGTTCGTCGTGGATCGTGGATTACGGCTGCAACGGAGCAAATAGATTCGTTTGCGAGTCTAATTTTACACAAGCAAAGAAGAAGAAATGAATTTTTCCTCGATCATTTCAAGCATCTCGCAATCATTCATGGGGCGTACGCAGCCTCAGAGGGTAAGAAAGTGGTAGACCCAAGAGAATATATCCCGGTGACAATTCGGAATCAACTTAACGCTTAGAAACCTGACCTATGCCGAATTTATCACCGTCAGTTACTATTCACCCTCCTCACTTTTCGTGGCCTCCCATAAGTAAGGAAATTGAGAATGCGGTTGTTCATCAGCTGTACGAAACAATCTCTATCTATGACCGGTCAGGCATATTCGAGAGATTCGAGAATAAATTTTCCTCTTATCACGGCCTATCTTATAGCTTGCTTACAAATTCTGGAACTATGGCTCTTTTTAGCTTATTTGATGCCATAGGAATTGGGCCCAATGATGATGTCCTTTGCCCAGACTATACGTTTTTCGCGACCGTAACCCCACTTGTATACTTAGGGGCGCGTCCAATTTTTTGTGATTGTGATAAAAATGGGAATATTGACCCGGATGAACTGCCTAGGGTGTTAACACCTAGGACAAAGGCAGTAGTAGTTACACATATGTGGGGAGTTCCCTGCGACATGGATCCAATTGTAGACTTTTGTCAGCGAAAAGGTCTTAGGTTGCTTGAGGACTGTTCGCATGCTCATGGAGCAACTTATAGAAATAGGAAAGTGGGAACTTTTGGAGACGGTGCGGCATGGAGTCTCCAAGGACAAAAGCTTGTGACAGGTGGGGAGGGTGGAATATTATCTACGAATGATAAAGAAATCTATTTTCGCGCTTTGCTAGCAGGACATTACAACAAAAGGTGCAAATCAGAAATTCCAAACGATCATCATTTGGCACAATTTAGAGTCACTGGTTTTGGATTGAAATTGCGGGCGCACCCTATCGCCATAGCTATCGCGGAAGTATTATTCGATAATTTACAGAATTATCTATCCGTGAAAAAGGATATGGCTGGCAGATTAATCCAAGCAATATCCGGTTTTCCATTTTTCAGGTTACCGGATGTGCTGGAAAGAGAGCCGAGTTGGTACGCATTTCCAATTTGGTGTAAGTCAGAAGACATAGCTATACAGATTCATCAGCAAATGGTATCCAAGGGTGCTGTCGAAATGGATCGGCCTACAAGTACAGGTTCCTTGTGTGTTTTGCCGCTTTTTCGTCAACTGGCAACCGCGCGCCCAAGAAGTTACAAAAGGAGTTTTTCTCAAGGGCCCCTAAAAAACTCTTCGCATGCTTCAAAAACAACCTTAAAATTACCTGTTCCCTGGGAGTATTCTCAAGAACCTCTCTGGAATGAATATGCAGAGACTTTGAAGGGCATAGCAAAAGGAATTGATCAATGAATAATTTCGAACATTTGGAGGCGGATGCAAGAATAGCCAAGACAAATGGTATTCAGAGAATACTGGTGGGAGCGATCGTTTCGAAAGACGGCCAAGTTCTTCTCCTGCAAAGATCGCAAAGTGAGGACTTTCCTGGCATGGTTGAAATACCTAGCGGCGGAGTAGAAGAGGGAGAAAGTCTCATGCAAGCACTTTCGCGCGAATTAATGGAGGAGACTGGTTTACAGATTGACGGTGTCATTCGATTTGTAGATTATTTCGAGTATAGATCCACCTCAGGCAAGCTTGCTAGGCAGTATAATTTTCTTGTGGTATCGAAGGGTGAAACGATAACTCTCAACCCAAACGAACACTCCGCCCATTTTTGGGCTATCCCAAGAGAAGCTACCCTAGCGAATTTCAATTTATCAGATGAAACGAAGCAATCTATCTTATATTCATCTCAAAACCGTTAAGAGCTTATGGTGCTTTCTTTCGCGCGGTAGTTCTACATCAATTCCGTACGCGGAAAGTTGGGAAATCCTCTGAGCGTCTTGCAGCGGTCATGCAGTCGCGTTGTGGATACCTCAGCAAAACCCAGCCTTTCCTGTACCTTGGCGATATCGGCCTCGTGGAAGGGGCGTTTGTGGCGAAGCAATTGGGTCTTGCCGAAACTGTCTCCTAAGCGCTCAGCGCATTATCTGCGGGCGTCACGTCGGACGATTGCACGGAAGGGGAGCACGCGTTGGCGTAATCAACCCATTCATTACCTTCATCTTTCCACAATTCTTCGAATTGCCTTTCAAGAAAGGTTGCGGTCTTGGAACCGGCGCGAACGATGCACTGAGGCCCCATGGCTACTGATTGCCCATTCCAAAAGGCGCTAAAGATAATAGTCTCGCCGATCTGAATAAACATCACCGGCATGGACTTGCGGGTCAGGCGCACCTCAAAATCGCTTCGCGGCAGGAGACCTTTCAGAGCTTCCAGATTGTGATCGACTTTCATCTGCAATGATCGCGAAATGGCTTTCTCCCGCATCTTGAGGAAGTCAGAGTCTTTATGCGCCAGTAATACCTGTATCGAATTCGTTTTGCTTCCTCTTTTCAGGGGAGCAATCAATCGCTCGATCTCACTGCTACATGGAAAGCAGATCCTGACCTTTCCACAAGGTTCTTTCTTCAGGAGGTTCTCGATGGAAATATCCCCGAACCTTTCAACTGTGGCCAAGACATCGCATTCGCTTTCGTCGGACTCTACAAAGTCGGGGTCATGGATACTGATGGGATGCGAGGAAGAGTGGTTTCGTAAGGCATCAAACAGCTGCATATATTCTTTCACGAGATCCGGGTTAATTGTTCGAAAAACAGCTGTGCGATCCAATGAATTTCTTCCCTGCTTGACGCCGTATCCAAATAGCACTTCTGAAGGCCTGTCTGAATAGTGCAGTATCACAAAATTCATGATGGGTGCCGACCGATCAAGCCGAAAGCATTCCAGCCTCCTGCTCTTTTCCGGGTTTTCCCCAAAAGCTTCCTTTATTGCTTCCATGTAAGTTTTATTTTTAATTGCGCCCGTAATGAGCACATAGTCTGCGGTGCTGGTTTTTAGCGCCGCCTTGACTTCACTGGGGTCGGCATAGGGTAGCTTATTCGTATCCCAGCGGATCGCTGTGTCTTCAATCCGGGTTGCCAGTGGAAAGTGTTTCGCAAGATATTTCATGGCATCGACGTTGGTGCCCACACATTCTAAATCGGCCCTATCCAGGTGAGTCTCGGCGGCGTGAGTGATGATCCTGGTTCTGAATTCAATGATGGGCTTCCATCCCCTCGATTTCGGGATTTCGATATACACGACCCATTCCGCCCGGCCTGCCTTGACTTCGTGGGGATGAGGATCGCGACGCATGTGTGCGTGTGGAAGCATGCCGAATTTGGATTTATAGTATTCAAACAGTTTCACCCGAAGGTCTCTGGCCGAGCTTCGCGCTTTCGCAGCTTCACTTTCATTTTCCTTGGCTTTCGGGTTAGGCAAAGTTTTATACGTATAGCGATCCTTGAAACTAATGTTCCTGAAGATAGTGCCACCATCATTTCGCCACGCCAGATATTCCATCGCAACAGGATAGACCTTTGCCATCTTCGCCGAAGGCTCTCTGTTGCGATGGATTAAGTACCACAATAGTTCTCCCTCATCGGAAGATTCCAGGTAGCTGCAAATATCCCTGACCTGAGAATCAATCTGTTCTAGGGTTGGGGCGGGAGGACGTTGAGAAGCGTTCATTCTGAAAGAAGCTATCTATCGAAGAAACAGCTCATGATGTTCATCGTCAGGCCCACTAGAAATATACCGCACCTGGTCAAAAATTGCTCTCCTCAAATAAAGGCAATCCTTGAACGTCACATTGTCGAACATAGCCCCGGTAGGGATGTCTCGGTTTAAGGGCATGCCAACCCCGCACGAAGCGAAGTTCTTACGTAACCGGGCGCTCAACCTTTCTTCCGTCATCCGCTGATTCAGCACAAACGCCCACAAGCTGTAAAGAATCCACACATTGCCGCACAGAAAATTCATGTGCGAACGGCCCTTTTCACCTCTGGTGTTCCTGTATGGTTCGTGCACAACAAGCATAAGGAAATAATCGCATAGCTCGAAAGGAGGTGCAAAGCATGGGATGCCAACATCAGAACAACGTCGTTTTTCTTCCCACTGTTGAGCAGCTGTCCTGCAAGCAGTGCTACCTGCATCTCTGGTCGATAGCGGTCTCGCTCACGCACCTGTCGAGCGGCGGATGGATCACGGCCATCGAGGAGCTATTCCGCGATCTCGATGTCTTAGGGATCGAACTGCGCCATAGCTGCGGCAAGCTGTTCGAGATTCCCTACATCTTCGATGTCTTCGGTGACGACCTGGAGGCTGGACGGCGCTGGATGACCAACTTCCGTAAGGCCGATCGTACAGGAAGCGGCCCGCGATATTTCTGCCGCTCCATACCGAAGCTGCAATGCATCGAGCTATTACTTCAATGCACGGTCGCGAAGTACCGGAGGGGGCTCAAGACCCCGCGCTGTTCATTTACACACGTGCCGCTGGGCTGGTGAAAGGCTGTTTCCCAGAATTGTTTTCGACCTGCGTTATCGTCTGAGCAGGCTTCAGAAAACGTTGCTCTCAGGAAGGAGGTCTCATGAGCCCATCAGACGAACTCCATCGGGAACGGGACCAGCGAATTCGCGAAAACTTGCGTGCATCGAGCTTGTTGTTTATCCGGACGCTTCTGACTCATCCCAAGATGAAAGAAGCCAGGAAGCGGGTTGAATTTCATGCCGACCAGGAATTCGACCGCGCCTATGCGCAGGAGATACATGCCGCAACGCTTCACTGCGAGGAGATGGATGAGAGGATTGCCCGGCTGACGCAAGAGCTGCGCGAGAAAGAGAGCCAGGAGCGACAGACCAGGAGCCATCTAAAAGTGGCGGAGGTCAGAAGCAGCGCAAAACCGCAAGACATTCCCTATTGGGACTGGACCCTGAAAGACAAGATCGTCTTTTTGCTGACCGTTCTGCTCATGATCCTGGTGCTTGGGGCCGGTTCGGCCAATGTGTTTTCCGCCATCATGATGGGTGGCCAGCCGGTCTTTCTGGAGCGCCCCATCCTGGCAGTGGTCCTTTCATTCTTATTGCCCGCAGGCTCAGCTGCCATCCATGTTCTGGGCGATCTGCTGGAGCGCGACCGATCCCGTCATCGCTACACGCTTGTGCTCTTGGGCATGACCGCTGTTACGCTATTCGCCTGGGCCATTCTTTTTGCCAAAAACTTTCAGATCGGCGCCACGGATATTGACTGGAACGCGCTGGGACAAGAAAGCAGCCCTGAGGCTTCCGCGTTTACCTTCGTGCAGCTGCTGGCCGAGATGCTCTGCGGCAGCTGCCTTTTCCTGGGTGCGACCCACATTCACAGCCGGTATTCGGGCGATGGCATCGTCAGAAACCCCGAGCGGGATTACCTCGCGCACGAACGAAAAACCTTTCAAACCGAATACGACGCACTGCACGACCGGCGACGAGGGCTCCGGGGCCGTCTGATGCAACTGCGGGCCGTGCGTCAGTCCCATATCGCCGAACAGACGGCTCTGTTCATGGCCTTGCGGCGGCGTTTTGACGAAGCAAATCCCATGCAACCATCTTCAATTTGGAGGGGTGTTATGAAATTTTTCAGTTCTTGGTTTCTGCTCCTTCTTTTTATCATCGGTCTGGTGAGTCCGGCGCAGGGCCGCGACGATATGGCCATCGGCCTTTCACCCTATATGGAGGCGGATGCGGCGCAACGCCAGGTCAAATCCATCCTGCAATTCCTCACCGAGACCTTGCAGCCAGGGGAAAGCGCCCTGGTGTTTGACGCCTACCATACTCGTGTATTGGGCACCTTTACGATTCCCGACAATCCTGCCTACCGGCACCCCAAGGCCAGACTTCAGGCGAACCGGCAGATGGTGGCGGCATTGCTTGCGTTTGCCAAGGATGCCAGAGCGCCCCAAGCAGAACACGAGCCGCGCGTCATCGGGGCGATTCGGCTTCCTCAGGCGCTGGCGTTTGTCGGCACGAATTACCAGGCCTTGCAGGATGCCGACATTATCATGCTTGGCAGTCCAATCTATGACGACCCCAGCGACAGACAATTCACGATGCACCGCCAGTATATTCCCACCGACTCCCATCTGAGTCGTGCCCGCAGCGTTACGCCTTTCGGTATCAAGGGGCAGTCCTCATTGCTGGCAGGACGCCGGGTTCATCTGGGCTATCCGGATGACAGCTGGCGGCAGGGCGATCATCATACCTACTTCGTGCACCGGTTCTGGACGCTATTTATCGAAGGTCAGGGCGGAAAGCTGTCCACCTTTACCGGCGATGTTGCCACGCTGTTCCAGCGGGTCAAAACAAAAGCTCCTGTACCATCACACGACTACAAGCGGGCAACCTCCGGCAAGATGGAGATGACCCAGCTCCGCCCGCCATCGGTGGTACGCGGGACCGTGCGCAATGGAGGCCAGTCACGTGAGACCCTGATCCCGTATGACGCGCTACGCCAGGCCACAAATGTAGAAGTGGGGATCACTTGGGAATGTGGGGACTGCGATCTGGATCTGTACAGTAAGAGCGCTCAGCAGGCCACGGCGCTGTCCTTTCTCAACATGCAAACCCCGGAAGGGCAATATTTTAAAGACTGGACCAGCTCGCCCCGCACCACAAACCGCTATGAAACCCTGGCCTATAGTGTGCCGGTCGATCTGACGACACTTCTCGTGGCCGTAAATTTTTATAGCGGCTCTTCGCCGGGCGGTGTACACGGCGAGCTGCGAATTTCAATAGATGGACGGATCTATACCAAGGCCTTTCATCTTCCAGCATCCAAAGGCAATCAGGGGGCTGGCCTCTGGCAAACCATGACCTCCCGCCGCGCTGCGAGTGAGCACTGGCTGGTGATCAATCCAATGGAGGTACTTGGGATGCAGCAGAAGCGTTCGTCTGGCCCTTCGGGAAGGTGAGCCATTATGCAACACACGCCACAACAGCAGCAGAATTCCCCGGTTGTTGTCATGGCCTTTTCCGCGCTATTTGGTTGGGTAGCATGGAAAAGCGCGGCGTTCCTACCAGACGTTCCTTTCATTTCGTACATCTTTGGATTTGCTGCGCTAATCCTGGGCGTAACCGCCCTTAGCCTTTTGCCGGTTCAGTTCAATAATTATCTCGCTCGCCGCGCTGCCATGATCGCAAGCGGACAGCGCGGCACGGCCTCCTGGGCCAGCAAGAAAGACCTCAAGCGTGCTGACCTGTATGAAACGAACGGGCTCTTCCTGGGCTGCGATACCAGGGGCCGCCCGATCTTTTTCGATGGGGAGATTCACGGCCTGACCCTGGCTCCGGCAGGCTCAGGAAAAACCGTTGCGTTTTCCGTTCCGGCGCTCTGCCATTCGCCATTGCCCATCATCGTCAGTGACTTCAAAGGCACACTGGCTGTGATGACCCATTCCCTTCGAAGGAAACAACATCGGCAGGAGGTGTTTTGCATCAATCCGGCGCAGTTATATGCGAATCATCTGGGCATCCCGGCCCGCTACAACCCGGTGCAGATTTTACTGGACGATTGGATGAATACCGAACGGAATAAGGACCTGATCGCTGATGCCCAGTCCATGGCCTTGCAGCTATACCCTGAACCGGCGGGGACAGGTGAAAACACCTTCTGGCGCAATGGCTCGCGCAAAATCCTGGTGTTTGTCCTAGTCTATCTCATTACCTATCACGGCGAGGACAAGGCCTCATTGAGCGAAGCGCTCCGTCTGCTCCGTAACGTCAAAGACCTGATTGAAGCCTGCAAGTTGTCTTCCTCCGCCACGATTCTGCATGGCGAGCTGGCCGATATGGCGGCTGATCTGCACTATAAACTCACCGCCCAGGACACGCGCCAGGTCGATAGCTTCCTCGAAGGAGCCGTGCAGGCGCTCACTGCGTTTTCGTCCAGCGGCTGGTTGGCGGAGAGCACCAGCGCCTGCGATTTCCGGTTTAATGAACTGAAAGAACATCCCGCCACGGTCTATCTGATCGCCGATCCCACCAAGATGAAAGTCTTTGCGCCCTGGCTGGGGCTCATGGGATGGGCGGCCATCACCGAGCTGACCCGCTGTCAAAACACCAAGCCGGTCTTGTTCCTACTCGATGAGGCAACGAACTTTCGTATTGAAAACCTCTCCAATTCTTTAACCGGTCTGCGGGAATTTGGAATCCGGGTCTGGTTTGTCATTCAGGAGTTGGAAGAATACGCCCGCGTCTATGGCCGTGAAGCGCTGGAGACGCTGCTCTCACAAACGGAAGTGAAACAAATATTTGGGGCGAGCGGAGCCAGGACTTGCGAGCTGATTTCCCGGATGTTGGGGGAGCAGACGGTCAAATCGATCAATTACAATTTAGGGCGCACGTTGGACGATCCGGTCACGCAATCCGTGGGTGAGCATGCGCGGCGCATCCTCACTCCCGATGAGGTGAGGCGGTTTGCCGATACGATCCTCTTTATCCGCAACCTGCCCCCGATCCACGCCATCAAGACAGGGTATCACCAGGTGAAACCCTGGTCGGAATGGGTCGAAGCCAACCCGCTTTTTGGCAGTAAGCTCAAAGGCGATACGCGCATCCGTCTCAAATACAAATGGAGAGCGTTATGATCAAGGCGAAAGTCAGAAGCTATAAAGCTATTCGAAGATCGTTAGGTCTGGGGTGGGGAACAGTCAGGGCCCTTGGTCGGGTGGGGTTACGCATCCTGATTGCGCTGTTGCCGGTTTTGCCTTTGATCGCCATTGTGATTGTGTTTCTTCTGCCGCAAACGCCGCATCTGCGGATCGCCTACACCTATACCGGCCCCTCTCAGCGCCCGATCTACCATACCTGCCAGTATTTTGGGATTCACGGCACAGTCGATGTCTTCGGCCAGGATTGCCCGATTGTACGGTATTTCTAGAAAAGCCATCGTTTTGAGTAATATGCAAAGAAACCACTTGAGGAGGGCGTAACGCTCAGCATCATGCGTTGAGATCGCCTTCCCTGCCAATTCTCCTTCCTGAAGGGCTCTCAATCTCAGACCATGCCAAAGTTTGGCTGTATTCTGTGGCTATAGTATCTGTTCCAAAGTGCAACATTCCGCTATACAATCCCATAATATTTGCCATGAAACACGTGAACCAAAATCCTGAACAAAAGGCCCGAGACCACATTGATGCAATGCTGGGTGAGGCTGGCTGGTCTGTTCAGGACAAAAAGAAGATAGATTTCAGCGCCGGGCTTGGTATTGCCGTTCGCGAATACGATACGGATGTTGGCCCGGTCGATTATGCCCTTTTTGTCGATAAACAAGCTGTGGGGGTGATAGAGGCTAAGCCCGAAGATTGGGGCCATAAGATCACCACGGTGGAGCAACAGTCCAGCGGTTACGCAGGAGCCAGGCTGAAATGGGTAAAAAACAACGAACCCCTTCCCTTCGTGTATGAAAGCACCGGGGTTATTACCCGTTTTACAAGCGGCAAGGACCCCAAGCCGAGATCACGGGAAGTCTTCTCATTCCACAGGCCTGAAACACTCAAAGAATGGTTTGACCGGCCCAAATCGCTCCGGGGCCGTTTGCAGGATATGCCGCCGCTCAATCATGAGGGCCTGAGGGACTGCCAGATTACTGCCATTGAGAACCTCGAAAAATCCTTCAAGGAAGATCGCCCGCGTGCCCTAGTGCAAATGGCCACAGGCTCCGGCAAGACCTTCACTGCCATCACTTCAGCCTATCGCCTCCTGAAACACGCCGACGCCAAGCGTATTTTGTTTCTCGTCGATACCAAGAACCTGGGGGAGCAGGCCGAACAGGAATTCATGAAGTTCGTGCCGAATGATGATAACCGGAAATTCACGGAGCTCTATAACGCCCGGCGGCTCTCATCCCGCTATGTGCCCAAAGACGCGCAGGTCTGCATCAGCACAATCCAGCGCATGTATTCCATTCTCAAAGATGAAGAGCTGGATGAAGCGGTTGAGGAAACGCCGCTGGCGGCACAGCTCACCAAGCCAAAAGAGCCGGTGCCTGTAGGGTATAACGAAAAAGTCCCGCCGGAGTTCTTCGATTTCATCATCATCGATGAGTGTCACCGATCAATTTATAACCTCTGGCGGCAGGTGCTGGAGTATTTCGATGCGTACCTCATTGGTCTTACCGCCACGCCGGACAACCGGACCTATGGCTTTTTTGAAAAGAACGTCGTGAGCGAATACGACCATGAAAAAGCCGTGGCCGATGGCGTGAATGTCGGCAATGAAATCTATGTCATTGAAACGGAAAAAACCAAAAGCGGCGGAACCATCAAGGCCAGCCAGCAGGTCGAGCGCCGGGAAAAGCTCACACGCAAGAAGCGCTGGGAAACCCAGGATGAAGACGAAGCCTATAGCGCTTCGCAGCTTGATAAAGAGATTGTCCTGCCGGACCAAATCCGTACCGTCATCCGCACATTCAAGGAACAGCTCCCGGATATCTTTCCCGGACGAAACGAAGTTCCCAAGACGCTCATCTTTGCTAAGACGGACAGCCACGCCGACGATATTATCCAGACGGTGCGTAAAGAATTCGGGGAGGGCAACGAGTTCTGCAAGAAAATCACTTACCAGTCGTCCGAAGACCCCAAATCCGTGCTGGCTCAGTTCCGCAACGACTATAACCCGCGTATTGCCGTCACGGTGGATATGATCGCCACGGGAACGGATGTAAAGCCGCTCGAATGCCTCTTGTTCATGCGCGATGTCAAAAGCCGCAATTACTTTGAGCAGATGAAAGGCCGGGGAACCCGGACGCTGGGCTATGACGATCTGAAGAAAGTCACGCCCTCCGCCACCTGCGCCAAAACCCATTACGTGATTGTGGATGCGGTCGGCGTCACGAAATCCCTGAAAACAGCCAGCCAGCCGCTGATTACCAAGCCTTCTGTCCCGCTCAAAGACCTGGCCATGGGCGTGATGATGGGGGCGACGGATGAAGATACGGTGAGTTCTCTCGCAGGCCGTCTTTCGCGCCTGAATAAACAGCTCAACGATAAAGACCTTGCCCGCATCAAGGAAAAATCCGGCGGACTGGCATTGGCCGATATTGTGGGAGGCCTGCTGGCGGCGATTGACCCGGACAATATCGAGAAAACAGCCCGCGAGATCGAAAAAACACCCCAGAACCAGGAGCCAAAACCCGAAACCCGTACCAAGGCGCAAAGCCAGTTGGTGGGCAAAGCTGCAAACGTCTTTACCGGCGATCTCATCAATTTGTTGGATTCTATTCGCCGCGACAAGGAACAAACCATTGACCATAGCGCGATTGATAAGGTGATCCGGTCCGAATGGGAAGGCGACGCCACGGAGAACGCCAAAGCCTTGGTGCAGGATTTTCAAACCTATCTCGAAGAGAACCGCGATGAGATCGAGGCACTGACGATCTTCTACAAAACCCCGCAACGGCGCCAGACCGTGACTTACGCCATGATTAAACAGGTCATGGATAAACTCCGCGAGGATAAGCCCAGGCTGGCACCGCTGCGTGTCTGGCGGGCCTACGCCCATCTTGATGATTACAAGGGAGAAAACCCCATCAGCGAGCTAACTGCGCTGATCGCGCTCATACGCCGCGCCTGCGGGATTGATCAAAAAGTCTCCCGGCACTCAGAAACGGTGCGGAGGAACTTCCAGGACTGGATCATGAAGCACCACAGCGGCGGTGGTGAGAAGTTCAACAAGGACCAAATGGAATGGCTGCACATGATCCGCGATCATGTCATCAATTCCTTCCACATCGAAAAAGATGATCTCGACATGGCCCCGTTCGATGCGAAGGGCGGCATGGGTAGAATGTATAAACTCTTCGGCGACGATATGGACCGGCTGATTAGTGAATTGAATGAGGTATTGGTAGCGTGAGTGAAGATTTGCCAACCGGATGGGAAGTTGCGCCTTTAGCAGCCATAACCAGCAAGTTAGTCGACGGTTCTCACAACCCCCCCCAAAAACAGGACATGGGAAAACCCATGTTGAGTGCGATTAACATCAATGAGAACAGAATTTCTTTATCTCCGTGCCGCTTCATAACAGAAGAAGCTTTTGATTTAGAGGATAAAAGAACCAATGTTAAACCTGGGAATGTTCTTTTAACTATTGTTGGAGCTATTGGAAGAACCGCCGTTGTGCCTGAAAACGCTACGCCTTTTACTCTTCAACGAAGTGTGGCCGTCCTTGATCCAATAGAGGTCGATCCAAGATTTTTGATGTATCAGCTTGAAGGGCCCCAAACTTTCAACTTTTTCAAAGAAAATGCAAGAGGCACCGCACAAAAGGGCATCTATCTAAAAACTTTGGGTACAACCAAGATTGCAATCCCTCCATTAAAAGAACAAAAGCGGATTGTGGCCAAGATTGAGGAGCTATTTTCTGAACTGGATAAGGGGATAGAGAACCTCAAAACCGCCCGCGAACAGCTCAAAATCTACCGCCAGGCCGTCCTCAAACACGCCTTCGAGGGCAAACTCACCGCCGACTGGCGCGAGAAAAACAAAGACAAACTCGAATCCGCTGATGAACTGCTGGAGCGGATCAAACAAGAGCGCGACGCCGCCTACCAGCAGCAACTAGAAGAATGGAAAGCTGCCGTTAAGGCATGGGAACAAAATGGCAAAAAGGATGCAAAGCCGACAAAACCTTCCAAATATAAGCCACTGCCTGCCATTAAAAATGAAGAGTTGTCTGTATTACCTGTGTTGCCAGAAGATTGGCTCTATGTGCGCCTGGCGGAAATAGCTCGGGTTGGTTCTGGCATGTCAGTGAGCAAGGAGCGCAAGTTAGAAAACCCAATACAAGTACCCTACCTGCGTGTGGCAAATGTCCAGAGAGGAGAGTTAATCCTCGATGAAATTAGAACCATGCCGATTGAGAAAAATAAGTTGGCCGATTTAGCACTTAAGAAATGGGATGTTCTGTTCAATGAGGGGGGTGACAGAGATAAGCTTGGCAGAGGATGGGTATGGGAAGAACAAGTTAAGCCATGTATCACCCAGAACCATGTCTTTCGAGCAACGTCGTACTTGGGCGGGGAATTTCATGCGAAGTTTATTTCGCATTGGGGGAACACATTTGGTAGAGATTATTTTGAAAAAGGCGGGAAGCAAACCACCAATCTTGCATCAATCAACAAAACAGTTTTGAGTATGTTCCCTGTTCCACTCCCATCCTTGGAAGAACAGGTAATGGTTATCCAGAAACTTGATGACACAATGAGCTTAATTGATTCTCTTGAGCAAGAACTCAAGAATGGTATCGAGAAGTCGGGAGCCCTTCGTCAATCCATTCTAAAGCGAGCGTTTTCGGGCAAGCTGGTTGCGCAGGACCCGAAGGATGAGCCTGCCTCGGTCCTGCTTGAACGCATCAAACACGAGAAAAACGGAACTCAAAAGAGAAAGAAGAAAGTCGCATGACCCCCTCATCAATCGTATCGAAAGTCTGGAGCTTCTGTACCACGCTGCGGGACGACGGGGTGGGTTATGGCGACTACCTGGAGCAGTTGACCTATCTCATCTTTCTGAAGATGGCGGATGAATATTCCAAGCCGCCCTATAACCGCAAAGTTGGAATTCCCACTGAATACAACTGGAACAGCCTGAAATCAAAAAAAGGCGCAGAGCTGGAAGTTTACTACGTGAATCTCTTGCGGGAACTGGGCACCAAAAAGAACATGCTCGGTCAGATATTCACCAAGGCCCAGAACAAAATTCAAGACCCGGCCAAGCTGTTCCGTTTGATCGACATGATCGATGATACGGAATGGGTGACGATGGAGGCCGATACCAAGGGAGAAATCTACGAAGGCCTGCTGGAGAAAAACGCCGAAGATACGAAGTCAGGCGCTGGTCAGTATTTCACTCCTCGGGCGCTTATCAGGGCCATGGTCGAGTGCGTCCGGCCCGAACCCGGCAAGACCATCGCCGACCCGGCTTGCGGAACTGGCGGATTTTTCCTGAGCGCGTATGACTTCATCACGAAGCCGGAGAACTATGCGCTCGATAAATCCCAAAAGTCTTTCCTCAAGCATGAAACATTTTCCGGTAATGAAATTGTCGCCAATACCCGCCGTCTGTGCCTGATGAATATGTTCTTGCACAATATCGGCGAGATTGATGGGGAGAGTATGGTTTCCCCGAATGACGCGTTAGTGTCCGATGAGGGGAAACGGTTTGATTATGTTCTGGCCAATCCGCCTTTTGGCAAGAAAAGCTCGATGAGCTTTACCAACGAGGAAGGCGAGCAGGACAAGGAAGACCTCACCTATAACCGGCAGGATTTCTGGGCCACCACCTCAAACAAACAGCTCAATTTTGTGCAGCATATCCGTACGATGCTGAAAACCACGGGCCGTGCCGCCGTCGTCGTCCCTGATAACGTGCTGTTTGAAGGGGGCGCGGGCGAAACGATCCGGCGCAAGCTGATGGAGAATACAGACCTGCACACGATCCTGAGGCTTCCGACCGGCATCTTTTACGCCCACGGGGTAAAAGCGAACGTGATTTTCTTCGATAACCGGGAGGCCAGCCCCAATCCGTGGACGAAAGAGGTGTGGTACTACGATTACCGCACCAACATTCACCACACCCTGAAAAAGAAGACGATGCGGTTTGAGGATTTGCAGGACTTTATCAAGTGCTATAACCCGCAGAACCGCCACAAGCGCAAAGCCACATGGGATGAAAAAACAAATCCCGAAGGCCGTTGGCGCAAATACACCTACGCGGAGCTGATGGCGCGGGATAAGACGAGCCTCGATATATTCTGGCTGAAGGATAAGAGTCTTACTGACCTGGATAACCTGCCGGAGCCGGATGATCTGGTTGAAGAGATCATTGAAAACCTCGAAGCGGGGCTGAATAGTTTCCGAGAAATCGCCGCTGCGCTGGAATCATAGGATTATCCTGTCTGACCCTCACGCCGTGACATACGGATCGATTTTGATCTTCTTCGCCTGCTTGCGCATTTCGGTGCTGTCGTACCAGGCCTGCATCTGAAGCAGCATCTCCATCTTCAGGTGAAACGCTTTTTCCAGCCGCAACGCCATTTCCGGGGAGAGCGCTGCCTTTTCATGCACCAGGTCGGAAAACGTCGCCCGGCGCACGCCCAGGATTTCAGCCGCCTTGGTGACACTGAGGCCCAGCTCGTCCAGGATTTCCGTTTTGATGAAGCTTCCTGGATGGGAAGGCGTCATGCCGATTTTCATGTTTTTCCGTGCCATTAGTGATAGTCCTCCAAATCCAGTAAATCCAAGTACCCACTTTCTTCTTCAAACGTGATCCGCCAGTTTCCCGAGGTCGATATACTCCAGGTCCCTTTGCGGTCGCCTGAGAGCTGATGTACCCGCCATCCCGGTGGCGCACCGTCCCGGAACATCTTCATATCCTCGGCGACAATCAGCGCCGTCAGGATATTGCGGACCCTGTTCACCAGATCGGGCCGCAGCCCCTTGGTTTGATTGTCCTCGATGAGGCGTTTGAGGCCCCGGTGGCGCACGGATCGAATAATCATCTTCTTACAGTGTACGGTATAACCGTACGTCTTGCAAGTCCTTTCTTCTAGCCCCCTGTCCCGGAACGGAAATGCCCTTTGAGATCGGCTCCCATAGCTCTCCTTAAGCCTGAGAGTGCTCTTTTCTGGACCCCTTCATCTCCTCAACGACAACCTGGGCCGTCACGCATAACGAACTGATCCTCAGTTTCTCCGAGAGGCACGGTATGCCCGGTTCCGGGGGCGCATGGTTTTCGTGCGCGAACGGCCCACGGGCTGTTTCACGCCTACGGTCCCGCACAGGCCGCGCCAGCGCCAAAAGCGCTGCTGTCACGGGTATCCTGTGCAATCCGGTTCCTTCGGCACGCCCGCTGGGCCTTCTCGCGCCGTCCTCCTTTTTCCTGCGGGTTGGGTTTGCTCTCCGCGCCTCGTGAGAGAGCAAACACCAACTTCAAAAAGGAGGACCAGATGAAAACCAGCACCACCAACCCTCACGACCATACCGGGGAGCCATCCCGGCAGGATATCTACACCCGTGTGACCGAGCGCATTGTCGCCGATCTTGAGCATGGTGTCCGTCCCTGGGTGAAACCGTGGAATGCGGAACATGCCGCCGGAAAAATCACCCGGCCCTTACGTCATAACGGCACACCGTATTCCGGTATCAATGTCCTGATGCTCTGGTCTTCAGCCGTGGCCGCAGGCTTTGCCGCTCCATTCTGGATGACCTATCGCCAGTCCATGGAACTGGGTGCGCATGTGCGCAAAGGCGAGAAAGGCTCCCTTGTCGTCTACGCCAATTCCCTCACACGCACGGAAACCGATGAGGCGACCGGCGAGGATACCGAGCGTGAAATCCACTTCATGAAGGGCTACACGGTCTTTAACGTCGAGCAGATCGAGGGTCTGCCCGCGCACTACTACGCGAAGCCCGAACCGCGCTTTTCACCGATAGAGCGCATCGAACACGCGGAAACCTTTTTCCGCAACACCAAGGCCGATATCCGGCACGGCGGCACGCGGGCTTATTATGCGCAGGAGCCTGATTACATCCGTATGCCGCCCTTTGAGGCGTTCGATACGGCTGAGAGCTACTACGCCACCCTGGCCCATGAATGCACGCATTTTACGAAGCATCCTTCACGCCTTGCCCGCGACTTCGGGCGCAAAACATGGGGCGATGAAGGCTATGCCGAGGAAGAACTTGTCGCCGAGCTGGGCGCGGCCTTCCTGTGCGCCGACCTTGAATTGTCATTAACGCCCCGCGAGGATCACGCCGCTTATGTCGCCCACTGGCTCACGGTTCTGAAAAACGACAAGCGGGCGATCTTCCGGGCAGCGGCCCACGCGCAACGCGCCGCCGACTTCCTGCACGGGGTGCAACCGCCCGTGCAGCGGGAGGCGGCATGACCTCCCTGCAATCGCAAGCCCGCCTCCGGGCCTTCCCGGACGGAAGATGCGGCCCAGCACACTGCGGAGATTGCCTTTCCTTCGCCGGGTTTCCTCATCGGGTACGGAAAAGCCTGGCCGGTCGCGCCGCCCGGTCAACGGCCTGCCCGCGCCAGGCTTCCGCCTGCGGGCCAGAGCCTTGGCGTCGGCCCGTGTTGGCCGTTTCCTTCCTGTGACCGGACGGCTCGTTCGACCGGCCTTTACGCCTTTTCGTATCTGAGGAAACAACCGGCAAAGGAGCCCATCATGACCGTTATCGACTTGTCAGCACAGCTTGAGGAAATTCGTGAAAAATATCCCGCATGGTGGCGTTCGGAAGACGCGCGGGCCGAATTGCAGGCCCTGTGGGGAAATGCCGCATGCAACGCGCACGGCGTTCTCGAAGGGGATGAAGAAATCACCATCGCCCTTGATCCGCAATGGAAGGCGTCCGTTCATATCGCCCGCGCCCCGAACGGATGGTATGCCTTTGCGCTCAGTTATTCCTATGCCATCAGCGGCGGCACGTCGCCGATTTCCGTGTGGAACCGCATGGCCTACACTGCCCGCGAGGAGGCCGTCGAGGCCGGAATCCATGAACTCAAGCGCACATATCAAGGCATCATCGACTCGAAGGGATGGTCTCCCGAAACGCAGAAAACCAACGCGGCCCGGATGATCGCGCTTCTTGACGCCTACCTGAACCGCTCCCGGCAGATGTCTCTTTTCTAGGAGCCATCACGCATTTCCGCATTCATCATCCGGCCCGCTGTGCCACGGAGCCGACGGCGCACGGGCCAGAAACCCCTTTGTAATCTCCTCGGTCTTGAGTCTGTGCGCCTCGAAGGCCTCCGCCATACCGGCTTCCGCCCCTTTGCGCACCAGCCGTATATCGTCCGCTTTGCCGCTTTCGCGCCACTTGTCTTCCGCTTCCGCCAGCGCGTCATTCGCCAGCACCTCGAACAGCTTTCCCGTGCAGGCCGGGCAGTTTTTCGCATACGGAATCAGCAACCGCCAGGCATCAACGATGAGCTGCGCCGCCAGAAGCCGCCCGTCCACTACCGTCCCGTCCACATCGACCTCGTAATCGAGCGCCATTTCCACTTTTTCCATTTGCTGCCCTCCCATTCCCCTGTGCGCTGCTTTTTGTCCTGAAGTCATAGTCCTTTCACCCGACGCGCATCAACCCCATTGCCAGCCTTGACCCGTGATTCCTGCCGGAAGCCATCCCCTTCCTGGATGCAAGGGCGGCCCGAACCGAGAAACCGCGTTGCTCCTTGCATCCGGGCATGGCCTCCGGCGCGAGACGAATTCACGAGGCTGGCAATGATGCGCAGCCGAAAACAGTGAAAGGAAGACTATGACCACGGAAAACACAAAAAAATACACGCACGGGGCTTACTCCATCCGCCAGTACAAGGTTGGAGAGGAAACGCGCTCGGAGTGGGTCAAGATCGGCTGTGCCCGCGCCCATAAGGGCGGGACGGGCTTCAACATCAAGCTCAATCTCATGCCGCTCGACGGTGAAATCACCCTCTATCCGTTCGCGGCTAAAAAAGAACGCGCGCGCGGAGAATGACGCAACCGGCGGCGCGGCTTTCGGGTCGCGCCGCTTCCCTCAAACCGGAAAGGAAAATGACATGAAAACAGTTTCTATCGGCTATCACCGCGAAGACGGAGACTTCGCCGTTCTCGCCACCCTCAATAACCTCGACGGCTCAACGACTGTCCCTGAATTCAGGGGCATCGTCCGCACTGTGCGCGATGCCCTGCGGCAGGCAACGGGCCACGCTATCGTTGTCCTGGAGCGTCAGGACACACCCGATTATGTGTCCATCGAGGAGCCGGACACCGGCCCCCGCACTCAGGAAGAGGCCCGGCAATGGCTCATCCGCAACGACCCCGAGGGCGCAGCTCTCTGGCGCGGCCTTCCCGATAGCCACAATTTCCTTGCCGCGTACCGGGCAAACATACGGGAGTATGGCCCGCCGTAAGGCAGGCCTGTCTCCCTGAGACCGCTTCCCCTTTTTACGAAACCTCTGCTTGTAAACCGGGCCTTAACTGCCGCAAGTTATGCTCCCGGCATGATACTGAAGGCTTCCCAACGCGGCGGAGGCCGCCAGCTCGCCACGCATCTTTTAAACGGCGTGGACAATGAGCGCGTCGAAATCATGGACGTTCTCGGCTCCATAGCCGACGATATCCCCGGCGCGTTCTCCGAATGGGAAGATCACTCCACCGCCACCTACTGCAAAAAATATCTCTACAGCATGTCCGTCAGTCCCGAACCGGCACAAGGACGACTCACCCGCGACCAATACACGGACTATATCGCCCGCGTTGAAAAAGAATTCGGCCTCGAAAGCCAGCCTCGCGCCATCGTGTTCCATGTGAAGAACACCCGCGAGCATGCCCATGTCGTATGGTCGCGCATCGACACCAAGAAAATGAAAGCCGTCCAGCTTTCCCACGACCGGCGTTCCTAAGCCCTCAGCCCATAAACCTGTGATCGCTCCGGCGGTCAGGGGTTTTCTTATGCCCTTGCGAAATCACAGATGTGAACGGAAGGGAAGGGGCGGACGGCAACAAGAAAGCCTGAGGGAGCGCAGAGCGTGGATGCGGCTCCGGGCCCCATCATCCATAGTCACGGTTAGGCGTAACGTTCCCATTCTCTCCTCCTTAAGGCTGACCGCAAGATGTGTGTTGTACTACAACACAATCTTGGCAAGGGGACCCGCTGGCCGCGTCCCCGTTGCATCCCCCCGAGGCTATGGTGCTCCAGTGGCATCGAGCCATCTCGTCGCACCAGCAAAACGTATCGCCGTTTTATCCCTCGCAGGAGGAGACTTTGCTCTCCTCCTGCACCACCATCGACCAAGGGGACTTCGCTCCCCCATGGACCCCTCGATCAAAGGGGAGAAGTTGCCTCTCCCCTCTGAACACCCCATCAACCAGGGCTTGGAGACTTGCCTCTCCACCTGGACCGAACCATGCACAAACGACTGGCAGTCTCATCGTCAGGTTAGGGGAGCGTTCCTGCTGCCCCCAAACCCTACTAACGAACAGGAGAATTCAGTTCTACCTTTGAAATCCCATCGGTCACCAATTTTGGGATTCAATGCGTCTCAACGTATCCGATGTTGGATTCCAGACTAAGCTCATCTCCCGAACTCCCCACTCTAGGAAGTTTCGATAATCCGGACCATTGCATGTGCAGACCTGAGCGTCCAAAATGTGCATGGAATATTTTATAAAAACTAATTTATTCGAACCGATCATTACCTTAAACTTGAAATGTGTACACCCAATTACGATCTATTTAAAATGCCAGCACTGGATAGTCTTAGTTTTTGCCCAGTGCATTGCAGAGGAGATTGTCGATGCCTGACAAGATTATGAACGTCTTTGTGAGCCATCATCATAAAGATGATGCGAGCGTTGACGCCCTGACAGATATGTTGTCTGGAAAGGGATATAAATTAAGGAACAGCTCTATACGGGTTAAGCCGGAAAACCAGCAACGCTTGGATCAAAACAAAGTTAGCGACGATACAATCGCCCGTCTTTTACGAATGAAAATGCGATGGGCCAGCCAACTGATTGTAGTCATCGGGAAAGAAACCCACGAAAGACCATGGGTCAACTGGGAGGTTAAAGCAGCCCATAAGCTCGGAATGCCGATAATCGGTGTTTACGAGAACGGATTGAAAGATCAAGTCGAAACTCCAGAAAATTTGAAAAAATATGCAACTTCAATTGTTGGGTGGAGATCGGATTCTATTATTGGTGCCCTAGAAGGGAAAAGCCAATTTCAAAACCCCGATGGAACGCTGTCTCCAAGGACAGATGGTGGAAATGTAGTGTGTTAATAGAACCCAACTCATATCTCTACACATATGCAATTACCAGAGATTTTGGATTTGCGCCAAATCCCTTTCACAGTCTATGCACGTTAGCCACATGCAAGCCTGACATACGCAAATCAGCCAAGGTGGGTGATTGGATCATGGGAGTAGGCGGCAGCACTCTTCGATCTGTCAGAAGGAAATGCATTCTTTTAATGAAAGTGTCAGAAAAGATGAGTTTTCAGGAGTACTGGGATGACAAACGCTTTTCCCTAAAAAAGCCTGTACGTAATGGAAGTAGAGTTCAGATGCTTGGCGATAATATTTACCACAAGGACGAAAATGGAGGTTGGATACAGGAGGACTCGCATCATAGCCTTCCAGATGGCATGCCAAATTCTATAAATTTAAACCGGGATACTGGGAAAACCGACCAAATGTTAATATCAAATTATTTTTTGTACTTTGGCGATCAGGCGCAACCTGTAGATCTGGATTCAATAGGATATGGGAAGATTAGGAATTATACAAAAATTAATCTTTCAGACTCTGAGGACGCGCGCAATCTGATTGCCTCAATGTTTCGGGAGCATAGAAGCAGTATAAACACGGTTGTGTCAGACCCATGCCAATTTATGCACTCACATCAACGTGTAGATCAAGACACTGGGAAAATTCTGTGAAGGGTGACCCTTAAAATGATACTCGATTCCAAACATAGGAACGATTGATGAGCGCAAAGATGGCAAAGAAATTCACACCCCCTCTCGCAATCAATTTTGTTTGGCACCCCTCAGACTCAGAAGAAGTAATGCCAATCCTTGATGTTATCAGAATGAGTTTGGCGAGAGATAAGAACAAGCCATTCTCACGTGGACTTAATATCCCTCTCTTTTACTTTAGTACACAAAACAGTGGTGTGCCCCCTTCCGATTTTCCTGAAGCACCAGCAAAGAACAATATTATCTTTGTGTTTACAAGCACAAATACTGTAGGCAGAGAGGCATGGCAGACGTACATAGAAAATTTGCCACACTCAGCTTCGGTTCATATAGTCCCGATTGCTATCGATGCCAATGGAAATACCCATGGCGGTTCACTGGCCGGTCTTCACTGTATTCAGACGAGTCATTGGCCAACAGAAAACAGAGACCTTCAGGCAGTAGTAGCCGTCGCTCACGAGATTTATAGGTATGGATGTAAGCCAATACCTTTTGCGGAGAAAGGAGTGCGAGCGTCCATCACTATATTTTTAAGTCATTCGAAGAGCGGGGATACTGGAAGGCAACATTCCGAGCAGATTAAGGAATTCATTGACAACACAAACATGAATCGCTTTTTCGATGCTAACGAGATATCGCCTGGATATCACTTTCGTCACGAGATCGAAAAGCACATCAAAGATTCAACACTGCTTGCAATTGAAAGTGATGCTTATTCCTCTCGATATTGGTGCCAACAAGAAGTATTACTAGCAAAGCAATATGATCGTCCGATAGTTGTAGTTGATTGTCTCGATGATTACGAAGATCGCATATTCCCCGCTGCCTCTAATGTGCCGTGCGTCCATGTCTCTTCTTCTGTGCCAATTTCTACAAGGGATATCTTGCGAATCCTTTCCACGGCGATTATTGAGACTGTTCGTTATAGCTATTCAATGCAGTGCCTTGAGGCCTATAGAAGCGCTGGGTGGATTGATGGTGATTGTGAATTAATTGCTAGGCCTCCAGAAATAAGACAAGTGCTCACTTGTAAAAAGAGTGGTGTGAAAAAAGTTTGCTATTCGGAACCACCGATATATTCCATCGAGGCTGATTGGCATGAAGAGTTGGGTGTGCAGGCATTTACTCCTCTCTGGAATCCCCTAGAGAAGGACATTCTATCTGATAACAGGGTCGGTGTATCGATCTCTGAGGTTCCTAGTGTGGAATATTCTGACCACCACGTTCACGCAGATCATCTCATTCGCTTAGCACAAGACATTTCCAGGCATCTGTTGGCGCGATCAGCAACATTAATTTATGGCGGAGACTTGCGGCCTGGTGGTTTCACAGAGTTCATACTAGATGAAGCGAGAATTCTAAAAGACAGGCTCGGAGCAGCAGCAGCGCCACATGTAGAAAATCATTTAGCATGGCCACTCTACGTCTCTGATGCGGATTTAACCGCGTGGAGGGCAAGATATCACCAGGTCATGAAAACCATTAAGTGTGACATGCCTGATGATGTGGCTGATGGCCTCGACAAAAAGACGTTTCTACCAGCTAATACATGCGAGAACTCTTATATCTGGTCACGATGTTTAACCGAGATGCGGAAGAAGTCTATCTCCTCATCTACCGCCAGAATTTGTGCCGGAGGTAAATTGACAGGGTACAAAGGGAAAATGCCTGGTGTATTAGAGGAAGTAATGCTGGCAATCAATGAACAGAAGCCGATCTTTTTACTCGGGGGATTTGGTGGCGTGATAGAAGAGGTTAATAAGCTTATCTTGACGCACGATGTTCCTGAGGCATTAATGGAAGGTTGGCAGGTATCTCATAATGCGGGCTACTCTGATTTGCAGAAGTTGGCGCGTTCAAACGGGCATGGCAGTGACTACGAAGCGATTACGGAATCAGTAAAGCAGCTGAGCGTATCGCTACTAGCGACACGCTGTGGCCTTGAGGAAAGTGAATACAATCGCCTAATGATATCGCCGTTTGTCGATGAATGTGTCTATTTGGTCCTGAAAGGACTCAAGGGAATGAAACATGGGATTAAGGCTACATAATGTGCTTAGCATAAAGATGCGGGATGATACGCAATGGGCACTATAGAAAGAGAAGAACTGGATGTCTCGATAGACACTCGTCTGCTTCAAGAGTATGAGCGGGCAATTGTCAGGACAGATCGGTTTTCAATAGAAGATATTAATCCAATTCTCCTTGGGCTTTATGGCGAAGTCGGCAGCATTATGGCTGCTTCAAAAAAATACCGGAGAGAAAAAAATGCTTATCCCAGCTATAAGGAGGCAGTGGAGGAAGAATTTGGGGATGCGTTTTGGTATTTTTCGGCCTTATGCCGTCGTTTAAATATTAAGGTGGCAGATATATTCGTGGAGGTCTCTAATGAACCGGTTATTAAAAGCATGTCGGGAAACGAGCATCCTCCTGTTTCACCGAGCATCGATCCTTCCCAAGTAGAGAATTTAGATTTCTACCTAATGGACCTTGGCTGTATTACAGCCCAGCTACTCAGAATAGAAAAAGACAGACCTCACGCTCGGGAAAACCTTATTAGTTTTGCTCGCCTGTATCTCCAGTCGTTACAATCAACCGGTCTTTCGTTTACGAAAGTTGTTCAGGTCAATCTGATTAAAGCACTCGGTCGTTTTTCTATTCAAAGCGCAGGTTCATTGCCCGATTTTGACGCTTCATTTCCTGAAGAAGAACAGTTGCCGAGAAAATTTGAAATTCATATCACTCAAAGAAAGAGTGGGCAAAGCTACTTAAGATGGAATGGCGTTTTTATCGGGGCGCCATTGACTGACAATATTCGAGACCCCGATGGATATCGCTTTCATGATGTGTTTCATCTCGCCAACGCCGCAGTTCTTCATTGGTCGCCGACTTTTAGAGCTCTGATCAAACACAAAAGAAAAAGTGATCCGCTCTTTGATGAAGCTCAAGATGGTGGAAGAGCAATTGTGGTTGAGGAAGGCCTTACCGCTTGGCTCTATTCCTATTCGAAGGGCCTCGATTATTTTGAAGGGCATGATTGTGTTTCTTTTGATGCACTTAAAACCATCCAGAAGTTTGTGCAAGGCTATGAAGTTGAAAGATGTCCGCTTAAATTATGGGAGGCCTCTATTCTTCAAGGGTTTTCGGTATTCAGGCAGGTTCTCAAGAATAATGGCGGCATAGTCATTGGAGATCGAGAAAAAAGAGAAATCAGCTATCGTGATTTAGGAGAATAAAATGGGTCCGGACTCTTTCGTTAAAGAGTTAACTAATCTGTCGTTCGAGAACGCATTCAATCCGTACTCTGATCGGTGTGAAGTCTATGATGTTGATGATGCACCTAAGAGGAGAAGAGCTCTTCTTAAGAAGATGCTGTTCGCAGCCATCGATATCCAGGTGGACTCAATCTGGATTGGAAGGGACTTAGGATATAGAGGTGGTCGGCGAACAGGTCTGGCTCTCACCGATGATGTGCATCTATCTCATCATGCGGCAAGATGGGGGGTAAAAGTTGGACGCCTAACCAAGGGACAACCAATCCCTGAAAGAACGGCGGCTGTAATTTGGAGTGTCCTTGAGGAGATAACGATTCCAGTCTTCCTTTGGAATGTTTTTCCCCTACATCCGTATGTCGCAGGCGATCCCTTTAGCAATCGAACGCACAACTCTAAGGAAAGAATCGCCGGAGAAGAATTGCTTGTAATGCTCGTAGAATTATTAAGGCCTAAGCGAATTGTAGCTATTGGTAACGATGCTGAGAAAGCAGCGCTTCGATTCAATGGACACTGTAATATCTTAAAAGTCAGGCACCCAAGTTATGGAGGGCAAACACAATTTCTTCGGCAGATGGCCGAGGTGTACGGCGTGAGCTCCAGCATCAGCGAACAGAAGGAGAGCAAGAGGAAAGCTATGTATCAAGCCATGTTGTTTTGTGACGAGGATTAAGAGTGCTGGCAGTTATCAAGAATAAAATTTCCATCAGGTATCTCCACGCTGGAGATCAAGCTTACTAAGATATTCAAGATGCAAAATCTCGCAGCACAGCTCTGATCCTCGAAACACGGCAACTTGCGCCACGTACTGACAAACTCTCAAGAAGGCAGGCCCTAGGGGCCTGCATCCAATCGGCATTGATTGGTGCAGCGCCGGTTTAGCTCTCTTGAGATATTCTCAAGAGAGGCCAGCACATTGCGCCGCTCCGCGCTTCCGGGAGCGCTTTGAACGAGAGCGTTGAAGACTTTGCGGTACAGGCCGCGCAGTTCGCTGACGCTTTTGGTAGCCAACTCGTAGTGAGTAATGAGGTTCATCTGTTTTCTCCTTTTCTCTTCGAAGACCCCGACTGCCGGAGCCTTTTCTGGGCTCAGCGCACCGATCATCCCCACGAGAAAGGCGATCAGCTGGCGGTGGGTAGAGGGGAGAAAAAGAGAAAACACATGAACGGTCATGAGGCTTGCGTGACGAATTGGCTTCTAAACGCGGAAGATACGAGCGGCCTGTGGCTGCACGGGTTTCAGGGCTAGAGTTCGGGCGTGTAATCGAAGTCGCGGTCTTTGCGGCGCGGGCTGGCGTGCTCTTGCGGAGACGTTGGAGGCTCCTCGCCGAGTTCCATGTAGCGGGCGATGTCCTGCTTGAGGCCCAGGAGTTGAAGCTTGTCCTCCTGGACGATGGGGCGAATCTCTTTTTGCAGCCCCTGGCGTTCGGCCAATTGACGCTGGACCAAGGCTTGCCGTTCGTCCCGGTCGCGGATACGGCACCGTTCGGCTTCCTGCTCGTTTTGCTGCCGGACGGTCTTGTACTTGCCTGTGATCCGAAACCAGATGCCTTTAAACCCTTTGGGCAATCGCTGAGAGCGGGTGATGGTTTCTTCCTGCCAGCGCTCCTCTTGCTTGCTCTGCAACCGGCTTCGCTCGGCTTGGTGTTGCTCGCGCATCGTTCGCGTCTTATGCACATACGGCTGCACCTGCGACTTGAGTCGCTTTTCTACATCGCGAACATAGGTTTTGAGTTTCTCCGTCATGCGCTGGCCGACCAGGGCCGTGACTTCTCTGGCGGCAGGCAGATTGTCAGGATTGCCCAGACGTTCTTTGAGCGCTTTTGTTTTGACCTTCAGCCAGCGGGACAGCGAATACACTTCACCTCTGTAGTCGATGGCCACAAACCCGCGTTTGTCACCCCTGGCCAAATGCAGGCCGTATCCATTCAAGGCTTGCTCGAAAGACGCTCTGTTATCTGAGGCGGCCCAGCAATCCTGAAACAGCTTTTGCAGGAGTTTCGGGTCTTCTCCGGCCCGTTTGGCTTGCTGCCACTGGGCCAGCGTAAAGTTCAGGGGATTGCGGTCCTGCCTGTTCAGGAGCCCTTTGGGCATCTGCCAGCCATACTGAAAATACAGCTGCCGGGAGATGTCCTGGAGCTTCATCTTGTAAAAGGGCAGGTTGATCGCCTTCATTTCCTCGGCGTCGATACGCGACCAGACGCAATGGGCATGACGCCTGCCTTCCTTTTCATGAAAGATCACAGCGCGGGGCTGGCCTTCCAGGCCAAGTTTTTCTTCAATGTCCCTGATGGCCTTTTCAAAATATTTGATAGGGACGGTTTCTTCTTCGGGCGGGTTCAGACTGACAGAGAACAAGTATTGCTGGCACCTGGTGCCCCGGCTGACGGCGTAGATTTCCTGTAACGCGCCATGCAGGTCATCGGCGACAAAGCCTCTCAGTTCATGTAGCTCGATATGTTCATTGTCTTCAGCCTTGAGCAGGTGGGCAGCCAGCCGGGAAGCCCCGCCGCGTTGCGAGCCTTTGAGGATCATGGCGGCTCTCCAGGGCTGATGCCCAGGGCCTCCATCAGCATGTGGCGCATCCACTTTACGTCGCTGCAGGCGTCCTGCAGGGCCTTTTCGGTATCCGGGGAGACTTCCAGGGACCCGGTATTGGCCGCTCTGGCGAGCTGGTTGAGGTTATTGGCGAGACGGGACTGCCCCAGCTCCGCCTGCAGGCGGGCCAGGACCTGATAATCCTTCACCGGGTTTTTACGGGGTTTGCGCCGCTTTTTAAGCAATTCTTCGTCAAAGATGAGGGACCGTAGAAACGCCGCCAGCGGCATGTCTGCTGCAGCGCAGTCAAGCCAGGCCCTTTCTTCCCGCGTAAACCGCAAGGAGAAAGGCGAGGAGGGGTTTTGACGGTCTTCGGCCATAATAATGTTGGCACCCGCATAAACAATACACACGTATTCCCAGTCATCTGGGAAACGGCCCCCTTCTCATCACGCTTTTTAGGTTCTTTTGTTGTAATGGTAGTAGCCCGCATTGCCCGAAGGGTCATAAACCTTGCGGATTCAATGCATTGTTGCCAATTTCGAGAGAAGGCATATATAACGGGGAGCCCTGAAGGATGGCGTTCCATTCCCCCAGGACCTGAAATAGCTGGTTCGAAGTTTCTCCTCGAACCTGCACCATCACCGTTCTGACGTTGGTTATGGCCTTGTTCGCTCGGTATCGTACGATCCTGTTCGTCCTGGGCTCGGCCGTTCTCCTCTACGCGCTGGTCGGATTCCTCCTTGCCCCCTACGCGATCAA
>WBZO01001623.1_pt1 | contig 33757 bp, 32 predicted proteins | sample 5204261 | NCBI WGS metagenome assembly WBZO01 (sample SAMN12412400, study PRJNA552823) | activated sludge metagenome | isolation source: activated sludge from anammox sidestream of wastewater treatment plant... | place: USA: North Carolina | collected 2017-09
CGGCGGCGCGGCGGGGAGCGGCGGCGCGGCGGGGAGCGGCGGCGCGGCGGGGAGCGGCGGCGCGGCGGGGAGCGGCGGCGCGGCGGGGAGCGGCGGCGCCAGCGGCAGCGGTGGCGCGGCGGGGAGCGGCGGCGCCAGCGGCAGCAACCCTTGACCCTCGCGCTCCTGGTTCGCCACGGTCAGGCCTCGTTCGGCGCGGCCAACTACGATGTCCTCTCGGAGCGCGGAGCCCTGCAGGCTCGGCTCCTCGGCGAGCGGTGGTGCCAGCTCGGGCTGCGCCCTGGGGTGGTCGTCACGGGACCCTTGCAGCGCCAGCGCGACACCGCTGAGCAGGTGGGGGAGGTGTTTCGACGCGCGGGCGTCGCTTGGCCAGCGCCTGTCGTGTGCGCTGAGCTCACGGAGTACCCCGCGGAGGAGCTGGTGCGAGCGCTGCTGCCGGGGCTCCTGTCGGCGACGCCCGCGCTGCGCGCCGAGGTGGAGCGCTCGCAGAGCGCCGACGCGCGCGAGCGCTTGCGCGCCTTCGACCGGCTGCTCCGGGCGACGCTGGAGCGCTGGAGCGCGGGAGCAGAGGGGCCGGGTGAGAGCTTCGCGGCGTTTCGCGCGCGGTGCCGCGCCGCCCTCGAGCGCTTGGTCGAGCTGGCGCCACGCGGAGGGACGCTCGCGGCGTTCAGCTCGGGAGGCCTCATCGGAGCGCTCGTGGGGGAGCTGCTCGGGGCCTCCGGCGCCAGCCAGCTGGAGCTCGGCTTCGCGCTCTACAACACCGGCGTGGTGGAGCTGAAGCTGAGCGGTCAGCGCCGGAGCCTCAGCCGATTCAACGTCACCAGCCACCTGCTGACCCCGGAGCTCATGACGCACCGCTGAGCCGGTGGAGCGTGTATCCTAGTCGCTATGGATTTCAGCATCGCGCCGGAGCTCCAGCAGCTCCTCGACCGGTACCGGGCCTTCGTCCGTGAGCGTATCCTCCCGCTCGAGCCCGTCATCGCGGCCAAGCCCTTCGTCGACGGGCACGCCGAGCTCGAAGCGCTCCGCGACGAGGCTCGAGCCGCCGGGCTCTTCGGCCCGCAGATCCCGAAGAGCCTCGGCGGGCTCGGGCTCGGCTTCCGGGAGCACGCGCTGGTGAGCGAGGTGCTCGGCCATAGTCCGCTCGGGCACTACACGTTCAACTGCCAGGCGCCGGACGCCGGCAACATGGAGATCTTGCACCTCTTCGGGACCGAGGAGCAAAAGCAGCGCTGGCTCGTCCCGCTCGCCGCCGGAGCACTGCGGAGCTGCTTCGCCATGACCGAGCCGGACCGCGCGGGGAGCAACCCCACGTGGCTCGAGACCCGCGCCGAGCGCGACGGTGATCACTACGTCATCCACGGGAGAAAGTGGTTCACCACCTCCGCCGATGGCGCCGCCTTCGCGGTGGTGATGGCGGTGACGAACCCGAGCGCTCCCCCCTACGCGCGCGCCAGCCAGATCATCGTCCCGACCGACACGCCCGGCTACCGGCAGGTGCGGCGGATCCCGGTGGTGGGTGGTGAGGGCTCCGGCTGGGCCAGCCACTCCGAGCTCGCCTTCGAGGGCGCCCGCGTCCCCGTCAGCCATCGCCTGGGGGAAGAGGGCGCGGGCTTCCTCATCGCTCAAGAGCGGCTCGGCCCGGGCCGGATCCACCACTGCATGCGCTGGATCGGCATCTGTGAGCGCGCGCTGGAGCTGATGTGTCAGCGCGCGGCCAGCCGGGAGATCGCGCCGGGCAGGATGCTGGGGACGCGGCAGACCATCCAGAATTTCATCGCAGAGAGCCGCGCGGAGATCGACGCGGCGCGGCTGATGGTGCAGCACGCCGCTTGGAAGATCGACGTGGAGGGGACGTACGCGGCGCGTGAGCAGATCTCGACGGTGAAGTTCTTCGCGGCGGGGGTGCTGGGCCGCGTCCTCGACCGCAGCATCCAGACCCACGGCGCGCTCGGGCTCACCGAGGACACGCCGCTCAGCGGGTTTTGGCGGCACGAGCGCGCGGCGCGCATCTACGACGGCGCGGACGAGGTGCACAAGAGCGTCGTCGCGCGGCGCATCCTCCGAGGGTACGGCTTGGACGTCGGCCAGCAAGCGGGGACGACCCACGGATGAGCGAGCTGCTCGACCGCGCCGGGCAGGTCCGCGCCGGCGAGGAGCTCGAGGCCGAGCGCCTCCGTCGCTACCTGGAGGGGCGACTGCCGGGGGCGGGGGTAGGGCCCGCGCGGCTAGGCCAGTACCGCAGCGGCCACTCGAACCTCACCTACGAGCTCACGCTGGGCGAGCAGCGCTACATCTTGAGGCGCCCGCCCTTCGGGAGCAAGGTGAAGAGCGCGCACGACATGGGGCGTGAGTACCGGGTGCTGGCGGCGCTGCACGGCGCCTACCCGCGGGCGCCAGAGCCGCTGCTCTACTGTGAAGATCCAGAGGTCATCGGCGCGCCCTTCTACGTGATGCGGCGCATCGAGGGCATCATCCTGCGCAAAGAGCTGCCGGCGTCGCTCCAGCTCTCCCCCGCGCAGGTCCGGGCGCTGCACCTCGAGCTCGTGGCGGCCCTGGCGGAGCTGCACGCCGTCGACTGGAGGGCGGCGGGCCTCGAGGCGCTGGGGCGCCCGGAGGGCTACGTCGAACGGCAGGTCACCGGCTGGACCCAGCGCTACGTGGCGGCGCGGACGGACGACATCCCCGCCATGGAGGAGGTGGCGGCCTGGCTCGCGGGGCATCGCCCACCGGAGCGGGGAGCGTGCCTCATCCACAACGACTACAAGCTCGACAACGTGGTGCTCAGCCTCGAAGAGCCGACCCGCATCATCGGGGTGCTCGACTGGGAGATGAGCACCCTCGGCTGCCCGCTGATGGATCTCGGGACGGCGCTCTCTTACTGGGTCCAGGCGGATGATCCCGCAGAGCGGCAGCTCCTGCGCTGGGGCCCCACCACCGTGCCGGGCTCGCTCTCTCGCGCGGAGCTCATCCAGGCCTACGCGCGCGCGAGCAGCCGTCCGGTCCCAGACGCGGCGTTCTACGCGGCCTTCGGGCTGTTCAAGACGGCGGTGGTGCTGCAGCAGATCTACTACCGCTACCAGCAGGGGCTCACCACCGACGAGCGCTTCGCGCCGCTCATCCTCGGCGTCGGGGTCCTGGCCAACGCCGCGCGCGCCACGCTGGAGCGGGGAGCTCCCTGAGGTCAGCATGGAGCTTGTCATGGTGCGCCACGGCGAGAGCGAGGGCAACCGCGAGGGGCGGCTCCAGGGACATCGGGACTACCCGCTGAGCGACGAGGGGATCGCGCAAGCGCAGCGCTTGGGGGCGTGGCTGGCGGCGTGCGGCGTCCAGTGGGAGGCGGCCTACAGCTCCCCGTTGGCGCGCGCCGCGCAGACGGCGGAGCTGCTGCGGGAGCGGTGCGCTGGGCCGCCCGTCCTGCTGGAGGACGATCTCCGCGAGGTGAGCGCGGGCAGCCTCGAGGGGCTGACGCGCGAGGAGATCGTCGGGCGTCACGCGGCGTATCTCGAGCGTGGGCTCACGGAGCTGGGAGACTTCGGAGAGTACGGCGGCGAGAGCTACGACCAGCTCCAGCAGCGCGTAGGGCGCCTGCTCGCGCGCCTGGAGGAGCGCCACGGGCGGGCGAGCGCGCCGGTCCTCTTGGTAGGACACGGCGGCATCCACTTTCAGCTCTTGAAGGCGCTCATCTGTCGGCCGATCCCCAAGGTGTGCGCCGTGCGCATGGGCAACTGTACCGCGACGAAGGTGCGTGTGCGTGAGCGGCGCGGGGTGCGCCTCGGAGAGATCGTGTGGCACGTGCCCATCGAGCTGATGGGAGGCCGCGCGAGCGAGGGCGTCGGCGCGCTCTTTCGCTGAGCGTCACGCGCTTCGCGCCGTGCGTAGGAGGGTTCGCGGCTCGTGTCGAGGGAGCAACAAACTGTTGCGATGGTGCGCGGCTGGCTAAGCTTGGCTCGTGGTCGCGCAGCGGATGACTAGCCCTGGCTCGAAGCTCTCCCTCGTCACCTCGGAGGCCGCGGCCTTCGCGCGGCAAGCCCAGCTCTTGCCCTTCGATCTCGGGCGCATCACGCCGCAGAGGGTGGAGGAGGGGGCGGACGTGGTCGTGTTCCTCCACGGGCTCTTCGCCAGCGCAGGCGCCTTGCGCCCCTTGAAGGAGAAGGTCGGCGCCCACACCAACATCGCCTGCGCCTCGTTCAGCTACCCGCCAGGCCCTGGGGTCGCCGCGCTGGCGGCTCGACTCGGGGTGCTGATGCGAGAGCTCCCGGGGGCGGCGCGCATTCACCTCGTGGGGCACTCCTTGGGGGGGCTCATCGCCCGCTGGTACGTCCACGCGGCGGTGGCCGATCCGCGCATCGTCCAGACCATCTCGCTCGCGAGCCCCTTCGCGGGCACGCGCCACGCGCGCTTGCTCCCGGGCGCCGCTGGGCGTGACATCTTGCCGGGCAGCCGGCTCTTGTCGCAGCTCCGGGCGCGGCGGGCGGAGCGCCAGCTCCCGCACCTGTCCTTCGTGGCGGGCCACGACGCCGTCGTCACGGAGTACGCGGCGCTGCCCGGGGACGAAGTGGTGGAGGTCCCGCACCTGGGACACAACGCGCTCCTGTTCGATGAGGGGGTCGCCACCAGGGTGGCGCAGGCCATCGCCACGCGCTCACGCGAGCGGCGGGGCATCGCCGCCGCCTGAGGTGCGCGAGCGGCTGTTACTCGCCCACCATCCGTGTTAGCCGGGCCGTGTGACGCGCGCTCGGTCTGTCCTTGGGTCTACCCTCGCCGGGGCGCTCTGCCTGGGGATCACCGCCTCCGCGCGAGCGGACGTCTCGTCCTGGCTGACGCTGGCCGGTGGGCTGGGCCAAGAGCTCGAGCAGGGGAGGTCTCCCCGCGCCGTGCTCCACCTGGCGACGGGCATGGGCTCCTCCCCCGCGGACGCGTGGAGCTTCGGGGGGCTCTTCCGGGTGCAGACGCACCTCCAGGAAGGCACGAACCTAGCGCTCCTCGGGCGCGGCGCGAGCCATGGCTTCGTCAACGGCGGCTGGGGCATCGCGCTCGATCTCGGGCCCGCGCTGAGGACGTACTGGCAGGGGGGCTGGGGCCTGGCCGCCGCGGCCAGCGTGGGCGCCCCCTGGGGCGTCGTGGCGGAGCTTGGCTACGGCCGCTATCAAGCGCAAGAGCAGGCGCTCAGCGTCGTCTTCGGGGTCGATCTGGCGCGGCTCACCATCTACCGCACGACGGGGGGCTCCTGGTGGCCCAACCCGTTCCCAGCCGTGCGAGAGGCGCCGAGCCCGCTCGAGCGTTGAGCGCGCTTGGCGGCGGAGCTCAGCAGCGCGCCAAGGCGCCCACCAGCCGCTCCAGATCCGCCGCCGTGTGCCGCTCCGTGACCGCGATGAGCAGCGAGTCTGCCAGCGCCGGAGAGACCTGCCCGAGGTCATAGCCACCCAAGATGCCCTCGGCCTCCAGGTGGTGGAGCGTCGCTCGGGCGCTGCCGCCGCGGACGCGCACGGCGAACTCATTGAAGAAGGGCGCCGCCTCGAAGCTGGCCTGGTAGCCCGGGAGCCGCAGCAGCTCCGAGCGTAGGTGATGGGCCTTCGCGAGGCACTGCCGGGCGACCTCTTGAAAGCCCGTCTTGCCGAGCAAGCTGCAGCGGATGGCGAAGGCCAGCGCCAAGAGCCCCTGGTTGGTGCAGATGTTGCTGGTGGCGCGCTCGCGACGGATGTGTTGCTCGCGCGTGGAGAGCGTGAGCACGTAGCCACGCTCCCCCTTGGAGTCCACCGTCTCCCCCGCGAGGCGCCCGGGGAGCTGCTGCAGGTAGCGGCGATCATCGCGGCACGCGAAGAGCCCCACCCCGGGTCCACCGAATTGCGGCGGGCACGCGAGCGCCTGGCCCTCACCGACCGCGATGTCGATGTCACAGGCGCCGGGCGGCTTGGCGAGCGCGAGCGCGTAGGGCTCGCTGTTGCAGGCGATGGCGAGCGCCCCCGCGGCGTGCGCGCTGGCGGCGACGGCCTCGAGATCGTTCAGCGGGCCAAAGAAGCTCGGGTACCCCACCAGCACCGCCGCGACGCCGTCGTCGAGCGCCGCCCCGAGCGCCGCCAGATCGGCGCGGCCGTCCTTGCCGATGGGGACGGTGACGATGCTGGCGCTGTCCAGGCAGCAGAGATAAGTGCGGATGGTCTCGCGGTACTGCGGGTGCACGCACTCGCTGACGATCACTTTGTCGCGCTTCGTCAGGCGGCGCGCCATCTGCGTGGCCTCGGCCGCGGCGCTCGCGCCGTCGTACATGCTGGCGTTGGCGAGCGGCAGCGCATAGAGTTCACTGACGAGGGTCTGAAACTCCCAGATGGCCTGCAAGGTGCCCTGGGACACCTCCGGCTGGTACGGCGTGTACGCGGTATAAAACTCGCTCCGCAGCAGGAGCTGATCGACGGCCGGAGGGATGTGGTGCGCGTACATCCCCGCCCCTAGAAAAGAGAGCCAGCTCGAGCCTGGGTTGCGCTGGGCGAGCGCCTCCAGGTGCGCCATGAGCGCTGGCTCCGCCAGCGGCGCTGGGACCGCGAGCTCGCCGCGGAAGCGGGCCCGCTCTGGGATGACGGAGAAGAGCTCTTCCATCGACTGACGACCGATGGTGGCGAGCATCTCCTCGAGCTCTTGCTCGGTGTGGGGCAGGTACCGCATGGCTAGGCGCTCGCTGCGACGTGCGCGGCGTAGTCCTCGGGGCTCATCAGGCTGGCGTAGGCTTGGGGGTCGGCGGGCTGGATGGCGATCATCCAGCCGGCGCCCCAGCAGTCCTCGTTGATGAGCTGGGGGTTGTCGTCCAGCTGGTCATTGACGCGGACGACGGTGCCGGCGAGCGGCGCGAAGAGATCGCTGAGCGTCTTGACGCTCTCGATGGTGCCGAAGGCCTGGTGGGCGGTCAGCTCATCGCCTACCTTGACGTCCAGCCCCACGAGCGTGATGTCCCCGAGCTGGTCGACGGCGAAGGCCGTCACGCCGATGAGGATGACGCCGCCCTCCTCCTTCGCCCACTCGTGCTCTTTGGTGTACCGGGTGTCGGGCTTGACCTCAGTTGCTCCGCTCATCTTGGCTCTCGTCTCCTTCGGGGCGGCGGCGCCGCTCGGCGCCGGCCGGTCTGTGCTGCCGACTCTTAGCACTAGTCGCGCGCGTCGATGAGCCTCTCCGCGCAAATCCGTGGCGCCGCGCGCGCGCTCGGGCTCAGGACTTGGCGCGCCGATAGAACGGGGTCGGGACGACCACCGCCTCCACCACCTTGCCCCGGCAATCCACGCGCAGCGTGGACCCCACCGCCGCCAGGGGCGTGGGGACGTAGCCGAGCCCGATGTTCTTTCCGACGGTCGGGCCAGGGGCCCCGGAGGTGCACACGCCGATGGTCGAGCCCTGCTCGTCGACGATGGGGTAGCCGTGGCGCGCGATGCCTCGGCCGACCATCTCGAAGCCTACGAGCTTGCGAGTCGGTCCCGTGGCCTTGACCGCGAGCAGCGCTTCTTTCCCGATGAAATCCCCGGCGTGAAGCTTGACGGTCCAGCCGAGGCCCGCCTCCAGGGGGTTGGTGGTCTCGTCGATGTCGTTGCCGTAAAGTGAGAGCCGCGCCTCGAGGCGCAGCGTGTCGCGTGCGCCGAGGCCCGCGGGCGCGATCCCGAGCGGCTCGCCCGCGGCCAACAGTGCGCTCCAGAGCGCGGGCGCGTCGACCGCAGCGCAGAAGATCTCCACGCCGTCTTCCCCGGTGTAGCCCGTGCGCGCGAGCGTGACGGGCAAGCCTGCCACGCGGGTGTCGGTGAAGTGGAAGCTGGGGAGCTGGGTGGCCACGTCCTCGAGCGCGCAGCCGGCGCGCGCCAAGACCTCGAGGGCGCGCGGGCCCTGCAGCGCCAGCAGCCCCGTCTGCGGGCTCAGGTCCTCGAAGCTGCAGCGCCCCTCGGCCGCGCGAGAAAAGTGGGCGGCGATCTTGGCGAGGTTGGCGGCGTTGCACACCACCAGGAAGCGCTCCGCCGAGCGCCGGTAGACGATGAGATCGTCCAAGATGCCGCCCTGGGCGTCGCAGCAGCAGGTGTAGAGCGCTTGACCGTCGCGAGCGCGACCCAGGTCGTTGGTGATGAGGCCGTCCACCACCGCCGCGGCCTCCGGCCCACGGAGCTCCAGCTCTCCCATGTGGCACACGTCGAAGAGCCCGGCGCGCTCACGGACGGCCTGATGCTCGGCCGCGACGCCCTGGTACTGCACGGGCATCTCCCACCCGGCGTAGGGCACCATCCGAGCGCCGAGCTGGCGATGAAGGGCATGAAGTGGGGTCTTGGCGAGGGTCTCGGTCACCCGCTAGCCGTATCAAGGCGTCGTGGGGGTGACAACGCCCTCGGTCACTGATTCCGATCCGGAGCGACGCTCTTGCCGTCTTCGGTCAGCCCCGCGCGCCGCCACAGCTCCGCGGCGCTGGCGCCGGGAGCGCGCGCTGGGGGTGACACGTCCCGGACGCTGAGCTGGCTCCGACCGCCCGGGCCGTGCAAGACCTCGATGGCGAGGATCTTCCCGTCGCCGCCCTTCACCGTGGCGCGAGGGAACACCGTCTTGGCGGCGCCGATCTCCACGCCGGCGACCGCGACCCGCTCCCGGATGAAGTTGGCCAGCACCTCCGCGGCGACGGGCCCGCTGGCATGGACCGCGTCGTCGAAGCGGCGCTCCACCTTCAGCAGCTTGGGGAGCGGCAGCCCGAAGGCCGTCTCCCGCCCGACCTCGAGCTCCCCGGGCGCCAAGCGATCCAGCGGAACCGAGGAGGTGGACGGCGCCGTAGGGGCCACCTCTCGAGCCGCCGACGGCTGCTGGCACCCGGCCATCAGGAGCGGCAGCGCGCCCTGCACCCAGCGCCCGACGCTCACTCTAGGATGGCGGCCCACGAGCTGAGCCTCGAGGTGCTGGGCGGCGGCGGCAAGCTGATCTTCACCAGGTTGGTGGAGCCCCCGGTGACCTTGCTCCCGCCCGTAGCGCCCGCCTGCATCACGAGCTGGAAGTTGCCAGAGTTGACGTTGGAGTAGGCGGTGCTGGTGCCGTAGCCCATGTAGGGATCGTCGTAGGTGGTCTGCTCGGCGCAGCTAGGCATCTGGGTGACCCCGACGCCGAAGATGGTGGCCCCGGCGATGAGGGAATTCGTGGAGTCGATGTACTGCGTGTACACGATGGCCGGGGTGGTCTGCGCCGGGAAGCGCTCCTTGCCGCCGTCCCCCGGGACCCCGCTGGTCTTGGGGAGCAGGTAGTCCACACCCCACACCCGTGAGGAGCCCGAGGAGCAGGCGTCCGCGCCCGAGTTGCTGGGAGGCGTGAAGCTGGAGAAGTAGAGGCTGCCGTTGAACAGCGTCATGGGGCCCGCCACGCGCTCGCCGCCGGTGAAGCGGGTGTACCAGTTGAGCTTGGCCTCTTTCTTGTTGGTGCTGGTGTTCGTCACCTCCGTGAGGGAGGTGGCGAAGGCCACCATGGTGGGGGCCGCGGAGAGCTCGTCTTGCTCACCGGACGAGGCGGCGAGCGTCAGCTCACCCCGCTCGGTGACCGAGAGCACCGGCGCGTAGGTGATGGGCTGCCCGGCGTAGGGCCCCTCGCCGGAGTAGAGGTCGAAGAAGAGCGACATGTTCCAGTTGTCGGGATCCGTGCTGGTCAGGTCCACCTTCCAGAGCGTGCCGTCCGCGTCACCGACGAACACGCGGTCCGCGATGGCGCCGGTGCCCGCCGGGTAGGCGACCGGCTGCCCCGTGATGGGGGAGTCCAGAGGGGTGACCTTGATGCGCCCTCGCGCCGCGAGATCCGGGAGCTGCGTGGTGTTGCGTCGGAAGCTGCGGATGACCTCCCCCGTGTCCAGCCGCACGATGGTGAGCGAGAGCGCGCGCTCATTGGTGGCGCCGTTGTAGCAAGGCACCTTCTGGCGGGGCTGGGGGCTCATGCCACTGTAGCTGCTCCAGCCGCTGCGAGTGCAGCCGGTAGAGCTGCTGATGCTCGGACCAGCGACCTGGCCGCCGGGCAGCACCGCCACCGCGACCTGTCGCGCCGCCGAGGCGCTGGTTGGCTTGAAATAGAGCGTGGTGATGAGCGGCGTCCCGCCCTTGTAGCCGAACAGCGGCGTGCCCGCGGCGTCCGTCGTGAGCTGCCACAGGAACCGCGGCCCCTTGCTGTCGTTGAGCCCGCTGGCGGGGAGCTCCGGCTCGGTGACGTCGAGCGCGAAGTACCCGGCGCTGTCGAGCGTGCCGAAGCTCTGCACGAGCACCGAGCGCCAGGACCCCGTCGCCTCGCGCGATTGGGTGAGCTGCCGCTCGTAGGAGTACCGGGCGCGCCCGATGGGATCCACCCCGGTGAGCTTCGTGGCGACGACGTCCTTCACGACGGGCGCGCCGTCGAGGAGCTGTCCCTTGGTGGGGGGGTAGAGCTTCTGGAGCTTCGGCAAGATGGCGGGCGGGACGAAGGCCCAGAGCTCGTTGTTGGCCTTGGCCGGGGTCTCGCTGACCCCGGGGGCTGGCGCCACCTTGAAGGCGTGCAAAAAGCCATCGTTGGTGGAGGTATAGAGCACCGTGGGGCGGCGCGTCCGCGCCGAGAAGGCGTTGTAGCTCTCGTCACGCAGCGCCTCGCTGGGCTGCCCGCTCACCACGCGCGGCGTGGAGTGATAGATATCGCCGAGGAGGCTGCAAGAGGCGCTGCCCGGCGTAGGGCAGCGGTGGTAGCTCGTGCCGTTGGAGTTGCCCACCAGCCAGTTGAGGATCCTGGTCTTGCAGCCCGCGGGGCTGCCGGCGTCGCTACAGCCGGAGGAGGCCGTGCTCACGCTCATGGCCGCGGCGGTGGTCGTGCCGACGAAGTCCACCGCGCCGCCACCGTAGACGACCGCCGTGCTGTCGCCGACGCCGTCCGGGTTGCTCGTGATTTCCGGGCGTACGCTGAAGCTCGGCGTCTCGGCGGTGCCGCTGGCGTTGCGCCCGAGCACGGAGAAGATCTTTCTGGCGGGCGCCATCGTGGCGAGGTTGGCGGCGAAGTCATCACCCTCCGAGGGCGTGATGTCCTTGGCCACCGGCTCATACTCGTGCGTGACGGGGTTGAGCTCACACACGAAGCGCTGGCGCTCCAGCGTGCCTTCCCACAGCCCGACGCGCGGCCGGAAGGCGCTATAAAACTGGAAGCCCTTGGCGCCGGCGCCGCCCCCGAGCGCGCCCGTCGCGAACACCGGGAGCGTGCGGCTCGTGGTGCTGGTGGCGATGCTGGAGATGATGTTCGACAGGGTCGCGCGCAGGGCGCCCACGTCATTCGCGAAATGAGCGCGGCTGGTGCCGCCCTCGTAGGCGAGCTTGTGCATGGTGCAGCAGGCGCGCACCTCCGGGCTGGGCGGCGCCGCGCAGGTGCTCCCCGCGGGATCGAGCGTGGTGCAGTCGTAGGTGGTGCTGCCGACGACGGGCGTGGTCAGCGCGAAGCCGACGACGAACAGATCGATGCCGTGCGCCTTGAGGCTCGCCGCAATTTGCTCTGGGCGGTCGTAGGGGCAGCCCGTCTCCGAGCCGGTGCTGGAGACGCAGTACGGGCGCAGATCCAAGTTGGGCTCGCCGTCCGTGAGGAGGATGGCGTAGTTCTTCCGGCAGCCTCCCATCACGAAGCCGTCCCCCTTGGGCCCGAAGTAGGCCGCGGGGCTGGCCGGATCTTGAGGGTGTCGCGTCATGTCCCCCGTCATGTAGTAGAGGGCGTCGGCGAGCATCCCGGCGATGGGCGTGGCGCCGTACGGGCGCGTGCCGAGCAGCACCTCTTGGATGCGGCGGTTGTTCTGGCTGGCGAGCAGCCCCTCGTAGGGGAAGCCCACCATCCGGCCCTCCCAAGGCGGCGCCGCCGCGTTGCGAGCGCCGACCTCCAGGGGCGACGCGCTGGCGCCGCAGTCCGCGGGGAGGCCCATCGCGTAGGAGCTGCCGGACCAGTAGCTCCAGGTGGACTTGATGCCATCCTGCAAGAGCGTGGTGCCCACGCTGGGTGAGCCGGAGGTGTAGCCGCGCCCCTCGCCCGGCTCCGTGTCGAAGGTCATGAGCCCGAAGCGCACCAAGTTCTCGAAGGTGTCGAGCAGCCCGTCGTCGTACTGCGCATCCCCGGGGGGCCAGCTGCAGGTCTTGGTGCTCACGTAGGCGGCCCCGGGTCGCCGATACTGGAGCGGCATGTAGTCGAAGACGTTGCTGGTGGTGTACGTGCCCGCGGTAGGGCCACACACCACCGGCGTGGTCACGCCGTCCTTGCTCTTGCCGCTCAACGGCCGGTGGTAGGGGTTGCTGTAGCGGTAATCTGGGGGTGATTGGCCGGCGACGCTGTACTCGGTGTTGAAATCCGAGAGCGTGCGGTCCACCTTCTCACAGCGGTAATCCACGATGGTGCCGGTGAGCACCTCCAGGAGATCGATCCAGCGGCTCTTGCCGTTGCCCGCGCTGGACGTGGGGTTGCACGCCGGGAAGGTGTTGGTGCCCGTCTGGTATTCCATGGACCCCGAGGTGTCCACGAGCAGCAGCACGTTGGGCAGCGGTGGGTTGGCGTCGATGGGGCCCGCCTGGGCCTGAGTGGTGGCGAAGAGCGCCGCGGCCGAAGCGCTGGCGGTGAGCAGGCGGAGGGAGAGGGGACGGAGGTTCATGGGGCTGTCACCAACCGGGGTAAATGATGCTGGCTCGGACGGTCTGGCGGACGGAGGCGCTGAGCGCTGCGGGGTCGCAGGCGCCCGAGGTGATGGTGGTGGCAGGTTGGACCTGCCCGTAGCTCGTCAGGACGGCGGTCAGATAAAAGAAGTTGCTCCCGACCCCCTCGCCGATGTCGCTCCCTGGGAGCGCCGGCGCGCGCCCGCGATCCGTGAGCTCCACCCGGAAATTGCCGTCGAGCGCCCCGAGCGGATCCGTGCCGGTCCCCGTGGGGAGCAGCGCCGAACCCAGGCTGCCCTCGCCGTAGTTGGCGCTCGAGCCGCGCGCGAGGGTCGGGACGTGGAAGGGGAGGTTCTGGTCTAGGCTGTTCTTGTAGAACTTGGTGCAGAACGGCAGGGCGTCGGTGCCGTTGGCTTGCTTGTAGCGGTACATCGACGCGGTCGCGCGGCACTCCTCCGCGGTGGTGTTGGGGGGGCGCACCGCGGCGAGGTAGCTGAGCGTGCTCTGCGCGCCGAGGTCCGCCACGGCCAGCGCCTGCATGGCCTGGCGATTGAAGCCGGAGATCTGCGTCTGCAGCGTGGCGGCCCGCGCCGCGAACACCCCGATGGCGGTGAGCAGCGTGATGACGAGCACCACGATGAACACCGCCGCGCCGCGCTCTGCCGGGCGTCTCACCATGGCACCCTCGCTTGGTTGCGCAGCGCGATGTCCGTCTGCAGCGTGCGGACGCGCGCGTAGGTGCCGTCCGGCATGGCGACGCGAAAGCCAGGGTCGCCGTTGCCCTCGCGGTCCCCCGTGCTGCCGCGCACGCGGGTCCCCAGCAGCACCCGCAGCCCGCGCAGCCGCTGGGTCCCCAAGGTGGGGTCGGTGAGCGAGACGTACTTGGCGGAGTTGGCGTCCGTCGGCTCGTAGGTGACGAGCCCGGCGTTCTCTCCCACGGTGGAGGTGGCGGTGACGCCCAGCTTGAAGGCCACGGCGTACTCCGCGATGAGCTCGAGGGAGCCGGGGATGGCGTTGCCGGCGGCGTCGAACTCCTCACGGACGAGCTCGGTGCGGTCGTTCGCCGGGATGAGCGTGGAGAAGCCGGTCACGCCGTAGAGGGACGCCACGCGGTACTCCACCACGTTCACCACGTTGACCAGCGTCTCTGGGGAGTCTGGCCGGAGCGCACACCCCGTAGGATCGCCGCCGCTGCTGCTGAGCACCAGGGCCGGCGTGGACGCCAGGGTGATGTAGGGGGGGTTGGTGACGTTGCCGTCGCTGTCTCGAGCGCCCCCGGCCGTGACGCTGGCGATGATGCTCCACTGCGTCCGACCGCTGGGGTCTTGGAGCCGCAGGAAGCGGCCGGTCGCGAAGACGCGATTCAGCGACGCCTGATCGCTGCCGGTCCGCGCCAGCGCGCCGCTGTTGGCTTGGAGATAGATGCGCGTCTCCGAGCCGCTCACCTCGATGGTGCGGATGGGGTACTGCTCGGTCGAGGAGAAGCTCCCCGAGATGCGCACGGTGTCTGGCGCGGCCGCGCTGGCCCCCTTCGTGATGAGCACGCTGCGGAGGTTCTTCAGGGAGTCCGGCCACGTGGCGCTGTCGTAGTTGCAGACCAGCGCGGTGTTGCGGACCTCTTGGGTGAGCGCGGGGCTGCTGAGATAGCCTGCCCGTAGGAGATCGTTCTTCAGGCGCTGGAAGCCGAGGATGGTGTTGACGCCGGCGGCGGAGAAGCGGCTCTCGTTCGAGTAGAAGCGGGAGGTGTCACGCGCGAGCGTGAAGGTGGCCACGCTGATGAGGAGCCCGCCGGTCAGCGCTACCATGAGCTCTCCCAGGGTGAAGCCCGCGCGCCCGCGGCGCGGCAGCGTGCGGCGGTGACGATGGCGATGAAGAGGTTGGGGCTGGGACATCGGACTCAGGCCCCCGTGTTCTGGCGCACGGCCGAGGCTTGATAGACGAACTGATAGCGGTCCACCGCTCGCCCGACGGTCGTGGCCCAGCCCGCGTCGTTGATCATGGAGGAGGGGCAGAAGCCGTCGGTGGTGGCGGGCGACGTGCCCGGGCTCTTCAGCCAGAAGACGCGCACCTCCGTGCGGATGAGGCCGTTGCCGGTGGTGCTGGTGGGGGAGCTGACGACGGCGCCGTCGGGCGAGAGCCACTGCAAGCGGATGTGCGTGCAGAACACGGCCTGCGAGTAGTCCGACACCGGGTTGCCGAGGGCGTCGAAGGCCCCGCCGAAGCGCTGGGTGGTGCTGTAGGCCGGGAGGAACCACCCCGACGACGCCGACCCCGAGCTGCCCACGCGGCTGAGCCACGTGGTGTCCGTCAGGTCGCTCACCCCGAGCCGGCTCTGTGAGGGGTAGTTCCATTGCACGGCGTCGATGCTCAGCTGATCCACCCACGCCTGGGCGATCTGGGAGGCGATGGCGAAGCTCTTGGCGTCCCGGTTGGAGTTGAGGGTCACCTTCTGCATGGCGATGATGCCCGTGACCCCGATGGCGAGCACGGTGAGCGCCATCATCAGCTCGACGACGGTGTACCCTTGGCGGCGACGGCGTCGTGACATCAGCGCGCTCCATCCTCGGCCAAGAGGATCTCCGTGACGCCGTTCGGCAGGATGGCCACGCGCCGGCGGAGCCCGTCTTGCTGGCCGTCGACGAAACGGTAGACGTCGATGTCGTAGATCTCGGAGTTGACGGTGAAGGCGCCCGTGGTGCCGCTCCGCCTGAAGCTCCGCCCCATGGGCGTGAAGCAAAGATCGAGCGTGGCTTGCGCCGTGCTGCCGAGGTACATGTCGGTCTTCATGTCCTTGTAAGCGCCGCTGCTGAAGGCGGCGGATTTCACCGGCGCCCAGGTGGCGGGACCGGAGCCACTGGGGGCGTTCCAGTCATTGTCGCAGCTCGTGGTGGGCTCCATTTGACAGCCCTTGGAGGTGTCTCCGGTGATGGCTTCACGGACCTCGAAGCTACCCGCAGCGCCGTTGTAGCGGACGAGCACCGCGGCCCCTCGCCCCATGGCGTGGAGGCGCGCGCTCGTGTAAATCATCCCGATCTGGCTGGCCGCCTCTCGGGTCCGGGCGCTGCGCATCCGGGCGAGCAGGGTCGGCACGGCGAGGGTCGCCAAGACGCCGATGATGATGACCACCACCATCATCTCGAGCAGGGTGAACCCTCGCCGGCTCCCTCTGCGTCGAGGGGGCTGAGCTGCACGGCAGGGGATGAGGAGCGAGCGGTTCACAGGAGGACCCGCTGGTGGACTGCAAAAGTCATACCGAGGCCATATCACTGTAGCTATTGGATAAGTCAGTAGATTTTTGTCCTCCGCCCGAGCAAAGCAGCAAGGATTGCATCACCTTGCAACTCTTGCAGGGCTTGGGAAGTGCTGCGCGCTGGTTCAGCGCTTGGCGTGAGGGGCAGGCTCAAGCTAAGGGGCGAGCCTCATGCGCGCATCCCTTCATCTCACCGCGGCGGCTGCCCTGGCTGCCCTCTGGCTGGTCGCTTGCTCCCGCTCGGAGCAGCGCTTGGAGCAAGGCGAGGCGCCGCCCCCCGTGGCGAGCAGCACGCCGGGGGCGTGCAGCGGCGGGGGAGGCCAGCTGAGCGACGAAGAGGCCCGGAGCTACATGCCGCGCGTGTCCGGCGACTACTGCCTCGATCCCAACGGGGACGCTCGCACCTTCGGCCAGAACGCGAAGAGCGGGCTGGACGAGGTGTGCACGCAGCTCTTCGACGGCGAGTGCGAGGTATACAAGGCGTTCGGGCTGAGCCGCGTGGTGACGTTGCGTTACGTCGACGGCGCAGGCTCCCCAGGGGAGATCTCCGTGAACGTCTCGCGCTTCAGCCGCAAGGAGGGGGCCTACGGCTTCTTCACCAAGCGTGTCGTCGCCGGAGGAGACCCCGCCGAGGCGAGCGTCCGACCGCTGGAGGCCGGCGGCGCGGGGGCGCTCGGCGCGGGCGTGGCCTACGTCTGGCGTGGCGAGTACGTCGCCGAGCTCCGCTACAACAACGAGCGAGAGTCACCGGATCAGCTCCGCGCGAGCAGCGAGCGGCTGCTCCCGGAGTTGGGCAAGGCGTTGGGAGAGAAGCTGCCCGGGAGCCCGGCGCCGCTCGCCGCGGTCGCCGCGCTGCCCAGCGCGGAGCGGCTGCCGCTCGGGCTGGACTACGAGGCGCGGGACGCCCTGGAGGTGAGCGGCGCCGGTCCCGGGGCCCTTGGGTACTATCGCTCGGGGGACCAGCGCTATTTGGGCCTGGTGATGCTGCGCTCGGATGAGGACGCCGCCAAGGACGTGCTGCGCGTCTTCAAGAAGCTCCCAGGGGCCAAGCCGCTCGAAGGGCAGCCGCTCGAGGGGGTGCGCTTCACGCTGCAGGACGGTGAGGGGCCGAAGCGCGAGTGGGTGCTCGCCCGCAAGGGGAGCGCGCTCTGCGCGGTGGGTGACGACGACAGCTCCGCCAGCGCGCAGCAGCACCCGCTGCCGCTAGCGGACAAGCTGGGGAAGCTGACGAGCTGGCTCGCAGGGCTCGAGGCAGGGGCGAGCGCGCCCAAGGCGGGGGCGTCTGCCGCCGCCGCCGCCTCCGCGACGCCTTGAGGGCGTGGTCCGCAGGGGCGCGCCGCACGGCGGCGGACCGGGGCGCACGGCGCGAGCGCCGCGGCGGGGTCGAGTTGTGGTAGACGCACGCCTCGGCTCGACGCTACGGATCGAGCCCAGGAGAACATCGTGCCCTTTCAGCTGCCGGAACAGCACCAACTACTTCAAGCCACCGTCCGTGAATTTTGCGAGCGTGAGGTGCGACCTCACGCGCGCGCTTGGGACGAGCAGGAGCGCTTCCCTTCGGAGCTCGTCCCCAAGCTCGCGGCGCTCGGCGTGCTTGGGGTTCGGATCCCGGAGGAATACGGCGGCGCCGGGATGGACACCCTGGCCTACGCCGTCGTCGTCGAAGAGTGCGCGAGGGTCGACGGCTCGCTGGCGCTCACCGTGGCCAGCCACAACGGCCTCGGGACGGGCCACATCCTCGCGTTCGGCAATGAGGAGCAGAAGCGCCGCTACCTGCCGCGCGCCGCGTCGGGGGAGTGGCTCGCCGCCTGGGCGCTCACGGAGCCCGGCAGCGGCTCGGACAGCGCCAACCTCCAGACCACCGCCGTCAGGGACGGCAGCGGCTGGCGCATCAACGGCACCAAGATGTTCATCACGCAGGGCACCGTGGGCGGCTTCTGCGTCGTGCTGGCGCGCACCAACAAGGGTGAGAAGGCGCAGCGGGGCATCACCGCCTTCATCGTGGAGCACGGCACCCCGGGCTTCAACTCCAGCAAGAAGCTGGAGAAATACGGCTGCAAGTCGAGCGACACCGCGGAGCTCAGCTTCGACAACGTGGTCGTGGGGGACGAGCAGCGGCTGGGTGAGGTGGACCATGGCTTCATCGACACCATGATGATCTTGGACCGTGGGCGGATCTCCATCGCGGCGATGGCGCTCGGCTTGGGCCGCGGCGCGCTGGAGATGGCGACGCGCTACGCCAAGGAGCGCGTCACCTTTGGCAAGCCCATCGGCCAGCATCAAGCCATCCAATTCATGTTGGCGGACGGACGCACGCAGCTCGACGCCGCGCAGCTCCTCATCCACCGCGCCGCGCGGCTGTGTGACGCCGGGCAGCCCTACTCGGTGGAGGCCAGCATGGCCAAGCTGTTCGCCAGCGAGGCCGCCACCAAGGTCTGCAACGACGCCGTCCAGATCCACGGCGGCTACGGCTACACGCGGGAGTTCGACGTGGAGCGCCACCTGCGCGACGTGAAGCTCTGTGAAATCGGCGAGGGCACTAGCGAGGTGCAGCGGATGGTCATCGCCAAGCACCTGCTGCGCTGAGCGCGCGCTCGCCGGGGAGGCGCGGAGCGGCGCCTCCATCTCGCCCGGCGCGTCACTCGGTGCGCTGGATGACGTGGAAGCCGAAGGAGGTCTCCACCACGTCGCTGAGCTCTCCGGGCTGGAGCGCGAAGGCAGCGTCCGCGAAGGGGGCCACCATCATCCGCTTGGTGAAGGCGCCCAAGGCCCCGCCGCGCGCCGCGCCGCCGGGCTCATCCGTGTACTCCCGGATCAGCGCCTCGAAGTCCTCCCCGGCGCGGGCGCGGGCGAGCGCCTCCTCGGCGCGCAGCCTCGCGGCCTCCTTGCTGCGGGTGATCTTGCTGGAAGCGCGCAGCGCTCCGGCGTACTGCACGAGCAGGTGGCGCGCAGACACGGTGGGCTCGGCCTCCGCTCCGGGCTCCGGCTCCGCGTCTTCCCCGCTCCAGCTCCCCGAGCTGGAGAGCGGTGGGGGCGGCGCGGGGGCGACGCGCGCTGGATCCCCCGGCCCCTCGAAGGTGGTCACGACGCAGCCGGGCAAGGGCAGCAGGGCGAGGCCGAGCAGCAGCGCCCAGCCCCCACCCGGCGCAGGGCGAGCGCGGTGGGCGCGCAGGCTCTGCCGCGCGCCCTCGAGCCGCACCCCAGGGTGGCGCTCAGCCAATCTCAGCCCAAGCGTTCGTGATCACCGGCTCCTGGCGGTCCGCGGCGTAGGCCTGGACCGCGACGCGGCCGTCGCCCAAGTCCCAGCCTTTGGTCGTGATCTTCTCGCCCGGCCAGACGGGCTTGCGGAACTGCGCCTGGAAGGCCTTGAGCTTGAGCGCGTCTCCGCCCGCCGCGTGCTTGGCGATCGCGCGGCCGACGAAGCCGTAGGTGCACAGGCCGTGCAAGATGGGTCCCTGGGGGAAGCCCACCATGGCAGCGAAGCTCGGATCGGCGTGGAGGGGGTTGAGGTCGCCCGAGAGCCGGTAGAGCAGCGCTTGCTCAGGGGTGGTGGTCTCCTCCTCCACCCAGGTGGGCGCCTGGCCCTCGGGGATCTCCGGGTGGCTCACCTTGGGGGGCGGCTCGCCCCCGAAGCCGCCCGCGCCGCGCACGATGATCGACCACTCGGTCTCGAACACCAGCTTGCCGCCGATCTCGGTGGTGGTCGTCACCAGGATCTGCCCCATCTTCTTGAGATCGTAGACGCCCTTGACGGTCCCCACCGTGGTCATGGTGCCCTCGGAGGGGATGGGCGCGTGCATCCGGATGAGCTGGCCACCGTGCACCACCATCGCCGGGTTGCCGCCCGTCTTACCGAGCAGCTCGCCCAGGGCGACGAGCGGCGGGATGACCGCGAAGGTGGGGTAGACCTTGGGCCCTCGGCCCTCGAAGATGTAGTCGAGCTCTTCGCGCTTGGCGCCGATGCCGAGCGCGTAGAGCGAGGCGGCCTTCCAGTCGTACTTGAAGGTGTACGGCTGGCTCGTGTAGCCCACTGCGGAAACGTCGAGGGTCATGCTTGTTCTCCCGTTGGTCGCTGAGCGATAGTTTCAACGCGTGGAGCCGTCAACGTCCGCCTCGCTCTCCGGGCTCGTCTCCACCCTCACCGCGGTGACGGAGCCGGAGCTGCGGGGGCTGGCGTTCGGCTGGGCGAAGGCCATGCCCAGCGTCGTGCTCATCCCCGCCTTTGGGCTGCGGGCGGTGCCCACGCCGGTGCGTGGCGCGCTGGCGCTGTGCTTGGCGCTCGTGGTCGCGCCTGCCCTCGCGGTCGCGCACGAGGCGCAGTCGCTCCTGGTCGGCCTCGTCGAGAGCGTCGCGGCCGGCCTGCCCGTCGCGGTGGCGGCGTCGGCCGCGCTCTGGACGGCCACCATGGTCGGTGGGCTCGCCGACGAGCTGCGCGGCGCCCGTGAGGCGAGCCTCTTGCCTGCCGTCGAGCCAGGGGCGTCGCCCCTCGGTGCTGGGTTGTCCCTCTTGGCGAGCGGCGGCTTCCTCGCCAGCGGAGGCGCGGCGCGCGTGGCCGCGGCGCTCGCGAGCGCGCGCCGCCCGGGGCTCGATGCGCTCACCCGGCTCGTGTCGGACCTGGCGGCAGCGACGGAGATCGCCGTCGTGGTCGCGGCGCCGCTCGTCGCGACGGGGCTCATCGTGGAGGTCACCAGCGCCCTCATCGCGCGAGAGGCCAGCCCAGCCAACGTCACCGCGCTCCTGACGCCGCTGCGCTCGCTCGGCGTGCTCGCGGTGCTGGCGCTGTCGCTCGAGCGGATGGTGGCGCTGCTGGGCGTGCTGACGCCGCTCCGCTGAGGTGGACTAGAGCGGGACGGCGTAGCCCACGGTGGCGCCAAAGCTCAGGACGCTGACGCGGCCGCGGAGCGAGCCCTGGTCTCCCACGCGGTTGGTGTCCGGGTCGGCGCTGAAGAACCAGCTCCCCGGGCGGAGGAAGCCTCCGACGCGCCAGCGTGACGTCAGCGCGTAGTCCACGCCGAGCGCGAGGCTGAGCGCGAAGCCCTCGGTGCGGATGGTGTCGGCGCGCGGCCCGACCAGCGCGGGGTCGTCGCCCCCGATGCGCTTGGAGGAGAAGGAGTCGCTCACCACGGCCAGCCCCGTCGTCCCGCCGATCCAGAGCGTGAGCGGCTCCGCGTCGAGCAGCGTCGTCCGCGCCGTCACCTCGAGCGAGAAGTAGCGGCGATCGTGCTCGCGCTCGAAGCCGGCGGGGTCGCGGCGCGGCGGGTTGGCCGTGCTGGTGAGCCCCAGCGTGAAGCCCGCGCCGAAGGCCAGGTGACGGAACGGCGCGTAGAGCTGCCAAGCCTCGAGCACGGGGCTGTAGTCCCCCGTGTTGCAGCCGCTGATCGGCTCGACGCACACGGTGGCGCCGGGCAGGCTGAGGAGGCTCACGCCCAGCTCGGCGATGCCCGTCGGACGCTGTCGCACGTCGAGGTTCTTTCGGAGGGCGTTGCCGGGGGACGCCGCTTCGTGCTGCGCCGCTGTGGCGGTGGGGGGGTCCGTGGCCACCTCGCTCGGTGGAGGCGCCGCGCGGGTGGGCGAGGCCGCCGTCAGCAGCCCCAGCGCCAGCAGCGCGCGACCAGGGCCCCTCAACGACATGGCGGCTCCGTGCGGGGGGAGGGCGCCTCGCGAGGGGCGCTGGGGTCACCGCCGCTCGGCGGCGCCCCGCCCTCGAGCCGCGCCGCCAGCGCTGGGGAGAGGGTGAGCTGCTGCGTGCGCTCGAGGCTGGGGAGCGCCAAGGGCCCCGTCGGCTCGCCGAACGACCTCGGGTGCAGCAGGAAGCCCTCCGGGCAGAGGCCCGCGGCGCGGGTGGCCTCCACCAGCGCCCGTCCGAGCGCCTTGGCGTTCGGGTGACGCTCCTCGGGGAGCTTGGCGAGGTTGCGATCGACGAGCGCCGCGATGGGGGCCGGGACGTAGGCGGCGCGGGGCAAGCTGCCGAGCTTGGGGGCGGGCTCCCCGATGTGCTGGAGCAAGAGCGCCAGCGGCCCCTCGCCGTGAAAGGGAGGCTGGCCGGAGAGGCACTCGAAGAGCACCGCGGCGAGCGAGTAGACGTCGCTCGCCGGGCTGACGGCGTGGCCGCGCGCGCCCTCGGGCGAGACGTAGCGCGCGGTGCCGAGGATCGCGCCGGCCTGCGTGGTGATGCCGTCGTCGGCTTGCTCCAGGCTGGCCGCGCCGAAGTCGAGGAGCTTGACGAAGTCTGGGTCGTGGCCGCGCCGGAGCAGCAGGACGTTCTCCGGCTTGAGGTCACGGTGGATGATGCCCAGCGCGTGGGCCTCGCCCAGGGCATCGCAGAGCTGCAGCGCGATGCGCAGGGTGCGAGCGAGAGGGAGCGCTCCGGTCGCGGCCAGCACGCTCCGGAGCGATAGACCGTCGAGGTACTCCATGGCGAGGTAGGGGACCGCCTCCTCGCCTGGAGCCTGGGCGTCGACCACGCCCGCCATCAGCACCTGGGTCACATTCGGGTGGGTGAGGCGGGCAGCGACGTGCCCCTCGCGCAGAAAGCGAGCGACGAGGCTCGGGGTCTTCAGCAGCTCCCGATGGAGGAGCTTGACCGCCACTTGCCGCTTCAGCGGCGCTTGATGGGCGCGGTAGACGCGGCCCATGGCGCCCACGCCGATGAGCTGCTCGAGCTGGAGCTGACCGCCGACCGTACGACCCAGGTAAGGATCTTCAAGGGCGACGTGTCGCCGGCCGCCGAGCGGCGCCCCGTCCGCGGGACAGAACACGGCCTCGGCGGGATAGCTCGTCCCGCAGCGCGAGCACCGGCGTGCCGAATCCTGCATTGGCGAGGCGGCGAGGCTAGCACGAGCCAGGGGCAGCGCGCCGAGGCGCGCTGGCTTGGCTCGGCATTTCCTGCGGTCCGGGCGCCCTGCCGGTGGGCCCGGGTGTGCGCTGGTCAGTTTGTCCGCGACGACGCGGCGCCGTTCGTGTAAAGCGAGCGTCCCGACCGTGGCCTGCTTCGATCCCCGCTCCCTGCCCTCTGCGCGCCTCGCGGCCTCTCGGCGCTGGGCGCGTCCTGCGCGTTGGGCCCGGCCATGAGCGGAGCCCCCGGGACGGAGACGTCGCCCCCGCAGGCGACGAGCCCTACGGCGTGGCGCGTGGAGCTGCCCAGCTTCGAGGGCCCGCTCGACCTGCTGTTGCACCTCATCCAAGAGCACCAGCTCGACATCCGGGACATCCCCATCGGCTTCGTGGCGGAGAAATACCGCCTGTACATCACCATGATGCAGGAGCTGAACATCGATCTCGCCAGCGAGTATCTGGTGATGGCGGCTACGTTGACGCACATCAAGTCCAAGATGCTGCTCCCGACGCCTCCGCCAGGGCAAGAGGAGGAACTGGCCGAGGAGGACTTCGACCCGCGTGAGGAATTGGTGCGGCGCTTGCTAGAGTACCAGAAGTACAAGCACGCAGCGGCGGAGCTGGCGGAGCGGAGCGTGCTCGGGCGCGACGTCTTCGGGCGGGGCGCTCCAGCGCCAGAGGTCGAGGGCCCGGCGCCGCTGGCGCCCGTCGGGCTGTTCAAGCTCCTCGACGCCTTCCAGGCGGTGCTGGCGCGCGCGAAGCGGACCGTCGATCATCAGGTGGAGTTCGAGCGCATCTCCATCACTGACCGCATCCATGAGCTCTATGATCTGCTCAGCCGGCGCCCCCGGCTCGCGTTCGAGGAGCTGTTCGAAGTGGAGCGCACCCGGGCGGAGCTCATCGTCACGTTCTTGGCGCTGCTGGAGATGACTCGCTTGCGCATGATCCGCCTATTCCAAGACGATCCGCTAGGTCCCATCGACGTCGAGCTGGCGCTCGTGGAGGCCGCGTCACCCACTGGAGCCGTGGAGGGTGATCCTGCGCCCACGGCGCCTGAGCCGGCGCCCCGAGACGTCGCGGAGCTTGCCCCACCCCCTCCTGAAGAGCCGCAGTGATGGCGACCAAGAAGCAGCCCAAGCCCTCAGCGTCCTCATCGCGCCCGGCGCGGGGACGCCGCCCTCGACCCAGCGACGCCACCTCGACCCCGGCGGCGGGGCCGCCCCCGGTGCCGGCCGAGGACCCCGCACCCGAGGCGGTCGAGCCACCGAGCGCCACCGAGGAGCTCGAAGAGGAGCGCGCCCGAGCCGCGCAGGACCTCCGCGAGGCAGCGCGTGAGCCGCTGGAGCTCGACGAGCTCAGCCTGCCGGAGATGCGAGATGACGAGGAGGGTGAGCTCGGGGAGGTCATCGACCTCTCCCAGCTCTCCATCTTCGGGGAGGCCGCAGAGCAGGCAGGTGAGGAGCCGCTGCCGGTGGTGGAGGACACCGCCGCGTACCTCAAGGGGCTGCTCGAGGCACTGCTCTTCGTCAGCGACAAGCCGCTGACCCTCAAAGAGCTGGCGCGCGCCGCGCGGCTCGACCGCAAGCGGACGGAGGAGCTGATCGACGAGCTGCGACGTGATGAGGCCGCGCGCGGCACACAGATCGAGGAGGTGGGCGGCGCCCTAGTGCTGCGCTCCCACCCACGCTACGCCAGCTACGTGCGGGAGTACCTCAACCAGCGGCCCGTGCGGCTCACGCGCGCCCAGATCGAGACGCTCGCCATCATCGCGTACCGTCAGCCCCTGACCCGTCCGGAGATCGACGACATCCGCGGCGTGGACTCGGGCGCGGTCCTCAAGCTGCTGCTCGAGCGAGACATCATCAGAATCTTGGGGAAGAAGGATGAGCCGGGCAGGCCGCTGCTCTATGGAACCGCGCCGGGGTTCTTGGAGTTCTTCTCGTTGAAGTCCTTGGCGGATCTCCCAACCTTGCGAGAGTTCACGGAGCTCAGTGAGGAGTCGCGGCGCGCCTTCGAGCAGGAGCTGGGTGAAGAAGCGCCGGAAGGCCCCATCGACTTCGGCCCCGCGCCAGCCAGCAGCGACGCCACGGAGCCGAGCTCGAGCGCCACGACGGACGAGCCCATGGACGCGCCGGGGGATGAGCTGGCCACGGGAGGCCGAGAGCCCAGCGCGCGTGAGCGCAGCGACGACGCCGCGGCCGAGGGCGCTGAGGACGCGGCGGCCGACGCGCGCGGCGCCGAGGACGTCGACGCTGCCGACGACCTCAGCGCAGGGGACGACGCGGACGACGACGACGCGGACGACGACGACGACGCGGACGACGACGCGGACGACGATGCGGACGACGACGACGATGCTGACGACGACGATGCTGACGACGACGCCGCCGCGGACGACGACGACGACGACGACGACGACGACGACGACGACTGAGCCGCCCCAGCGCGGTGCGCCGCGAGCTCAGTCCGCGGCGGCGGGATCCTCGTAGGTGCTCGCGAGCTTCAGCGTTGCGTCGAACAGCGTGGGGTGTTGGCAGAGCTTACGCAGCAGCTCCCAGAGCCTCGGATCTTCCAGGCGTGCGAGCCCCAGCTTGACGCCCTTGCCGCGCGGAGCGCGCTGGATGGCGTCCGGGCCGCGCCGCTGGAGCTCCAGCATGGCGTCCACGCTGCGCTTGGTGGGGAACAGCTCCCCCAGCTCCCAACCGGAGACCTCGCTGGGCTCCACCGCGAGGGCGCGTGCCAACTCCTTGGTGGTGCAGCGAAGCTGGACGCGCAGGGCCTTGATCTCTTCGGGGCTCACGGCCGCGAGCCTAGCACCGCGGCGCCCAGCAACCCGTGGTGGGATGGGCCGACTCCGGGCGCATGGGTCGCCGCTGCCGTCCTCGCTCGGCGCAGACGCTTGGGTTCGTGCTGGGGGGCCTGGCTTCGAGCTGCGGACCACCGCTCCCGGGCGTGGACTCCGCGCCCAGCGTGGAGCTGGTCGAGGTGACGGGAGGCTGGGAGGCGGCGGCGCCCAACGCGAGGATGCGCTTGGAGGGCGCCGGTCTGCTGCGGGGCTCACCCTGGCTCATCCGTGGGGAGGTCTCGCGCTACCACCTCCAGCGCGTGGAGAGCGGAGAGCTCCCCACGGCGCTCACGGAGCGAGCGGTGCGGTCGAGCGCCTTCGGGCGAGTCCCGGAGAGGGTGGTGGTGACGGGCCGAGAGTGGCTAGAGCCAGGGGAGCGCTACAGCCTGGTGATGGCCCGCCTGGGTCTGCTCGGGACGGTGAAGGTCACGGCGACCTCCGTCGAGCCCTGGCTGCAGCGCCGGTGGCCCCCGCGCACTGAGCTCGGGGTGACCCGCAGCGCCCTCTACTGTGGGGAGGGTGAGCGCCCTCGCGCGGTCACGACGCTGCCTCTCGAGCCGGATGGGACGCTGGCGCGGGTCGGGCCGACGCTGGGAGGGCGAGGGGTCGAGGTGAAGGGCTGCGTGTGGCTGGAGCTCGCGGAGCCCACCGCGGGGCCCGTGTGGGCGCTTCCGCCCCAGAGCCACGCTGGCGACCTCTTCGAGCCGCAGCCCCTCCTCCTCGGCGACGCCCCGTTGCCGCCCGAGCCGGCCCCCTGCCGGCGGGACGAGCGCGCCGTGCTGGGGGCGTGTCTGCGGGTAGAAGAGGACAGACTGGAGCTGCGCTCGGTCGCTCCGCTGCTATGGGCCGCCGAGCTCGAGGACCGCACGGAGCTCGGGACGAGCGCCGCCGCGCGCTCCTGGTGGCTCCGGGGCTTGCCACCGGACACCGCCCAGCAGCTCGCGCTGACGCGCGTCACCACGGGCGGAGCGGTGGACCACGTGACCGTGTCCTTTCGGACGCTCCCCGGTCGCGCCCGGCTCGTGATCAGCGAGGTGCTGGCCAACCCACGCGGGCCGGAGCCGGCGCAAGAGTGGGTGGAGCTCGTGAACGAGGGAACGGCGCCTGCAGAGCTGCAGGGGGTGAGGCTCGAGGACGAGCAGGGGGCGAGCGTGCTGCCGAGCTACTGGCTCGAACCCGGGGAGCGGGTGCTGGTGGTGAGCGAGCGGTTCCTGCTCGAGAGCGAGCTCGACGTGCCGATCCCCCGTGAGGTTGGGCTCGTGCGAGTGCCAGCGCTGGGCCAGGGTGGGCTCAGCAACGCCGGGGAGGCGCTACGGCTACGCCTGCCGGAGGGGCAGATCGTCTCTCGCTTCCCGGGGCTGGCCGCGCCCGTGGAGGGGCGGAGCGTGGCGAGGCGCGCTGGCGCGCCTGACGATGACCCGCTCGGGTTTGGCCCGCACGCCGCCCCGGGGGCCTCGCCAGGGGCGGAGAACAGCCTCCGCGGGCCAGAGTGAGCCAGCGCACGGCGTGCTATCAAGCAGGCCATGCGCTTCGCTCACGTCTGGCCCGCGCTCGCCGGGGCGCGCCACGGCTACCTCCGTGACGTCGATCTCGGCGAGGTGCGGCGCCACGCGCGAGCGCTCGCGCCGCTCGATCGTGCCCTGCGGGTCCGCTTCCACGACATCGAGCGGATCCCGGCAGAGGGCGGCGCGCTGCTGGTCGGCAATCATGGGCCCTTCGGCCTGGATGCCGCCTTCGTGATGAAGCACGTCTTCGAGGAGCGCGGTCGCGTGGTGCGCCCGCTCGCGGACCGCTTCGTCTTCAAGCTGCCGGTCTACCGCGTGTACTGTAACAGCGTGGGGATGCTCGAGGGCGAGCCGGAGCAGGCAGTGGACGTCCTCCAGGGGGGAGAGCTGGTGCTCGTCTACCCCGGCGGCGCGCGTGAGACCTTCAAGCGCCCCGAGCAGAAGTACCAGGTGCGGCCGTTCTGGGGGCGAGCCAGCGGGTTTGCGCGGGTCGCGCTGCGCGCGAAGGTGCCCATCGTCCCCGTCGCTTGCGTCGGGCTCGACGATCTGTTCGTCCAAGTGCGCACGACGGAACAGATGCGCGAGGGGTGGTTCGCGCGCGGGCTCAACCGCATGATGCAGCATGACAAATACGCGCCGCCCCTCTGGCTGCCCGCGCCGCGCCGAGTCCGCTTCGACTACTACGTGGGGGAGCCCATCCCCACTGTAGGAGAGGCGACGGACGAGGGCGTCGTCGCGTCGACGCGGGAGCGCGTCATCGTCGCGCTGGAAGCGCTCTTGGCGCGCGGGCTCGCGGCTCGCGCGCGCTGAGCCAGCGTCGCGCTGCGGCGCGCTCGTAGGACCAGGCGGGGCTAGGGCGCGCCGCGCGTCGGGGTTACGCTGCCGTCAGGAGAGCGTCGATGATCCTCGACATGCACGCCCACCATGAGCCCCGGATGCTGGGGACGCGCGAGATGGTGCGGAAGCTGGACGCGGCTGGGGTGGCGCGGGTGGTGCTCATCCCGACCATGCTGGATCCGCTCCCGCGGACGCCCGAGGGGGCGCTGCGGCTCCTGCGAGTGCTCCTGCAGCGTGACTGGGGGCGCCCCCTCGCCGAGGTGGCGCACCGGGCCACCCTTGGATCGCGAGGCACCCTGCGGCTCGGGTGGCGGCGGTACGCCATCGATGCGCAGCCGGACAACGCCAGCGTCGCGCAGGCGGTCCAGGCACACCCCGACCGCTTCTGGGGGTGGATCTTCCTCAACCCGCGCGGGCCGTCGGAGCCGCTGGAGGAGCTCGAGCGCTGGCGGCACGTGCCGGGCATGGTCGGCGTCAAGCTGCACCCCCACTGGCACGACTACCGCACGAGCGCGCTCCACCCGATCTTGGGCCGCTGCGAGCAGCTCCGGCTCCCGGTGCTCGTGCACCTCGGGTTTGGACGGCGTGGAGACTACGTGGAGCTCGCGGCGCGCTTCCCCAAGCTCCGCCTCATCGCCGCGCACGCCGGGTTCCCCCATTTCCAGCGCCTGTGGGCGCACCGTGCGCGCGCCCCCAACCTCCACGTCGATCTGTCGAGCCCCTACCTGGACGAGGCGCTCGTGCGCGCCGCGGTGGCGGCGATGGGCCCCGAGCGCTGCCTCTACGGCACGGACGCCCCCTACGGCTTTCACGAGCCCGACGGCAGCTACGACTACGCGGCCATCCGCGGCTGGGTCGAGCGGCTACCCGTCACGGAGGCGGGACGCGCTCGGGTCCTGTCAGAGAACTTCCTGGAGCTCGTGGACGGCGTGCGGCGCTGAGTCGCCGGCGCGCGCCGTGGCGCTCCAGGCTCGAGCGAGCGGCGCGCCTCGGTGAGCAGCTCGCCGCAGTCATCGCCGTCGTCGCTGCCCGTCATGGGGTGGCCGTCGTCGCGGAGGCGTCAGCGCGTGACGGATCAGGGGAGCTCTGAGCGCGGTGTGAGGCCATTTCGGATGCCGTGTGGCGAGCCGCGTGCTCCCGTGACGCTCAGATGTACTGGCCAGAGTCCACGCGGAGGACCTCCCCCGTGATGCAGCGCGCCGCGTCCGAGAGGAGAAAGAGCACGGCGCTCGCGACGTCCTCCGCGGTGGGCAACGCGGGGAGCGCGGCCTCCGCCAGTGCGCGCTCTCGGAACTCCTCCGGAAGCGCCAAGCTCATCTCCGTGAGCACCATCCCGGGGGCGACGGCGTTCACCGTCACTCCCTTCGGACCCAGCTCCTTGGCGACCGCCTTGGTCAGCCCGATGAGCCCCGCCTTGGAGGCGGCATAGTTGCTCTGCCCGAACTTACCGCGCAGGCCGTTGATGCTGCTGATGTTGACGATCCGCCCATGGCCCGCGGCCCGCATGCGGGGGGCCAGGGCGCGCACCAGGTGGAAGGCGCCGGTGAGGTTGACGTCCAGGACCGAGCGCCAGTCGTCGTCGGTGAGCTTGCCGAGGCTCTTGTCGCGCGTGATGCCGGCGTTGTTCACGAGCAGCGTGGTCGCGTCCGGGAGGCCCTCGACGGCGGCCGCCACCGAGGCGGCGTCGGCCACGTCGACGTGCCGGTGCTCGACCCCGGCGCGGGCCGGTCCCGCTTCACGATCGAAGACGAAGACCTGGACGCTCTGCTCGACCAAGGCGTCGACGATGGCGCGGCCGATCCCGCGCGCTCCTCCGGTGACCACCGCGGCACGACCTCGTAGGCTCATGGCCTCGCGTATCCCGCGGAGGCGGGCAGAAGTCCACCGTCGAGGGGTGACGGCGGCCGCGCGGCCTCAGGTGCCGGCGACCGTCATGCTGGCCACGCGGAGCGTAGGCGCTGCGGTCGCCGTCCGTAGGTCGAGATCGCTGGCGACGGCGTCTACCTGGTGGAGCATGGCGTCCAGGGTAGACGAGACGGTGACCTCACTGACCGGATAGGTGAGCTGTCCGTCTTCGATGGCGAAGCCGGAGGCGCCACGGGAGTAATCCCCGGTCAGGGCGTTGAAGCCGAAGCCCATCATCTCCGTCACGTAGAGCCCGCTGGGGGTGCTGGCGATGAGCTCCTCCCGCGACGAGGTGCCGGGCCGGAGGATGAAGTTGCTGGTGCCCGCCCCGACGCTCCCGCCGCTGCGCACTGCGCTGGCGGTGGACTCCAAGCCGAGCTTGCGGGCCGAGTAGCTGTCGAGGAGGTAGGTCTCGAGGCGGCCCTCCCGCACCACCACGTTCTGCCGCGCCCTCAAGCCTTCGCCATCGTAGGCGCGTGAGCCTGGGGCTCGACGGATGAGCGGATCATCGACCAAGGTGACGAGGGGGCTGGCGACCTGGGTGCCGACACGCCCCACGAGGTAGCTCGCCTTCCGCCAGATGGCGCCGCCCGTGATGCAGCCGGCGAAGGTGCCGATGAGGCCACGAGCGACGTCCGGATCGAACACGATGGGGCACTCCGTCGTCGGGATCTTTCGGGCGCCAAGCTTGGCGAGCGTGCGGCGCGCTGCCTCCCGGCCGACCTCCTCGCGGTCCTCTAAATCCGCGAGGTGGCGCTTGGCCGTCCAGTGGTAGCCACGGCGTCGCTTGCCGCCCTCGTCCTCAGCGAGGGGCGTCACCACGAGCGAGGCGTAGGAGCCGCGCTGGGTGGCGGCGAAGCCCGAGGAGAGCACGAGCGCGCTGGTCCCCGAGACCCGCGAGAAGCTGGCGCCCTCGCTCAAGGTGAGGCGAGGATCGTAGCCGAGCGCGGCCGCCTCGGCCTGCTTGGCCCAGGCGATGGCGAGCTCCGCGTCGATGGCCGCCAGCGACTCGTCGAACAGCTCCAGCTCGGGGTGGGGCGGCGCGCACAGCAGCTCAGACGGCGCGGGCCCTGCGAAGGGATCGGGCTCCGAGAGCTCGACCAACATCAGGGCGTCCGAGACGCAGCGCTCGAGCCCGTCGGCGGAGAGATCGCTCGTGGCGGTGAGGGCCACACGCCCGCCCCGCATCACGCGCAGCGAGACGCTTCGAGTCCCGGCCTCCTCCACCATTTCCGTCTCCCCGAGCCGCACCCGGACGCTCAGCTCCCAGCCGGAGCGCGCCGTGGCCTCCGCCACCTCCGCGCCGAGGGCGCGCGACCGCTCGACCACGCGCGAGGCCAGGTCGAGGAGCTGCTGGCTTTCAGGATCGGACATGCGCGCAATCTTTCGCGGCGAGCCAGCGCCGTCAATCACCCCGGGGTCGAGCCGCGTAGCCGCGGAGGGCCCCGGCGGTGCTCAGCAGCCCGAGCAGGAGGGCCGCGTCGAACCACACGAGCGCGGCGCCCAGCGGCGACGCCATGACGCTCCGCCGGCCGAAGTCACCGTGGTACTGGGGATAGCTGGCGTCGACGCGCAGGCGCGTCAGCGTGGCGGCGAGCAGCAGCAGCAGCAGCAGGGACGGGGCGGCGGCGAGCCGGAGGAGCTTGCCGAGGCGCCCCTGCGTCGCGGCGGGCTGCCCCACGAGGTAGCCCATGGTCACCGAGGCGCCGGCCAGCAGCGGCACGAGCAGCAGCAGGTACTGGGGCAGCCGCTCGGTGTCCACGAGGTAAGCGAAGCTCCAATCTGGCGCAAAGCTCAGAAAAAAGGCGCAGTACGGGGCCAAGACGGCGAAGCCGAAGACCCCGAGGATGGCCCAGGTGGCGGTGCCCTGCTGGGCTCGGGCGGTGCGCGCTGGTGGCGCGGCCACCCAGGCCAGACCGAGCCCCATCAGAAATCCAAGCAGCGGCACCAGAGAGGCGGGCACGGGGCGGAGCAAACCACGCCTCGTGCACCTCGGGAAGCGCCGCGGCGCGTTCGACAGGAGGGGCGGCTCATAATATCCCTTGCCTGCCATGGACACCGAGCAACTGCGCGAGCTCCTGACGGCGGTCGCCTCGCGGGGGGTGTCGGTGGACAGCGCGCTCGCGGCGCTGGAGCGACTCCCCTTCGAGGACTTGGGCTACGCGCGGGTGGATCACCACCGAGCGCTACGTCAGGGACACGCCGAGGTCGTCTTCGGTGAGGGCAAGACGCCGGCGCAGATCGCCGGCATCACCGCCAAGCTCATCGCGGCTGGACAGGGTGCGTTGGTCACGCGGGTCGACGCCGCCAAGGCGGAGGCCGTCCAGCGCCTGGAGCCGGCGCTGCGCTATGAGGCCACCGCCCGGGCGCTGGTGGCGCCGAGCCCGCGCCACGTCGAGCGCGGCCTGGCGCCGGTGGCGGTCGTGACGGCAGGGACCAGCGACATCCCCGTCGCGGAGGAGGCCTGCGTGACGCTCACGCACCATCACTATGACGTCGACCGCGTCTACGACGTCGGGGTGGCGGGGCTCCAGCGGCTGCTCGCGGCGCTCCCGCGGCTGCGCAGCGCGCCCGCCCTCATCGTCATCGCGGGGATGGAAGGCGCGCTCGCTAGCGTGGTCGGTGGCCTGGTGTCGGCGCCGGTGGTGGCGGTCCCGACGTCGGTGGGCTACGGGACGGCGCTCGGCGGCCTGACGCCGCTCTTCGGGATGCTCACGGCGTGTAGCTCGGGGCTCACGGTGGTCAACATCGACAACGGCTTTGGTGCGGCGCTCGCGGTGACGCGCATGCTCGAGGGGCGCGGCCGCTCGGCGGAGGCGTCGCCGTGACCCACCCTCGCGCGCTGCACCCGGCCGCCGCCCTCCCCGTCTCGGCGCACGCGCTGGCGCAGCGCGCGGAGCTGCCGAGCGGTCGGGGGCGTGGCCAGCTCCTCTTCTTCGACGCCCAGAGCGGCGCGGCGGGGGACATGATCAACGCGGCGCTGCTCGATCTGGGGGTCCCGCTGGGCGTCGTCCAGGCGGCGGTGGACGCCCTCGGGCTGCGCGGGGTGCGGCTGCACGTCTCGCGCGGCTTCGTCCAGGCCATCGGCGCCACGCGCTTCGAGGTCCTCGTCGAGGAGCCACAGCCGGCGCGCTCTCACGCCGTCATCGACCGGCTCCTCAGCGAGTCGTCGCTGGGGCCCGAGGTCAAGCGCTTGGCGCGCGCGGTGTTCCAGCGGCTCGCTGAGGCGGAGGCGCAGGTGCACCGCGTCCCGGTGGCGGAGGTGCACTTCCACGAAGTCGGCGGGGTCGATGCGCTCGTCGACATCGTAGGGGCGGTGGCCAGTCTCGCCCACCTGGAGGCTCGGGTGGTGGTCAGCCCGCTCCCGCTCGGGCGCGGCGTCGTGCGCTGTCAGCATGGGGTGCTCCCGCTCCCGGCGCCGGCCACCCTGCTGTGCCTGCGCGGGGTCCCCACCTACGACGCCGGCATCGAGGGGGAGCTGGTGACGCCCACGGGCGCCGCGCTCTTGGCGACGGTGGCGCAGCGCTTCGAGCGCTGGCCCAGCTTCGCCGTCGACGCCGTGGGCTGGGGCGCGGGCTCCCGCGCGCTCCCGGATCGGCCCAATGCCCTCCGGGTCGTGCTCGGAGACTCCACCGCGCCCGCGGCGGTGGAGCCGCCGCTCGTCGTCCTGGAGGCGAACGTCGACGACCTGACCGGAGAGGTCGCCAGCTACACGCTGCAGCGCCTGCTCGCCGAAGGGGCGCTCGACGCCTGGGCCACGCCCATCGTGATGAAGAAGGGGCGCCCCGCGCTCACCGTGTCGGCGCTGAGCACGCAGACCGCCCGGGAGCGCGTCGCGCGCTGTCTCCTCGCGGAGACCAGCTCCCTCGGGGTGCGGACCTACGAGGTCACGAGGATCACGCGCCCGCGGCGCATCGTCCTCGTGCAGACGCCGTACGGGACGGTGCCCGTCAAGATC